>OGLM01001838.1_pt1 | contig 20770 bp, 19 predicted proteins | sample 1572531 | NCBI WGS metagenome assembly OGLM01 (sample SAMEA2581909, study PRJEB24529) | metagenome | biome: Human gut stool | place: China | collected 2011 | reverse complement strand
CAGGTAATACCGGGATGGACAGAGGCTCTGACCCACATGCCCGTAGGTAGCGTATGGGAGGTTGTAATACCTCAGGATCAGGCTTACGGCGATCGTGAGACTTCTGATATCAAGCCGTTCTCTACGCTTATCTTCAAGATAGAGCTTGTAGGTGTAGGAAAGAAATAAATATTATATTTAGGTTTTCCGAAAGAGGATAAGAAATGAAAAAATCATTAATACTTGCGCTCGCCGTTGTGGCGGGCGCTGTTTTCAATACGGCTGAAGCAGCCGGAAAGAAAAAGAAGGAGAAGAAAAACGACAAGGCGAAGGTTGAAGCCGTTGAGCTTAAAAACGCCGCTGACTCGTTGAGTTATTCTGCCGGTATGGTCCGTACCGAGGGACTTGTTAATTATCTCGAGCAGAGTTTTAACGTCGATACCGCTTACATGGACGATTTTGTCAAGGGCTATAACGACGCTATGGCAAAGGGCTTCAGCGAGAGTAACAAGGCTTATTTTGCAGGACAGCAGATAGCACAGATGGTGAGTCTGCGCATATTCCCTTTCCTCAAGGATGAATTTGAAGGACGTCCTGACTCGCTCAGCGCCGATATGTTCAACCACGGATTTATCAATGCGTTGAAGAATGATTCTTCTCTCATGACGGCTGAGGTTGCCAAAGAGTACTTCAACAAGGTGTTCAGGGAAGCCGTAGACCAGCGCAACGCCGCCAACAAGAAGGCAGGCGAGGATTTCCTGGCTGCCAACAAGGAGAAGCCGGGAGTGGTTACTCTGCCGAGCGGCCTGCAATACAAGGTGCTTGTCAAGGGCGAAGGGGAAGTTGCATCAGAGCGTGACGATGTGACCGTCAAGTATGAAGGCCGCTTGATTGACGGCACAGTCTTTGACAGTAGCTACGAACGCAAGGACCAGACCAGCACTTTCCGTCCTTCACAAGTCATCAAGGGATGGACTGAGGCTTTGCTGATGATGCCGGTAGGCAGCAAGTGGGAGCTTTACATTCCTTACAATCTTGCTTACGGCGAGCGTGCGGCAGGTAAAATCAAGCCTTACAGCGCTTTGGTGTTCACTGTTGAGGTGGTAGATGTGAAGAAGGCATCTGTGCCCGTTGTAAAGAAGAATCCAAAGCAGCCGGCAGGCAAGGGCACGACAGTGAAAGCCGTCAAGCTGCAGCCTGCAAGCAAGTCTTCAAAGAAGTAATATCAGACCGGATAAGTTAAAGTCCGAAAGGACTTGTAACTCATGTTTGTCATTGACAAAAGGGGGGAGACCGTTAAAAGTCTCCCTTTTCTATTTCATATTGCATTAAAACAGACAAATTTCATGTCAAAATGTTGTAAGTCTCATTTTTAATATGTAAATTTGCTCGCATCTATTTAAATGTAATACATACTTAATACAAGCAAGGGAAATATACAGGGCATCTGTAAACGGCAAGGCTTCGTGTAGAGGCGAATCCATACGCGTCCGGCCGAGTGTCAAGGCTGTGTATTCCGGCTTGTCCGTACCACGGAGGCGCATGGCGCATCCTTACTTTTAAGCATATTGCCTACATTTTAAAAATAAAAATATTAAGCATTACGAAATGGAGAAAATAGACAGTCTTGACAGGAAAATACTTGGCATATTGTCAAAGAACGCCCGAATACCTTTTAAGGACGTGGCTGCCGAGTGTGGCGTTTCGCGCGCTGCCATACACCAGCGTGTTCAGCATCTTATTGAAAACGGCGTGATAACCGGAAGCGGCTTTGACGTTAATGCCAAGACTCTCGGTTATTCTACATGTACTTACGTGGGCATAACGCTTGAACGCGGAAGCATGTACAAGTCAGTTGTGGAACAGCTTGAGCATATTCCCGAGATTGTGGAATGCCATTTCACAACCGGCCCGTACACAGTGCTGGTCAAGCTGTACGCACGCGACAACGAGCAACTTATGGACCTTCTGAACAACCAGATGCAGAGCATTCCGGGTGTGGTTGCCACCGAGACGCTTATCTCGCTTGAACAAAGTATCAAGAGGGAAGTGCCTGTACCACAGGATGTGAAAAGGTAATAAAGTAGGACGGCTCTAAGATGAAACCATTTGACCTTAACGGTTGTCTTAATGATGTCTATTCGCGTTATCCCGAGGCGGGGCGTAAACCTGTCATAGGGCTTACTGGCAACTTTGCCGAAGGGGAGACGCGTCTTGTCGAGCGGTATTACAAGGGAGTAGCCGAAGCGGGTGGAGTGCCCGTCGTGATACCGCCATTGGTCGATAAGGATGTTATAATCAACACGCTTGACTCGCTCGACGGTCTCATGCTTACGGGTGGTGGCGACATTAACCCATTGTGGGCGGGCGAAGAGCCTTCGCCTCGCCTTCATTCAATCAACCGTGAGCGCGACGAGGCCGAGTTGCTTGCCGTGCGCCTTGCATACAACAGGCAGATACCGATGTTGGGTATCTGCCGCGGAATCCAAGTACTTGTTACCGCGCTCGACGGAGAGGTCGAGCAAGACATTGCCGAGGGCATGCAGGCAGGGCGCCTGACGCCGGGCGGCCATGCACTGCTGAAGCACAGCCAGGATGCAGACAGGCGTGAACCTACGCACACTGTCATTATCGAGAAGGATTCGGCCCTTTATGGCATATATGGAACCGGGACGCTTGCCGTAAACTCGTTCCACCACCAGTCGGTGAGGAAGTGCGGCGCAAGGTTTAAGGTTACCGCAGTAGCCCCCGACGGTGTCATCGAGGCTATTGAGAGCAGCGAGTACAAGTCTATTATGGGTGTGCAGTGGCATCCCGAATGGCTTGAAGACAGCGGTCCGGCCTTGTTCGGCTGGCTTGTCGGGCGTGCGGTGGAGTTCAGCCGTGCAAAAGACCTTCACCGGCGCATACTTACCCTCGACACGCATTGCGACACGCCGATGTTCTTTCCGCAGGGAATACATTTCGAGCAGCGCGACCCGCGCATCCTTGTCGACATGCACAAGATGGCCGAAGGCCGCCAGGATGCCGTCATAATGGCCGCTTACCTGCCGCAGCCAAAGATAGGCGAGGCGTTTTCGTCCAAAGTTTCATTCGACGTAAGCGGACCTACCGAATACGCAGACCTCATTTTTGACAAGATTGAAGCTATTGTCAAGGACAACAACCGGTATGTCAGCATTGCCCGTACGCCGGCTGACTTGTACGAGGACAAGCGCCGCGGACGCCGTTCCATCATGTTCGGAATAGAGAACGGACTGGCCCTCAACCACGACTTGGCCAACATCGAACACTTCGCCCGCCGCGGCGTTGTGTACATAACGTTGTGCCACAACGGCGACAACGACATCTGCGACAGCGCCCGCGGCTGCAATACATACGGCGGGGTGAGCCGTTTCGGCGAGCAGGTGATAAGGGAGATGAACCGCCAGGGCATCATGGTTGACCTCAGCCACGCCGCCGAAAAAAGCTTCTACGACGCCCTCGACATCAGTACAAAGCCCATAGTATGCAGCCATAGCAACTGCAAGGCGCTTTGCGACGTGCCCCGCAACCTTACCGACGACCAACTGCGCGCCCTCGCCGCGAAAGGAGGAGTGGCGCATGTGACGCTTTACCACGGATTCCTGCGCAACGACAGGTGCGAGGCGAGCATAATGGACGCGATAGCGCATCTTGAACATGCCATAAAGATAATGGGCGTAGAGCACGTCGGACTGGGTTCCGACTTCGACGGGGACGGCGGCGTCAAAGGTATTGCCGACTCTTCAGAGATGATTAACTTCACGCTTCACTTGCTGCGCCGGCGTTACAACGAGCGCGACATTGCCCGCATCTGGGGCGGCAACTGGCTGCGTGTAATGGCCAAGGTGCAAGGTGTCAGGGAATGAACATACCTCTGTATATACCGCCGCTGGCAGGCCTGTGGCCGATGCCATGAGGCGGGTTTCCGTTTAAACAGAATTACAATGAAAAATATTGCTAAAGTATTAGTGTTGGTGTTGCTCGTATCTTTTACGGCATGCAACAGCAACAAGAAAGCGGCTAAGGCAGGCGACGATGTGTCGTCCGTGCCCGTAGGTCCTGCGTTCAACGCCGACAGCGCATACGCTTTCTGCGCCAAACAGTGCGACTTCGGTCCCCGTACAATGAATTCTGACGCCCATGAGCAGTGCGGCGAGTGGATAATGGCCAAGTTCAGGCAGTACGGATGCACCGTAATGCCGCAGCACGCAACGCTAGACGGATATGACGGCACTCCGCTGAAGTCGACGAACATCATCGCAAGTTACCGTCCCGAATTACAGGAGCGCATACTGCTCTGCGCCCATTGGGACACCCGTCCGTGGGCCGACAACGATCCCGACAGCACCAACTGGCGCAAGCCTGTCATGGGAGCCAACGACGGAGCCAGCGGCGTAGCCGTCATGCTTGAGGTAGCCAGGTTGCTGGCTGCCGACACGGCGAAGCTCAATGTCGGAGTTGATTTCGTATGTTTCGACGCTGAAGACTGGGGTGTGCCGCGCTGGAGCGACGTGGCCGACAACGGCAATTCGTGGGCATTGGGCGCACAATACTGGTCGGCCAATCCGCACAAGGCTGGCTACAAGGCCCGTTACGGCATCCTGCTCGACATGGTAGGCGGCCAAGGCTCCCAGTTCTGGCGTGAAGGCATGTCGATGCAATACGCCCCTGACATCGTGAAGAAGGTATGGGCGGCGGCCGAAGTGGTAGGAGTAGGCAGCTATTTCGTCGACCAGGACGGCGGTTACGTCACTGACGACCACCTGCCTGTTAACGAAAAGGCCAAGATACCGACAATCGACATCGTGGCCTATTATCCCGACTGTGCCCAGAGCAACTTCGGCCCGACGTGGCACACGGTCAGCGACACGATGGAGAGTATCGACAAGTCTACGCTCGGGGCGGTAGGACAGACGGTAATACAAGTGCTCTATTCAGAGAAATAACACTTTCCCCGAAAGTGTAAAAGATAAAGAAGCCGCACGCATTTGCGTGCGGCTTTTATTTTGCATGCCGGCGTGTTGGGTTACTGCCTGCTGTCCGCGTACGCGGCTCAGATGTTGAACGTTACAGACAGCATTATCTCGCGGCCGCGCAGCGGCAGGCTGAAATAGTTGTAATTCATTCCCGTGAAAGACGCCTCCTCATACACCTTGCGGTCGAGCAGGTTGCTTACTGTCAGCCCAAGTTCTATCTTTTTCGTGGGCGCGTAGTGCGCCGAGGCGTCTATGAAACTGTTGTGGCGGTAGCGGCCGCGCTCCACTTCGAGCATGTTGTATTCCCACGAGACGCTGACTTCAAGCCCCTTGAACGGGAAAAGGTGCAAGTCGGCCTCGTTGTAGAAGTTTGCCAGGACGTTGTTCCCCGTACTTCCGTCATACAAGTCCTGCCAAGTCAGGTTGAACGTAGGGCGTTCCGCCACTGTAATCCAATCCAACTTGTCCCACCTCAGTGTCATTGCCCCCGAAAAGACGTTGCCCGTAACGTTTATTTTCCTGCCGTTCTGTGCCACGGGAGCTACCGTCCGGTTATAGTTCAGCGTGCCCTTTACTGCCAGTCCGGCGCTGCTTACGGTCTTGTCGGCCGACGTCATTACGTATAGCGAGCGTATGTCCGCATTCTCCCATACGGGGCTTACTGTTGTAAGTCCTTCGCCGTAGGAGTACTCGTTGTAGTGGTCGGCCCTGCTCCATGACGCCATCGCCATGAAGTTCCACACGAACATGCTTACCATGTCTGCGTATCTCAGCGACAGCAAGGCTCGGGTCGAGCGCGTCATGCCTATGTGGTCGGGAGTTGTGACGCGCGTGCGGTAACCGCTGTAATACGCCGTGCCCGCCATCACTTCGTCAGACTCGTCGAGCTCTGTGCCGCCAGACACGTTCAAGCGCCACATCGGCGAGAACTCGTGCCGCCAGCTTATGTCGGGCGACAGGTATATTTCTGTCTTGCCGCCGGCACTGCTCCAGGGCACGCGCTGCGTGAACACGTTTACGGGCAGGCTTGTAGTGACGTGCCCCCGGCCGTATCTCACCACGTATTCGGGCGTGAGCGAGTGCTTCATGTAGGTCGTATTGAAATTTCCGCCGCCGTATTCTTCCACTTTGTCGTTACGCAGTTCGAAGGCGTATCTTGCTTCAAGGCTGTTAGCCCCGATGTAGAATCGTGTGCCTGCGCTGCTGCGCGCCATAAACCTTTCGAGCGTAATGCGCTGTCCCTGTTGGAGTCCGCCTCCCGTTGCTGGCTCCTGACGGGCTTCGTTACCTGCCGGTACGTACAGGCTGCCGGTGCCGCCGTAGTCAACGCCGAGCGTCTCGCTGCGGCGGAAGTAACGCACTAGTGAGTTAACCGAATAGGTATTCGCCCCGGCGTTTACGGTCATGCGCAGCTTGTTCTGCACGTAGCCCGGATGGCGTACGGTGCGCTCGGCCAGCCGGTTTGCTAGCACCTGTGAGTCGCCGGTCATGTTGCCGGTCGGTGGCTGTCCGTCTTTTGTGCCGGCGTATTGTTCCGTCATCATGCCGCACGACAGCCGTTCTGCTGTCAGCGAGCCTGAAACTTCGTCAACAAGGTATATTCCTGGCGAATTAAGCTCGTATTGCACGCGTGGCATGAACGTGTGCCGGCGCGTCTTGCAGTTGCTTGTTTCGTAGAGCGACAGCGTATGTTCGCCGCCGTAGAAGTTGAAGGTGCTGTCTCTTGAACGGTCGGACGTGCCGTAGTATGACAGGTTGGCGCGCAGCGAGCCGTAGCTCCCCACACGGCGTAGCAGGTTCAGTCCCACCGAATAAGACTTGTTGCGCAGGTATCGTTTTTCGCTTACGGGCGGTTTTGATGTGCCACCGACGGCGGTCATGTCGGGCGGCAGGGGTTCGTAGTTGTACGGATCGGAGGCGTCGAAGTGTTCGGCTGTGTTGCCCGACAGGTTCACGCCGCTGTTGTCCATGCGTGCGGTCAGCATAATCTGGTTTTTCCTCCCGATGTTGACAAGCGTCAGGCGGTTGTCCCACGACACGCCGTCAAATCCTCCTATGCTGCCGCTTGCCTCGCCGAACGGGTGCAGCCGGTAGTCCTGTTTCAGCTTTATGTTGAGCGTCGCCTTGTTTGACGGCACCCTGTCCTTAAGCGCGCGCACGGGTTGGTCGTTCTCCATTATCTGGACAGTTGCCACCGCGTCGGCAGGCAGGTTGCGCGTAGCCTGGTTGTATTGGTTGCCCAGAAGGTCCTGTCCCTCGATGTTGAACTTGTTGATTGACTTGCCGTTGTACGAAATCGAGCCGTCTGCCGCAACTTCTACGCCCGGCAGTTTCCTTAGCACGTCTTCTATATAGCGGTCCTCTTTGCCCTGGAACGCCGCCACGTTATAGTTTATAGTGTCCTGCCGCCGCTCTATCGGGAGCGCCTTTACGGTCAGTTCCTTCAGCATTATGGCTGACGGTGTCAGGCTTACGTGCATGTTGAGTCCGGCTTCGGGCGTCTTGACGCGCTTCTTGTCGTAGCCTATGAGGGTGAACTCCACCGTTGCAGTCCCATTGGGCAGCGGCAGGTTGAACGTTCCGTCGCCTGCCGTCATGGTGTATGCCAGCAGCGAGTCCGCGGCGTCGAGCGACTTGCAGGTTACGTATGCCACGCCTTCGCCCGTCTTTGCGTCGGTCACGGTGCCATTGACCGTTCGCGTTGATGGTTGCGGCAAGGCTGCAACCGTGACGGTAAGGGTAAACAGGACGGCGAGCAGCCGTATCGGCATGGACGTCGCCTGACTGTCGCCGCGCCCCTTGAATGCTGTTGCGGCCATGTGTCTGATGAGAGTGTTTCCTGTCATAGTTTGTTTATTGTTTTATGGTTTATTACCGCTCAAATCCAAATCAGTCATTAGGATTCTGCCGGATTACCGTTCCATGTTTTGCAGATATGGCGTGTCGTGCCAGGGAACAGTGTATGGCACGGTGGCAATGGAAGACAATAAGACGGCTGAAATCATCAATATACTTGTTGGATTTAGCAGCATGCGGTCTAAAGGCTGTTTTTGGTTAAATTGCAATATGCCGCCTTTTGCGGTGTAAAAGGTCATGTTTCAGACCGTAAAAGGCCGTGTTTTGCATTGCAAAAGGTGGCCTTTTGCAATGCATTGGATATCAGTAAGTTATGCAGCTAACTGAAACTATTCCAGCTCAATGGGGTTATACGGCAGACTTTTCAGCCGTTTTTCGCCGATAAACGTTACGCTCTTGCCCGACATTTCCATTGCGCTTTGCGGGTCGGCAGCCTCGTTGCGTTTCATCTTTAACGCATCTTCGCGCGAAAGTACCAGCTGCTGGTTGTCCTTGTAGAGATAAATTGGCTGCGGAACAGCGAGTCTTACAAGGCCGTTGAGTGTGAAGACGTGGTTGCACCCGGTGTCGCTTATGGCGAAAATCAGACCCGGCAGTCCGTGGAACAGGTAGGGGCCGTAGGGCATGGCATAGTCTTCTGAGTACCATGCCGTCCAGTCGCGTCCGCCCATGCGGCACGTGGCTTTCCTGCATTTTATGCCGCATATCGTTGTGTCGCCCTCTGCCAGTGTCCATTCTGCCGGCTTAAGGCCCTGCGTGTACTGGCAGTTTATCTGTCCCCTTATCTGTACCGTGGCTGTGTTACGGGCTATGTCGACCACCAACGGAGAATCGTACGTGCCGCTGCCTGATGCAGACAATACCGCGCTTACCAGCTCCATCGGCGACCTTTTTTCGCGGTAGTAGGCATCGTTGAGCGAGTCTTCCCTTATTTGTGCGTAGTCGGCGAAGCCTGTGTATCTGTCGCCAATCAGCATGATGGTCTGTGCCTTGCGCCATTTGCCTGTGTTGTTAGGGTCAGGCCGGTATCTGTATTCATAATAAACCCTTATTAGTGCAGAGTCGTACACGGTCTTCTCTATCGGCCTTATCGGTGGTAGGCTTCCGCCGGTGATGGTCTGCGCTGCTGTTGTGAGCGATGCGAGCGTCAGTAAGTATAAAACAAGTCTCTTCATAGTAAACGTATTTTATTAGTTATGCAAAGGTAAACTAAAAGATTTAATCAAACAACTAATATTATTAGTTTTTATGTTTTTTAATATTGCCGTGCTTTTTCTGGCGGTTGTTTTTAGTGTTGTGCTGGTGTAAAATGAAAAATAGCCGCACTCAAGCAAGTGCAGCTATTCAGGTATTTTGGCGTATGTTGTCCGGTCGTTAGCCGGTTTACCTTTTACGTTTGGTTGGTTGTGTTGTGTCCGTTCATGCTTGGAGATGTGTTTTAAGGCAGGCTTGCTGCCGCTAAACATACAGGCGTATAGGGCGTATTCGGCTTACAGCTGTCCCGATTCGACCATAAGCACGACGCGTTCCGTCAGCCTGTCGGTCTTCTCCGGGTCGTATTTCTTCATCAGGCTGGCGCCGAATGCCCATGCGAAGGCTTGGTAGAAACCGGCGCGCACGGGGCTGATGAAGGCGCGTATGAGGTCGTATGCCGACGAGTCGCACTCGCGGTAAACCAGTTTTATGAGCAGTTTGCCCTGCGAGTATGAGAGCTTTTTCATTCTCGGCGTGTACCTGCGCTTGATGTCTTCCTCTACGCGCTGCATGTGTCTGTCGCGTGCTTTCTTGTCTGGCAGTGTCTGGAGGTATTCGTAAGTCTCAAGTATTATCTTGTTTACTTCCTTCGCTATGGGCAACACCTTCTTCACGTTGTATACAAGGCGGTTGTATGCCGCGCGGCTCTTGGCGTTCTTGAACACCGGCTGGGGGTACACGTAGACGTTGTTCAGTTCGACATATTGCAGGCTATCGCCGTCAACAAGCACCTTGCTGACCTTCACCGTGGGCACGAACGTAGGGTTGTCCATGTCTACTGCGGCGTCTTCGGGGTTCTTGTCCTTGGCGTCTTGCGCCGACATTGCCGACGGCGCAAGCAGCATGAGAGCCGATGCTATTATTGTTGCAATCCTTGTCATGCTGCAAAAGTAGTGGTTTTATCGGACATAGTCGCCTTTTTATTGTTTTTTATCTGAAAAAGTGGTTAAAGGCGGTTATGTGCTGACGCTAAGTGCGGACAGGGCGGTTATTGTATAGCAGGGCGTCAGCTGGTGTGGCATACCCTTTTCCCTACCGGCATAAGTATGGCGTAGAGCAATATTCCGCTTATCAGTCCGGCTATTGCGTCGATGGCGTAGTGGGCCTGGATGTACACGGTTGAGAAGAACAACAGCACATAAAAAGGCAGCAGTACGTAGAACATGCGGCGGTTGCCGGTGCGCCATGCCAGCATCATGAGTATCGTGCTTATGCCTACGTGGCTGCTGGGGAAGGCTGCGGTAGGGCGCTCGCCGGCAGCCTTGGCACTCTCTACCATCTGATAGAATATGCCGTCGGTGTAACCGGGGGTGGGCAGGCAATCCTGCACATAGTTGAAATGGAAGTGTACGTCGGGGAATATGCCCTGCCTTATGTCCGACAGTCCTACGGCGTTATAGTAGAACGTGGGGCCGGTGACGGGCAAGACGATGTAGACTACGTAATAAATGAAAAAGGCTGTAAGCACTACGAAGGCCGTGCGCTCGTAGTCATGGTAGCGGTATAAGAAGTAGTAGATGACCACGAAGGCTATCATCGGGTAGTAGGCGGCGTAACCCATGTCCATTAGTTCGCTTACAACGGGCCACGGCATGGCGTCGTAGAAGAGCAGGGCGGGCTGGCACCCGAAGATGTCTTGCTCGAGCTGGGCGAACACATGGTCGAGGTTGGGCAGCATGCGGTTAATCTCGTAAGTGTCGGGATACCACCAGCCGAGCAGCGCCAGCTGCACCGTTATGCGCAGGAACAGCGTCAGCCTGCACGGCAGCATCCGGTAAACGGCCCACATGCCGGCCGTGATTACGGCTATCCTGATGCGCCCCCAGATCATCGTATCCGGGTTTTCGAGCTTAGTGTATGTGAAGAATATTATCAGCAGCGTGCACACCATGTAGGCCGCCATTACCCACTCGAGGGCCAACAGCCCTTTCCTTGGCCGCTTGTCTATGGCGAACAGTTGCTTAACGAATTTCATCATTTATGTCTTGATCTTATGTATCTTGGGAATAAAATGTATCCGGCACGGCCATGCCAATGACCGGTTGGCCGGAGCGTGGTTGGTGTTATTACAAATGTTACATGCGTCCTGCGGTTCCGCATGCGTTACAGCCATTTGTTTTCCTTGTACCATTCAATGGCCTCATGTACGCCTCTTTCCAGGTCGTAGCAAGGTTTGAACCCGAGTTCGCTTACTGCGGGGTTGATGTCGCAACGCCAGTTGCGTTGTTTCATTATCTTGTATTTGTCGTTGTTGAGTGCGGTAATGCTTCCGGTAAGCCTTCCGAAACAGTCGCCTGCGGCCGTAACAGCCTTCAGTAACCATAGTGGAGCCTTGATGCGCAGCAGCCATGGGTTGCCGAGTTCGCGGCGTATAAGGTCGCTGAAAGCACGCGACGAGTAGACGTAGCCGTCGCTCAGGAAGTACCTTGCGCCGTTGCGCCCGTTGTCGAGGGCAAGCATTGCCGCCTGTACAAGGTCTTTTACGTATATGAATGTGATGTCCTGCGGTTTCAGTCCTGCGGCGAAGTCGATGTGGCGGCGTATGCTCTGCGCCATCATGAAGTAGTCTTTCTCCCTCGGGCCGTACACTCCCGTGGGGCGCAGTACTATGAAGGGGAAGCCATGCATGGCGTCGAGCGCCTTCTCGGCCTCGAGCTTGCTCATTCCGTATGCAGTGTTGGGATGCGGCGTGTCGCCGTCTGTAATTTCGGTGTATGGTGCCGACTCTCTTGCAGGACCTACCACGCTGAGGCTGCTGATGAACACGAAGCGTCTTAATCCGGGGCATTTGCTGGCAGCCGCCGCTGCCAGATTGGCCGTACCTGTGGTGTTAACCTTGAAGAAATCGGCCTTGTGCAGGCATTTAGTAGCTCCTGCGGCGTGGATTATGTAATCGAAGTCTTTGCCTTCGAGCTTGTGCTCCAGGTCGTCAGGGTTGTTGAAATCAAGTTCTATGAAATGTATCCTTTCATCTGCAAGATAACGTCTTGAGCTGCTTTTCCTTACGGCCGCCCACGTCTCGAACCCCCTTTTCAGGGCTTCTTCCACAATGAAACTGCCTATGAAGCCGCTTGCACCGGTTATCAGTATTCTCCTTTGCTGCATGTATTAAAATCGCGTTACAAGTTGCAAAGTTACATAAAAAGGTGTAAAGGCGGAAGTATGAACGGATGAAAAGGACGTTTTTGTAGTGAAAAAGATGAAATAACGAAATAATATAACAGCGGAAAGATGTCAACAACTGTTGTTTTCGCATCTTTCCGCTGCCTTGTCCCGGCTGCTTGGTTACAGCCTGTTTATTTTACGTATTCCGAGAAGTCGGTCAGGTGCATGTCGCCCTTGCGTCCCAGCGTGTCGTGCATGGCGAAGGCTGCGGTGAGGCAGTGGCGTGTGTGTCCGGCCTTGGCCAGCTTCAGGTAGTCGCGCAACAGCGGGCGGTAGTCCGGGTGTGCGCAGTTCTCGATGATGAGGTGTGCGCGCTCCTCGGGGCACTTGCCGCGCAGGTCGGCAACTCCCTGCTCGGTCACGATTACGTTCACGTCGTGTTCCGAGCTGTCCTGGTGGCTTACGAACGGCACTACCGAGCTGATAAGGCCGCCCTTTGCCGTAGACGGGCAGGTGAAGATGCTGATGTATGCGTTGCGCTCGAAGTCGCCTGAGCCTCCGATACCGTTCATCATCTTGGTTCCGCAGATGTGTGTCGAGTTAGCGTTGCCGTAGATGTCAACCTCTATTGCGGTGTTGATTGCTATGACTCCGAGTCGGCGGATTACTTCGGGCGAGTTGGAAATCTCGCTCTGGCGCAGCGTGAGGTGCTGCTTGAAGTAGTCCATGTTGTCGTAAATCTGCTTGAGGCATTCGTTTGACACGGTGAGCGAGCATGACGATGCGTCTTTTACGCGGCCTTCGAGCATCATGCCTACGACGCTGTCCTGGAGCACTTCGGTGTACACGTTGAAGTCGGGCACGCTCTTCTCGTGGCCCAGTGCGCCGAGTATGGCGTTGGCGGTGCTGCCCACGCCGCTCTGCAGGGGCAGGAAAGACGGCGGTATGATGCCGCGCTTCATGTCGCCGAGGAGGAACTGTGCCACGTTGTGGCCTATCTGGTCGGTCACGGGGTCAGAGTCCTTGAATGCCCTTGCCTCGTCGGCTATGTCGCATTCAACCACGCCTACGATTTTCTTGGCGTCTATTTCAACGTAAGGCTTGCCTATGCGGTCGTTGACGTGCGTGATTGGTATTGGCTGGCGCAAAGGCGGGTCGAGCGGCTCGTATACGTCGTGCAGGAACTTGGCGTCCTTGCTGTGGAACGCGTTAAGCTCCAGTATGACGTGCTTGGCCAGGCGTGCCACGGTGGGGCTTATGCCGCCTGCGGCGGTGAGGTATGCCTTGCATGTGGTTTCGCCTTCCTCGATGTCGCACACTTCGAGTATCGCCCAGTCAACCTCGCCCATGAAGCCGTAGCGCAACTCTTGTGCCATGTGGCTCAGGTGGATGTCGTTGTAAGCAATCTCGCCGGCGTTGACATGGCGGCGGAAGTCGCCGTTGGTGGTGTAGGGGGCGCGGTAGCGTATGGCCTGAGCGTTTGAGAGGTCGCCGTCGGCGCTCTGTCCTGTCGAGGCTCCGGTGAATAATCCTACCTTGAACTCGCGTCCGGCCTCGTGCTCGGCCTGGGCTATCTTGGCCAGTTCTTTAGTCACGGCCTTTGCCGTTCCCGCTGGTGTGAATCCGCTGAGGCCAATGTTCTCGCCATTGCGGATCATCGAGGCGGCTTCAGCCGCCGTAATGCGTTTGTATGCCATATAAATGTGAATTGTTAGTAATGTTATTTTCCGTGTTAAATGTTATCAAAGTTAATCTTCTGCCAGCTTAAGGGTCCGGCTGGGCCTGCTTGGCAATGGAATGCGTCATTCGTGTTTTTTATAAGTTGTTGCAAAAGTAACAATATTTTGCTTTAGTTCCAAAATTGTTGTGTAATAATTCCGAAAAAGCGCTGGTGGCGGCTTCCACAGGGGCTTTGACGGGGCACCGTCCGTGCCGGAAGGGGGCGTTGTATTGCGTTTGTATGAAAAAGCAGGGCGACAGCCCATTTTGTTCTTGTATTTGCCAGTGTTGTGGTTGATTTTTGCTAACTTTGTGGCAAAACCTTGGATTATGGGAAACATGGGTGATGACAATGTCTACAAAGTAAGCAAGAGCCGCACCGTGCGCTGCGTGACGGTGGGCGTTTGGGTGTTGCTCGTGGCGGTGTTCGTGCCAAGCTGGTACATGGTGTTCGTCGAGCCTTTCATACTTGTGCCTTTCGTCATAATGCTGCTGACCACGCTGTCGGTCTTCGGCATACTGTTTTATTACTACCTTATATCGCCACGCAGCATCGAACTGGCTGCCGACGCGCTCGTGCTGCGCAGGGTGTGGGGAACCAAGAGCTTCCGCTACGCCGACATAGCCGAGGCCGCCCTGTGGCAGGGCAAGCCGTCGCACATGTTCCGCATGTGGGGCTGTGGCGCCTTCTGCGGCTATATAGGCTGGTTCTCGGGCGGCGGGTTGGGCTCCCATTTCGAGTATGTGGGCGATTATGCCGACGCCTTTTACATCAGGCTCCGCAGCGGCAGGACGTACTTGTTGAGCTGCGACTGTGCAGGGCAGGTGGTCGGACGGCTGAATGACGGGACAGGCAAGGCTGCGGTTTGACGTGCCCGTTAAAAACCACCGGCAGACAGTATTGCCACCGGCTTGTATGAGGCTGGTAATCAGGAGGTTTGTAAAAGACCGTGTTTTACCTTGTAAAAGGCCGTCTTTTATAAGGCAAAAGGTTACCTTTCAGCGCCTGAAAGGTAACCTTTTGCGTAATGGGCTGGCAGGTGTGGCCTTGCGTAAGGCCTGCACGTGCCGTGCGTCTTGTTCTGAAATGTAGTCTGTCGGGATGTTGTGCCGTACGTAGCTTAAAGCCTTCCTTCTTCCGAATAGCTGTAATACCGTCCGTCGGTGATTATAAGGTGGTCAGCCAGATAAAGGCGCATCACCTCGCACGCCTTCTTAAGCCTCTGCGTTATGCGGTCGTCGTCGCCGCTCGGACTTGCGTTGCCGCTCGGGTGGTTGTGGCACAGGGCGATGACGGTGGCGTTGCACAGCAGCGCGTTTTTTATTATCACGCGTATGTCGACGGCCGTTTCGGTTATTCCGCCGTGCGACAGCTGCAGTGGCTTTATCAGCTTGTAGTTCTGGTTCATCAGCAATACCCACGCCTCTTCCTCGCTCAGGTCTTGCATGCGCGGGTGCATGTATTCGTATATTGCCACGGCAGAGTTGAGCTGTTTGCGCTCCTCGGCCTTCTCCGCCTGCCGTCGTTTGCCCAGTTCGCAGGCAGCAAGTATGGTCACGGCCTTGGCCGGCCCCATGCCCTTGTAGCTTCCGCCGGTCAGTTCGGCTATGGTCTTCTTGCCCAGTGTGTTAAGGTTGTTGTCGCAGTCGGCCAGCACGCGCTTCATCAGGTCCACGGCGCTCTCGTCCTGCGAGCCTGAACCTATGAGTATGGCCAGCAGTTCGGCGTTAGACAGGGCGGCTGGGCCGAGGCGCATCAGCTTCTCGCGCGGGCGGTCTTCCTCAGCCCATTGGTTTATGTTGAGTTTTGACATTGTCGATGGTTGGCGGATGCAAGATTGCCGGTGGAGGATTATTTATAGAAAGTCTTGTCGAAGGCGTGGAACTCGTCTTGCCCTTTCAGGCAGCGTTTCCACCATGCCGTGAGGAATCCGCAGCCGTAGCCGAACAGCTGGATGAATGCCGCGGGGACGCTGAGCAGGCCCACCTTGAGGCTCTTGTTGCTGACCGACGAGTCGGCGAAAATGAGGAAACAGTAGAAAAGTATGGGCAGCCACGGTCCGGCGCACAGCCAGTACCACTTGTGTATGCCGTCGTACTCCATCAACACGCGGCCTACGGCCGACGTGAGCACGAGTGCGCAGACGCCTACCGTGAACACCATGGGCAGCATGTGGACGAGCTTGAGCGACTCGGGGTACTTCTTGTATAGGTTGATGCGGGCTATGCCGCTGTTGAACACCTGGCGGAAAAACTTGCGGAAGTCGGTGCGCCGCTTGTGCCACACCCACGCTTCGGGGAACAGCCGGCAGCGGCATCCGGCCTTGAATATGCGTATGCTGAAGTCGATGTCCTCGCCGAAGCGCATCTTTGAGAATCCGCCGAGGCGCAGGTAGACGTCGCGGCGTATGCCCATGTTGTAAGAACGGGGGTAGAACTTGTCGAGCTTCTTCTTGCCGCCGCGTATTCCGCCGGTAGTGAAAAAGCTCGTCATCGAGTAGCTTATGGCCTTCTGCGTGTCGGTGAACGACGGGTGTGCGCTGTCAGGACCGCCGAAGGCGTCGGCCGGTTCGCGCTCGAGTTCGTCTTCAACGGCTTTCAGGTAGCCTTCGGGCAACACCACGTCTGAGTCGAGCACGATGAGATATTCGCCTTTCGAGCGTTCCGCGCCGTAGTTGCGGCTCTGTCCCGGGCCGCTGTTCTTCTTCATGAAGTAGCGCAGGTCGAGCCTGCCGGCGTACTTGTCGCAGACGTCCTTGCACGGCGTCGGGCTGCCGTCTTCTACAATTATTACCTCGAAGTCTTTTACGGTCTGCCGTGTCAGGCTGTCCAGTAGCTCGTCTACCTCGTCGGGACGGTTGTACACGGGAACGATAAAGGAATATTTCATTGTGTCAGGTGAGTTAAGGTTGTGTGTAAGCGTAGTTAGTGCAAAAGTGGCTGCAAGCATGCTGCATGCGGCCGCCGGGTGGCGCCTGAAAAAGTCAAAGGGGCTAAAATAGTTGGAGACAAATGCTTCTGTTGCTTTAAAACCGCTTGCTTTGTTGTCTTAAACTACTTTAGCCCCTTTGGAGTTATGTTACGGCTTCACCGCTGCCGGGTGAAGCGTGTCTTGCCTGATTATTCCTTGACGCGGCTCAGGTAGCTGCCGTCGCGTGTGTCGATCTGGATGAGGTCGCCCTCGTTGATGAACAGCGGAACGCGTACTTCTACACCGCTCTCAAGAGTTGCGGGCTTGGTTGCGTTGGTTGCTGTGTCGCCCTTGATGCCCGGCTCGCTGTGAGTTACGCGCAGGTTGGTCTTTACAGGCATTTCAGCATAGAGTATCGTGCCGTCAGTCGTGTCGGTAACAACCTCTACAACGTCGCCTTCCTTCATATAGTCTACGCCGATGATGGAGTCGCGGTTGATAGGTATCTGCTCGAATGTCTCCTGGTTCATGAAGATAAGTCCGGTCGGGTCTTCGTAGAGATACTGGTAGGGGCGGTGCTCGATGCGCACGTCCTCAAGCTTGAATCCGATCTGGAATGTACGCTCGAGTACGCGTCCGTCGGTTACGTTCTTCAGCTTTGTACGCATAACGGTATTGCCCTTGCCCGGCTTTACGTGCTGGAAGTCAATGCAAATCCATACCTGGTTGTCCATGCGGATGCATGTTCCTTTTTTAATTTCCTGTGAGTTGATCATATTGAAGTTTGTAATTAAAATTTATTTCCGTTGCCAAAGGGGAGCGCCTGCTGCTTGTTCCCAAAAGCGGGTGTTAATCCCCGCCGACAAGCTTCATGTCGCCCAAAAAGTTGACTTTCAGGGTGCAAAGGTAGTGTTTTTTTGGAAAAAAGCATAAAAGAAAGGGCTAAAAAACACATATTTCTTGGTTATTTAAAAAGAATTGCGTACTTTTGCAGCCCAAAGTGTGAAAACAAATAACAATAATAAATAGACGAACATGAAAAGAACATTTCAGCCGCACAACAGGAGAAGAGTGAACAAGCACGGCTTCCGCGAGAGAATGGCTACAAAGAATGGTCGCCGCGTGCTTGCCGCACGTCGCGCAAAGGGACGTAAGAAACTCACTGTTTCAGACGAGAACCACGGCAAGTAATCCACGGGCTCAGAGGATTTTTAGACCTTAAAACGAAAGAAGTAAAGCAATGCCTTTGCTTCTTTCTGTTTTTTTCATACCTTTGCAGAAAAACAAGCCGCGTAGTGCGTACCGGGCGGAAGGCCGCCCGTGTGGCGTATGCAGGCATCATTCCCTTTTGAAACAACAACAAGAATGAAGACAAAAGATTTCTTCCGGAAATTCTTCAGCCTGCGGCTCTGGCTCAACCTCGCCGCCATGCTGCTTGTCGTCGTCTTGCTGTGCTTGGGCGTCAAGATAGGCATCGACATGTACACCCATCATGGCGAAGTGATAAACGTGCCCGACATCAGACACAAGCAGTTCTCCGATGCCGAACATCTCCTCGAAGCCAGCAATCTGAAAATAGTCGTAAGCGATACTGGTTACGTTAAGACACTTTCGCCCGACTGCATACTCGAACAGTCGCCCGAGCCGGGCAAGGGGGTGAAGTCGGGGCGTGTGATATACGTCGTGATTAATTCGTCGCATTCGCCCATGCTCACTATTCCCGACATCGTGGACAACTGCTCGTACCGAGAGGCGCGTGCGAAGCTGATTGCAATGGGCTTCAAGGTCGGTCCGACGGAATATATCCCTGGCGAGAAGGACTGGGTCTACGGGCTTAAGTCGCATGGCCGGATGTTGCGTACAGGGCAGAAGGTGTCGGTGGATGACATGGTAATCATCCAGGTCGGCGACGGCATGAGGGACATGAATGATTCAATTGTATACACCGAGCCTGATGATTATTTCGACGAATACGGCGATTCATCGGCCGCAAGCATGCCGGCCAATGGCGAATTGTATACCGCGCCTGACCATGAAAGCGAGGTTGACGAGTTTGAAGTGGTCACAGGTCCGGAATAGGAGCCTCTGCATTCACATTAAATTAATTGATAGGCTGTAACGTTATGACTGACGAGTACATCGACGACATAGATTTGGAGGACGAGGAGGGGCAACAGTTGTATGAGCATCTGCGTGTCGTAGTAGACAAGGGACAAGAGCCTTTGCGCATCGACAAGTTCATGCTCAAGAAACTGCAGCACACCAGCCGTAACCGTATACAGAAGGCTGCCGACGCAGGTTTTGTGCATGTGAACGACCGTCCGGTGAAAAGTAATTACCGTGTACGTCCGCTCGACGTGATAACACTGATGCTCGACCGTCCGCAATACGATAACACGATTGAGCCTGAAGACATTCCGTTGGACATCGTGTACGAGGATTCCGAACTTATTGTCGTAAACAAACCGGCAGGGTTGGTCGTCCATCCGGGGTGTGGAAACTATCACGGCACGTTGGTGAACGCAATTGCATGGCATTTGAAAGACGTTCCGACGTATGACCCGAACGATCCCGAAGTCGGACTCGTACACCGTATAGACAAGGACACAAGCGGACTTCTTGTCGTAGCCAAGACTCCTAACGCAAAGACAAAGCTTGGCCTTCAGTTTTTCAACAAGACCACCCACCGCAGTTACAATGCCCTGGTCTGGGGTAATTTTACCGAGGACGAGGGACGCATTGAGGGCAACATCGGCCGCGACCTTAAAGACCGGATGCGCATGGCTGTGTTTCCTCCGGACTCGGGGATAGGCAAGCACGCCGTAACCCATTACCGCGTAATAGAGCGGTTCGGCTATGTTACGCTTGTAGAGTGCATACTCGAGACAGGGCGTACCCATCAGATAAGGGCGCACATGAGGCATATTGGCCATCCGCTGTTTGCCGACGGGCGTTACGGAGGTTTTGAGATACTGCGCGGCAATAGGACCGGCAGTTACCGCCAGTTCGTCGAAAACTGCTTCAAGATATGTCCGCGCCAGGCGCTCCACGCAAAGACCCTTGGCTTTGTCCATCCCCTGACGGGCTTGCAGATGGACCTTACCTCCCAGCTGCCGCCGGACTTGGAGCAGCTGATATCCAGATGGAGAAAATATATTAACGGAACGAATTTAAATAATAATAATGTCTTATGAAAAATCTTAAGAGAACAATTGCCATAGTCTGCGGGGGAGATTCTTCCGAGCATGGTGTCTCTTTACGCTCTGCACAAGGGCTTTATTCTTTCTTTGACAAGGACCGCTACGATGTTTATGTAGTAGTGGTGAAAGGGCTTGATTGGCATGTCAACCTGCCTGATGGCACCACCGTCCCTGTCGACCGCAACGACTTCTCGTTCATGTATGACGGCAAGTTCGTACAATTCGACTATGCTTATATCACAATACACGGCACACCTGGCGAGAATGGTATCATGCAGGGTTACTTTGAGATTGTACATGTGCCTTATTCAACAAGCGGGGTGCTTGTTGAGGCTTTGACGTTCAATAAGTTCGTGCTTAACCAGTATCTGCGCGGATATGGCGTCCGCGTGGCTGACAGCCTGCTTATACGCAAGGGATACGAGGAGATTGTAAGTGACGACGAGATAGAAGAACGCATCGGCATGCCCTGTTTCGTAAAGCCTGCGGCCGACGGTAGCAGCTTCGGAGTGTCGAAGGTGAAGAACAAGGACCAGCTGGCCCCGGCCATACGCAAGGCAATGCTCGAGAGCGAAGACGTCATGGTGGAGCAGTACATTGAGGGTACGGAGATTTCAATCGGCTGCTACAAGACACACGACAAGAGCGTCGTATTGCCTGCCACAGAGGTTGTTACACAGCATGAATTCTTCGATTACGACGCTAAGTACAACGGCCAGGTACAGGAGATAACGCCTGCGCGTCTC
>OGLM01001835.1_pt1 | contig 20819 bp, 6 predicted proteins | sample 1572531 | NCBI WGS metagenome assembly OGLM01 (sample SAMEA2581909, study PRJEB24529) | metagenome | biome: Human gut stool | place: China | collected 2011 | reverse complement strand
ATGAAAGCACGGATAGATAAAGAAAGACTCCATTTATTTGCGCCAAGAGATATTCTGGTGACACATGTGGAGGTAGAAGGTATTATTTTTATTGAGAAATTAAAGGAAGCAGTAAAGAATGCTGTTGCCAGAAATCAGATACTAAATTCCAGAGTAGTCATTGAGAAGGATGGAAATGCTTATTATGAGACTCAGAAATTTGACGATAATCCCAATGATATGGTCAGAGTCCTGCATAATGTATACTGGAAGGATATCGTCAGTGAACAGGAGTCTATTGCATTTGACCTGGATCATGGGGAACTGCTGCGATTTTATTATCTGATGAATGAAGATAAGCAGGAGTTTCTGATCATTGCGCATGCATTGGCAGGGGATGGGGCTTCCCATGGCTTTTTCCTGAATGATGTCATGAGAGGACTGTCAGATATGCCGGTCAAGGCAAAACCGTTGACCCGTTTTCAGTTAAGCAGTCTTCCAAAGGAAAGTAGACTATCCTTTATGGAGAAAATGAAGCTGTCAAGTACACTTCGAAACTGGAATAAAGAAGGAACAGACTTTACAGAAGAAGAGCTGAAGAGCTGTATCGCAAAGGCTTACGACAGTAAGTTTGATACCGAAGAGATTGCACCGCTTGCGAAGGTGGAGGATGCTTATTATCTGGAACTGTTCCACGGAGCAACGATCGCATTTAAAGATATGGCACTTTCAATTCTGCCACATCTGATGATCACTTCCGCAAGAAAGAACCAGGTGAAGAATGATATCGTGATCCTGACTGCTACCTCCGGAGATACAGGAAAGGCGGCACTTGCAGGATTTGCAGATGTTCCGGGAACGAAGATCATCGTTTTTTATCCAAAGGGAGGCGTCAGCCGTGTGCAGGAACTGCAGATGGTAACGCAGAAGGGAGAGAATACTTCTGTTGTCGCAATCCATGGTAATTTTGATCATGCACAGAGCGGAGTGAAGGCTCTTTTTGAAGATAAAGAACTGGAAAAAGAACTTGCAGCAAAAGGATATCAGTTCTCCTCAGCCAATTCGATCAATATCGGACGTCTTGTTCCCCAGGTGGTTTATTATGTGTATGCCTATGCAAAGCTACTTGAGAATGAAGAAATCCAGGCTGGCGAGGAGATCAATGTTACGGTTCCGACCGGAAACTTTGGAAATATTCTTGCAGCATATTATGCGAAGCAGATGGGCGTTCCGATCGCAAAGCTGATCTGTGCCTCCAATGAGAACAAAGTCTTATTTGATTTCTTCCAGACCGGTGTGTACAACAGGAATCGGGAGTTTGTACTGACATCTTCTCCGTCCATGGATATCCTGATTTCCAGTAATCTAGAGCGTCTGATTTATACGATCGCAGGGCAGGACGCAGAGAAGGATACAGAGCTGATGAATGAACTTAAGGAAAAAGGTGTCTATGAGATTACCCCTGAGATGAAAGAAAAGCTGGCTGATTTCAGAGGCGGATATGCAACTGAGGCAGAGACCGCAGAGATGATCCATGATACTTATAAAAAGACCGGATATGTGATGGATACGCATACAGCAGTTGCAGCATATGTATGCAAGAAGTATCGGGAAGAGAGTAAGGATACGAAGAAGTGTCTGGTTGCTTCTACGGCAAGCCCGTATAAGTTTGCACGCAGCGTGATGACTGCGATCGATCCGGCTTATGATGCGATGGATGAGTTCCAGTTGATTGATGAGCTGCACAAGGTTTCGGGATTCCCGATTCCGAATGCAATCGAAGAGATCAGAGATGCAGAGATCCGTCATACGACAGAGTGTGATGCAGATAAAATGAAAGAGACCGTTAAAAAGATTCTCGGCGTGTAGAAGATAGGATAACCGGAAATATTTGCGGAGTCTAAAATAAAAGAGATCAGGGGCAGATGTCAGGAGAAAGACCGGACATCTGCCTTTTTGTTCTGAATTAGACAAAAGAAAGGGGGAGAACAGGTGAATATACACAAGAAATAAAAGAAAAATTCTGGTACAATATGCAATAGGGGACAGTGCGTCTATTTGTACTGTCTGCCGACGTGGAGAACGGAAAATCGAAAAAGGAGGAACAGGCATGAAAAAGAAGAAGCGGTGTACGCGTGTGGGAGCAGGTGCACTTGCTGCAGTTCTTGCAGTAACTGCAGCAGGAGTTTCAGTTCCGGCACTGGCACAGCAGGCGGTGAGAACAGAATCCCAGACTCAGATGAGTTCAGATCCTGAGCTGGTGTATGTGAACAATTACAGTTCTACTGCACAGCGTTCCCAGAATTTCAACAGTAACTGGAAATTCTACTTTGGGGATGCAGGAAATGCACAGGGAGCAACCTTTGATGATTCCAAATGGGAACAGGTTTCCTTACCGCATGACTACAGCATTAGCCAGGAATACTCTAAATCCATGGAAGCAGAAAGTGGCTATCTTGGTGGAGGAACAGGCTGGTACAGAAAGAACTTTACATTAAGTTCTGATACGCAGGGAAAGAGAGTCCGTATTGATTTTGACGGCGTATATATGAATGCGACAGTATGGGTGAATGGTCATGAAGTTGGAACTCATCCGTATGGTTACACTTCATTTTCCTTTGATATTACAGATTATGTAAAGTATGACGGGGAAAATACGATCGCAGTCAAGGTGGTAAATAATACACCATCCAGCCGCTGGTACTCAGGAAGCGGTATCTACAGAGATGTAGATCTGACGATCACAGATGATGTACATGTAGATCTGAACGGTACAAAGGTTACAACTCCGAATCTTGAAACCGAAAAAGGCAGTACAGTGAATACCAATGTGACTGCAACGGTTGCAAATGATTCAGATGCTGCAAAGAGTGTAGCCGTCAGACATACAGTATTTCCAAAAGACGGAAGTGCAGATCAGAGTATCGGTACAGTAACAACCAATGCACAGAGTATTGCAGCAGGTGCGACAGCAGAGATCCAGGCTACCGTACCGGTTTCCAATCCGGAACTCTGGAGTGTAGATGATCCGAGTCTGTATACAGTTCGTACAGAAGTACTGGTAGATGGACAGGTGACGGATACTTATGATACAGAATATGGATTCCGTTATTTCAATTTTGACAGTAATACAGGATTCTCTCTGAATGGAGAGAATATGAAGCTGAAAGGTGTATGTATGCATCACGATCAGGGATCTCTCGGAGCAGCAGCTTACGACAGTGCAATCGATCGTCAGGTGAAGATCCTGAAAGAGATGGGATGTAATTCCATCCGTGTAACACATAACCCGGCAGCACAGGATCTGATCGATGCCTGCAATGAACAGGGAATCCTGGTTGTTGAAGAGGCATTTGATACATGGACAAGACCAAAGAATGGTAACAGCAATGACTATTCTGTATGGTTTAACCAGACCGTAGCTTCAGATAATGAAATCCTTGGAGCAACCAATGGTGAGACATGGGCACAGTTTGATCTGGAATCCATGATCAGCCGTGACTATAATGCACCGTCAGTGATCATGTGGTCTCTTGGAAATGAGGTTATGGAAGGTATCAGTGGCGGAACAGATGCGGAATATGAAGCAACCGCTACAAAGCTCATTAACTGGGCATATGATGCAGATAATACAAGACCAATGACCATCGGCGATAATAAGCTGAAAGCAAACTGGCAGATTTCCAAGACTTTTGCAAGACTTCTCACAGAGAAGGGTGGAACTGTTGGATTTAACTATGCAGATGGAAGTGTACTTGATAGTTATCACTCCAGTAATTCCAACTGGCTTCTCTATGGATCAGAAACTGCATCAGCAATCAACAGCCGTGGAATCTATTACCGTACAACAGGCGGTGGACAGACGAGCGACAAGCAGTTGACATCCTATGATAATTCTAATGTAGGCTGGGGTGCTACAGCAAGTAATGCATGGTACACTGTTCTGACAAGAGATTTTGCAGCCGGTGAATATGTGTGGACCGGATTTGATTATCTTGGAGAGCCAACTCCATGGAACGGAACCGGAAGCGGGGCGGTTGGATCATGGCCTTCACCGAAGAACTCTTACTTTGGAATCATTGATACAGCGGGATTCGCAAAGGACAGCTACTACTTCTACCAGAGCCAGTGGAATGATGATGTGACAACATTACATGTTCTTCCGGCATGGAACAACAACGTTGTAAGCAAAGACAGCAGCGGAAATGTACCGGTTGTTGTATATTCCGATGCAGCATCTGTTGAGCTGTTCTTCCAGGCAAAAGGAAGTGATACAAAGACTTCTCTTGGAAAGAAGACATTTACGCAGAAGACGACAGACGCAGGATATACCTATCAGATCTATGAAGGTTCTGATAAAAACTCAACAACTGACAAGAACTTGTATCTGACATGGAATGTACCGTATGCAGACGGAACTGTTTCTGCAGTTGCATATGACAGCAACGGTCAGAAGATCACGGATACAGTCGGACAGTCAAGTGTAACGACAACAGGAAAAGCTTCTAAGCTGAAAGCTTCTGCAGATCATAAGAAGATTGCAGCAGACGGAGAATCACTTTCCTATATTACAGTAGATGTAACAGATGCAGATGGAAATATCGTTCCGGATGCAGAAAACCGTGTGAAGTTTACTGTAGAGGGAGACGGAGAACTGGTAGGCGTGGATAACGGAAGTTCACCGGATCATGACTCCTATCAGGCAGATAACAGAAAAGCTTTCAGTGGTAAAGTGCTTGCCATCGTGAAGTCCACAAAAGAAGCAGGAACGATCACTGTAACTGCATCAGCAGACGGACTGGATTCTGCAAGTGTCAAGATCACGACAACCGCAGTGGACAACGGAAGTACAGAAAAGCAGATCGACAGCTTTAAAATGTCACGTACTTACTATGTAAAAGTTGGAAGTACACCGGAACTTCCAGAGAAGATCGTGACACGTTATACAGATGGAACAAGTGAAGAACTCCCTGTAACATGGGATGCGATTACAGAAGATCAGATCGCAGCAGCAGGAAGTTTCCAGGTGAAGGGTACGGTAAAAGGCGGATATTCTGTAGCAGTTAATGTAAATATGATCGATGAGGTCGGAGGACTTCTGAATTATTCTACAAATACAGCAGTAGGAGTAGCACCGGTATTACCGACTTCCAGACCTGCAGTACTTCAGGATGGAACGGTCATGGACGTAACATTCCCGGTAACATGGGAAGATAAAGCTGCAAGTGCTTATGATAAAGCAGGAACAGTAACAGTCAACGGAACAGCAAATGTACTTGGAAAAGAAATTGCTGTAACAGCAAGCGTCAGAGTACAGGAAGAGACGATCACCATCGGTGACAGCGTTTCAGCCGATGCACTGAACCTGACTCAGAGCGTACCTGCAGATAAGCAGTCAGATACACTGAATGCGATCAAGGACGGAAACACAACGATTTCAAGCAATACATCCGGTGGAGCAAATCCGACCGTATGGAGTAACTACGATTATTCCCAGGATGGAAATACAACAGCGGACATCATTTTTGAATACGCAACAGAACAGAGACTCGGACAGATCGTAACTCATTTTGCAAGAGACAGTTGGAGCATGAGATATCCAGATGCCGGAGCAACTGAGATCTATGTATCACCGGACGGAACAAACTGGGCGAAACTTGATACAACCGAGACAATCGGAACAGAGTCGGGAAATGTGAAACCATATACTTATGATTTCGCACCGGTTGGAGCAACCTTTGTGAAATTCCACCTGACGAACAGTACTCAGGCAACAGGAACAACTGCAAAGGCATGCACAGGTATCACAGAAATTGAACTGAAAGTAGCAACAGGAAGCCGTACAACCAATACGACAGCCGAGCTGCAGACACTGACAGTCAATGGAAAAGAAGTACCGCAGACAGCACTGGACAACAAAGTATATACAACACCTGCAATTCTTGCAGAGATTGAGGCAACAGCAAAAGATAACGCATCTGTAACAGTCCTTCCGGCTTACAATGATGTGATCCGCATCATCGTTGAGTCAGAAGATCATCAGACAAGAAATACTTATGAAGTAAGACTGAATGAAGCAGAGCAGACAACACCGGACAGCGACAGCAGAGATTATCCGGTATCAAAATTAACAGCATCCGCAGGAAGTGAGCAGTCTACAACAGGAGTTGAAGGTCCTGCATCGAATGCAAAAGACGGAGATGAGTCTACGTTATGGCATACAAGATGGAGTGCACCGGCAGCGACAAGCGATCAGTTATGGTTTACATATGAACTGGAAGAAGAAACGGTACTGGATGCACTTCGTTATCTGCCAAGACAGGGAACAGCAGACGGACAGAACAATGGTCGTGTAAACGAGTACAGAGTAGAAGTAAGCACAGATGGTTCAACATGGACAACTGTTTCAACCGGAAACTGGGAAGACAGTCAGGACTGGAAACTGGCAGAGTTTACAGAACCGGTTGTTGCAAAATATGTAAGACTGACAGGCGTTCATACTTACGGTTCAAGTGCAGCGAATGTAGATAAATACATGAGTGCTGCTGAGATCCGTCTCCGTATGGCAGAGAGTAAGACAGATATTGCAGATGCAGCAAATGGAGTAACAGTAACAGCTCCGGATTCAATCGAAGTTGCAAAAGCAGATGCAGAAAATCCGGTCATGTTCGATCTTTCTGATATTGTAGTAAAAGCAGGAGATACAACGCTTCGCTATGGAGTTGATTATGTGATCTCTTACGAGAACAATACAGACTTTGGAACTGCAAAACTTGTAATTAAAGGAATCGACGGATATACAGGAATTCTGGAGCATACATTTGCAATCACTCAGAAAGCAAAAGTTATGACGGGAATTACCTGGAATACAAAACCGGAGAAAGTCATTTATACAGAAGGCGAGACACTGGATGTGACCGGCTTGGTGATCAATGTAGTTTATGATGATGATTCAACCGAGGCAGTGGCATACAGTGAAGCAAATGCAGATGAATTTACATTCAGACCTGCATTGGATACAAAACTTGCTGCCACAGATAAAACGGTAACTGTAACTTATAAAGGTGCAAGCCTGATCTATGATATTACTGTAAATCCGAAGAAAGTAGACCCGACAGATCCGACAGATCCGGATCAGCCGAACAAGCCGGATCAGCCAGATAAGCCGGATACCCCGGATAATGGCAATAATAACGGAAATGGCAACAACGGAAACGGTAATAATAATGGAACAGATGACGGAAAGAAAGATCCTGGACAGTCTGGAGTAACAGATAACAAGAACCAGGGTAATAATAGTAATAACGGTACAGCGGCTGGAAATAAAGCAAATGCAGCAGCAAAGACCGGTGATACAGCCAATATGCTTCTTCCGATGATCGCAGCAATGCTGGCAGGTACAGCAGTTGTTGGTACAATTTCAATCAGAAGACGCAGAAGATAATCAGTCCATTACAAATGAGGGTTTGAGGGAAAAAGAGGAGAAGCTTTAAACTTCCCCTCTTTTTTTGTATGTAGAGATTGCTTATTTCCCGTATAAATTATATAATAAAATAGAATAAGACCGTAAAGCTTTCGGTCGTAAAAGAAAGGATGGGATTATGAAAAAGCTTAGTAAAAAGCTTGCAGCAGGATTTCTTGCATTTGCGATGGTATTAACGACGGCTCTGCCGTATCTTCCGTCGATCGATGCATTTGCAGCAAGCAAGACAATGGCACATATCGTGTCAGGTGCTGAAAATGGAAATACGCATTTTGGCGGTTCAAAGCCAGAAGCATTTGTATTATCTCCAAAAGCAACATTTACAAATGAGAGTTTCAGCAGCACCTTAAAACTTGGCAGTGCACAGTCAGATACTCGTGCACGAGTTGTCCTGAAATACAAGGACGACAGTAACTGGGCATATATCGGTTATGATGGTGCCGGTTCAGCAACAGACTGGATCTATGAGTACAATAATAATGGTACTTCATCTTACGGAAGCGTTGAAGGACTTCCGGCAATTAACCAGAACGATATGTTCACAGTAAATGTTACTTATACAGAAAGTGCAGTGAAAGTTGCTGTAAAAAACATTACCGCAGGAACCAGCGGTACAGGTACAGTGACGGATGCCAGCTTTGTAGCATTAAAGGATGTAGCAGGTAAGGTTGGATTTGGGGGAGGCTCCAGAAATGAATCTTATACCGATCTGTATTTTTCTGATGTGGTAGTCGGAGATACTACATACTCAGATTACAGTGATTGGACAATCTATAATGATAAGAAAGGATCCTGGGATCCGGCAGCGGTAACAGATGACGGAACGCAGGAGACTGCAAGAGGAAGAAAATGGATCACCGTTCAGGGTGGAAGCAGAAACGGAAATGGACATAACTATGGAAATGCCAGTGCTGTTGCTCCGGCACTTCTTCTTGACCAGACAAAAACGACACCGGTAGGAGGAACCGTTTCTTTGAAGTTCCGTCCGGTGACAAGTACGAACTGGGGAATCTTCTATACTTATAAGGATGATAATAACTGGCTGTATGTCGGTTATGATCCGACAAGTAAATGGTACTTCCAGTACAAAGTGAATGGAACAGAGTCTTATCCAAAGCTTTCAGGTCTTCCTGATCCGGTGCTGAATGAGACAATGGAGATTTCCATTACTGTTTCCAGAGAGAACCTGACAGTCATCGTAGATGGAAAGAAAGTGACTCAGTCTGTACAGGCACTGACTCCGATCTCTGATTCGATCAATGGAGAAGGACATCCGGGAGTGAAGACGAACGGAGCTGCAAAAGTAGAATTTTCTGACTTCAAGATCGGAACGAAAGATTGTATGGGTGATACCTGGGGATGGGCAGCAGCCAGAAGCGGTCAGGTAACAGAAACTTATACAACAGCAGTTGCAGCAGTTTCCGGTAAGGTTACGGCTGAAGATGGAACAGCACTGAAAGGTGCAACAGTGAAGCTTGGTTCCAATACTGCAAAGACAGATGATGCAGGAAACTACAGTTTCGATGCCATCGAGACAGGAACATATAATCTTGCGGCAAGCCGTACAGGCTATCAGGCACATACAGAAGAGGTTACTGTAAGTGAAGATGCAGCACAGAATGTATTCAATGTTACCTTATCACCAAAGGCAGAACTGGATTTAAGCCAGTATGCAAAGCTCAGTTCTGATTATATGGATGTATATGTTGGAAAAGAATTTCCGGTAGTTGTACGTTATGCGACAAAGAAAGTTGATGGTACTCCGTTCTTCCGTGGACAGGAGGAAGAGATCAACTCTGTCAGCATCAACAAGACTGCGATCACTCCGACCAATGTATCAGCCGAGGGAGATGATTCTTCCAGAACTTATACAATGGATCTTGTGAATACTTCAGCAAATATCGACCTGACTATGAAAGTGAAGATCAGTGTGGATGACAATGATCTGACCTGGGAAGTAACATCCATCAAAAAGAAAGACGGATGTGCAGATATTGCTACGATCGAGATCCCGCAGCTGAATCTTCTTTCTACAGATATGTCAGAAGAGGATGCGGCATTTGATGGTGTATCACCGTCTACAACGACTACCCAGAGCGGAGATTCCCATATTACATGGGATGATGGATTCAATCCATCTACAACAGGAACTTATATGTATGGATTCCTGTCAAATGGAAGCTTAAGCGGTGGTGTATGGAGTAATTCAGAAATCGAAGATGACAAGAGAGTCACGATGAACAGTGGTGCAGATTCCATGAGTCTTACAAGTTCCGTATGGTATTACGAACGTGGAGATAAAAATGGACAGGCTGCAAGCTACAGTTATCCGACCAGTGATCTTCCGTGTGCAAAGGTATGCATTGCAGGAGATGCAAATGGAGATGGAGATATTGACTGGAATGACGGAGCTCTTGCATTCAGAGATATCATGAACATTGCACAGGGTGCAGAGGATATCAAAGACCTTGTAAACTACCGTATTGTTATGAACTTTGCCGGTATGGCAACCAATCCGTACCTTGAGACAGCAGATAATATCAAGAAAGTATATCTTGCAACTGATGGACTGCCACAGGCAGTTATGCTCAAAGGATATGGAAATGAAGGTCATGACTCAGCCAACTCCGAGTATGCAGATGTATCCGAGCGTGAAGGTGGAATCACTGATTTCCAGAACCTGATCAAGATCGCACATCAGTATAATACAGAAGTTGGTATTCATATCAATGCACAGGAGGCTTATCCAGAGGCAAAATCTTTCAATGAGACAATGCTGACAAGTCCGATCACAAATGGTTGGGGATGGCTGGATCAGTCCTTTACGATCAATAAATTATGGGATCTGGGAAGTCAGGCCCGTTATAAGAGATTAGTACAGCTTTATGACCGTATCAACGGTACAAGCTTCTACAGTGGAAACTGGGATAAAGGCGAATATGTCAAGGATTCTCAGGGAACCCTGAATGCCTCTATGAGTGAGATTGCAGCAGATGCAGCAAAGAGAACAGATAATATGGACTTCATTTATCTGGATGTATGGTATCAGAATGCATGGGAGACAAGACAGATCGCAAAAGAGATCAACTCACTCGGATGGAGATTCTCCACAGAGTTTGGTTACGAGGGAGAATATGATTCTACCTGGTCACACTGGGCAACTGATGCCGCTTATGGCGGAGCAAGCCTGAAAGGATGGAATAGTGAGATCATCCGGTTCCTCCGTAATGACCAGAGAGATACGCAGATCCTGAACTATCCGAAGTATGGCGGAACAGCCGACAACCCGCTGCTTGGCGGATATCGTCTGTATGGCTTTGAAGGATGGGGCGGAGATCAGGATTATAACTCTTATATTACAGAGACATTTACAGAGAACCTGCCTACAAGATTCCTTCAGCACTATTATGTGACTGACTGGGAAGACTATGGTGAGGATGAAGACTGCCCGACAGGAAATACAGAGAAGCAGATCACTCTGAAGAACGACACCGGAGATACGGTTGTTGTCACAAGAAATACAGAGCAGAGATCCGATTCTTACATCGAGCGTACGATCACTCTGAATGGAAAAGAAGTACTGAACGATGTGAAGTATCTTCTTCCTTGGACAGATGAAAATGGTGACCAGAAACTGTATCACTGGAATCTGGACGGAGGCACATCTACCTGGGAGCTTCCTGACGGATGGACAAACCTTGCAAATGTTGTAATGTACGAACTGAGCGATCAGGGACGTATCAATGAGAAGACAGTTGCAGTATCCAACGGATCAGTGACTCTGGATGCAAAAGCAGCTACCGCTTATGTGCTTGTTAAGGGAGAAGCCTCCAAGACACTGAAGGTAGATTACGGTGAGGACAACTATGTGGTTGATCCGGGATTCAATGGTTATTCAGGAACAGACAGTGCATTGGATGCTGCTGACTGGAGCGGAGACATTGACAATGCGGCAGTGACAGTTGAAAAGGCATCAACAGGTGACCAGAGACTGGCAATGAACAGCCCGGAAAAAGATGTGACTGTATCTACAAAGATCACAGGACTGACAGCCGGAAAAGATTATGTCGCAGAACTTTATGTTGACAATGAAAGTGATGCAAAGGCGACACTGAGCGTCAATACAGGAAGCAAGGAAGTATCAAATTATACGATGCGTTCTTTCTCCAGAAATACAGTTGCAAGTGATGAAAAGCACGGTACAAATATGCAGAGGATCCTTGTATCCTTTACAGCAGAAGGTACGATCGCTGACCTGAAACTCTCAAGAGCAGCAGGTGAAGGAAGTACTTACTGGGATGATATCCGTATCGTACAAAAGACACTGGACAACTATGCAAAAGACGGAAGCTTCCATCAGGATTTTGAATCCGTTGTAGAAGGAATGTATCCGTTTGTACATGGATTTACGCAGACAGGAGACCAGGTAACCCATTTGGCACAGCTGAATGCACCATATACACAGGCCGGATGGAACAACAGAGTCATCAGTGATGTTATTGATGGTGAGTGGTCACTGAAGCAGCATGCATCGGTAACAGGTCTTGTATATTATACAATTCCTCAGAACTTCCGCTTTGAAGCCGGAAAAGTATACAATGTTGAGTTTGATTATCTTGCAGGAAACGCAGCATATCAGATGATCGTAGGTGACGGTAACAGCTATTCTGCACCGACATCCTATCTGCCGGCAGCAACGGGTGATACAGCACAGCATGTAAGTATGCAGGTGATCGGCAGTGGAAGCGGACAGACATGGATCGGTCTTTATGAGAACGGTTCACTTGCAGGAAGCGGAAGCATGGGACAGACAGATTTTGTCCTGGATAATTTAACGATCACAGAAGATGCAACAGCTGTGACAGCAACTGTTGAAAAGACAGAGTTGTATAAAGGTGAGACAGCGAAGATCTTAGGTCAGAACTTAGACCAGATCACATTTACATCCAGTGATGACAGTGTAATGACGGTAGATGCAGAGAACTATAAGATTAATGCAGTCGGAGCAGGAAGTGCAACACTGACAGGAACACTTGCAGATGGAAGCACGCTGACGTTCGATATTACTGTAAAAGATACGATTGTAAATGATATTCCTAGAACAGAGACACCGGATATTACATCCAGTGCCAATACAGAGGAAAGTACAGGAGAACCGGCAGGCAGCGGAGTAGCTTCTGCGGCAACAGACGGAAATTCCGGTACTTACTGGCATTCTAACTGGAGTACGACAGGCTTTAATGTAAGCCAGTCCAACCCGGCAATTCTGACAGTAGATCTTGGAAAGTCCATGGATATCGGAGGATTCAAGTTCCAGCAGAGACCTAGCACAAATAACGGAATCGTGTACCAGTACAGCTATCGTATCCTTGATGAAAATGATCAGGTGATCGAAAGTGGTGACCATATCACAGTTCCAAGTAACTTAAGAGCTGGTGCAGCATGGGTAACGACTCAGTTCGATACCACAGCAAAGAATGCAAGAAAGATCCAGATCCTTGTAGAACAGGGACAGGGTGGATTTGCAGCAATTTCAGAAGTTGTTCCGTTCACAGTACAGAAGGTAGCGGATGCAGTAACTCTGGATGCAGAAGATGTAACATTGAAAGTTGGAGAAACAGTAACACTGACACCGTCAGCGACACCGGAAGGTGCAATGCTGAAAGGTCTTGTATGGAGTTCTTCTGATGAAGAGGTCGCAACAGTAGATGAGAACGGTGTTGTTACAGCCCTGAAAGAGGGAACAGCAACGATCAAAGTATCCAATGCAGCCGGATTAGAGGCAACCTGCAAGATTACTGTAAAAGGTAAAGCAGAGCAGCCGGATGTAGATAAGGAAGCTCCAACTGCACCAGGTAAACTGAGCAAGGCAGAGGTTACGAAAAACTCTATCCAGATCAGATGGGATAAGTCCAAAGATAATGTCGAAGTTAAAGGATACGAGATCTTCTTAAATGGAGTAAGCATCAAGAAAGTATCCGCAGATACGACTTCTGTTATGATCAGCAATCTGCTGGCAGGAACAGAGTATCAGATCACTGTAAAAGCATATGATGCAGCAGGAAATTATTCTGAGGCAGCGGCTCTGACAGTGAAGACTCTTGCAGAGGACAAGAACAATTCTGGAAATAAAGATGACAATCAGAAACCTGATTCAGGTAATAAGAATGATGGTCAGAAGCCTTCCGGAGATCAGAATCAGAACAGTTCTGCAGATAAGAAACCAGCAGGAGTTCCGCAGGTAACGGTAGTGAAGACCGGAGACAGCGGAGCACCGATCGGAATCTTTGTAGTTCTTGCAATCGTGGCAGCAGGAGCAGTGGTTGTTGTAGTCCTTCGGATGAAAGCAGACCAGAAGAAAAATGCAAAGAAAAAGCATAGAAACCGCCCGGATGGGACAAGATAAGTAACCGGTCAGAGTACCAGTGAAAAGTATAAGATCAACCGATAAAATTTACATAAAGTAAATGGTTGTAAAATCCGGGTAAATAGCGTATAATAGCTTTAGGTAAAAAAGAGAACCAACCTGGGGTGTACGACAACCCTGTTATTTTGAACCTACATTGATTAAAAAGGGATTCCAATATTTCTGTATAATATGTCAGGCCTCCGATGTATGCAGTGGACGACAGAAAGGCAGGATGAGGTTGCCCACCTAGCTGTGGCTAGGACTCAAAATACAGGGACCGGCATTTTGGGGGTTCACGAAAGATAAAAGGCGGTCGTCTTGTACGGCCGCTTTTTGTACGGAAAAAGTGAAAAGGATTTTCAGCTATATGAGTAAAAAAGAAAAAATGAAAAACTGGGTGCTGAATATGATACGGACAGTGAATACGCACCACACCGGTGCCTATGCAGCCCAGGCAGCCTATTTTTTTGTATTGTCTCTGATACCGATTTTTCTTCTGCTTATTACGATGGTACAATACACACCGGTTACGATGAATGATGTGATGGAACTGGTTCTTCCGGTTTTCCCTGATACGGTCGCACCGCTGATCCGCAGCGTGATCGTGCAGGTTTATACAAAATCGAATGGATTCATCCCGTTTACTTTACTGGTTGCCCTGTGGTCGGCCGGAAAAGGCGTTCTGTCTGTGACCTATGGATTGAACTGCATTTATGATAATATTGAGACGCGAAATTATTTTTATCTGCGTTTCAGGGCATGCTTTTATACGGTATTGTTCCTGATTGCGATCATGCTCTCACTGGTATTGTCCGTATTTGGAAACAGTCTGAGCGCGGTTGTTTATGAGCATATCTCTTTTATGAGTAAGGTGATGAATTTTATCATCAGGATCAGGACATGCCTTACACTGGTTGTGCTGACGTTTTTCTGGGATCTGGTATATAAGTTTCTGCCAAACCGGTCCAACCGTGGAAAGACAACATTGCGGAAGCAGCTTCCGGGAGCATTTTTTACAGCATCGGGATGGCTTTTGCTTTCATTCTTCTTTTCAGTCTACCTGGATATTTTTACAGGTTTTACAAGTATGTATGGCAGTTTTACGACGATCATACTGATTATGCTGTGGCTCTATGGATGTATGTATATCATTCTTCTCGGAGGTGAGATCAATGCGATCCTTGAGGGACTTGGGATTACGAAACGCCTGACAAAAGGGTTGACAAAAGAGAAACGTATGTTAAAATAGTTAAGGTAAGTTTTTACTAATTTATTGACAAGAGATAAAAGCTAAGACCGTGCAAAGTAGAGAACCGGTTTCTGTCAGAGAGGGAAGATCACCGGCTGCGAGTTTTCCCAAGTTCAATCGGCAATCGAATTTCCCACGTGAGCTGCATTTTTGAAAGACCAGTAGAAAATGCCGTATGTTGTACGTTACACAAGCACGAGTGCCTGTGACAGATGTTGCAGGAAGCAGGGTGGTACCGCGAGTAATATACCTCGTCCCTTTGGGGGACGGGGTTTTTTTGTAGAAAAAATCAATCGAAGAAAGATTCGTCCCTGTTGAGCAGAAAGGAGTAAATGATGAAAGAAAAACTGGAACAGATCAAAGCGGAAGCAGTCGCAAAAATTCAGGAGGCTGACGTTCCGGAAAAGCTGAATGATGTACGTGTTAAGTTCCTTGGAAAAAAAGGAGAACTGACAGCCGTATTGAAAGGAATGAAAGATGTTGCCCCGGAGGAACGTCCGAAGGTAGGACAGCTTGTAAATGATACAAGAGCAGCCATTGAAGAACTTTTAGAGGAATCAAAGGCAAAAATGGAAAAAGCGATCCGTGAAGAGAAGATGAAAGCAGAAGTGATCGACGTTACTCTTCCGTCTAAGAAGAACAACGTAGGACACCGTCATCCGAATACGATCGCACTGGAAGAAGTAGAGCGGATCTTTATCGGTATGGGATATGAAGTAGTGGAAGGACCGGAAGTAGAGTATGACCTTTACAATTTTGAAAAACTGAATATTCCGGCAGATCATCCGGCAAAAGATGAGCAGGATACTTTCTATATCAATAAGGATATTGTACTGCGTACGCAGACTTCTCCGGTACAGGCACGTGTCATGGAGCAGGGGAAACTTCCGATCCGTATGATCGCACCGGGAAGAGTGTTCCGTTCTGATGAAGTAGACGCGACACATTCACCGTCCTTCCATCAGATCGAGGGACTGGTCATTGACAAAGATATCTCCTTTGCAGATTTGAAAGGTACATTGGAAGTATTTGCAAAAGAGTTGTTTGGACCGGATACGAAGACGAAGTTCCGTCCGCATCATTTCCCGTTTACAGAGCCAAGTGCAGAGGTAGATGTAAGCTGCTTCAAATGCGGTGGTAAAGGATGCCGTTTCTGTAAGGGATCAGGCTGGATCGAGATCCTTGGATGCGGTATGGTTCATCCACATGTGCTGGAGATGTGCGGAATCGATCCGGAAGAATATAATGGCTTTGCATTTGGTGTAGGTCTCGAACGTATTGCACTTCTGAAATATGAGATTGATGATATGCGTTTATTATATGAAAATGATATCCGTTTCCTGAAGCAGTTTTAGTGAACGAAAAAGAGAAATTACAGGGAAAGCGGGCAGGCTTCAGTCCTGAGGATACAGGAATAGAAGCAAAGGCAGATAGAAAAGGAGATAGAACATGAATACTTCATTATCATGGGTAAAAGCGTATGTGCCGGAGCTTGATGTGACAGCACAGGAATATACAGATGCAATGACATTGACAGGAACAAAAGTAGAAGGTTTTGAAAAGCTGGATGCTGACCTTGACAAGATCGTGGTTGGTCAGATCGAGAAGATCGAGAAGCACCCGGATGCAGACAAGCTGGTGATTTGTCAGGTGAATGTGGGAACTGAGACAGTTCAGATCGTAACAGGAGCAACCAATGTATTTGAGGGAGCAAAAGTTCCGGTCGTACTGGATGGCGGACGCGTTGCAGGAGGTCATGAACCGGGACAGCGTGTTGCAGGTGGAATCAAGATTAAAAAGGGAAAGCTCCGCGGAGTACCGAGTTATGGTATGATGTGTTCCATCGAAGAACTTGGCTCTACAAGAGATATGTACCCGGAAGCACCGGAGAATGGAATCTATATTTTCCACGATGATGTCCAGGTAGGAGCAGATGCGGTAGAAGTACTGGGACTGCACGATGTAGTTTTTGAGTATGAGATCACTTCAAACCGTGTAGACTGCTACAGTGTTGTCGGAATTGCAAGAGAGGCAGCAGCTACATTTAATAAAGAATTTAAGCCACCGGTTGTAACAGAGACTGGAAATAAGGAAGATATCAATGATTATGTAAAAGTTTCTGTAGAAAATACAAACCTTTGTTCAAGATATTGTGCGAGAGTTGTAAAGAATATCAAGATCGGCCCTTCACCGGAATGGATGCAGCGGAGACTGGCATCCGTTGGAATCCGTCCGATCAACAATCTCGTAGATATTACCAATTATGTAATGGAAGAGTATGGACAGCCGATGCATGCATATGATCTGGATACACTTGCAGGACATCAGATTGTAGTAAAGAATGCAGCAGAGGGTGAAAAGTTTACGACACTGGACGGACAGGAAAGAACGATGGATCAGGATGTCCTTATGATCTGTGACGGAGAGAAAGCAGTTGGTATCGCCGGAATTATGGGCGGAGAAAATTCCATGATCACAGATGATGTAACAACAATGCTTTTTGAGGCAGCCTGCTTTGACGGTGTAAATATCCGTAAGTCAAGTAAAAGAGTGGGACTGCGTACAGACGCTTCAGGTAAATTTGAAAAAGGACTTGATCCGAACAATGCAATGGATGCCCTGAACCGTGCGTGCCAACTGGTAGAAGAGATGGGAGCCGGAGAAGTTGTCGGTGGAGCTGTAGATGTATACAGCAAAAAGAAAGAACCCGTACGTGTGCCATTTGATGCGGCAAAGATCAATCGTATGCTGGGGACAGACATCTCGGAGGAAGAGATGATCGGTTATTTCAAAAAGATTGACCTGGGCTATGATGCCGAGACAAAAGAAGTGATCGCACCGACATTCCGTCACGATCTGTTCAGAATCGCAGACCTGGCAGAGGAGGTTGCACGTTTCTATGGATACGATAATATTCCGACAACACTTCCTGACGGAGAGGCAACGACAGGTAAGCTGACCTTTAAACTCAGGATTGAGCAGGTGGCAAGAGATATTGCAGAGTTCTGTGGTTTCAGTCAGGGAATGTCCTACTCATTTGAAAGCCCGAAAGTATTCGATAAACTGCGTCTGCCGGAGGATTCACAGCTTCGTAAGACAGTAGATATCATGAACCCGCTTGGAGAAGACTACAGTGTAATGCGTACGACTTCCCTGAACGGAATGCTGACTTCTCTTGCAACGAACTACAACAGAAGAAATAAAAATGTACGACTGTATGAACTTGGAAATGTATATCTTCCGAAATCCCTTCCTCTGACTGAACTGCCGGAAGAGAGAATGCAGTTTACACTTGGAATGTACGGAGATGGAGATTTCTTTACAATGAAAGGTGTTGTAGAAGAATTTTTCGAAAAGATCGGTATGCATGAGAAAGAGAAATACGATCCGGATGCCGGAAAGACTTATCTTCATCCGGGACGTCAGGCCAATATCATTTATGATGGAAAAGTGGTAGGATATCTTGGTGAGATCCATCCGGAGGTAGCAGATGCTTATGGTATCGGAGAGCGTGCTTACGTGGCAGTCATCGATATGCCGGAGATTTTACCGTATGCTACATTTGACAGAAAATATACAGGAATTGCCAAATATCCTGCAGTGACAAGAGATATCAGTATGGTAGTGCCTAAGAAGATCCTGGTAGGTCAGATTGAAGAAGTGATCGAAAAGAATGGCGGGGCACACCTGGAAAGCTACAAATTATTTGACCTTTACGAAGGTGCACAGATCAAAGCAGGATTTAAGTCTGTTGCTTACTCTATCGTATTCCGTGCGAAAGATAAGACACTGGAAGAGGCAGAGATCACGGCAGCCATGAATAAGATCCTGAAGGGTCTTGAAGATCTTGGAATTGAGCTTAGAAAATAGTTCAGATTGTTCGCGAAAATAAAAAGAAAATGCATCGTCTGCAACCGGCAGGCGGTGCATTCTTGAAGTGTAAAAATATAGAAGAGAAGCTGCCGGTAGCAGATTCTCTGCGAAAGAAAGGAATAATACAGTGAAGACAAGTGATTTTTATTATGATCTGCCTGAGGAACTGATTGCCCAGGATCCGTTGGAAGACCGTTCTTCTTCCAGATTGCTTGTGCTGGATAAAAAGACCGGAAAGACAGAACATCACGTATTTCGGGAGATCACAAACTATCTGAATCCGGGAGACTGCCTGGTGGTGAATAATACAAAGGTTATTCCGGCAAGGCTTATCGGAAACAAGGTCGGAACTGATGCGAAGATCGAAGTGCTTCTTCTGAAACGAAATGCAGATGATGTGTGGGAAACACTTGTAAAACCGGGAAAGAAAGCAAGACCGGGAGCAAGGATCAGTTTTGGAGACGGTCTTTTAGTCGGAGAAGTCATGGAAGTCGTAGAAGAAGGAAACCGTCTGATCCATTTTGAATATGATGGCATTTTTGAAGAAATTCTGGATCAGCTAGGACAGATGCCTCTGCCTCCGTACATTACCCATCAGCTTCAGGATAAAGACCGGTATAATACAGTTTATGCGGCTCATTCCGGTTCTGCGGCGGCACCGACAGCGGGACTGCATTTTACGCCGGAACTGTTAAAAGAAATCGAAGAAAAAGGTGTTGATATTGCCCGGGTGACGCTCCATGTAGGACTTGGAACGTTCCGTCCCGTGAAAGTAGATGATGTGGAAAATCATCATATGCATTCGGAATTCTATATGATTGATGAAGAGGCGGCGGAAAAGATCAACAGAGCAAAAGAAAATGGACATAAAGTCATCTGTGTGGGAACAACGAGCTGTCGCACAATCGAATCAGCCGCAGATGAAAATGGAAAGCTGAAAGCATGCAGCGGATGGACAGAGATCTTTATCTATCCGGGATATCAGTTTAAAGTATTAGATGAGCTGATCACGAATTTCCATCTGCCGGAATCAACTCTGGTAATGCTGGTATCGGCACTGGCAGGAAGGGAGCATGTTCTTGCGGCATATGAAGAAGCTGTAAAAGAAAGATACAGATTCTTCAGTTTTGGTGATGCCATGATGATTTTGTAGAGCAATTCACTACAAAATAGCGATACAACGGAATATGGAGATATGAAGAAAGCCAGGGGCGATTAAACCTCTGGCTTTTCTTTGTAGATGAACGTGTGAGACAATCCATTGCGGAATGTGATAGAGTGAACGGCTCCGTCTTTGAAAACGATGTTGTCTATGATACTGCTGAGAAAAGAATCAAGGACCTCTGGAGAAACGGTAGCACTCAGCGATTGAAAGCTGACGTAATTTCGGTCAGTGAGCTTCTGGGAGAGAATGAAGTTGCTTGCCTTGGCGATAAATTCATCGTCAGTGATAGACTGTTGCAGGCTGTCTTCTGATGCCAGGAATGCCAGCTTGTCCTCGACTTCTTCCAGAGCGTCCGAAAGCTGAATCTTCTGAGTAAGGTATTCGGATTCAGACATGGCTTTTTCGGAATAGAGGAAAAGTTTGTTCAGACGGTCGATAGCTCTTTCCAGACGGACCTTTTCCTTTTTGAGCTTTGATAGTTGCAACGGAGGCTCAGAGTCGGTTTTGATTTTGACGTCTTTTCCGAAGACCTCTCCCTTGACGGTGCCGGTGCGGAGCGTATGAAACAGATCCTGCAATCCGTCCGGGGCAATGGCGACCACCGGGGAGAAGGGAGCGCCGGAGAGTAGCTGCTGTTGCAGGTCCTGTATGCTCGTTTCCG
>OGLM01001833.1_pt1 | contig 20830 bp, 33 predicted proteins | sample 1572531 | NCBI WGS metagenome assembly OGLM01 (sample SAMEA2581909, study PRJEB24529) | metagenome | biome: Human gut stool | place: China | collected 2011 | reverse complement strand
CGGTGAGGGATATTGCGCTTATCTCGCGGGTCAATAAGCCCGTGGTCTGCGCCGTGACGGGGTTCGCATCAACTCCCGAGGGCGAGAATTACGCCCTGCTCAGCCGCCGCAAGGTGCAGCAGGAGTGCGCCGACGAATATATCTCGACCCTGCGCCCCGGCGACGTAATACCCGCGACCGTCTCTCATATCGAGGGCTTCGGCGTATTCTGCGATATCGGGGCGGGCATCAACGCCCTCATGCCGATAGACGGCATCTCCGTGTCGAGGATCCCGCACCCGTCGGCGAGATTCACTGCGGGGCAGAGCATTTACGCCGTCGTCAAGAGCATCGACTCCGACGGCAGGATAACCCTGAGCCACAAGGAGCTGCTCGGCACATGGGAGCAGAATATCTCGAAGCTCAAAGTGGGCGAGACTGTGCCCGGAATAGTCCGCTCGGTCGAGAAATACGGCATTTTTGTGGAGCTTGCTCCGAATCTTGCGGGGCTTGCCGAATTCTCTCAGGGGGTCGAGGCGGGCTGCCACGCCGGGGGATACGTCAAGAGCATTATCCCGTCAAAGATGAAGATAAAGCTGATAATCGTCGACTCCTTTGCGGCGGATTACCCCGTAGAGCCGCCCGAATACTATATCACGAGCGGCCATATCGACCGATGGGTCTATTCGCCTGAGGAGAGCGAAAGGCTCATAGAGAGCGTATTTGACTGATGATCCTGCCGCCGCCAACCACGGTTTCGCCGTCATAGATAACGGCGCTCTGACCGGGGGTTATCGAGCGCTGCGGCTCATCGAATATCGCCCTGAAGCCGTCGCCCTCGGGGATTATGAGGGCGGGCTGCTCCTTGGCCCTGAAGCGTATGCGTACGCTTGCCCTGAACGGCTCGGTTACGGCGTCGCGGTCGATTAGATTCAGCCTGTCGGCAACGAGACCGATGCCGTATTGAGCGCCGTTCTCACCGATGACGACTGCGTTGCGCTCCGAATCAAGCCCCGTGACAAACATCGGCTTGCCGTAGGCGCCGAGACCCTTGCGCTGACCGACCGTATAATTTATAATTCCGTTGTGAGTGCCGAGCACGTTGCCTCTGCCGTCCACAATATCGCCGGGGGGCGAGGTTACGCCCAGCGAGGCGAGGTAGGCGGAGTAATCGTCGTTCGGCACGAAGCATATCTCCTGGCTGTCGTGCTTTTTGGCAACGGGCAGCCCCGCGCTCTCGGCAATGGCTCTTATCTGCGTTTTATCCATGCCCGCAAGCGGGAAAACGGCTCGCGAGAGCTGAGCCTGAGTGAGACGGTAGAGGAAATAGCTCTGATCCTTGTTGCCGTCGACACCCGCCAGCAGGCGGTAATGCTCCGTGCCGTCGGCCGCCGCGACGCACTCCCGCCGGCAATAGTGTCCCGTCGCCACGAAATCGGCCCCCAGCCGCAACGCCTCCTTCAGGAAAACGTCGAACTTGATCTCGCGGTTGCACAGCACGTCGGGATTGGGCGTGCGCCCCCGTTCGTACTCGGCGAACATGTAATCGACCACCCGCCGCCGGTACTCCTCCGAGAGGTCGACGACGTGGAAGGGAATGTCGAGCCGCCTGGCGACCAGCTCGGCGAACACGCGGTCGTCGTGCCACGGGCAGTCGCCTTCGAGCGTACCCGTCGTATCGTGCCAGTTAATCATGAAGAGGCCCACCACCTCGTAGCCCTGCTCTTTGAGCAGGTAAGCCGCCACCGAGGAGTCGACGCCTCCCGAAAGTCCTATGACAACGCGCTGCATGGTCTTCACTTCGAATTTTTCAGTCGTTCAGCGACAGCAGCCCCTCGGGCAGCGTCATCCGCAGGCGCCGGCCCTCGAAATCGATCCCCGCAATGAACTCCCCGACGGCCGGCACGAGGTATTCGCGCCCGTCGATCGTCACGCCCAGCAGCGGATTGGCCTCGCTGTCGTAATAGTCCGTCACCTCGCCCTGCCGGCCGTCCACGTCGGCGGCGAATCCGATCAGATCCTCCATATAGAACTCATCGTCGGAACGCTCCTCGTCGGCCTCGACGAAGAGTTCGCGCCCCACCAGTTCGGAGGCTCGCCGCGCCGTATCCCAGTCGGCGAACTCCGCCAGCGCGCCCGCGGCTCCGCGACGCTCGAACCGCTCGCACCACAGCGGCACGTCAAGCGAATCGATGCGCACGAACAACGGCTCCGACTCCGGCGCGAAATCCTCCGGAAACTCCGTATAGAGCGCCACGACGACGCCTCCGCCCCGTTCGGCGCCGAACAATTTGGTCACTTTGGCAACAGGTAACAACATAACGATCCGGAATTAAATTTCAGCAATCGACGATCGATGCGGCCCCCGTCCGAACAGACCCGACAGCCATGCTGCCGACCGGAAGCCCCCGCCCGACCTCGTATGCTCCGTCACGAAAATTCCCTCCGACACCCTCGCAGGGTATCAGAGGGAATTCCCTATCCAATAATCGAAAAGCCTTATTCTGCGGCAGCCTCGCCCTCGGCAGGTGCTTCGGCGGCTTCGCCCTCGGCGGCAGCCCCTTCGGCCTCAGCGGCGGCAGCGGCTTCGGCAGCCTTCTTCTCGGCGATCGCCTTCGCACGCTCCTCCTTCACCTTGGCCTCGGCAGCCAGACGTGCCTTCTCGGCAGCCTTGGCGTCGGTGGCGAGCTTCGACTCCTTCGAAGCGATCTTGCCCAGCTTCTCCTCCATCCACTTGTTGAACTTGGCCTCGGCATCCGACTCCGAGAAAGCGCCCTTGGCTACACCGCCCAGCAGGTGCTTCTTGTAGAGTACGCCCTTGTACGAAAGAATCGCACGGCAGGTGTCCGTGGGTTGCGCGCCTTTCATCAACCAATCCAGAGCCCGTTCGAAATTGAGCTCGATCGTAGCAGGATTCGTAATCGGGTTGTAGGTACCCAATTTCTCGATGAATTTACCATCACGTGGCGCTCTGCTATCTGCGGCAACGATATGATAGAAAGGCGCAGCTTTCTTTCCGTGACGTGCCAAACGAATTTTAACAGCCATTTGCTTGTAAAAATTTAATTGTTAATCAGTTATTAAAAGCGCAAAACCCTCGCGGACTTTGCAGCGGGGCAAAGATAGCAAGAATTTTCCACGCGGCCAAATTTCCGCCGGCCAAAAACGCCGCCGACCGGAGCCCCCTAAACGACACCTCCACAAGCGTGTTCCGAGCCGCAGTCCCGACGGCCGCACGGACGCCCACCACCTCTGCGGACGGCCGTACACCGTTCGCTCCTGCGTGCCGGAGACCGACTCCGTGCACCGGCAGCCGTCGCAGGTTCAGTACTCGACCTTGTCCTCCTTCCGCTCCCACAGCCGGAAGGCCTGCAACGCCTCGGCGCGCATCATCTCCTCGGAGGGAACCGTCCGCCGCGACGGGGCGAGCGGGATCTGGTCGTAGATAAACGAATCGTCGAAGCCGATCCGCTTGGCGTCCTCGCGCGTATTGGCGAAATAGATCTTGCGGATGCCGGCCCAGTAGATCGCGCTCAGGCACATCGGGCACGGTTCGCAGGAGGAATAGATTTCGCACTCCTCCAGCTTGAAATCCTTCACCGCGGCGCAGGCGGCGCGAATGGCCGAAACCTCGGCATGCGCCGTGGGATCGTTGAGCAGCGTGACGGAGTTCGTCCCCGTGGCCACCACCTCGCCGCGACGCACGACGACGGCCCCGAACGGGCCGCCGCCCTCGGCAACGCTCTTCTCGGAGAGCGCGATCGCCAGCTCCATAAATTTGTTTTTCGAACCGTTCATGTTTTCGATCTTTAAAACGGGGGATGATCCACCGATACAAATATAGGGATTTTCGCTATATTTGCAAAAAGAAGCGCACTATGCATCCATCGGATATTATCGGCTCGATCGCCGCCATCGCTATGGTCTTCGGGTACCTGCCCCAGACCGTGCGTACCGTTCGCACCCGCTCCACCGACGACATCGCCACGGGCACCTTCCTGATGATGGGGTTCGGCTCGGCCTGCTTCGCCGTGCAGGGCATCCTGACAGGCAACATTCCCCTGTTCGTCACCAACCTCCTCACGACGATCATGAGTTCGATCGTCTTCGGGATCAAGATCTACAACGACTATTTCAAAAAGAGACGGTAGACGCCCGTCGCACGACATCGATGAAAACCTATGATTTCGACCGGATCGTCGACCGGCACGGCACGAACGCCGTAAAGTACGACACGCTGACCGACGTGTTCGGCAGCAAGGAGCTGCTGCCCCTGTGGGTGGCGGACATGGACTTCGCAACGCCAGATTTCATCCTCGACGCCCTCCGGCGGCGGCTCGACCATCCCGTGCTGGGCTATACGCAACTGCCCGACGACTACTGGCCGCAGATCGCCGTGTGGATCGAAGCCCGCCACGGCTGGCGTCCCGATCCGGCGTGGATGCGCTTCATTCCCGGCATCGTCAAGGGTATCGGCATGGCGGTGCTGGCACTTACCCGTCCGGGCGACAAGGTGGTCATCCAGCCGCCCGTTTACCACCCCTTCCGGCTGGTCCCCGAACAGATGGGACGCCGCGTGGTCTGCAACCCGCTGCGGCGCACGGGCGACCGCTACGAAATGGACTTCGAGCAGCTCGAAGCCCTTCTGGACGACGACTGCCGGCTGCTGCTACTCTCCAACCCGCACAATCCCGCGGGCATCGTCTGGCCGGAGGAGACGCTGCGCCGGCTGGCCGCGATCTGCGACCGCCGCGGCATCGTGGTCGTCTCGGACGAGATCCACTGCGACATGGCGCTCTACGGGCATCGTCACCGCCCCTTCGCATCGGTCAGCGACGCGGCGGCGCATTGCAGCGTCACCTTCGGCGCCCCGACCAAGACCTTCAACATCGCCGGCGTGGTCAGTTCCTACGCGATCGTCCCCGACGAGGCGCTGCGCCGCCGCTTTTTCGGCTGGCTCGAAGCGGGTGAGTTCCACGAGGCGCCCCTGCTCTCGGTCGTCGCTACCCGGGCGGCTTTCACGCCCGAAGGCGACGCATGGAGGCGGCAGATGCTGCGGTACGTCGAGGCGAACGTCGACTTCACCGACGACTTCCTGCGGCGATACGTTCCCCGCATCCGGGCGATCCGCCCCGAAGCGTCGTTCCTCGTCTGGCTCGACTGCCGGGAACTGGGGCTGGCCCACGATGCGCTCGTCGACCTCTTCGTCGCACGCGCCGGACTGGCGCTCAACGACGGCGAGATGTTCGGCCCCGGCGGCGAAGGACACATGCGGCTGAACGTCGGGCTGCCGCGCATCCGGCTCGCCGAAGCGCTCGAACGACTGCGGGCGGCGGTCGACGCACGCTGAGGCCCGTTCCGGCAGACGTCCCGACCTGCACTGCGGCAGACGCCGCTTCGCGCCGTCGCGATCCGCCCTCCCATTACCACACCCCGCCGCCGCGATTCTCCGTCGGATGGGTTTGGAAAGTCTGTGTATTTATATTACTTTTGTGCCGCAAAACGTACTGCATCCGATACGGACGGACGGTTCCGTAGCTCAGTTGGATAGAGCAACAGCCTTCTAAGCTGTGGGTCTTGGGTTCGAATCCCAACGGAATCACTTTTTAGGCGTTAAAACGCAACGTTTAGTCAAGAAAAAATCAAATAAGCAGTCTATGTAACGTATTGAATAACAGATACTTATATAGATTACTTTTTATTTTTTAAAGAGATATGTCATAAAGATTGATTTTCTAAACTGGTTTAAAACTAGTTTAAACGCATTTTGGGGATAACTATCTGAATAACAATGGTTTATATTATTCACGCAAATTGTTGAATCGGAAGGTGTGTTATCAATGTGTTATCACCTTGTAAAAAATGTGTTATCAAAATGGCAAAAATTAATTTAAGTATTATTCACAATCGTTTGAAGCGAGCGACCTCAAAACATGAAGTTTCGGTAGAATTATGCTTTTGTGCCAAGCGTCAAAGGAAGTACTTTTCCACAGGCGTAAAAGTGACAACTACACAATGGTCTGATGCGTCAAAGATGGTTATCAAGAGAAAAGATGCAGATGAACTGAATGAAATCATACAGGCATACCGCGCGAGAGCAAACGAAATCATCAGTAAGATGGTTAAGGAAGGCTGTTGTGACTTAAATGTGGTTATCTCACAGATGAATGGAGAAGACGAAGGAACTTCTTTTATCGAGTACTGCGAGAGAAGACGAAATGAGCGCAAGGTGTGCGAGCATACCAAGAAACGCTATGATGTCTTTATCAAATTTCTGAAGACGTGGGGGAAGATAAAGGCATTCCAAGACTGCAACGTATCGAAGGTGCGTTCAATGGATGAGTATCTTCACAGACAGGATAAGGCTCAATGCACCATCTACGACTATCACAAGTATCTTAAGTTGTTCATCAATGATGCGATGATAGACGGACTTATTGAGCAGAATCCATACAAGTTTCTGCCATTCCATATTGGCAAGGGAGAAAAGCAGTATGTTGATTGTGTCACAGAAGAGCAGTTTGCTGCCATCAAGAAACTGAAACTCTCAACACCTCATATTCTCCATGCAAGAGATTTGTTCCTCTTCCAATGCTACACAGGACTTGCATACTCTGACCTTGCATCGTTCGATTATACTAACTGCGAGGAGATTGGCGGCAAGATGTTCTATCACGCTAAGAGAACGAAAACAGATACGGATTTCGTATTCCAACTTCTCAAACCTGCCCTGGAGATACTACAGAAGTATGACTTCAAGCTGCCTAGAATGACGAATCAGAAGTATAATGATTATTTGAAGGCGATCGGGCAGATGGTTGGAGTTGACAGATTGCATACCCACATGGGTAGAGCGACTGCGGCAACCTTATTTTTGTCGAAGGGTATGCCTATCAATATCGTGGCAAGGGTGCTTGGTCACACAACCTTGCGTCAGACTACTAGATACGCACGTACATTAAATAAGGACGTACAATCTGCTTTCGATGCCCTCGAAGGCAAGATGTAAAACAATAAGGGGAGTCTTCGCAAAGAAGGCTCCCCTTTATCGTATCAGCCAACAAGGCTTTTGTCTCTTTCAGCAATCTTCTCGCTGATGATTTGCTTTAACTCCTTAACCACTCCTTCCTGTACTAGCAACTTTACTTTTGTTTCTGCTAGTTCTTTCAGCAGTTTTTCGTCCGTCTGCATTGCATCGTAAAACATACTGCCTCTGCCACAAAGTAGCCAATCTGCTGATATGTCTACGTATGTAGTCAGTATTCTGTCTATAAACTCCATTGAAGGCTCCTTTGTGCCGTTCAAATAATTGTTCGTAGCAGCAGGTTTTGCCCCGATAGCGTCAGCAAACCCTCTGTTAGACAGCCTGTAATGGTCTTTTATCTCGTTGATTCTATCTCTTAATCCTTCCATACTGCTAGTGTTTATAAATGTGTAAATACGTAAATTAACTATAAATTAATGCCCATGTCCTTGGATATTTGTCTATAAACATGTATCTTTGCATCCGTAAACGAGAGTTAAACTCGTTCAAAACGGATTTATGTTGCAAAGATACAAAAAATAATATGAATAAAGTCGTAAAAATAGAAAAAATATTGATTGATAAAGATAAAATTCCTAAAATCATGAAAATTTTTGGTTGTGGCAAGACTACTGTCTACAATGCTCTAGCTTACCGAAGTAATAGCCAACAGGCTCAGGATATTCGTTCTTGTGCTCTGAATCGCTATGGAGCAGAGAAACATAAAGTGCCGCAATTTATGAGTGTATAAATGTGTGAAATATTTGGCTGTTGAACTTTTAGATTAGTTATTCAGACAAAATGCGTTTTAAATTGGATATGCGTGAGCATAGAGTTAAACGATTGCTTAAGAAAGGTTCTTTTTCTTATTTGTAAACTATAAATTCACTCTTGTGCGTGAGCATAGGAGTGATACATGGGAATCGAGCTAGCTCACTCGGAGTGAGCGGGGAAATAACCCGAGCAAAGGCGTTCAACTCGCCTCGAATCCCCAAAATAGTTTTGGATATTGTTATTATAATGTTTCTTGAAATCGTTAGGTGTGGAGCGGTATAGACCCAGTGGCAATATAAGTTGTTTGCGTTGAATTCATGCGCCACGAACCAGAAGGAAATGTTGTGGTCGAGCATTCTACCAGCACCTTTCGTTTTATACATTATTATATATAGCGATTTTCGGAACAATCCCATTGTCCATTTGTGGGCATAAGTTCTTTGACATATTGGAAAAGTGTAAAGTCGAATAGTGTTAAGTCATTATAGCGGTGAGCATGGCTCTTAAATTCATGGTAGCGCATGATGCCGTTATCCACCGATGGTGTAGTTGGTTAGCACGCCCGAAACTGTTTTGTGTAAATCCTTAATACATTCTTATCAAATCGGGAAGTTGGGTCCGAATCCTTAAGGTGGACTATTATGTATTTGTTTGTTGTGTATGATTGTTCGCTGCAGCGGCAGCGATTTTATATTTTGCTTAATAGCAGCATTTTACTATTTCATGCTCGTCCGTGAGGATAGGCAGTTTTTATCTTAAACTTCAAAATCAATGGCTTATGATAGATTTATCCGAACCTACTCTCCACAAGTACCGGAGAAAGGTTCTCGAAATATACAGAGAACTCGAAAGAAACCCTTGGGCACCCTTGGGAATCTTCGAGTCAAAGCTGAGGAAAATTAATATCCTCAACTCGAAAATTAAAAATGTGTCCTCAGACATCGGAAAGCCCGAGGGCGAGTATTCAAACTTTACAAATGATAATTACGTGCAATATGGGTTTAAAAAGGAAAACTCCTCTCAAGAGAACACCTATAAAGAAGACTCCTTGGGATAAAGCCAAGAAGGAACAGGAAAAGAAGAAGGCGAAAGCCGGACTTAGTAAGCCAGCACTTATTAAGAGGCTCGACAGATGGTTTTCACTCTACATAAGACTTCGTGACGTAAACGATGAAGGCGTGTTTCAATGCCCAACTTGTAGGCGTATCTTACCTTTCTCAAAAGGCGACGCAAGCCATTATTGGGGGCGCATTCACATGGCAACGAGATTTGATCCGGACAACGTGACTATCGAATGCCAATATGATAACAGATTCAACAGCTCTCATCTGATATACTTGGGCAAGTATCTAGAAAAGAAACTTGGTCCAAAGAAGATGGAACTACTAGAATGGAAACATCGCCAAGTCAAGAATTGGTCTCTTTTCGAGCTGCAAGAACTCATCGAGTTCTACAAAAAGGAAGTTGAACGGCTAAAAAAGGAGAAGCATTATGACGAATGGTCTAAGAGTATGTAAGGTTTGTGGCAAAGCTAAGCCGATGACAGATTTTTATGGTAAAATACATACTTGCAAAAGATGTGTTTGCCGTAGGAACAATCAGAAAGTAGTGAGCCGAAATTTGGAGAGACAACCAGACTTACAAGGTGAGGTTTGGATGGATATTGTTGGTTTTGAAGGACTATATAAGGTCAGTAATCTTGGGCGTGTTCGTTCTTGCAGAACGGGCATAATTATGATTCCTCAGCCACTTAAAGATGGGTATTTGAGGATTCGTTTAAGAAAAGATGGAAATGACTTTCCTTTCTTAGTTCATCGTCTTGTTGCCATAGCATTCATTTCGAATCCAAACAACTACGAAACGATAAATCACAAAGACTTCAATACTCAGAATAATTGTGTAGAAAATTTGGAGTGGTGTACACAGGAGTACAATAATAAATATAGTCGTGATGCTGGTCATTACCATTATTCCGAAAAGGCTAGAGCCGCTGCAAAGCGAAACAGAAAAATCTCTGATGATTTAGCTGTAAAAATCTTCGAGGACTACAAGAAAGGGATAAAACAAGCTAATTTAGCATCAAAGTATGGCGTAACAAGGGCCTTTGTTTGTAGGTTAGTACATGGTAGATGCAGAACCGAGTACACTAATCAATCTTTAGAGAAAGACTTAAAGATGAAGTTTTCTGATGATGAGATAATATCCATGAATGAATCCTTCAAAAATGGCATATCTTTAAAGAGTATTGCAGAAAGGTTTGGTACTTCAAGAACTTATGTCAGTTCTCTTGTGTTCGGAAGATCCGAACGCTCTAGGAGACTTATTGAAAAGGGTTTAATGACAATACCTAAAGTAGAAAAGTCAATCCCGCAGAAAGTACTTTATAAGGATGAAATACTAAAATTGCATTCAGAAGGTATGAGCCTTCGAAAAATCAGATTAGTCTTAGGAATTAAAGGACACAGTATTGTAGCAGAAGTAATAAAAGAATTTAAAGATAAAAATAATGAGTAAATCAGGTACAAAAATCAATGTAGAATTGGTAACACATGGGTGTTTCCCTACGAAGTCGTATGAGACGGATGCCGCTTACGACCTTCATTGCAGCAAGGACACGGAAGTAATTCCAAACAAACGCTTTTACGTTCCGCTCGGGTTCAAGATACAACTTCCTTCAAACATGAAGATGCTGATTCAGCCACGTAGTGGCATGTCGGGCAAAGGAATGTTGTTAGATGTTTATTTCCCTTCATGGCTCCTACATGGCGACTATATAGGCAAGGTTAGAGCAAACCTTGATGTAATTCTCGGTTTGATTGATTGCGGCTATGGCGAAGAAGTCCATGCCATCGTCAAGTCGGGCAGATGGAGGTTAAAGCATCGCATCATGCGTCTGCTCGGTTTCAAGTTCGTTATTCCTTATACCCAACGCATCTGTCAGGGTGCCTTCACTTACGTTCCAGATACTAACTTGGAACTTGGCAAGGTAACCAGCACTCGTAGCGGTTTAGGATCAACAGATAAGAATTAGTTTTTAGCGTTATTTTACATAATTTTAAAATCATTTTTCCTGCTCGTCCGTGAGGATAGGCAGGTTTTTAAAAACGAAATCATGAAAAAGAATATCAGACAGAATTTTTTCAATCATATCAAGAAGGTACTTGATATAGTTGACAAGATGGGGGATGAGGCAAAGCATTTCCGTTGCATCGTCCTCATGGGTGACAGAACCATTCCGAAGGCATACGCATTCATGCACGCATCGCCCGAAGACCTCAAAAACCTTATCTTGAACGCCATGCGAAATAGCGACCAGTTCACCTACGCTACAGCAAGGGCATTCGAGGAATACGATAAGGAACTGAGAGAAAAAGAAGAAACTTTAAACAAAGATAAAAATGAAGAAAATCCTATTCAAGACACTTAAACTGCAAAATTTCTGTGGCATCCGTGCCGGAGTCTTCGATTTTGGAGAAGACTTAACCGTTATCTCGGGAGACAACGGAAGAGGCAAGAGCACTATCGGCAACGCCATCATGTACACATTATTCGGTACTGATACCAACGGCATGCAGCTCGACATCAAAACCTTCGATGAGAATCACAATATTATCAAGGAGATAGAGCATTCGTCCGAGTTGGTTATGTTGGTAGATGGTGATGAAATCTCGTTCAAGCGAGTTCTGACAGACAAGTGGAAAGGTGATAAATGCACCAACACCTTCAAGTACTATGTTGATGGAGAATTGACTACCGCCGGAGATTTCGACAAAGTAGTTAACAGCATCTTCCAAGAAGACCCATTTGCGTGGTGCATCTGTCCTAATCTGTTCCTTGGTATGACTTGGCAGAATCAGCGTGCATTCCTTCAGTCGTTGGCAGGTGACATTTCTGTCGAAGACATCACGAAGGGCGAAGAGAAGTATGATTATCTTGTTGAACTCCTCAAACAGAAAGATATTGATGCCATCCTTCACCACCTCAAGCACAAGCGTACAGAAGTTCAGAAGGAACTCGATGCGGTCCCTATCAGACTTGCCGAACTCGACAAGACCCTTCCACCAAAGCAGGATTGGGAGGCCATGGAAAAAGAAAAGGCTGAGCTGAAAGAAAAACTGGTGGAGATAGACAACAAGATTCAGCAGATTCGCACCGGTGGTGTAGACAGAGTTCGCCTTGACGGAATCCGCAAGAAGATTGAGTTTGCCGAAAAACGCAAGCGAATGATGGAGCAGGGCGCAGACAAGGAGTCTACCGATAGCATGACCAAGCATCAGAGCGATGTTCTCAACGCCAACGCAGCCTTCAATAAGGCAGAATCTACGGTTGATAACCTCAAAGCAGTCATGAGTGGCTATCCTACCACCGAGGTTCAGATAAATGCTCAGATTGAAGAGTGCAAGAAGAAGGTTGGCGACTTGAACAAGCGTAGCGATGAGATTGCCAAGCGCACTTGGGAATGGGATGATAAGGAAGGTTTCTGTCCTCATTGCGGTCAGGCTCTCCCTCTAGGTGATGTTCAGCTCCTTAAACAGGAATCTCAGAACCGGTTCAACTCTCGCAAGGCAGATGATATGAAGGAACTCAACAATGAGTTTGCCAAACTCCAAAGCGCATACACCGAACTCAACAAGGAGTTGGATAAACTGAATGATGATCGTCAGACCACCACAAACCAGCTCGTCAAGGCTCACCAAGCACTCGCTGAAGCTGAAAAGCATAAGGCAGAAGTTGATGCCGATGTTCCTAGCACCTACGAGCAGATTCTTGCCTCAAAAGAAGAGTATCAGCAGGTAGTGAAAGAGATTGGTGAGTTGCAGACAGAACTCGACAAACCATCAGATAACAACGAGGATAACGACAAGTTACTTCAAGCACTCGCTGAAGAGCGAAAGCCGCTCGCTGACAGATACGATGAAGTCCTCGAACTCCTCGCCTCAAAAGCATCTTACGACAACACAATGGCTCATATCGAAGCAGCACAGAAGGATAAAGCCATCTTTCAGGAGCAGCTTGATGATATTGATGATAAACTCAACATCACCAACGAGTTCTATCAGTTGTCTTGCAAGGCTCTCGAAGATAAGGTCAATCAGCACTTCCGTTTCGTAAAATGGAGTCTGTTCCTTCCAAAACTCGATGGTGAGAAGAAACCTTATTGCGAATGTTATCATAATGGTGTGCCTTACAGCCGCCTCAATGGTGCTGCCAAGGTGAATGCCGGAATCGACATCGCGCGCACTATCGGGCAGTTCTATGGTGTATCGGTTCCTGTCGTGCTAGACGAATGCGAAAGTGTTAACCATCCGCTCAGTACAGGCGGTCAGCAAATCCGTCTTGTAGTATCAAAGGATGATAAACTAAAGGTTGAGTATTTCGCTCTGGCAACAATGGATTGAAACGCATCATGCAAATCAAGACTAAGTTCGATATAGGTTATGCAGTCTATCTGCTCGATGGGTACAAAATCCGACGTGCAAACATCGTTGGCGTATTCTTTCAGCAGATAGGCGAGGCACCTTGCTCTATTCAGTATAAGTTCGCAGTTTTCCCTACAAGGAAAGAAAGCGAAGTGTTTAAGACAAAAGAAGAATTAATCAAACATATAAGTAAGTAAAAATCATGGCAGAAACAGCAGTAGCAAAGGCACAGCCTTCTCAGAAGGCAGTAGCAGTTAAGAATTTTCAGGCGGTAATGAATAATAGTTATTACCAAAGCCTGTTGCAGAGTTCACTTAAGGAGAATAAAGGTGCTTTTTGCACCTCACTTATGGAAATCTTTTCATCCGATGAAAAGTTGCTCCAGTGCAAACCGAATGACTTGATGGCTGAGGCTATGAAAGCAGCCTCCCTTCGCTTGCCTCTCAATAAGCAGCTAGGACAGGCATATATCCTTCCGTTCAAGAACAAAGGAGTAATGACTCCTACGCTCGTTATCGGTACGAAGGGTTATCTCCAGTTGGCTATGCGCACCGGCAAGTACGAGACAATCAACGCTGATGTAGTATACGAAGGCGAGTTCAACCATTACGACAAGGTTACAGGAAAGCTTGACCTTTCGGGCGCTCAGATTTCAAATACTCCAATCGGCTACTTCGCCTACTTCAAGAAGAAGGATGGTCTTACCAAACTTCTCTATATGACACTTGATGAGGTATGCCGCTACGCAAAGCAGTATAGTCCTACCGTTAAGTTCAGCGAAAAGGTTGATGCTGAGAAGCTGAAGGAAATGGCTCTCAAGCAGGCTGCCAACGGAAGTGGCGAAGGCGTAGGATGGTATTCCAACTTCGAAAGTATGGCCATTAAGACTGTTCTCAGAAGACTCCTGTCGAAGTGGGGAGAACTCTCTATCGAATCAAATGACATCACAAACCTTGATGAGGCTCCTTCTGCCATCGTTCAGCGTGATGAGGAGTTCGCCGAGGCAAAGAACGTTATTACGGTCAATGCTGATACAGGCGAAGTAGTGAATGCCGAAGAAGTACATGATGAGCAGCCACAACAGGCTCAAAAGTTTAGTTTGAGTTAAAATAAAAATAAGTTTTATTATGAAAAAGTATATTGGAACAAAGGTTATTATGGCAGAGCCTATGACTATGACAGAAGCACAGAAAGTGCTTGGTAGAGAACTTACACAATCAGCCATTGAGGAAAATGGCTATTTGGTAGAGTATGAGAACGGATATAAGTCTTGGTCTCCTAAGAGTGTGTTTGAGAAAGCCTATCGTGAAGTAGGCTCTGTTAACTTCGGTGGTGCTATTGACTTATTGAAGGCAGGTCTTGCGGTAAGACGCAAGGGATGGAATGGTAAGGGGTTGTTTATCGTGAAGCAGGTTCCTTCACACATTACAGGTGACATCATTCCTAAGATGCAGTCATTGCCACAGATTGCTAAGGACATTCTGATGAAGCGTGAGAATCCTAACATTGACTACACCAATCAGATGCTTATCATCAATCCAGATGGCAGAGCAGATTCTTGGTTGCCAACGTCTAGTGATGTATTTGCAGACGATTGGGAAGTTGTAAATGAGTAGTTACTTTCCATCATTGTCATTTGAGAGTCGTATTGTAGTAGAAAGTTAAGTATGAAGTTAATAGTCGTAAATAGCAATAGTCTTGGCAGTGCCTACGTACTGGAGGCTAGTAATGGTCAGCAGCTCTGTATAGAGGCAGGTCGTCCGTTGCAGGAAGTAAAGAAAGTTGCAAACCTCAAAACATCAAAATGCGTGGGAGTGATTATCAGTCACTCTCACGGCGATCATGCAAAAAATGCAAAAGACTTTCTGAGAGCAGGAATCGATGCTTACTCTACCGAAGAGCTATCCGAGAAATGCAAGGGAGTAAAAGGTATGATTAAAGAACAGACCTATCATCTAGGTGCTTTCAGTATCACCCCGATGAAGGTAGAACACGATGTGCCTTGTTTCTCTTTCCTCATTCATCATCCGGAAATGGGAACCATGATGTTTTTCACCGATTGCTACAATATGGAAAATGTAGTTCAAGGGTGCCGGTACTTCTTGGCAGAATGCAACTATGATGATTCTCTCCTAGAGAAAGCCGTAAACGAAGGCAAGACGATAGTCAGCCAAGCCGACCGCATCCGTCTTTCCCACATGAGTCTGGCTCACTCTATCGAGTATCTCAACGAATGCAAGGCAGCCAATACCGCCAAGCGCATCGTCCTCATTCATGGTTCATCACGCCATCTTAATCCAGATGTTGCCGTAAACAAATTCCAGCAGGTCCTCGGTGTTCCAACCGACTATGCTTGCAAGGGTTTAGTAATCAATCTAATGTAATTATAATAATATGAGTGTATACAATCCTAATGATCCTCGTGACTATCTGAGAATCGTGAAGGAAGTCCAAAAAGCCAAAGAATGTGGGTATAAAATCGAACTAAAGAAGTTCCACCCCATTCAGACCGACAAGCAGTCAAGCTATCTTCACTTCATGATTAGCTATCTAGCCCTAAAACTAGGGCAGACCTTCTACGAAACGCTTCGTGATATTCAGCGCAACGTTTGCAGCTACATCTTCTATACCGATGAGGTAGATAAGACTGGCAACCGCAAATACAAGCCTCTCACTTCCCTCAATACAGCAGAGGCTAGCAGCGTTATCAGAAACGTGATAGATTATGCAAATATCCGCAGTATCATGATTCCGGAACCCGATGATCAGGTAGGCTTGCAGTATTGCAAGCGAGAACTCGAGAACTCGGGCGCCGGTTGGGTATAAATCATCAAAATCATATAGCTTATGAAAACGTTAAAGGAAATCCATTCGGAGGCAAATAAATATTCGGAAAGCGAACCACTTCAAGATGCTTTTGTAGCTGGTGCAAGATGGGCGCTTACGAGTAAGTATTACAAGCCTTCTGAGTTGTTCAATAACAATACCGAAGTGGAGACGGTAGACTTGGAGGTTGAAGAATCTTCAGCTATCATCCAAACTGAGCCAGCTCCAACATTTGAGGAGTTTTGGGAAGCTTATTCTTATAAAAAAGGTAGAAAAAAGGCAGAAGAAAAGTGGAACAGACTAAAGCTAGCCGATAAATTAGCTTGCATGGCAGCCGTTCCTGCTTACGTGGCATCGACCCGCAAGCCGACCGACCCGATCGTACCTCATGCTAATATACCCTTCCGCATGCATCCACTCACTTATCTGAATGGTGAAAGATGGGAAGACGAAATAGAAACACCTGTAAATTATGAACAACAACGGAATATCCAACGTTCAGAGCGCGCTGCCCGACTCATCGCGAGTGCCTATCATCAAGGATAAGGCAAACTATCAGCGTCCTGCAACCTTAACTGAGGCTATAACGAAGAATAAGGAAACCATGTTGGATATTCAGAAACGTGGTGGACTCAGAGACCTCGTAGGATGGGTAACAGGACGACTGATTGACCTTCTCTATTATCTGGGCGCCTACGATAATGCAACAGATTATCAGATTCAGTTGCTTGCTCAGCGCATCTGTACAAAGTATTTCTACATAACTCCTGCCGAACTTGATTACTTCTTCGTAGCCTTCACCAATGGCGAATACAACAAGCTCATCAACAACGGTAAAACCATCAATCCTCAAGATATTATGAGAGGATTGATAGCTTACGAGGCAGACCTGCTGAAGGAGCGTGGAAGGGTAGAGGACGAGCGCAGAAAAGAAGAAGAGCGTCTGAAAGCGATAGAGAATGCAAAGAAGCCTCATGGCATAGAGGCATGGCGAAACTACTGCAAGTCGAAGGGTTTAGACCCCGATACGCATACATTGCCGTCCGTCAGCCTACATGATGTCAACAAGGAACTGAACATTCAAAATCCTGGAAGAATGACCGACTTAAGATAAACAAACAATAAAAAATGAAAGTTATGAATACAATTCAAACAGATGTTATCATTGTGCTAGCTATCCTGTTGTTGGTAGCTATAGCAGACCGAATCAAATACCGCAAGTACTATTCAAGCAAGGGTAAGATGGTGGTCCTTCGCATCAACAATCCCGATGTGCGGGACCGCCTCAACAAAGAGGGCTTATCTCTCTGCCAGTGTGCTTACTATAACACACACAAGTATCTCTACACCATCGAAGGTGATCGTATCTGTGGTTTTACCGAAGAATGCACCCATCTGATAGAAGATGCCATCAAAAACCATCAAGAGGTAATTGATTGTGATATTGATGTCAGCAAGTTCGTGAGCGAGGTCAAGAAGTTACAACAGGAGTATGAAACTAAAGAGGAGGAGTAAGTATGATTGACACAAAGGTTTTAGAAAAGATGGCACAACTTGATGATGCAACAATACTACGACGGTTGCCAGATAATGAAAGATCCTTCTTTGAGTATGGCTTCCAGCGTGGGTATAATCGGGATTTGAAGGACTTGTGGCATCCTGCTAGTGAAGTTCCACGTAATGACAACGGAAAGGTTCTTGCTTTCTCAAGAAAAGTCGGTTTTAGAAAGCTCTACGATATGAACGATGAACTTGATAAAACCACTTGCGATACATATCAAGAAATGTGGGAAGAGAACGTCAAGACGTTCCATTTGTCTGATTGGATATTCATAGATGAGTTGTTTGATTTAATTATCAGGAGGTGAGTAATGAAAACATTTGTATTTGATGTTATGCTCAACGGAAGATTTGTCTGCACATTAAAGTATAAATATTGTGCGCTCTTCCCGATAGATTTTGAAGAATTAGAGAAGTTCATTCTCAGTAAGAAACCTTCTCAGAAAGGAAAGGATTATAGAATTGCGTTTTAAATGAATAATAATATGAAAGTATTTAAGCTACTTCTTGTAAGTATTACTTATTTATTGATAGGAGTGTTAGAAGTGTACAGCTACTTTCTGTTTAAGGAAGATGTTATTGGCATATTTGCATTCCTTACTATTTGTGGTTTTATAGTAACTTTTATGTCAGAACTAGATAGTAAATAAAAAGTAAAGCGTATGGATAAATTAGAATATATTCCAGGAGATATAGTAAAAATTGAATATGGAGAAGCTACTGGAAAAATAGGTTTCGTAACAAATACTTTTTTAAGAAGAAAAGGTTGCTATAGTCTTGTCGTATTTATTGGTAAAGGGTTTCAATGTTCTTCTAAAGACGATTGGATTCAAACTTATAATGATGAGGTATCTCCGATTCCTCTCACTCCAGAGATTCTAGAGAAGAATGGATGGAAACTTAGTCATGGATTCTACTGGTCTCCAAATGAAGAAGGTGCAGAAGTAGGCTTATCAAGCCAAACTGGTTATGTTTGGAATGCTTATATGAGAATCTATCCATTACGTAGTGGTATCAATAGTGTCTCTGATTTACAGCACCTCCTCTTCGGTCTTGGTATTAATCACGAAATGGAGGTATAGGTAATGAGTGTAGCAACACAAGTAAACTACTGTTGTCCTTTCTACGGAAGAAAATGTTACCAATGCGGTTATTGGAATCGTAGAGGAAATGAATGTGAGATAATAACTCATCAAGACAGAAAAATTGGTGATTAACGCCTTCGGGCATAAATAGATAGAATATGAATATAGACAAATTAGAAAGAGCAAATATCTTAGCCAAGAGTTTAATTCCTAAAGTAAATGAACTCTTAAATATGTCTCCAAAATCAATGCGTAGTAGTCTTGCTGATGCTATTTGGGAGCTTTCAGAGTGTGATGAAGAGTTTAAAACCAAACTCAAGCAGATACTGAATGAAACAAAACAGAGATTTCAGAAAGAGTTTGACGAGCTTTAGTAACTAACCGTCCTTATAGGACATAAATATAAGTAATATGATTAAAAAGTACAGAAAGAAACCAGTTACCATTGAAGCTATTCAGTGGAATGGTAAGAATTTGTCTGAGATTGACAATTTTATGGGTGGAATCGTTGAAAACAAAGAAACTACCCTTGTAATTCATACCTTAGAGGGAGATATGGAAGCATCTATTGGTGACTATATCATCAAAGGTGTAAACGGAGAATTCTATCCTTGTAAGCCTGATATTTTCGCCAAGACTTACGAGGAAGTAATAGAGTAACTAACCACTCTCTCCTAGGCAACAGGGAGAGGGTAAAAAGAAGAGAATATGGAAGATTTTTTTGGAAAAGAAATTGTAATTGGTGATAAGGTTTTATTTTCCAATTGCAATAATGAACGTATCCTAATAGGGTATGTTACTGAAATCGGTATCACAAGGGCTAGAATAGAAGCTTTTGATGATGAAGGTGAAATTCATCATCATACGAGATTCGGAAGGAATATGGTAATCATCAAGGAGGATAAGCAATGAGCAAGATAAATGTTAAAAAGTTGATTCTAGAGATTGTCGAAAAGAATAATCTAGAAATACTTAAAATAGACTTGATGAATGATGAAGAATCTTTTGTCAGGTCTTATAGCAGGGAAAGAAATAAGTTTTGCAAAGTTTATACTACTTTAGAGGACTTAGACTTTGAAGTAGAATCTTTCATTATAAATGATGAAGTTCGAGGTATAGTATATTGTCGAGATAAAGACACTAAGGAACCAGTATGGATAGAGCCTCGTGGTGATGAAGGGGGTTCTTGGTGGGAAGTTAATAGAGTTCCAGACTTTTATAAAGACAAATCTTTAGTAAGGAAAGTAATTTACTAATTAAAAAGTTAAAGAATTGAATATGATAGGAGATATAATATTATTCTTAAAGAAATGGTGGAAGCAAAATATAACTTGTCACCATGAGTATGTCTATAAAGAATTTGGCAGAATCAATTTTGAAGAGTGTCGAAAGTGCGGAAGAATAAAAAATTACATAGGTTAAAATTGAGGAATGTAAGCAATGAGTAAAGAAAAAGCTATCGAGAAAATACAATATGCTAAAATGCAAGTTGCTTCTGTATATGCATGTTCTGCTATCTTTGATGAAAAGACAGAGGTAATAGAAGGCAGACAGAAAGAACTTGAAAAAGCGATTGTCAATTTGCATGATGCAATTAAAGAGTTGGAGGATTGATTATGACAAGAAAAGAAGCTAAAGAATTTTTTCCTATCATGCAAGCTTTTGCAAAAGGAGAGGCAATTGAGTGTAGGACAAAACCGAGTGCCGTAAAAGGCTCAGACATTCCGAATGATTGGACGGAAATGACAGAGATTGAGTTTTGGAATAATACAGAGTACCGAATTAAGCCAGAGCCAAAGTGCCGTCCATTCAAGGATGAAAAAGAATGCTGGGCTGAAATGCAAAAACATCAGCCGTTTGGGTGGGTGAAGACTAAAGACAAAGGAATTAGATTGTGTATAAGTGGATTGAATCAAAAAAGTACTTTTACACAAGTTCGTTATAAATATGATGAAGCCTTTGATGAATTTATCTTTGCCGATAGTACTCCCTTCGGTGTAAAAGTGGAGGAATAGTATGGCGTATTGTTTTTGTGATTTTTGCGATTACAAGGATGAATGTAAGCACTATCGAAAGGTAGTTGTTTGTCCTTATATAAAAACGGAGGAATAGTTATGGAAATTAATGAAAAAATAGATGAAATAATTCAACAAGCAAAAGAA
>OGLM01001832.1_pt1 | contig 20863 bp, 20 predicted proteins | sample 1572531 | NCBI WGS metagenome assembly OGLM01 (sample SAMEA2581909, study PRJEB24529) | metagenome | biome: Human gut stool | place: China | collected 2011 | reverse complement strand
ACATCATTGATAAAAGCAGGCTTATTGCATAAGGTGATTATACCGAACTGACGTTAAATTAATACTGATTTCATTCATAATTGCCCGCAGCACCGTTTTCAGTTCTTGCCGGGCATAAACCCTATTACTATGCAAGCGACCATCATCTTTTCGCTTAAATAGATTCATTTGTTGTGGAATAAGAGATGAAAATAAGTCTATGTTCTGTTTGTAGTCCTCATAAGCAAAACTTTTCTTTTCTTCTTCGTTTATTGGGTCAGAATGAGTGGGACGAATAAACAAATCAAAAGAATAACAATTCTCATTACTCCTGTTTTCGTTATCATCATAAAAGTAAACATCAATTGCAATTTTTCGATTTTTTGACAATGTCTTGCAATTAAAATATAAGCACGATTTCCACTTTGGCCATATTCCAATTTCCCAGTCATTACTATCGAAAATTAGGTTCTGTTCATCTACATAATCCAAATATAATGACATTGTGCGCAACTCCATTCGATTGCTGTTATTGCTGTTAGATGCTTTAAGCTCAATGTCGTAATTATTTTCTTTCCATTTACATCGTTTTGTGGTCATATATTTCCAAATATAGGGATAACGAATAAAATGATATCGATAAGAGTTTTCGTCTTCTTCTTTGATACACCCTTCAAATCTCTTAGAGATGTTCTCTACATATTTTTTCAATGTTGTGTAGATGTCTTCGCCTGATTTGAATGCAGGAACGAGTAATTCCTTTAATAGAAATTGAAAAGCTCTAATATCAGACCTGTTGCTGTTGATATACTCCCTCCATTCATTTATGCCATCGTTAAATGACCAGCATGCGTTTCTCTCTTTTCCAAAGCGATATGGTTTGCATGACATGAGTGCACGGCGCAATAGAAATTTATCATCGTCGAATTTATTTGATATACCTTTATCACTACCATTGAATATTTCAAGTAAAATGGAGGAATAAGATATTACATTCTCAAGCGTCATTGTGTCATAATCAGTCTGCTCATTACATGACAATAAACGGAATAATATATTAATACAACCTCTGAAGAATCGCCCATTTTCCAATTTGATCATCTGTTCATAGTATTCAAGGGCTGTAGATTTTATTATTTCTTCTTTTACTTGTTCTTGATTGAATACTTGCAAGACGGATTTAGTATCTTCCAATTGTAAAATTTCGTATATTCCCTGCTCTTTGCATAGTATAGCCATTTTATCTATCGCTTGCATAATCGTAGGTAGTTTGTCATCATTTATTTCTGTATTGAGAATAAGATTGCGCATCGTTCTCATCCAATCAAACAAAGATGTTACTCCTTTTCTATAGCACAATAAAGCATACATCAAAGGGAACGTTCTGTCAAACGAGTTTTCAGACATACATAATTGATAGATCATAGTCGTTTTTTCCGCGGAAGTAGCTCCTATATAAAGCTCTAACTGATTCAGTTCAGAAGACAAAGAAGCCAAAGCATTGAGCTTGTGATAAGCGAAATTATAAAAACCGTCAGATAGCAAATGGAGACGTTCAAGCCATACTAACGGGAAGTTGCCCGCTTTTTGCAATCTAACAATAATGCTTTTTATAACATCATCTATTTCTGTTTTTTCGTTTTTGTCTAAAAAAGATAGCAGGTCTTCATATAGATGTCTTTTTTCATCTTTTATACATGTCACCGCTGTAGATAGTTCGTCTTTGTTGATATGATAAAGAATGAGAAGGTTGTATAGACAATACAGTTGCTCATCGTCTATTTCTTCAGGATGCTCTTGTTGGTGATTTCTATTAATCCAAAACATATCGGTCCACATGTTGTCCATGTTTCTTTTCCAATCACTTGCGAACTGATAACTGGATATATGTTCATCCATGAAAGATTTTAGGTTTTCAAAGGCAGATAGTTTTCTTCCCCGTCCATTCATTTTTATGTAAATATCGTCATCCAATCCATTGTTTTCATTCATTTGAAGAAATGCGAAAGTAATACTTGGGACAGCTGATTCTACCAAATCATTCCATATAAAAGGAAAATCTTCTTTGCAGATTTTTTTGTGGATTATCTTAATTGTGCTTAATATATTCTTGACACTGGTATTGTTAAGCCATGAACGAATAAACCAGTTTTGGTCTATAATAACCTTATCTATCTCAATCCTATCATCTACTTTGTTGAGAAGTTTTTCTAAGTTTTCAGACAATCTTTCACAAAAATCTTCTGCATATTCTCTTGATGCGAATTTCATTCTGATATTAAATTCTCTTTTACGTTGTTTCCGTGCAAATAGATACAAGTAAAGCAACCAAAGGGTTGTAAGTCGTTGCTGTCCATCTATAGGTACAAAACATCCATCTTCTTCATATCCATAGATATAGTTCAAATCACATTCTTTCTTAAGAAGTGAATCCATGAATGGTTCAATTACATCTTTTCGGCCTCCTTGCACATAATCACGTTGCAATAGAGGTATAAGTATGGTCTTTTCATTAAATGATTGTAGAAAGTTCATTGTTGTTCCTCCTTATTGTCATCAAAATAATAATGCAGTTTCTGTTTCATGTCTTTCACATAAAAGTTTGCATCTTTTTGTGTCCAAGCATTTAGTGTCGGTTTTGCTGTCCTGTTGTATGCTTTGGTAAACACTTGTCGTGTACAAGGCGGTACATAGAGCTGTTGAATTGATTCCTCTGACTTATCGTTTTTATCCATTAACCCATCGGCTATGATTATATATCTTCGTTTTCTAGGGAATAGTGCATTGTGGTAACTTCGATTGGTATGGCTATCCAACAGTGTGAGATTTCCTATTTGCATTTTATTCTTTCCGTCAGGAGCATCATCTTTAATAGAGTCTTTTGTTATTTTGTCACAGTAACGCATAATGGCAGAATACAAATTATTGAAATCTTCATGTTTATTGCTATTTTGATACTTTTGCTCCAGTTTCTTGATGGAATCTTCGGTAGGATAGTCATCTCCCAAGTCCTGTTTAATACTCGCTAACCAATCCTTTCTGTCTACTGGATTTTTGAAATCTGAATAAGTGTTCGAAGAGATATGTTCGATATCCCATGATTGTTTATGTAGAAGTTCGAATGGGAATCGCTCATATTCTTTTTCTATACCTAACTGTTTATTGCTATGAAGCTGCTCAAAACGGTGAAGTATTGTTTCAATGTTGTGCATCAAGAACAGCAAGCGCAAAGATTTTTTATCACTTTTGTCATAACTGTAATCATCAATGGTCTTATGGTTTTTGTTGTTCAGAATGTTCTTGATTCTTATTTTAAGTTTATTGATGAATTGAGAATGTGTCTGCTCTCTATTTAGTTTGAGCAATTCCTTTATGCTATTAATTGGATTATTGTTAAAATTGTATGTAAGGAAACCAATATAGTGATAGCTATAGACATCATCGTACATGTCCTTTAGTCTTAAGAAAGTATGTCGCACGGCTTTCCATTTTTCCTGCAAAGTCCCCTTTTCAGGTTTTGAAAAATAGTTTCTGAACGACCATCGTGCATCAATGTCGTAATCACTTTGTTTACACCCTGCAACAAGATTGAAAAGGAAGTCCATTCGTGTCTGTCCTTCACGTAAGTCTTTAGCATTGATCATATACCAGAAATGGTCATTCTGCAATTCACGTTCCATCCTTTCAAAAATAGCAGCAGCCTCTAATCTTTCCAGTTTAGGCAAACCATTTTCCCTATTGAGTAATAGTGCTTTAATAAGATCAGTATTTGTCAGATGAATTTTTCCGCTGTTTAGATTTCTAAACACATCATATTGTTTACTAGAAGTTACCTCATACCAAATTACTTGTATTGACTTTTCATATCTTTTACGTCCGAGCAATTCTCTGAATGATTGTTTAATTGTATTGAGCTTATCTTTCATATCCTCTATATTGTCACTGTCGCACGAATTCTTTACCCATTGATTAAATACGGCGGAAATGTGATGATATGCATTATAAATGTAATAAAAATCTATATTTGCGTTAGCCATATCATTATTGATAGATGCTATATTCTTGATATACTCGCTTCTTGACATTTGTGGGTTATCTTCAATGTCTCGTTCATATTCAAATGTATAAGGCGGCTGCCCATTTAAATAAAGATATAAAAGATATAGAGTAGTAAGCCTTTGTTGCCCGTCAAGGACATAATACATGTTTTTTTCTAATGAGACCACAGCCAAAGGTTGAAGGCAATACACTCTCTTAGATGCATTTTTACATTCATTAAATTCCCGTAAGTCATTTAGCAGTTCCTCTACATTCAATGCAGTCCATTTATAACCTCGCTGTAGGTAAGGAATTAAAAAAATCTTTCCAATTAATTCTGAAAAAGATTTCAGATGTAATACATCATATTCATTGTTAGCCATAATTTATGTATAGTTTTTTTATAATATTCCATTACAATAATTCATTTCTTCCAAACCACATCCTGCATCCTCTAGTTCTGTAAGAAACAACCGTGCACACATCTCCGCATCATCGCCTGCCCGGTGGTGCTGTCCATAAGGTATCTTGAACTGGTCGCAAAGGTAATCCAGACTATTGCAACCGAAGTCATAGAGCTTGCGGGCGGCACGCAGGGAGCAATAATAAGTAATGTCAGGCTTCTCCATACCGTATAGTTCCAATGAATGACGGATGCAACCGACATCGAAAGCGGCATTGTGGGCCACAAGCACGGGAATGTCTTTCAGGTATCCGCAGATTTCAGCCCACACTTCCGGGAATTCCGGCGAATGGATGGTGTCATTCGGTCGGATGCCGTGAATCTGCATGTTCCAATAACTGTAACTGTTTCCTTGCGGACGGACGAGCCACGAACGGGTTTCTGCTATCTTTCCGTCACGTACCACACAGATGCCGGCTTCGCAGATGGAAGCACGTTTGCCTGTGGCTGTTTCAAAATCAATAGCGATGAAATTTATTCCTTGCATGGTTTCTCCTCCTCTTTCCAAGTGTAATAGTCCAACATGTTTTGGGCGAAGTTGCGCATTTCGTTGCGCACGGATTCCGGCTCCAACACTTCTACTTGGTCGCCTTGGGCAAGCACCAGTTGGTAGAAGTCGAAAGTCGGTTTCAGGTGGTATTCAAAAAGAGTCGATTCGTCATCACTACCAATTTCACGTTGTGATTCGTGCAAGGGCAATGTGCGCAGATAGTCTGCAAAACCATTGTATGCCCGAAGAACAATCTTTTGAGACGATTCGTTAGAAGTGATTACGCCACAACAGCCTTCGAAATAGCTGTGTACATCGAAGTTCTTTTTCATCTTGAACGTCCGTCCTGTATCTTGAATGTCTGAAATACGGTCGAGGGCGTACACCAGATACACATCACTTGGCTTGACGCCTTGTTCTTTATTCCGCTCGGAGTAATAAGGGCTGCGTGCCACCACATACCAACGGCGTTTCACAACTTTCAGGAAGTAAGGCTCAATGTCGAATGTGCTGGGATCAGGCTTGCCGAAGCCTTGGTGCGTAATGCTCAACACATGGTTACGCCGCATGGCATCCGCAATGCAGGTCAGCCAAGTCTGCCCCGAAGGGATTTCCTCAAAGATAATCCGGTCTTCCAGCTTATTGTCCGCTTGGATTTGATTCAGCGTAGCGTATGAACTGATGAGCCAGCTGCGCAGGTTGTTACCCTCTATGCGTTCCGGCTCGTCAATGTAATAACGGTATCCGTCCTTTCGGTCGCACTCTATATATACATCGAAGATGTCTTTGATGGCTTTTTTGTGGTTATGAAAGGTCTTCAAAGGCAGTTCCTCGCCATATCCTAAGCCGCTCTCCTGCCAAAGCTCGTTGATTTCCTGAAACGTCAGCCGTTTGTATCTGCGCAAGATGTCCATCAGCCATACGTATCGTCCAAAAAGATTTGCTGCCATATTGCTGTCATTTTATGGTTATGCCACAAAGTTACGCATTTACTTGTGCCAAATCGTAGCTCAACCTTAATTTTTCTCTTTTTCCTGTATTTCTTTTATGATATGCCACGTTTTGGCATTTAATGCTCTTACTTTGCAGCAGAATGAATGATAAACTTCTAAACATTAACGTATTATGGCAACAAAGAATTTAAGCAACGATTTTATGGTGAAAGTATTGGAAGATGCCGCTTGGAAGGAACTTTCGGGCGACTTTGCTTGGAACGAGCAACTGTTGGAAAAATACAAGGACAAGGTGGAATGGAAAACGGTTTCCGGAAACCGCACCATTCTTTGGACGGTTTCTATGCTTGAGAAATTCAAGAACAGGATTGATTGGGAGGAACTTTCCGGGTCGAACAACGAACACCTGTTCACGGCAGAAAACTTGGAGAAGTACAAAAACTATTGGAACTGGCGGGAATTATCCCGTAACTCCGATCTGATTCTGACTTCGGAACTTTTGGAGCAGTTCGCCGACTGCTGGGACTGGAATGAAATTATTGATTGTTACGGCAGGGAAGGTTTGTTCAGTGCGGAGTTCTTGGAAAAGTATCAAGACCGCATTCCCGCTTCTTCTTTGCAACGCTCCCGCCTGTGGGATAAGTTGGTTGAAGATGAAGCAAAGCGGCTGAAAATACAAATACTCTCCTAATGCAATTGATTATTTCATGAAGAGGCTACCCCACAAGGCTGATTAGGGAAGGTAGCCTCTTTATAGTATGCTCGGTATGGCATTATTGCTTATTTGCCGAAGTATTATAGGATACTTGGCTATTTATCCAATCATAAAGTCGGTATATAATTTTAAGGCGGGATAAAAAAGAGAAGGACTAATTAGGAAGGTTGACCATAAAGAGCTATATTTGTAATCGATTAAATCCAATAAACCCAATATGAAAAATGAATACTCAATTAAACGCATGGGCTGACAAAACAGCCGAGGCTTATGACAGAATTGCACGTGCGCAGGGCGATGATGCTCCAGCGTTTTATACCCAGTCTGACCTCACAAAAATAAATGATTCTCCGCATGTATTTGTAATGGGGATAAATCCAGGTTCGGAAGGAACATATAGAAAACAATGCGAAAACGAATATTGGCAACTTGGCGGAAAGCCGATGGATGGTATACACTTATTGAAAGGCAATCCATCATGGAACAACAGGTTTGATTGGCTCTATTGGCAAAGGATATATCGATTGTTCGATGCCAATCCCCATCCGTTAGATAATGAAGCTGACTTTATTGTTACAAACGCCACATTCTTTGCTACGCCGAATGCAAAGAATTTATTACCGAAGCTGTTGGCAGAAACAATGTCCTACACGCTGGAACTTATCGAAATAACACGTCCTCAGATGATAGTGGTATTGAGTGGAAAATCTCTGCTTAAGACCCTTAAAACACTATGTAATGCTACAGGTCGGTTACTTGAATATTCACAGACTTTCGCTTCCTTGGGGAACATTTTTACCGGACACTTGGACGGCATTCCCTGTTGCGGCATACCTCACCCGGCGGCATATTTATCCCGCGAAGAACGCGAACTGATGAGAATGGTTGTCACACAGACGTATCGGTGCGAAAATATCATAGCTGACGCCTGTCTGGACTTGCTTCAAAGCATAAAGCAACGCAGAAACACAAAAGGATTATCGAAAGAAGAAACGGCCAGTCTGTTCGATGCCCTCGTTGCCCGTATGCAAAGCCTGCCATATCCCTGCTATGAGATCCGCGCAAAAAAAATCAGTCGCTACGACTTGTGCAATGGCCTGCAACTGACCATAGCCAACAACTCAACCACCCACTGCATAGCGATACGCCCCAAAAATTATAAAGGAGAAAAAGACATTGACCAAATCCAAATGCCACACGTGAGAGAATTGCTCGAATGCTTTGATAAGGTAAATTATGCAAATACGCCAGTTTGGTTAGGTGTGAAGGACTTTGACAACTTGGCACCAGGAAACAACATAGAGAGCTTGGCTGACAGTCTGGTGAGTGAAATACAAAAACTCATTCCTGAAGTCTACAAGTTCCTGCCACCTTCCCGATAAAATCCATCGAAGCCCTTCTCCTCACCTTTGTAATACATACTGATTCCTTTTATGAAGTTAAACGCATATCTTTCCTTTGCTGAGTACAACGATAATCCAATCCGGCATCATGCATGATGCCGGATTGAGGACAAAGAAAAATTTTATGCACAACGTATGCAAGCCCTGCCTCCCCCGTCAGTCAACTTTGCTTTTGTTTAACAACAACGTGACCGCCACCTCCGGCGTGTCTGCCTCCCGCGTAATGCTTCCGAAACGAATGTCGGCATATCCCAGCCTTTCCCTGACACCTTGTTCGAAAGCCACCCATACAGACTCCTTCAATGGTATGCTACTTGGAATACGCAAGAAGATCAGTGCCCCGTCATAGCGTGACAGATCCAGCTGTTGGTAACGTGTCATTGACTCCAAAATATAAGTAAGGCGTGAACCGGCATCCAGCGTCACCGAGCGGTAATCATACTGCTTGCCGTATTGCACATGGAACAGAAAATCCACATCGCTCCGCCGGAAGCTGCTGCCTTCGGCAGAAAGCATCCTTACCAGGTTCTCGCGCACAGCCATCTTGCGCAGGTATTCCTGCCGCTTGTCCTGACGGTATTCGCGCTTCCGCTTGGAGCGGTTCATGCGATTGTCAAAGAAATCACGTGCATTTGTCCACGTAATATAACGCCGTCCGTCCTTCCCCCTACTACGCAGGCGGCGTGGAGTTTGATGCCGCCAGATGCTTTCCTCCAGTTTATCCAAAGCAATTTCATACTTATTATTCAAAACCTTTGGCCCAAATTTTCTTTGCCATGTTTCCTCTCTTTCGTCAGGTGAGAATCCCCAATAAGTGATTTCCCACAAACAGTGCATAGCAAGTTCTTCATTGGTGAGGTGTATGTCATCGGCAACCACAACATCCGCAGCCAAATCTTCCTCCCAACTGACTTCATGCATGGGATGTACGCTTATCCATTTCTTTTCACCCTCCATTTCCCCACCGCTCCAACTTACATGAATTTCATGTTGTCCATTTTTGATAGGATTCATGCGGCGCAAAATATCGTATGCCTCGCGGAAAGCATAAATGTTATCCAGATGTTCCGGCTCAAACTTCTCCAAGTGGGGACGAAGGCTGTCGAAATCTACCATCATTACCAATTCTTTCAGTGTCATAAGCAAATAGTTTTGCGCAAAGGAAGTGTTTTTCTGTGCCAAAATAAAGCACTGGGTTGATATTTTTTTTGCTTATGCCTCAATTCGGCACACGCCTTCTCTTATTTTTGCACTTGTAAACTCTAAATAGGTGAAAACAATGAGAAGCATTCAGAATCACGACGTGAAGATATTCACGGACAACATCGAAACAACCGCCATCGAACAGATAGAACAGTTGCTGACTATCCACACATTCAGCGGTTGCAAAATCCGCATAATGCCCGACGTGCATGCAGGAGCCGGATGCGTCATCGGCTTTACAGGCAACTTGGGCGACAAGGTGATTCCCAACATCGTAGGTGTGGACATCGGTTGCGGCATTATGGTGCAGCCGTTCTCTTGCATAAATCAAATAGATTTCCACTCACTTAATGAGTTCATTCTACGCAACATCCCTTCCGGGCGCAACCACCGAAATGCGGACTATGCAGCCTTGCCTGAGAAGTACATCGGCATGTACAGCGAGGCGAAAGAGATTGTGAAAAACCTGCGATGCAACCGCGAACTGAAAGAAAACAAGCGGTTATACAAATCGATAGGCACACTTGGCGGAGGTAATCACTTCATTGAACTTGACAAGGATGATGCCGGAACATACTACCTCGTAGTACATACCGGCAGCCGCAACCTCGGCAAGCAGGTGGCGCAGATATACCAGAAGTTGGCTGTGAAATGTCAGTCAGGATGGGCGGAACTGATGAATGAGCAGGAAAGGCTTATCGCCGAGTATAAACAGGCTGGGCGAAAGGCCGAACTGCAAGAGGTAATCAGGCAGTTGCATTGCTCGTTCAAGATGCTCAAACCGACAATTCCGCCTGACCTGAGCTACCTTGAAGGCCGTTACCGCAACGACTATCTGCACGATATGCGCCTGTGCCAGCAATGGGCGGTGATTAACCGCAGCATGATAACAGGACTGATAACAGACTATCTTTCAGGCTGTGGCTGGGCTGAAAATGCCGATGCCGGCCAACGCTTCGAGAGCGTACACAACTACATCGGCGATGACAATATCATACGCAAAGGCGCAATATCTGCCCGTGAAGGCCAGCGTTGCATAATACCTCTCAATATGCGCGACGGCTCACTGATTTGTGTCGGCAAGGGCAACGAAGACTGGAACTTCTCCGCTCCTCACGGTGCAGGGCGCATAATGAGTCGGGCACAGGCTTTCAGGCAAATCAGCTTGGACGACTATGCCCAATCCATGCAGGGTATTTACACCGAAAGCGTCAACGAAGAGACAAAAGACGAATCGCCAATGGTGTATAAGCCAAAGGACGAAATCATAAGCAACATTGCCGATACCGTGACAGTGGAGAACGTCATCAAACCGATATACAACTTCAAGGCGGCAGAATGAAACAGTATTTTACCTTCGGGCAAATACCGTTTTATAAAAGAATCGGGAAGCTACTCCCTACATACACCTATATCGTTCATTATCAAGCATTTACCAACATGTGGTCTCTTACCGTCCCAAAGGTTATCTTTCATGCTGCAAAAGATAACCTTTTGGAAAGCAAAAGACCGCTGATTGAAAACCATTCAGAAAATTAAGCAAGCAGAATAAACAACAAATACAGGATTTTTATTAGTTTTGTATGGCATAATAAAAACAGATAAGATTATGGCAGAAATAAACACGTTATTAACTCAAGCGAAACTGATTTTGGAAAAGGCAAAGGTCGCACAACAAGAGAGTCGGTTGCGTGGAGAACAGTTCAACATATTCCATGCGTGCGGAGTAAACCATTATGAAACGACACATTCTGCCATCATTGCGGAGTTTCTGAATCCCCAAGGCAGTCATGGGCAAGGAGATGTTTACTTGAAAGAGTTTCTTGACATTGTAGGAAAGAATGGAACACTGCCGGCGTTCGACACTTCAACAGCATCAGTGTTCACGGAATATGTTGTGCCGAATGGTCGGTTGGACATACTGATAACCAACACCAAGAATCAAGCCATCATCATTGAAAACAAAATCTACGCCGGAGACCAACGGGAACAACTGAAACGCTACGATGAGTTTGCGGCAGAGAAATATCATGCAGGGAATTATGCCATTCTCTATCTTACGCTTTGGGGAGATGAAGCAAGCGGACAAAGCGGAAAAGATGTGAAATACACTTGCATCTCATACAAGGAAACAATACTGAAATGGCTTGAACGCTGCATACAAATCTCGGCTCAAAAGCCGCTTATCCGCGAAACAATGATACAATATACCAACCTTATCAAAGAACTAACCAATCAAGCAATGGAACAGAAATATAAGAACGAACTCTTGGAGTTGATGATGAATAATGCAGAAGCAACCGCCACTATCTGTGGTATGCAAGATGATTTTTTCAAATATGTTTGTGAAAATCGTATTCGTCCTGCATTAAAGAATTTGGCGGAAGAGATGGGGTTTGAATACGGTGAAAGCGATGATGCTTGGGGTAATAGTAAATGGCAAGGATTTAATTTTAAAAGACTTCCTTTAGCAATATATTTTGAAGCGGAACGGGGAAAGATGTATGATATAGTTTACGGTTTCGTTTTCGAAGGAATTAAGAAAAAAGATTGTCCTGCCGTTCGTAAAACAGAAGCATTCCCCGGAAAGTCAAGCTCGGGTTGGCCATACGGTTGGGCTTATTTAAACCAATACAGGTATTGGGATATGCAAACTCTTGCCGACATTGTAAACCATACAGACAAATTCGTGAATTACATCAAGGAAAAGATACAAATCGTACTGGATGAACTGGAACAGCAAGGCATTAAACTCGAATAACAAACATATTGCAATGAACAAACAGAACTTACCGTACGACGGGAACGGTCAGAAACGCATTGCCGACTATACGCTTGTGGCACTGACAATCATGATTGCCGAGTCGCGCATGGAGGAGAAATAAATGATGATTAGTATTGTAATGCACTGCATCGGATAACTTTTTCTGCATTTTTCGTCATCTGCTTCAATTCGGCACAATGGCACTTTAATTTTGCAAAAAATAAAAATGATATGGATGATGAAACAAAGGTGCTGGTTGGGTTGAACCAAGACGAATATATGTATCCTCTTGCTGATGTCTCACATCTCACGAAAGAAGAAAAAAGGAGCTTGCTTAGGCGAGGAATGCGTATTCCAAAAGAACTACATTCAGACGAGGAGTTTGAGCAGTGGGTGACGCTCTATGCCGAATTGAATAAATATAGTTATTCCGGCGGGCATAAGCCGACAAAAGAGGAGCGTGAAAGAGACAAACTGCATACTGCGAGTTATGAGCGCGGAATGTGGTATCACTACAAGCGTTTCAACGAATGGAAGAAAAAGCATCTTCAGCCGTTGGTTGACGAACTTGCAGACCACGCAGCCCACGACCCGCAGTATGACTGGCAATTTGTATATGCCCTTGAATATGCGAAACTCCGCTGCATGAGAGCATACTTTTCATACTCAATCATTGCAGACAAGAATGGCAACTTCGGTTTCAACCGTTGGATTGACATCTGTGTCAATCTTTTAAAATACATAAAAGAAGACGGAGCGAACATATCTGAAGAACAGATTGAACGGATGAACATCCGCAATGTGGATGACATTGTTCCGCCCCAGAAGATTGCCGAATACAAAAGCGCACCAATATTTGATAACGAATACCCTACATTTGATGACAAGCGTTATATCGGACGCGAAATATATGTCCGTAAAATGGAACGCCTCTACTACAAGATTCGTCTTTATAAAATGAGACAATGGTGGGAGTGATTAGTGAATATTTTTGCGGTCAAATAAAAATTTATGTTATGAAAAATTCCGATATTGATAATTTTAAGAATCTGTGGAAAATTTGTGTTACAGATACGCATTCCAATTCGGAACTGATATTGACAGAATTAGCTCACATCTTTTTCTTGACAATTTTGAGTTCAGATGGACAATATCACCATACAAGAACCTTCCGGACAGATGTTTTAAAATAAACTTATATTTGACATAATACGATGAGCCATATATAAACTCTTTTCAGTAAGGCACTATTTTCCACATGAGGTAATCCGATAAAAAACAAAGAAGAAGGTAACGCACAGCTCTAAATTCGGACCATACCTTCTTCTTTGTTATCTTCATGCCGCTTTATTCAATAGCAACATAACTTTGAGTTGTTCACAGTCATTATTCTCTACGGCAGTACCGAACAGGATATTTTTATATCCCAACCGATTATGCACAGCTTGACGGAATGTCTCCAGTTCTGCATCATCCAACGGATAATGGAAAGAATAACGGATAAGCACAATCGCATGGTCATATCGGCTTAAATCAAGCTGCTGGTATTTTGTCATGGACTCAAGGATATAGTCCAGCCGTCCGTTTGTTCCATGAACAACGGAACAATAGTCATACCGGATGCCATACGCAATGTTGAACAAGAATTCTACATCGCTGCGCTTAAAACTGCTACCCGGAATGGTAAGCATCTGTATGAGCGTTTCACGTTTTGCCATAGTCTCAAGATATTCTTCGCGTTTATTCTGACGATATTTCCGTTTCTTCTTGGTGCGGTTCATCCGCTTATTACAAAACTTAAAAGGAGAATGTGCAATGGTCAGCCGTTCGCCGTCTTCATCCCTTGCCCGGAACTTGCGAGGGGTCTGATGTTTCCAAATGCTTTCTTCCAAATTGTCCAATGCCGTTTCGTAACGATTCATAGGCTTCTGTCTGCCAAACATCTTGGAGAATGTGTCTTCGAGATCTGCAGGCGAAAAACCATAGAAAGTAATTTCCCACAAACAGCGCATGGCAAGTTCTTCCATGCTGAGCTGCATACCGTTGGGAAAAACAAATTCTTTAGCCAGTTCTTTCTCCCAGACATTATCGTCCAAGAAGTTCACCTGTGTGATTTTTGTCCCATTCTCTCTTGTTGTCGTTATTATGGTAACTTCCCCTTTATAATCCTTGTCCGGTTCCATGTTTCTAAGAATATCGTATGCTTCACGAAAGGCGTAGAGGTTGTCCAGATGTTCTGGCTCGTGTTTCTCCAGATACGGAAGAAGTTCGTCGAAGCCGACTTGCGTTAGTAATTCTTTTAGTGTCATAATTATAAGTTTAATTATTTCCGTATCAACGGGTCAGGACAATACTGCTTCCGTTGGCATTTTAAACATTCTGAACCGCGCCATACCTTATCAAATTCTTCAACAACTGAATTTAGAATATTCACTTCGTTAGTGATTATACCAGCTTCAAAATTGCGGCGCAATGGAGATTTCATCCCCATACCTGCGCCCGTCAAGTTAGCACTTCCGATGTAACAGAAGAATGAATCAATAACGATAATCTTAAAATGCACGCGGGGACACAGCATCCGCTCCAACTGTTTGGCAAGCAAGGGATAACTGTCAAAGTCCTTTCTGAATGGCTGCCCTGGCTCTTTGGCATGTATCAATCTTATTTCCACTCCTTTGCTAATCAGCTCTGACAAGATGGCTAAAAATGGTAGGTTCATTCCATTGCGCATTACGTAAAGATCCTTGATATCAGCAGTACCGATCCAAAGGGTACGGCGTGCTTTTGCCACAAGGTTCAGCACGATGTCATAATGCTCAATGTCAGAAATGAATTTTATCATGAAGCGATTCGATTATGAGAAAATATCATAATAAGTTTGTATGTCTCTTTTGCGCAAAAGAAGTTGCATACTTTGCTGCATAAGCGAAGAAGAGCGGTTGTCGGTTTGCTCCCATAGCTGATTGTGCGAGGCGAAATCTGTCAGGCGATTGAACAAGTCATACATGTTTATGTCGCTTTTTGCTTGTTTGGGTGGAACGTGTAGGCCTTTTGTCCCATACATTTCTATGAGCCTGCTGTAAGGCATCAGTTGTTCCGCCAAGTCTTCAGGCGCACCATGCCGTAACAGAAGATTCTTGCCGCTATGCACCTCTGACAATGAGGCAGGTGTATTGTTGGCTGTCACCAATGCCTGCTTAAATGAGTTCCAGTTCCGGGTAATCAGTTTTGGATTGTTGGACGAGTTGATAATCTCCGTTATCTTTTTGTCTTCAATCCTGTGTACGCGTTCCAACGAATTTTCAGAAAGTTGCATATGTCCGTTCGTGCAAACCAGTCGAAGATAATAGTTGCCAAGTTCTATCTCTCCGAGATTCCATTTTAAATACAGCCCGTTGGTAACAAACTCATCGTTGTTGAAAGGCGCATCGTGTTGTGGATAAATAGGCATCAAGCGTACGATTATGCCATATGTGGCACGGGCGGAGCCCTGCAATTGGTCAACCTCATAACTGTATTTGTCGGCAAGTATTTCGACGACATCGAAAAAAGAGCGCATGGGTATCGCTTCTTCGTCCAGCGGTACAATACCGTCAACTATGCTTTCGGCAGCATTGGCTATTAACGCAAACTTCTTTGGACGAGCCACGCAGTTGGCCATAGCGAAACTGTTTCGCAGATTCATCACAACGTCATTTCCGTAAGCCTGTTTCACTCCTTCGCGCTGGCGAGGCGAAAGTCCTATCAGTTGGTCGAGTCGATTCTGTACGTTCGGGGTGACCATAACTGGTACGCCTCGGATGTTGTAAAAGTTTTCACCTTCGGCAATCAGTTCATTCTTGCTCATCACAATGTAAGGAGCCTGTTCTTGCAAAAGCGCATCGCGCCTTGATACATATTCTTTATTTGTCATCACTTATATTGTTAAAAAGTTTATTGAACTTGTCTGCATATTCATGAAGTTGCGAACTGACTTCGTTTTGAAGCTTCCGCAACTTTAGGTCGTTATAAAATCGTTCTTCATCAAAATACACATCTCCGGTCTGGCTGAGACTATAATACAATTTCACGCCGACATCGCCACGCCGATGTTTGGAGAATGTAACATAACGGTCAGAATAGATATTCTTTGGGTTGTCAAGTCGCAGTTCCATCATGGCAGTTATCATGTGCTTCAGTCGGTTGCTGCCAATAAAAGCACCGTTCTTTGTCACTTGTTGTATGGTTAGGAAGGAGGTGTGTACATTCCTTTCATTTTTCGCCTTGTTTTGCTTTTTAATGATTGACAATAACAAGCTCTCGGATTTCTTTAACGTAATATTCTCTTCTTCTTTCACAATGCCTTGTAGTTCGTAAAAGGAATCAATCGCAACAATATCCCAGCCCATACGCAGCACTTCCTCAAAATCTTCAAGGGCATGTGTTTCGGAATCAAATTCTGCTTCAATGAACATTATATCCAACTCGCCGAACTTAGGATAACGCTGTACGTAAATTGATAAATCGATTTCGCTCATCTCTGCGCTTATAAAAAGCATCTTCACATGAGGTTGTATTCTATGAATGTTTGCCATTAAATCAAGAATGATAGTGGTTTTGCCTACACCGGGATCTCCTATAACCATATAGTTGACTCCTTTCGGAAGGCCACGATAACTGCACAACAACAAGTCCAACACTGTTCCTGATAAGTAGTTAACGAACAGATTTTTGTCGAATATTATATCCTTGACCTTTACTATCTTTTTCATTCTTAGTTTAATATTATGGATAAATAACCAGGCGATTGTCATTGTCTAATGTGACCTCCTGCCCAGGTTTAATGGGCAGAGCCAAGTTATAATCGAGCAGGAATTTATTGCCGGAGTTCAGTTCATTCCACGTGTCATACTCCACAGCATAAATGTCGTTTTCCCAGCCAAAAAAATCTCCGTCATATTCTTGTGCGAAACGCACGGCATACATGGTTCCGCTGATAATGGGGCATTGCGCCACGATTACCGATTGGGTCAATGCCACTTGCATACGGCATCGGGCAACCAGCCTCGTTGGGTTTGCCTTCACGCCGAACGGATGTTCAGACACGATGACTCCACCTTTCGCTACAATCTCCTCTTGTAAAGTCCAGTTTACTTTAGGATGTGTGATGTCCAAGCCGGAGGCGACAATGGCGACTGTCTGCCCCTCCGCATCAAGACATCCACGGTGGGCTGCCGTGTCGCATCCCAATGCCAGTCCACTGACGACAACATGGCCTTGCCCACCTATCTGCCGTGCAAATCGGTAAGAGGCATCAAGTCCATCCGCATCTGCAGCGCGGGCACCGATAATGGTCACCGTATCGTCCCGGTTGAGCAGTTCCACGTTGCCTGATACATGAATGAGCGAAGGGGTATCATTGCAGAGGTTTCTGAAATGGTAAGGATAATCGGCTGCATAATAAGGAATGGTTATAACTCCTGCTTTTGCCTGTCTGTCCAATATCCGTTTCGCTTTGTCAAGCTCACGAGTGGCTTTTGCTGCCGTCCTTTTTAACCGTTCGTTAACTTCGGGGTTAACTCTTTCTATTATTTGCCGGGAAGAATATCCCAACAGTTGCAGGCAAAGCAATTCTTCCACTGAAAGACATGAGGCTTTCCATTCGGCTTCTTCTTTTTTCCTTTTCTCAATTCTTCCTTTCAGAATGTCTGGCAAATCAAAATCTTCCATAATCAGTTTTTGTTTGCAAAAGAAATCATTTAATGTGCTGAATTGGGGTATAAGCAAATTATTTTTTCATCAGCTTTTCGTTTGCATTACTCTATATGTGGTTTAAAAATTTATAATGGAAATACAAAATATCTTCACCTTGTGCTGCGATTTGGCACTTGGATGACGGAACTTTGTACCATCAAACCAAATAGAAGGAATAGAATGAAACTGGCAGAAGCATTAAGCATCCGCGCCGACCTGCAAAGCAGAATCGACCAATTGAAGAGTCGGCTGAAGTACTGTGCTAAGATACAGGAAGGTGACCAACCTTCTGAGAACGTGAACGAATTGTATAAAGAATTGAATGAATGTCTTTCGCAATTCGAGGTTATTGTTTATCGGATTAACCGTACCAACATGCAAACCGTACACGAGGAAGAAACTCTCACCCAAATGCTTGCCCGCAAAGACGCATTGAAGTTGCGTCTGACAGTAATGCGCGACCTCTTGAAACATGTTGTTGAAAATGACCGTTACGGGCGACAGGAGATAAAATATGTCCGCACGGTGGACGTGGGTGAATTAAGAAAGGTTACGGACAACTATTCCAAACAACTCCGGAATCTGGATATGAAGCTACAAAGCCTGAACTGGTCGGTAGATTTAATTTGACATAATAAAGGTGTAGTCTTTCTTTGCATCAGACGATGGCGGCACTTCCCTGTCGCATGGCAGGGACAACAAACCAAGGTGGCAGCTGGCAGAAGCATGGTTATTACCGCGCATCTCCTGCACAACGTACAAACGCATCATGTATACGCCTCTTATGGGGAAGATTATTGCGCATTACCTTGTGCCGATTGTCTGGAAGGAAAGACGAGGGTGGGTTGAGGGAATTTATTACTTTAAAATAGGCATTATGACATTTAAGGAACTTTTTTCGCAATTCAGTTTTGCCGAAATCAGACCGGCATTCCTGAATTTATGGCAGACCAACGAACCGAAACTGGTCGAACATCTCGACTTGGGCAAATGGGAAAGAATCTATCAGAACGTCCAAGCATTGGAGGCAAAATCATCCCAATATTATATCCGCTTAGTATGGCGTTGGGAAACCTGTAGCCCGATGATAGATATGAACTGCTCTGTATACGACAAAGTGGACAATCACCTCGACTGCCCTGTGGCCTGTTATCCGTCATGGTCGGAAATAGCCGGCATGGAAGTGGTGGTAGAGAAAGACTTCGTGATTACGCCACAAGAGCTTGTTGCAGGCTTGCTGTGGGAAATCACTTACTTTGGCGGGACGGAAGAGATTGCACGAAAGAATATGGAAAGAACATTTCATGGAGGAACGAAATGAAACGAGAGCATATTGTCATGTTCATTTGGGCATGTATTATTTCTGCCGTAATGCTTCTCCTGCTTGTCTCGTTTTGTGGAGGAATGTCGGAAGAACGGTGGATCAGGATATAAATCGAATATAATATGGAACAAGTAAGCGAAGTATTTTTCAGTGAGCATGGGCTGACTTCCACCTCGGCATCGCATTTGGCTGATTTGGCGCAAGAGGTCATAGCCGGGAATGAGGCAAAGTTGAAAAATATGACTTTTGTGACTACGAAAGTCGATATTGTAGGCTCACCTTCTGAATCGGGGAAAACTATATGTGTCGGCTATGACGAGAATATGCTTAATCAAGTGCATCCTCTTTTGGAAGACATAGCCTCGATGAATGCTTTTTGCGCTTGGATGAGAGAAGCAGTCAAGGCTAAAGACAAAGAATTGAAACGGGTAGCAAACTTTACATTTGAAGAATGGTGTACGCTTCAAGGAGTCGAAATACCTTCCAGTCCATCCTATCCGAAGGAAACGACGGGAACAGATATCATTGCTCAAATGAATATCAAGGAGCGTAACCGCTATCTGCAATTAGAAGCCATAGCTGCTACTATTGGAAAATATATCCATCCCGGAGGCCAATTCTCTTCTGCTCGTGAGGAACTCCAGAACGGAATCATGAAGCCTTACAGCACCGATGGCAATGGAAAAGACACGCTGATTTACGCTCATGTTCCTTCCGTTGACCCGCAAAAAGTAGAAGATGTGTTTTTCGAACTCCAAAAATGGCATCGTCAGAATGAACGGGAACTGAATAAAATGAAGTTTGCCATCAAGAAACAAGCCGAGAAACAGACTTTAGAAAATACGCATCGGTTCAAGCAGGAACTGGAAAGTGAAAAACAATGCCACATGACGCTTTTCACTCAATACAAGGAATGGCAACTGAAAGAGCAGGAACGCATCTCTAAACTGAAAATTAATGTGCCGGAAGCCTTACAAAGCATTTATGAGCAATTAAGCCGGCTTGAAGAATAAAAAGGTGTCGTGAACTTGCATCTCAATGGATGCTAATCACGGCTTTGATGGGGCAGAGGTTGTCGTTCTTATTTGATAGGAATTGGAATAAGGATGTCTAACTAACAAACGGCGGATGTTTGCAGCTATAAAAACATCCGATCTTAGACTTTGACCTTGCCTGTGCCTTTGTCTTGGCATTCCTTTGACAGGAATGCCGTATTGACAATCTCTGTCCTTAACTTAAACTTGAATACAATGGAATATTTGAGAAATGTATTAGGTCCACCAAAAATAAAATTCACATTCTGGGAGAAGGTTTATATTGGTTTTATGACAATCGTTCTATCGTGCAAAATAGCATTATATATTTTGTGTGGATTACTGGATGAGCTAAAAGACTAACGAGAGATTGCCATATCCAGATGAAATCTTATCTCTAAGAATACGATAAAAACAGGTTCCCGACTTCAGTCAAAATATAGTCTTCTATGCTGGCCATTACATTGTGTTTGTCGCAAAATTATAAATTATTTGCGACAACATTATGCTTTATGCAAAACAAAAGAAGGGTATTTGGCATTACTCCCAGCTAAATAGCAATCTTTATTTCCTCTAATTCTGCGTAAACAATGCGTAAACAAACGGTTTCAGTTAGGGGCATTTAGTGAGTTTCATAGAGTATAGAGAATTTCACAAATGACTGATATTCAACACCAATTAAGGAAACGAAATATCACAGAACATCATCTTATCGTTCTCATAATCTGGAGGTCCCTGGTTCAAGCCCAGGCTGGTCCACAAAA
>OGLM01001826.1_pt1 | contig 20912 bp, 19 predicted proteins | sample 1572531 | NCBI WGS metagenome assembly OGLM01 (sample SAMEA2581909, study PRJEB24529) | metagenome | biome: Human gut stool | place: China | collected 2011 | reverse complement strand
GTCAAGGCTGCCTAATAGGTAGCTTTGGCAATACCAATTAATAATATGTTTTTTTTTGAAAAATGTTGGATGTGCTAACTGCTGAAAATCAGTAGTTACGTTCTAACGGTGATTTACTAAAGTTTTGGATAATAATGCTAAATAGAAATAAACATCCTTATAAAATAGATGAACGATTTCTTTCAGGAAAGGTTGTAGTAATGTATGTAAAATATAGATTTCTCCATAGTTGGGTATTTTTAGCTCTTACACTTTTCTGGCTGTCATTCTCAATATTGGTTTATTATCTTATTTGGAACGAAGGGTTGAAAATGTTGTTTGGTATAGCCTTTATATTAGCTTTCTTATACTTATTGTTAATAGTAGTATGGAGTAAGATAGTTGATTATAGAAATCTAGGTCTTGAAAAGGAAATAGTATATCCTATCGTTGATAGGTTACTAGCCAAATCAACAAAACTATCTTCAAGAAAATGTAGAGTAAAAAGAAGAAAACTTATAAGTATAGACGATGGTTCTATAGATTCCCCCAGTGAATCTGTTGTCGTTTTCTTTGGAGATGGTAGCATTTGTGAATATCCTTTTTTCTTTATGGCAGAAAAGTGTAAAGGGGCAGTAATCGTGAAATCTTTAAGTCTTACTCATTATGTCTGTAAAAATGAAAGGAGAATATCCGAAGCAAAAAGTTTATTACCGGAACTGTCCTTCAATAGTTGGCTTAAGCTTGTGTCATTCTTAATTTTATTTTTAGGTGGCATATCGTTTTGTATATTTACTTTTATGCCAGTAGAAGTTTTTTTCATCATTATCTTTTTGGGGGTAGCTTTAATAATGTTGTTTATATATTTATATCCGCAACAGAAGTCACATAATGTCAAAAAAGTGACTTTGAAGATGGGCCTGTTTAAGGTAATGAAAACTCCGATTAGTGTAATTTATCTATTTACTACATTAAACTTGCCATTTATGGCATTGCTTATCGTGAGTGTTGTATCTGTTATCGCAGCTGTGCTTCCTGTATATATTGTTATTTTTCTAACAAATAAAGCTGCTCCGGGACTGATTTGTAAACCTACTGAGTATTTTGTTATATTAGTACTGAGTTCATTTATTCTAGTATATTGTCCATCTTATATAAAGCGAGTAATCTGTAAAACTCCATTCGTTACTCATACCGAAGGAAAAAAGTTAAAAAAAAGAATTGCAGAATTAATTATATATATTTACGATGCTGGTTCTGTAGAATTTCTTTTGAATGTGGCCTATGCTGTTTTTGTTTGTATCATATGCATAAAGAAATTTCAATTTGCAGAATTTTTGTTTAGCAAAGAAATTGATGAAGTAATTCTGAATGCCTTTGTTGTGTTTCTGTCTTTTGAAGGGATTAGAAGCTCATATAAGAGGATTCATTTATCTGCAATATCATTATTTCAGAAAATATTGAGGCTATTAGATACTTAGTAAGTATTTGGTGAAAGCTGTAATAAGAATCGTAGAGATAGAAAACTTCGTAACTCTTCTGCGTATTCCGGTGTAAGTATTCGGTGAAAGCCGTATTGTGTGCCTAGATAAAGTTTCGTACCTTTGCACCGTGATTTTAAATTATTCAAATTATGGTACAAGGCAAGAAATAATTAAACAGCAAGCCAAAGTTCGCCGAGGTTGTAACCGGGCCAATGAGGCGAAGGAGATGCGTGAGTCTGCAAATGCTCGCTCTTGTCGAAACGTGTGAAAAAATAAAGCAGGCTTCGATGGGTAATGAAGTAAGCTTCGTTGGTCGATGAAATAGGCTTCGGGTGGAATCGAAGCCTATTATTAGATGAAAAGGAAATATTTTTGTGAATTCCTTTGGTAAATTCGAAATTTAATCTTATCTTTGCAGTGAAAATGAAAAAAGTAGCAAAGTTATGAGATTTTTTATCTGTTAAAGTTATATGTATCAAACAGATATAGAAATATATGAAGATAGTCTGAATCTATTAGTTGAGAATCTCAATAAGAATGTTGAGTCTCTAGATTCTGATTATGTTATTGCATTGTCACGTAAGGGACCTAGACTTCTTGAATATTTGAAGAAGGCAAAGGGTCTTAAGCCAATCAATGTGATAACAGAGCATGCTTTGCCTTTTTTGTTCGAGCATATTTGTCAAAATAAAGATGAAAATGTTCGATTACATATAGTTGATGATGCCATATATTTTGGTTCTACTATAGCTTCATTGAAGGAAGAAGTCGAGACCTATATAAAATTCTTTGAATTGGAAGATCGGGTTTCTATTGAGGGTATATATGCTTGTATAAAAGACTTAGGCTCTCTTGATTTTGGAAATACCAAGATGTTTACGCTTGACAACATTCGTCCTGGATATGGACATTATTTTGTTAAGCAGGTAATGAGTAATTTAAGAAGTTTAGGAAAGTCTCTGGAAGTAGAATATCCAACTATTAAATATAGATTTGAGAAGCCTATTGATATCGAAGAATTATATTCTTTGCTAAAAGAGTCTTTTGGCAAAGATAAGGTTTATCATGTAAGCGAATCTATTGGAATAAATAGTGTCAGCGTATTGGTATCTGAAGTTAATGAGCCATCTTTCCGTAAATTGCGTATGTTTGTTGAAGGCAAAGAACTTTCTATCGTTTCTATGGCTCCTGAGCTTACTCTTATCAATTTAAGGCTATTTAAGTTTGTTGGTTTTGGAAATCTGTTGGAAGTAAATTCAGTTTGGCGTTCCATCGCAAAAAGATTGATAGGTATTGCAGATAAGTTTGACGAGAATAAGACAGATAAGCGTAATATTGTAAGGACAGGAGTGGTCTTGTTAAACTATTTCTCCTCTCTTGATACATATTGCTATTATAGACTGCAAATCGAAAATGTTTTGCAAAATGCGTTAGGCGATATTGTGTCTAAAAAAATAGACACCTCCAATTTGTTATATCTTGTAGGTAATGAGCGTGATGTCAATGAAATCACTCATACTTGGGAAAATGCAATGGAGAATCCTCAATATTCTACAATCCCTTATAATGCTTTAGATTCTGAGGCGGTAGATGATGTCGTATTTGAGTCTTCTCTCATGTATGGAAGTGTAGGAGCTTCTTTGAAAAACAGCAATTTGGCTCAATTGCAAAATGTGAAGTCCATGGACGAAGCTCTATCTGCAATGTTCTTTAATCAAACGTTGTTGATTGAGCGATGGTCTCGCTTTTCTGGCATAAGTAAGCAGGAGCGACTACGTTTTGGTTATACATTTCAATATCTTTGGAGTTTCATTCATCGTAATGCAAATAATCTTAACGCTGATGATTTGCAAGTAACAGCCATGCACAGTTGGGTTGATACTCAGATAGATAATGGCTGCATTGTACCACAGTATGTTCTAGATAAGAATATATTCCAGTGGATACGAGTGTTCCGACCTGGAGAGAATGAAGATATACAGTTGAGCCATATGGGACGATTAGTGACTCATGTTATTCAGCGTATGAATCGAAGTGAGGAAGATCAGCGTGTAGGTAAGGTGATAAAGCATAATCTTGAGGGTGTTTTGACAGCTATATACAATAAGTTTGGCAAAGAGTTTCGCTCTGAAGAATTAGGCTGGCACTTGCATATTAATGCTAAAAAGCATGTACTTTATGTAAATGAGAATAATGATACATTGGTAGATTATCTGATTCGTATGGGTATTCTAGACATAGATGGTAAACTTGTGAGCATAAGTACAAAAGTTGGTGGTCAGGAGTTTTCTAAATATACGACATTGAGTAGCCAGTTACAAAACTCAATCGATGTTTTTATAGAAGAAATTCTTGACGAGATGGGTAATAAGCCTCAAGCATCGACAAATTATCCAAGTACAATAAATTACTTTTTGTTGGATACTGTCTCTGTAGAAGCTATAATGGCTGCTTTGGGTGGAATGAAAAATATTCTAGATGAAATGCTTAGAAAGATTATTGCGACAAGGTCTGATGAACTTAATGAGGATGAGTTAGAGAAACAAGTCTTTGATTATTTTGCGGCAGAAGTCTCATGCTATTCTATAAAAGAGTCTGTTTTGTTGAATCGTCATTCAGAGAAGTTGGATAGTTTACGTCCATATCTTTGGAAGGTAAGAAAAGTAGTTCATGCTATTAATGTATTTACGCTAGTAACATTCTATCAAGATACTGACAGTTTAAGGCATTATTTGGAAACGATAGACAGCTCTGTGAAAGAGAAGTTAGAATACAGCGATTTGATTGATTACTTGGATACACAAAAAGAAAAGAAAACTCCTTTGATAAGTGATAAGCCTTTTCTTTATAAGTTGATAGGGTATATCAATAACATATAAATATATTTATGATGATGCATCCTTTATGTATAAAGCGACTGGAGAAATATTTAAAGAGCGAGAATGACAGAGTAAAAAATGTTGTTCTTAATCTTTGTATGTCTTCTTCAGAACCCAGAAGATTAGCTGATGTGGATAAACCGTATCAACTGATGGAAGATAGAACACCAGTTGATAGTAGTATCAAATGGTTGGCTTTTGATCATTTCCGTACTTATCCTGGAGGGGAGTATGGGGCTAATTTCCAAAGAGAAGATAAAATCTCTTCTCTTCTTTTAGTTGGCTTAAATGGCAGTGGAAAAAGTACCCTATATACAGCTTTGGAGAAAATATATACGGGGCATTCTAGTTATGCCGATCAAATGTCAGAGAAAAAAGATGATTATCTTACTTTTGGTTTTGCAACAAGTAAATATCCACAAGAAAAAGTATGGAAGTTGGGATATAGGCTTTCGGGTAGTGCCAAATCAAATATGATGACTCCAAATAGTAGTCTGAATTCTCCTATTGCTGTTCCTGCTTTTTTCTCTTCTGACATTGAAGTTCAGAACTTGAAAAATAAAAAGACACTATTTAAGTGGATATTAGAGCAGATGGGTTTTGCCAATTTAGAGCAAGGTTTGCAATGGTTAAAAAAACTTCGTGAACCGCTAGTTTGGCAAAAGGATAATTTAAATTCAAATGGAATTTTTTCTACTTCAGAGTATCAAGAACTGTTACTTGCCATCATTCAGTATGATAGTGGCAGGCATAAAAAAGAGGTGGAAATTTGTAAAGAGAACGTTCCGAGTGAAACGCATGAACTTTTTGAAAAGAGTTGGAAACAATTTTATTCTTGTTTATCTGACGGCAAGGAGTCTTCTGATTCTCATGGAACTGATGAGGAGAATGGATTGATTGGCACGCCTAGTGATAAGACAAATATAAGGCAGAAGCAATTGGAGCAAAACAAGGAAGTATTGAAAAGTTTATACACCAAACTATCTTCCATTGTAAAAGAGCAAGAGGATGAAGAATGGAAAATCCAAGCAATTTCTAGTTTGATGGAAGAGCAGAAATTGGTGGAGCTGGCTGCAAGTGTTGAAAGGAATGCGAATAAAGAACAAGTTGATGCAGATTTGTTGTTGCTAGATTCTGTGGAAAAAGCGATTAAGCAAATTCAAGTGAATTTGGTAGGACAGTTTTTGCAAGATTATGGTAATCATATAGCCAATTTGATGTCTAAATTCTCAAACCACAATGAGATCTATGAGTTTACTCCAATGGATAACTTGGAGAATGTTGTCCTAAGTATACATGCTAGTTTACAAGGCGATTATTTCACAACTCCTCATGAATATTTCAATGAGTTCCGTTTTAAGTTATATTGTGTCACGATGAAAATTGCAATAGCTTATGACTGGATGCTGAGAGAGAAAAAGGCACTTCCAATAGTCATTGATGACATCTTTAATGCAAGTGACTTTGAAAATAGTATCAAGCTGGAGTACTTTGCGTACAATATCAAGAAGCTATATGATGAGAACGTAAGAAAACATTCTTTTGAATATCCTTTACAGCTCATCATAACATCACATGATGATTTGGTTATACATGCTTTTGAGCGAGGATATTCAGGCTTGTCTTATTCTGATTTTTCTGAGAGTGAGGTTCATGATTATCCATTAATCGTGGGGCGCATGTATAGGTTGGATGAATTGGAAGTGCTCAAAAAAGACAAGACTTTAGCTCCTTTTGTATCCTTTGAGGAAGAAAATCTTAATATTACAAATATTTATAGTTATGTGTCAAGCAAATAAATGCATAGATAAATTAATGCGTTGGGTATTGATAGTTTTTTTGGTGGTAATGTCTGTTTTAATGATGGTCTTCTTTCTTAGGGCAGAAATCCCAGCATTGAAAGTTCTTCCCCAAGAGACTACTCACGTCGAATGTTCTGTTAAGGTAGCTCCGCAAGATTCTGTGCAGTTGGTGAAAATCACTCAACGTTTGGATTCTGTCCAGAGCGTATTGTCTGATATTCGTGACCAATATCAAGATGATATCAATATTGGCATCGATAGGCTTAATAGTTGGGTTGGCTTTTGGTTAGCCCTTCTTGCATTTATCTTGATGATAGCTGGAATTTGGCAATATCTGAAAGTACGGCAGTATGATTTAGAGTGGCAAACGATGCAGAACGACTGGAATACAGAAAAACAATCCTTGCAGACTAAAGGTTCAGTAATAGATAATCGATTGAAAGTACTTCAAACGGAAAGTAACCAATTGAAAGATAAGTTTCAATTGGAGAACATTATTTTTAATTTGTTACGTACGATGTCTTCTATTCATGATCCATTGATGTTGCTGAAGGAGGATAAACGTAAGCCAATGGTACTTGAATATCTAGGAAAAATTCAAAAATTATTGCAACGTTATAAGGATTGCGTAAAGGGTGTTGATGGAGCAGACAATGACTATTGTTTGATTTTCTTGTTGATTTTAACAAATTTCCGTCTAGCGATGAGTCGTAGTTTGATTCTTTTTACTAATCCTGGTGCCAATGTGCAAATTCGTCTGTTCTTGGAATATGTAGAAAAAGAAGAGAGTAACATTCGCTCTGAAAAAAAAGTCAAAAAAGAAATGGTAGATACCTTTAATTCAAAAGTTGGAGAATTGATAAAATGTCTTGAGGTAATCTGAAAAGTAAGTATTCAGTGAAAGCCGTATTGTGCGCCTAGATAAAGTTTTGTACCTTTGCACTGTGATTTTAACTTATTCAAATTATGGTACAAGGCAAGAAACCATTAAACAACAAGCCAAGGTTCGCCGAGGTTGTTTTGTTTCAAAATTAGGAAAATTGATCATAGCCGTGCAAAGTTACAACATTATTTTGAGATATGCAATTTGGAGGTGGGGGGAAACATACCATAGTTCTAAAATCATCCCGTCCTTCTTTACCATTAAAGAAGGCTCCACCTTTCTCACCAAGCCTCTCTTCCCTCAGGGACGAGAGGATGTAGCTGGCTACGCTATAGCCTCCGCCAGAGTTTTGGTATCGTCAGCGGAGCCTGTGCCCTAAAGGGCTGCCGATAAGTGTCTACGCAACAGAGTTGCGATTGTTTGTCGGCTAGCGCATCTTCAAGATTCTATCAATCTGCCGCTCTCACGCAAACGTTTCTTGAAACCTTGCATCACTTTATCTGCCCATTCATGAAGGTTTTCTTTCATCAACTGCTTTTGCTTTTCATCAAAACTAGAATAGACAATCTGTTGCTCCATACAGGTCTGAGCCGTTTCCTTAGCTAAGTCCAATGTATGTTCTGTCACTTTGCCATCGCTAAGTTTCTCGCCTAATTGGGCGTAGAAGTAGCCTTCACAAAAGGCTATACAATATTCTTTTGCTGTCATAACACTTATATTATTATATTGCATCAATCAATGCACTTAGAAAATAAGTAAATATAGGAAAACATACGATAAAACAAGTAATCGATTTCGTCTGAATTCACTATGGCAATTTTGCCTTTTTCATAATGACGAATCTGAAAATCATTCCCTATCTTTGTCAAAGTAAGACATTCATTGTTCAGCAACAGTCTGAAATTAGCATCATTGCCAGACAAATTATCTAGCACTCTATCAACCGACTTTCTTTTATCAACTTTTCCGTCTTCAAGAAAATAGGTCTTAGAACGTTCAAATGCATCCCAAAGTTTATCCAACGCCAATTTTCTATCCTCTAATTTTGGCAATCGTATTTTGCCAGCAGCATCAGAGACAAGCCTATTTAATTCTGGGTCTTTTGTATTCACTACTCGATGAATGATAAGATTAAGAGGTAACGGGACTACTCGCTCGATTTGACCAGCGTCTGTCAACGTATAATTTAAGCCATTGCGTTCGAACAACTCATTGATTTTCTCTTGGAATACTTTTCTGTTAGCTCCCCTATCATCTATACAGTAATGATAATGTTTGAAAAATGTATGGTAATTTCCAATTTGCCTCACATCCTTTATATTATGATGAATATACTCTACCAAGTCTAATACTGCATAGGTGTTGATGTCTTGTGCTTCAACATCGATACCAAGTGGTGAAACGATTGGTTCTGTCAAGCGATTAAGCCCCATACCTAAATTCGGTATAATAGACTTGATACCATCACCCAATGCTGCTTCATCACATCCGCAAATTTCTCCTGAGTCATAACATCTTTCTGGAAAAGAAGCAGCCAAAGATGCATTGGCAATAAATTCGTTTATTATCAAGACTATGCCGTTCCATATAGCCACATTGATTTCTGTCAATGTACGAGGTAGCATTCCTTGTTCTTTATCTGAGAAATATTTCATTTGTTTCATCTCCTCATTAACTTTATGGCAAATTCGAAGAAATCTGCAACGTTCTTGAAATTATCAAACTGCTGGCAATATAGGATTGCATTAGACTTGACACTTTCTTTTCAATTGGTTTCAAATACTCATTTCTATCACTCTCCCAAATTGTAGCATCCTCAATCTCCGGCAAAAGAAAGAACTCTATCAAATAATCTATCAAGTGAGTCAACATACAGACTAATGATGTTGTATGAAGGGACTTATCCTATTTATAAAAACATTGTTCCTTAGCCATTAATCTTACTCTTTCAAGCCATTCCATGATTTCTCGTGGCGTATTATGATGCTCTTCGTCATCATGTTTTTCCAAGGCTAAAGCCATCAAGGAATATTCACGCTCCAACGATGTAGAAAATATTCCTGCATCATCTGTATTGATTGATACGCTGATGGCATGGTGAGGATGCGGTGAAGACAAGCCATGATTATTGAATTTTATAATAGGATGTTCATCATAACGACTAAACTCTCCTATCTTAAAGTTTGAAGATGGATTGCATTCTATTGCTATATGAAGTTGCTCTATTTGATTCAACAGATGTTGTTGAACATCCAATACAGCAGAAAGAAAAGCCTTTCGATATTCAGGTTTTATCTTTAATACCTCACTCATAGCGCCATTCTTACGAACCATCATATTAAAATGGTACTTATAATATAACCTACAAGCCTCCTTATTCTTACGGGCATTATCAATATCCAAATGATGATTAAAAGCAACTTTATTCCAGCTATCCATAATTTCTGCAGAATAATCTGGCAGCATAGCTACGTCCCCATTTTGATAGCAATACGGAGAATCACCTCGTAACAACCAAGACTGATAATAGGTAAATACATCAGCCATCGCTAAGTCATCAGAAAATATCCGATGATAGTATATGCTATACAATTCTTTCAAATACGCTAGTACTGTAGTAGAACATCCCAAGCGTTCTGATTGAACAAAGAGCCATGCTACATTATCGAGCAAAACTTGTCGTGTTGCATTGATTCTATAGTTATGGCGCTCATAATAATTAACTACATCTACACCTAAGGATAAAGCATGTCCTAACCTATCACCATTGCGGAAGCCTAGGAATTTGAGCACTTCATCTATGGCTCGCAAGCCATCGACAACATCATAAAAATCCTCGCCCACATGAAAGGTCTTACCTAACTTTTGTGGCAGCAAACAATCTGCATAGCGAAAAGGCTGCGACAAATATCTGTATGTTCTGGCAAAAACCTCCGGACGACAACAGATTTCGGAATTGGCGGCATCTATACCCACCAAACGTTTGGAATCTTCGTGACCAGAACACATCAGTCCGTAAATTGCCTTGGCTTGCCTTTCTATTTCCTTACGTAACTGATTGTGTCTAGGCTGTAAGCAGAACTCTGTACAGTAATCAGTATCACAAAGTTCATGATCTTTAAGCTTGATAAAATGGTAGATATAATGGAAGTCATCTTTGCCTATTTTAAGATTTCTAGCAAAAGAACTACCTGTTATATACTCATCATTTTGTTGAATCTGCCTGAGATCATCCTTCATCGTATTTCCTGGAGCAATGCGCATTTCTACATAACGCTTCGCATGCGAATCACCCATAAAGGAACCCACAGCTAATTGGGCCAAGAGATTTTCATAAATACTACCATCCTGGATGAACATGCATTTTCTTAACTGATAATCGGAAAAGTTCTCAAACCCCAGGGAACTGTTGACCTGTACCATTTCCTTTCTCAACTCTTCCTTAATCAAAAGATAGATATAAAACAATGCACTCTTCTTATCACAACGGTATTCGCCTAAATATATTTTTCGAAACACATTGTACATAAGACGACGTTCACCGCCTAAGATTGAAAATAGGGACTTATCTTCACCCATTATAGCATAATCGGGTATCTTTTTAGTCTGCGTAGTTGGATTTACATATTTACGTGCCTTACAGAAACATAAGGTATCTATATATTCCTGTGCAACCTTAGCATAACTCAACATCTCCATCAAATTCTGACAGGCAAGAACTTCATATATACTCAACCTTGCCTGAATGGCTGTAGTCCAATCTTCTGCTATTGTATCTAAAAACAGATAGAGTCTGATAATTGCAGCACAAAGGACTTTGACATACAGTGGACGACCATTACTGTTAAACCGATAAGCCATCGAGGGACAAATCTTTGAAGTGTCCAGTTTATCAAACTTGGCTTCATGGCCTCCTAAGACATTCATAAGACTCATCCAGTTCAATTCGAAGTTCAAGGATGACCCATAAAGGTGAGCATGTAAATCGTACATATCCTTATCGAAAACTTCTTGAAGCTCCTTTGCATCATTAGCCAGATAACAATTCCAGTCAAAGCTGCTCGACCTGAGATTTCTCCTTAAATCATAAGCAGCCCTATAAGAAGTGACAAACAAGTCTTCCCCGAAATCGCGAGTTATCTCATGCCATGAAAGAAGTTCTTCATAACGGCATATTGGTCTATCATTTTCTATCAATATCTTATTGCAAGAGAAATGTAATAACACATTGAATAGTTCCGGATATTTACAATACATCAAGTTGTAGTCGTGCATGTTAGGCATGGACCATTCATCCCGAAAGACATGGTAGACAATACCAGCATGATCCAATGTCTCAGATGCATTTACATGAAGAAGCTGTCGCGCAAAAATGCCCTGATCCACCAAACTATCAAAGTTATGATACGTATCAGCAACTTTCAAGATTTGTGTGATTACATCTTCGCTTCTAACTTCCTGAAACAAGACTTTCAAAACCTGATTGATTGTTTCCATCACTACCTATTAATAATGAGCCTGTACCGTTGTTAATTTTGCCAATTGAGGATTATCTCCAAAAATAGGAACAAAGTGACCATCTATGTTAGGATCTCTAAGCAACAGCGCAACCTTTTCTAAGAAATCAAATTGTATATTATGATAACATTTATTACCATCGGTCAGATCCACATCATAGGTTGATATAGAATACTCACTGCAACTTTCAAAGAAAGCAGCAAGTATCTCACGATCATACTTACTCCTATCAACTTCTTTCTTTTGAACTGTTTTCAAGAAATCCTGTAATATTTCAACGTTTCGTATAGAACAGAATGACAGCCACCTAGAATCATAATATGTACATAAGTCTTTTTCTTTGGGATTTTCCCTGTCATAAGGACATTCATATTCGCATGAATATTCTTTCTTATTCTGGGTTAAAGTCATAAAATCATGATATAAAGAATGCTCACTAGACAAGATGGCATCTATCAAATCCTTACCATCCGGCATCGTTACGATTCTCCTAAAACGTTGATAACATCGCTTGATGCGAGTAAGATTAAAGAAGAATGCTCCCAAATCAAAGACTAAATCTTCACCCTTTATTATGGGTACATCATAGACAACGAACTCTTGCTTACGATAATCAGCATCCAAAAATTTAGAATGGGAAGTAGCCAACATAAAAAACTCCAGTAACCTGATTAAATTTCCTTTTTCAACTGCCTGAAAATCCGTTGCACAAGTAGTCATCAAATTGTATAATTCTGTACCAACAATATAACGATAGTCCAAGGCCATATCTGGCGGCAATAATGGTTGCAACCTTACATTAATATAGCTGCCAGATACCAGCTTATTGAATTCTTCGATGTTTGAATACTGACTATTCCGAAGGATTTCTCTGGGTTGATTAGCAGCAGGCTGTTTGTTTTTATCTACTGCGGGTGGTATCTTCTTAACTTCAGAAATCTTGTTGTAAGATTCATAAAGTCGCATGGAATAGACAGTCTTAATAAAGAATAGGAATTTTTGCAGTTTCCTATTGTTTGTCTTCCTATAGAGGAATTCTATAACCCCCAGCACATCTCCCAGGGATATATTGTAAACAGAATTTTCATCATTGGTACATGCACGAACCAAATCATCGACAGGATAAACCTCATTAGCCAATTCTCTAATAACATAATAATTCAATTGCATCAACTCTTCCGTAGCTATAATCTGACGAGCAAAATCCTGATTTTCAATTGCAATATTGTTATTAATCCAGACTTCTGCTAAATATTTCTTAAATACCTCCTGATTATATTTTCCTTCCTTTAAAATGCAGAAATTCCTGCTCATACTTTCCTTATAATCATCCATGTTCCATAACAATTTGATGATCTGGCGTAATTCTCGCAAATTTCTTGGAACGATATAGCTGGCATGAACAGGAGAATTGTAGAACAGATAACGGGTCTTCTGAAATATCAACTCTGGCACACATTGCTGAACAGAAGGATATTCACAAGTTTTCATATGAGAGGTGATGATGAGCTTGCGATTCAGCAAATCTTCAATATCAGGCATATACACCCTTTGACTATGAGGGAAAAGCTTCGTGAGATACCTTTCTGCCATTTCAGCAAATTGTCCTTCTTCCTTTTCCATTTCAAAAAGATTCGCAAATTCGTTCTGTTTAATGGTCTCTAGCTGATCCATTTTTAATGCCATTAAAACCAATACATTAGGAAGTATAAAATACTTTCGGATTAGTTCTGCCATCAATGCGGCTTCTTTGGCATTCAAGTCTATATCATCTATGCGAAGCAAGAGTATCTGATACTGGGAATTCAGACATTCTAAAAAATTATCAACCACTTCCCTGATGTCCTCTTTCAGATCAACTGCTGCAGAAAGACATTCCAGTTCCTCTACCTTATTTGTTATAAGAACTTCACTTTCAGCATCAATCAATAAATGGGCATGTTTTTGGGCCTTCGTAAGCGATGTCAGGAATTCCATCTTCTTACTTTCCTTAATATCTTCACTTTTCTTAGTAAGTTTCTGATATGCCCTAAACAGCTTTGCCAGGAATAAAGATAAGATATTGTGCTTCGTATCAAAATAAGAAGGATCCATCAAATCCAAAGAATAAAAGTTCGTATCCGATATTTGAGGATATTTCCCCTTAAAATCAGAACGTAAAATTTTATTGGTTGCCAGGAATCCACCAACAGAAATCATGCACGATGTCTTTCCAGAACCACGATCGCCAGAGAACGCAAATATATTATTTGCATATTCCATATCCCTGTCCACAGAGTCATCATTCAACGTATTGAGATAGGACTCTATTTCTGATAAAGATTTCCGATATTGTTCCTTGAACGGAGAAGCCTCCAAAGAAGAAAGAGTGATATTCTCCTTCAACGGGCGGTTGTCTTGATCTAAATTAAATGTAATTGCTTCCATAACTTATCTATTAGTTTTAACCCATTCAAACATTACAGAATCAACTAAAGAAGCCCAGTAACCGCACAACCCGGAATCATATTTCGGAAAGAACTTAGCAAAGTCATCTTTAATATTTTCTCTGATGTTCTCGGAAATAATCGTTCCATTTACATCGTTTTGTCTTTCTTTCTCGGCATACAGTATTGCCATATTTAAAGCAGCCCCATGCCAAGTACCCCACTTTTTATTGTTGTTAACCGAAGTTTGAACTCTAAATAATTCGCCATAATCACAGCCGCAATTGCCTTCTACGCGCATATTAAACCGTTTATGGAGTTTTATATCCAAAACTGATAATGCAGCATTTAACTTAGACATTGTTACAATCAACCCGTCAATGTTAGTCTTTACAGGAGTATTAAATATACCAACAAAATATCTTCCCATGCATATTATATCTATACAATCTGCATTATCACGAAAGATATCCAACATGACATGACGAACAAGTTCATAAGCTTTCTGCAATATTTCCAGTTTGCTGTTGTCATAGGCTTTCATGCGAACACAAACTGCGATAACTCCAGCAAAAGCTGAATCTGCACCTATCTCTGAACTTGGAAGAAACTGATTTTTGGGAACTAATTTATCACATTCAGGTAGTAAAACAGAATCTATATCACGTAAAGTTTCAGCAAAATCGAACTGTTTATATTCTAGTTTCATGATTTTTCTTCATCGCTATTTTGTTACCTTTTATCTTTCTACAGGATGTTGTCCTGTAAGAAGGAGATAACTGATTATAACCTCTTTTATCTGGTTTTCGGCATAACGTTGGGCTTCACGTAAACATGCAAATATACCTATCACACTTAACACAAAACTAACTATATATATGGGTATATCATGAATGCTGTCATTAGCAGCCATTTCATATATAGGTAATGTGATAGAGAACACTAATGATAACAGGAAGGAGAAAAACAAACCTTCACACACAGCCTGCATCACCCACTGTCTATACAAGTCTTGATAACATTTACCAGAAGTATCTTTTTGTCGAATAATTATCCACATTTGGGAGTATGCCAAAGAAGGATCAGCAAACGAGACTCCATCAATTTGGGGCATATTCAAATGTGTCAGAGTTTCAACGTATATATATTTAAACGAACGGATATGATACCATTTTGTAGGCGCTTCATCAACTTCCTGTCTTTTTCGTATTTTATTTCGCAAAAACTTACCTGAAACAAAGGAGATTACACCACTTATATAAATAAGTACTATTGCGACTAAATAATCTACAAAAGTAGAAAAATAAATAATGCGATAAAACAAGACATTGACGGAATAGCATAACACCACAAAGGTCATGAATCCTGAAACAAAGAATGAGAAATCAAAGAAATTCAATCCCTCAGAAACTTTGTTTACTATTGCTTTAAATTCCTCTGCCATAATATCATGACTGATTACGTTTTCTATTCTATTGATATATATATATCAACAATACAACTTCCCTAACAAGTAACATGGAAGCATAGACTTATAGACCTTACCCCCATCTTTCATGCGGGTAAGGCACCTACTCAATTTACTAAATGATAAATCAACGACATGCATTTCTTATTTGAGAGAATTACTCTTCAGCTCTTTACTGATTACTTTTCCAATTGATTTCTCTATATCAAAGAAGGTCATGGGGTCGTTATAGTCAATCTCCGAAATGGTATTATCCATATCATTAACGGCATAGCCTATCCATTCAATGGATTCTTCAAGGTCTTTCATGTTGATTCGGGAATAGGTTTCCTCAAAACGGTCGAGAAAGAAGGATACCACATTGGGATGCTTCGTCAAGTATTGGTGAAAGGAAGACTCTATTTGTATAAATCTACATTGAAATCGAATGGTGAATCAAAGTCTTTCAGCATGGCATGCTTTGTATCTTTTTCTGAGAGATTGGCATGCTCTGTAGAAATTTTCCAATCAATACCGAGGGTATCATCGAGAATAGAGATACCACCATCAGCCTCAGGATAATAGAAGTTGCAAACTTCTCTTCAAACTCTCGCTCGCTGAAATTGCCGAATTTGATATCAGGGATAGCATATGGGGCACTTTTGCCTGGTTCCGAAAGCATCTTATAAACATCGGAGCGGAAGCGGATTTCATTAAGATTTTTGTCCTCAACTCTCACAAAGACAAAGGTGGTAAGAAAACAGCCTCACGGACAACACGTTTACCTCGACTGTTTATCATGATACGTCTTTCCAAAGTGCGTCGGATCTGTTGCTACAAAACCATTTTCAGCTACATATCCTTCACTTTTTGCCATGGCTTCGCCGTCGTCCCCTGCAATAGTGGACGTAACCTGTGAGTGTATATTTGTCTCTTTCATCATGCGAATCAAGTTCGTTTTTTGATGACGTTCATCTGAATCTCGATATAAGAGACACAGAATCTCCTTGCAAAAATACGAAAATTGTTGGAAACTAGCAAATTATGCGTGTTAAAAAATTAATATCATTCTACGAAAATCAACATTATTTTACTATTCTTTTCGTACATAATTTCCTAAGTCGTTGATTGAACGAAAGTTTTCGGTTTTTCTGTATCTCTCATGTAAAGATTCAGGAAAAATGGTTCATTTTGGTTCATTTTACAAAATCCCTCTTTTTATTCTTTTTTGTGGCTTATAGGGCTGCCAGTATTTTGGCGTTGGCATCATCTACTTCTGAGCTTTTGATAGAATTGAGATAGATTTGTGTGGTGGTTTCGGAATGATGTCCCAATGCCTTGCTGATGACAGATACACCTGATACAATTGCCTCTAAACGAACAAAGGGAAACAACCAGTCTTTAGTCGTTCCCCTTTGTTCGTTGTATTCATTCTGATTACATCACATGATTGTCAAAATGGCTTTGCATGCAAAACCGCCCTCCGGTGCTCGGAACCGCTACGCTCTAAGGTTGGCGGACCAAAGCGGTCTTCGCCATGTTGTGCGGGATGGGACCGCCTGACTGTTATGGAGATCAGCGCTTACGTCCTTTACCAAATAATTCAGAATGCGAACCTAAACGAACTAATTCTATTGCATTATTGTTCTTATCAAACCAAATCAAAAGTGTATCATTTTCTATATGGCATTCCATATAGTTCTTCCAGTTGCCTTTCAAAGAATGAGGATTATATTCTTCCGGTATCTGATTGCCTTCTGCCAAAAGCTTAACTATCCCCATAAGCGTTTCTACAAATTCTTTATCATTCTTAAAACGCTTATAATCTTTCTTGAACTGCGAGGTCTTTCGAATTTCTTTCATAAACCCTATTCCTCCATTGATGCCATGAAACTTTCTAAGCTATCTACTCGAACTACTCCCGCATCATGACCACTTTCAGCCTCTTTCATTGCTGCCAAAGTTTCTGCGTTTGGAACATCTTCCAAAGCAGCACTCCTTGAAACTGGGGAGTCTGAAACTATTTTAACGCCTCTCATAAGAGAGAGGACATTCTTTAATTGCTCCAACAAAGATGGACTATCTATCTGTAATGTTAACTGTGCCATAACTTCTATATTTAATTCGCAGCAAAGATAAGGGTTTTCTGTGAAACCACCAAATTTTGGGGGAGTTTTTTCAACTCTGACCAATTACTTGTAGAGATCTACGGTGATATCGAATGGTGAAGCGAAATCTTTCAGCATTGCATGCTTCGTAGCACTATAACATTTTTCGACTCCCCTGTCCCTCTCTTGCGAAGAGGGGGTCCTTAACCCACTCCCAAGCCCTCGCCCTTTCCAAAAGGGCAAGGGATGTAACCGCCCTACTCGGTGCTCGGAACCGCTACGCTATAAGGTTGGCGGACCATCAAAGGTCTTCGCCAGATTGTGCGGGATGGGACCGCCTGGGGAAGGAGTGATTATTTTATACCATTTGCAAGAAACTGAGATAAACATATAGCCGAATTATTTCTTTTCCAAATAGGTTTAATCCGTCTTATCTGCTTTATTCTTTTAACAGGTTTCGTTATTTTGAAGGATTTTATGGGACTGGCTTTAACTTCTATGGATGCAGATTGCTTATTGAATCCAACTATATAGCCTTTTAAGTCACGCATATACCCATTAAAATACCAACCTAATTGCATTCCATTAAATCCATATACAGTATAATCTTTATCCAGATAAGCTACGGGCACACCATTCCATAAAAAAAAAGTATTTCCATCGTCTTTATCTAGATAAGCTACTGGGGTTCCATTAGTATCATAGAGAGTTTCTATCATGGCTTATTCTTCCCTAGTTTCATTTTGTCTTGTTCTCAATTCTTCTTCTGTAAAAGACTCACTGCAGCTTTTTGAAGCCATTAAAACTCTAAGGTTTTCATTTGCTAGACTATCCTTTAATTCCTGTTCCTTTGTAAATTGAACTGGCTCATAAAATCTATCAATTTCTGTTTGTTTCAATTCTTTATAACCTAAACTTAATGCCATTTCAGACAGTAAATCCAAAGCAAAGGAATTATTGTTTGGAAAATCTGGAGATAAAGAATTTAAACTGTTATGATAATCCTTCCATGCTTGCCTAACTTTCTTGTCATCTTGGAAAACTACATCTATCAAATTTAAAGCATCAACCTTTTCCTTCAATATTGCCGTTGTTTTCCGATTTGCCATCAATGTAAAAAACAAATTCCGCTTGGCATCTTTCTTCGCCTTTCGATCCTGGAATTTTGTTCCTCCTAACCATATTATAATAGGAATTATCGTCACACCAACAATCTGGCATATCGCTAAAAATGTTTGAGTATCCATAATTTATCAGAATTTATAAAAACAAAAAACGTATAACTAATGCAAGACCAAATCCAAACACTCTAAAATTTTTAAAGCACGTTCAAAATGTTCTACGATTTCACTAAAAGACATCGATATGTCTATGCCATGAGCCACATTATTCCGAACTTTATTTATAGAATCCAATGACTGTTTTACCATTGAACCAGATTCTAGCTGCTGAAGTTTTTCCTTAAAAAGTTTGCATTTATCTTCATCGAAGGCATTTAGAATCGTACAGATATTAGCTAAAGTAGGATTCTTAGATGATTCTCTTACATGAGTTGATATAAAACTTACTAATTGTTCAGAGAATTGCTCATAATAATCTGCAATGATAGACTTGTAACCCTGCTCTAAAGTACCACAACAACGAACCGCAGCATATTTAGTAAGGAAGTTACTGACTGGTGACATTGCACCAACCACTGCTATTAAAGCCTTTAATCGAGTCATTTCTTGCCTACAATCTTCTATAGACAATTTAACCTCCTCATTATGCATCATAATTCCATTCCGTATATTTCAGACAAAACTAACTTTATTCGCTTATGAATATTCACAGCTTGCATCGTACCGGAAGTTATACAGTCACGATATTCCTGATTTCTCAACAACAACTCTTTCTTAGAATTCAAGTTCTCATTAGTGCCTATGAAACCTCTCTCCAAAGCTATAGATGTACCAATCATCAATGAATCAAATATTGTAGCATACATTTTTTTTCGATACTTCGTAAAATCGTTTTGAAGATTGAAAAAAGCATTTTCATCAAATCTATCATAAATGAAATCTATGGTTTCTGTGAACTGTTTTTCTTTACACTCCAAAAAGTCTGAAGAAGCAGACCTATAATGAGCCATATACTGATTGAGCGTCTGCTTCAAACTAACATAAGATTTTGTCGTATTATACACATCAGGTGTACTCATTGCGAAAAAACGCAAAATCAATTCTAAGTCAAGCATTCTTTCATCAGGTTTCTCGCTCCCATACAAAGCTCTCCATTTTTCATTAGCATTCAACTGAAAAAGCAACGTATTCATATCACCTTGATATACACAATTTCTTATTTCCTGCGCATTCAGTGTTTTACCACTTGTATTAATACGTTCAAAGACCTGATAAAGTCCAGAATCATTATTAGGCTTTTTCTGCTCAAAAATGATTGCATGTATTGAATATAAACGTAATCTTCGTTTATCAGACTCAGAAAGCTCTCTATATGTTTTATTTCTCCATCTCTCATTGATCAAAGGAGAATTATATAGTCTAAATGGTTCTTCAGTATTTTTCCATGTACCTTTAGATATATAATCCACTAAAGTTGTTAATCGCTGATAACCATCGATAATCAACCTCTTGTCATCAGCAACATTAGCCAAAAATATACTTGGTATTGGAAGTCCCAACAGTAAAGACTCAATGAAACGGCTAGCCTCCTTCTTATCCCACACATAATTACGCTGAAGTTCTGGCTTTATAATGTCTCCGTCTTCATACTGAGTAATTAATTCACGGACTGAAGGATCGGCACCCCACGACTGAATATTAAACAAATCATCGTTGGAGAACTCGTCTTCACGCTCATCTTTACCATATTCAATATTTTCAAATTCACCCATAATTACATATAATTAGTAAGTTTAGTATATCACCAATACAATGCCCCCACTATATTCAAGCAGTTACACGTATCAGATTTTTGATACATTTATAGTTGTTTTTTAGGGTGAAGGATTGCTAAGCACAATCCTTCACCTTATCTATTTTTTCAACATAGTAACATGGAAACATAGATTTTATTTCCATAGTTATGTGTTAAAAGCATTCTCAACACAAGCTAAAGTGACTTTTGCTCTTGTATCACCAGTTTGTTCAATACAGGCAAGAGCTTTTCTATCTTGCGGCACTTCACCTTATTATAATAGAAGTCTATATCGTCGAGGAGGTCATAAGCCTGGTCTTCGGGCATATCACCACCATAGCCACCAGCGCCAATCGTAATGGCGGCTAGTATGCAAGCATCTAAATGGGTATGGAAGTCGTACGTACTTCGAAGTAGCATAGGAAGAGCATTGTACATGCTGTTGCTATAGTGCAGCAAGTCTTTGAAAT
>OGLM01001820.1_pt1 | contig 20963 bp, 16 predicted proteins | sample 1572531 | NCBI WGS metagenome assembly OGLM01 (sample SAMEA2581909, study PRJEB24529) | metagenome | biome: Human gut stool | place: China | collected 2011 | reverse complement strand
AACGGTTCCGGTTTTGCCCGGCAATACGGGTTCCTGGGTATATTCGGGAACTGTACATCCACAGGAAGCTACGGCTTGATGTATAACCAGCGGAGCATCGCCCACATTGGTGAATGTGAATACACAACTTACTACCGGATCATTTTCAGAAAACGTACCGAAGTTATGTGAGGTTTTATCAAACTTAATATCAGCTTTCCCCTGTGCCGAAACGTAACCAATGCTCAGTACGAACATAAACATATACAATGTAAATCTTTTCATGTCTATAAATCTTTTGTATTACACAGTGGGCAAAGGTAAGGCATTTTTGTGAAAATTAATCCAATGATGTGCGAAATAGTATTAAATGCGCCTCAGAAGGTGCTGTGGCGTATGATTAATAGTGAAAAATAAGGGAAAGAGAGTGCCGAAATCAGCTCTGTATCATGCAGGTATTTCTCTTTTTCCATGCCTATATTCTCGAAATAATGATAGTTATATTCGGGATGGAGATGGATGCAACGGTGAACTTCTTCGGTACATTGAGAAAGTTTCATGATGACAATGGTAGTCTTTTCCTCCATATATTTCTCTATTTCTTCGGCGGTAATGATACCGGGAATGACGGTCAGGCGTTCCTCTTGGCTGGCAATGTGAAGTCCTGCACAGGCACCTGCTGCAATGAAGGGTATGCACTTCGTAATCGAGCCAAGCGTATTAGACTGTCTCGGATGCGGTAACTGTGCCGACGTTTGTCCTGGAAACCCGAAGAAGGGCAAAGCTCTTACAATGGTTCCGTTCGCAGGCGACGAAGAAGAAGCTGCACGTTGGAACTATCTCGTTAAGAACGTTAAGAGTAAGCAGGATTTGGTAGACATCAAGTCAAATGTAAAGAATTCTCAGTTTGCTCAACCGTTGTTCGAGTTCTCTGGAGCATGTTCTGGTTGCGGTGAGACTCCTTATGTTAAACTCATCTCACAACTCTTCGGTGACCGTGAAATGATCGCCAACGCAACAGGTTGCTCTTCAATCTACTCTGCATCAATACCTTCAACTCCTTATTGCAAGAACGACAAGGGACAGGGTCCTGCATTCGACAACTCACTGTTCGAAGACTTCTGCGAATTCGGTATGGGTATGGTACTCGGTAACAAGAAGATGAAAGAACGTATCAACATGCTTCTCAACGAGGCCATCGCCAAAGACGGAACTCCAGCTGAATTCAAGACTGCTGCTGAAGAGTGGATTGCCGGCAAGGATGACGCAGAAGCTTCTAAGGCTGCTGCTGCCAAACTGAAGCCGCTGATCGCTGCTGGAGCTGAAGCCGGATGCGAAATCTGCAAGGAGCTGAAGACTCTTGACCACTATCTCGTTAAGCGCAGCCAGTGGATTATCGGTGGCGACGGTGCTTCTTACGATATAGGTTACGGAGGTCTCGACCACGTTATAGCAAGTGGCGAAGACGTAAACATCCTTGTACTCGATACAGAGGTTTACTCTAACACCGGCGGTCAGTCTTCAAAATCTACTCCTCTCGGAGCTATCGCACAGTTTGCTGCCCAGGGTAAGAGAATCCGCAAGAAGGATCTCGGACTTATGGCTACAACTTACGGCTATGTATACGTTGCACAGATTGCAATGGGAGCAGACAACGCCCAGTGCTTGAAGGCAATCCGCGAAGCTGAAGCATATCCAGGCCCATCATTGATTATTGCTTACGCACCCTGTATCAACCACGGCCTCAAGGCTAAAGGCGGTATGGGTAAGAGCCAGGCTGAAGAGGCTAAGGCTGTTGAATGCGGATACTGGCACCTTTGGAGATACAACCCCGAATTGGCAGAGCAAGGTCAGAACCCGTTCTCTCTCGACTCTAAGGAGCCGGATTGGAGCAAGTTCCATGACTTCCTCCTCGGCGAGGTACGTTACCTCTCTGTAAAGAAAGCATATCCGAACGAGGCTGAAGAACTCTTTGCCGAGGCTGAGCGTATGGCTAAGCTGCGCTACAACAGCTACATCCGCAAGTCTAAAGAGGATTGGAGCGAATAAGCTAGGACAATATTAAAAGTCTCCAAAACATATATTAAATGAATTGGAGGCTTTGTAAGACATCAAGAGGGATTGTACAGCTGATGTGCAATCCCTCTTTCATATATTTCCAGAAAAACAAGCCTTCAAGTTTTTATTTTGTTTACCCACAGCATCTTACGTGCATAATTCATAAAAACATATAGTGCGAAAACAAAAACATAGAACATGAACACCTGCACTATGTTTATTCTTATACCATCAATACTTGAACCAGGCAACGATGCGATATAAGAGACTCCTTCGTTCATTAACCGCACAGTAGTTGCCAAGACGCTTGATAATATATCCTGACACCAATGCCACCAACCGGTACATAGTAAGATTACCACGCCATAAAGAATTATGGTCGAAGCCGGAACGACAATAAAATTAGAGAGGAGAAAATAACAAGAGAAACGGCCGAAATAAAATGCCACCAATGGAGCCACACCCAACTGCGCTGCAATTGAAATAACGGACATTGACCATATAAAATTTAACAATGGCAGATTACTTACCTGTTGCGGCAATATATTATAAATTGGTTTATAAAAAACTATGATAAAAAGTACAGAGACAAAAGACATCTGAAATCCAACGTCATAAAGGCAAAGAGGATTGTCAATAAGAATTATTACAGCCGACACAGACAGGGCATTCAATGACACGTTATTACGGTTTAACAGACAAACAAACGAATAAACAGTCAACATTATGGCTGAACGCACGGCCGACACGGGCAATCCTACAATAACCACATACGACCATATTGCAATAATGATCAGTACTTGGACCAATACAAGCCGGCGCCGTTTCATAAATAACAATAACAACATGGCATAAATAATACCGAGATGCATTCCGGACAGGGACAGGACGTGCAATGCACCTGAAACCGAATAGTCGTCAGTCATCTCTTCCGACATCGTTACGCGCTCACCAAAAGTCATGGCAGCAAGGACAGCATAATCCTGCCTGTCGATATCCATCAGCTTAAAACGCTTCAGCAACTTGTCCCTGTATGCCAAAGCTGAAAGTTTGGCACGCTCTAATACAGACAAAGGTGTTAAATCAACAGCATCAACATACCATTCATCTGCATATATGAAAGTTGTTCCAACAAACCCATGATTAAGCAAATAGCTCCTGTAATCAAAATCCGAACCAGGAAAATTTCTTGGTTCATTTAATAAAGAACACGCATGTATGCCATCACCAACTTTCAGGTTTCGGGCATCGTTGGCGTTATATATGCTTGCCTTGACTTTATACGGACGCTCTTTGTCGACAATTACCATGTCACACTTCACAATTTTAGCTGACACTTGGGGTGGACCTACGATTACGGCATCATATTCTATCTTTTCTGCCGGCCATCCAACTGTAACAGTATCCAACTTATTCACAGTCAGACATGCACCAATTAAGACAAAACACACAAATATCAATGCCGACTGGAGCATGCAAAACCTTTCAACAAGCAAAGCTGAAACCGTAGCACATACGAATGCAGCAAACCAAACATGTACAGACACTACGCCGTATAAGGCATCACCAATAACGATGCCTATAACCAGAAAAACAACCAGGCGCAATACCGGGAAAAGTTGTATCCTACTATTTGTCTTCATGGTATTATGACTATGCCTTAATTTTATTCAATTCTTATAGGTTTACAAATTTACGAAAAAAATCAATTGCCTTACAGAGATTCATTAATTAAATCCATACTGTAAAAAAACAAGTTTGATTAAATCAATAACTAGCACTTTGCAATCTTAACGGAATTGGACGAAATTAGCAATGTGTTATCACATTAACCTAACACAACAGCAAATAGACATAAATATCTAACAATCAACAAATTACTCAATTATAGTATCAAACATCAACTTCAAGAACAAGTACAGTTATACAAAACGAGAACGATTACAACATGAAAGGTTATCTTTTGCAGGGCAATAGGTAACCTTTAACGAAGTAAAAGGCTATCTCTTACAGGGCAAAACACGGTCAATGGTAAAATTCAAACCATCATGCAATCTTGTAAGTATAAAAATGATACGGAATACAAAAATAGTATTGAAAGGGTTTGATACAAAAAAGGAGGCATGTCTGTTGGACATGCCTCCAAATATGGATTATTCCGATCTAACAATCAGAATCAATCAGCAAATAGACATCGGTTTACAACCACTTAACATAGCAGAAGTCCTGGCGATGAGGCAGATTGCTATTCTTAGGATACATTCTGACGCCAGTCTTGTAAGTACCAGCAGCAGAAGCCTCTATAACAGCCTCGAACGTATACAGATTGCCCTCATGGCCAATCAGTTTGAACGGGAATACATTTGATATGCCTTCTTCTCCGTTCTTATCTGTTGTAATGGAAACAAACTCAAGACCGATTGCGTCATTAAGACCCTGTTCGTCGATGACATACCTGATCTTGTATTCTACACCTGTCTCCATACCTGTTGAAGGCAAGTTTGCCTCCTTGGAAACAACAGTTATCGAATCCCAACGCTCGGCTACCGTTTCCTTCCACTGGGCAATGTCCTTTGCCAAACGGTTGTCGTCAGCCGAAAGTTTCTTAAAGCGCGCGGCCTCCTTCACATAGAACTTGCTGTAATAGTCGTCAAGCTGACGCTTCATAGTATAATGTGGCGCGATTGTCGCAATAGAGTTCTTGATAACCTTTATCCAGCCCTCGCTATAACCTTTTTCGTTAGTATTATAGTACAACGGGATAATTTCGTTCTCAAGAAGACCGTATATCGTCGCAGCATCAAGCTGGTCCTGATATCCCTGGTTCTTATACGTACGCTTCTCGGTCAAAGCCCATCCAGCACCTTCACGGTAGCCTTCCAACCACCATCCGTCAAGTACAGAAAGGTTTACAACACCATTCATCTCTGCCTTTTCGCCTGATGTTCCTGAAGCCTCAAGCGGACGTGTAGGAGTATTCATCCAGATGTCGACACCTGATACGAGGCGGCGTGCAAGCTGCATGTCGTAATCCTCGAGGAAGATAATCTTGCCAAGGAATTCAGGACGCTGGCTTATCTCAAATATCTTCTTGATAAGTCCCTGGCCTGCACCGTCGGCAGGGTGTGCCTTTCCTGCGAAGAGGAACTGTACGGGATGCTCGGGATTATTGACAATCTTAGACAAGCGCTCAAGGTCGGTGAACAACAAGTGTGCACGCTTGTAAGTAGCGAATCGACGGCAGAAACCAATCATCAGCGCATTGGGATTGATTTTCTCGAGCAAAGAAACGACACGAGCAGGGTCACCCTGGTTCTTCAACCATGTCTCGCGGAACTTGTCGCGGATATAGTCGGTCAGTTTCTTCTTCAGTGCCATGCGCGTATCCCAAATAACATCATCTGGAACTTTATAAATTGCATGCCAAATGCTCTCGTTACTTTGATCAGACATGAACGAACTGTCAAAATACTGGGCATAAAGCTTTCGCCATTCTGTAGCCGCCCATGTCGGGAAGTGTACGCCGTTGGTAACGTATCCTACATGGTTTTCCTCAGGATAATAACCCTTCCATATTCCGGAGAACATCTTCTGGCTTACCCAACCGTGCAGCTTGCTCACACCATTGACTTCCTGGCAAGTGTTGCATGCAAATGTTGACATACAGAACTTTTCGTTATGATCGTCAGGGTTGGTACGTCCCATACCGATGAACTCATCCCAGCTAATGCCAAGAACTGAAGGATAACCACCCATGTACTTACCGAAAAGTCCCTCGTCAAAATAGTCATGGCCGGCAGGCACAGGAGTATGCACTGTATAAAGCGAAGAAGCACGTACAAGCTCAAGAGCCTGGTTGAATGTCAGTCCGCCTTGTACATAGTCGCACAAACGCTGCAGGTTGCAGAGGGCTGCATGTCCCTCATTACAATGATAAACGTCTTTCTTTATACCTAACTTCTTCAATGTAAGAATACCACCTATACCAAGAAGAATTTCCTGCTTCAGGCGGTTCTCCCAATCGCCACCATAAAGTGAATGAGTGATTGGTTTGTCGAAATCAGAGTTCATTTCATTATCAGTATCAAGCAGATACAGTTTGATACGGCCAACGTTCACGCACCATACGTAAGCATGAACAAGATAATTAGCATAAGGAACATCAACAACCAACGGATTGCCTTCATTGTCATATTGGCGCTCTATAGGTAAAGAGTTGAAGTTCTGGGCTTCATAATTAGCAATCTGCTGTCCGTCCATACTGAGAGACTGCTTGAAATAACCGTATCTATAAAGGAAACCAACTGCACACATGTCGACATTGCTGTCTGAAGCTTCCTTGAGATAATCGCCGGCGAGCATTCCCAAACCGCCTGAATATATTTTCAATACCTGGTTGATACCATACTCCATACTGAAGTATGCTACAGACGGGCGCTTCTTGTCAGGTTTTACGTCCATGTACTTCCTGAACAAAGAGTACACGTCCTTAACCTTCTTCATTATTGCTTTGTCACGAACGATTTCCTCCTTGCGGTCATAGCTAAGACGCTCAAGCAACAGAACCGGGTTGCGGCCTACCTCTTCATACAATTGTTCGTCAAGGTCTCTCCACAAATCCCTTGCCTCATAATTCCAAGCCCACCACATGTTATGAGCCAATTCGTCCAAACACTTCAGCTGTTCGGGCAATCTTGACTTTACCGTCAACTCCGTCCATTGAGGAGCATTGACATAATCAGCTTTAATTTTCATAATTTGTTGTTAAGTCCTATATATTCAATTTTTTAATAATTTTACAAACTCTGTTAACAAAATAATATCAAATTATTTACTTGCCAACATCCTTTCTTCTGCTCGGCGCAAAGCAAAATCATAAGCCTCGTAATAATATTTGATAAAATTACTCCAAAGGGCTTTTTTAGACAACTTTTCAGCATTGCTGCGTGATTTCTTAACGTCTGCTGCCGTGAAATTTGAAAACTCCGCAACAGTATCCTTTATTTTGTCTGCCACTTCAGAATAATTATAGTCAGTACGGTGCACAACCTTTACACCGTCTATTATTTCGCCAACATGACCGATCTCCGAATTAGCCCAAAGACCAAAACCTGCCAAATCAGAAGTTATGCACGGCACCTTGAATGCTATAGCCTCCAACGGAGTATATCCCCACGGTTCATAATAAGACGGGTAAATACACATGTCGTTACCAAGTACAAGGTCATAATATTTCATGTTGAAAATGCCATCGTCACCATTAAGATAACAAGGCAGGAAAATCAACTTCACATTGTCTTCCTGACGATTCTGCATGTCAAGATACTTCATCATGTCGAGCACGTTGTCATGACTCATATTATGCAACCAATGAGTAATCATCGGAACGTGCAAAGGTGTATCAAACTTGTGTCCTGAGTTCAGGCGGTCTATCAAATCCTGGCGTGGTTCACCAACCCAGCCCGGAACCTCTATGAAAGCAAGTATCTTCTTATTCAAACGGTTGTCCCTTTGCAGACGGTTCATGGCTTCGATATACACATCAACACCTTTATTCCTGAATTCATAACGTCCACTTGTCGATATTACCAAAGTGTTCTGGTCATCAAAATCAACACCGAGCAATGCATTTGCCACTTCAAATATGCGTTTACGCGCTGCATTGCGTTTTCTGGTAAACTGCGCACCCTTTGGCACAAAATCATTCTCAAACCCGTTTGGCAATACAAAATCAACAGGTTTCTCCATGAGTTCCTTGCATTCGTTGGCCGTAATTTCACTTACGGTTGTAAAACAGTCGACATTCATCGCTGTCTGTTTCTCTATCGAATGCTTGCTTTGCATGTTCAATTCACAAGCCATTTGATCACCGTTGTATGCGAACAAATAATCATACAAAGGTTTGTTGTTTCCTGCTATGCTACGGCCGATGCTTGTTGCATGAGTTGTAAACAATGTTGCTATATTTGGCAATTTGCTGTTTATGTAAAGCAAACCCAAACCAGTCATCCATTCATTACCATGATATATGACTTTCTTTGACTTGTCAAGATAGAAATTATAGAAACTTTCTACAACCTTAGCTGCTCCGTAAGAAAACATCGAAGCTTCGTCATAATCGCCGTATGCATGCAGACTGTCGACCTGATACAGTTCCCACAATCGGGTGTAAATCTCGTTTTTATCTTTGAAATATTGGCTGAAATCCACCAAAACTGCAATTGGTTCGCCTGGAACCTTCCAACGGCCAACCCTTATTGCCAGACCTTCCGCCAAAGCCTGTTTTCTCCATTCAATAAACAAAGTTTCATCTTCTGAGAAATACAAGTCATTAGCATCAGCCAAATCCGGGCCTATGAATATTATCTTATCTCTGAATGCGTCTTGTAATGTTTTTGCGCGCGTTGAAAGGACCGTATATATTCCTCCAACCTTATTGCATACTTCCCAACTCGATTCAAATATATAATCGGGCGATAATAATCCTGTTACCATTATACCTATATAAATAAAACGCTGCAAAGATATAAAAAATCTACACAAAAAACGTTACAATATGGTAGAAAAATTTTCAAACTGCGTGTTTTATTGATTTATGTGGATTCAGTAATTTACCATACCACAAATAAGCGCTAAATAACAAGATTAACTATAAAAACAATTCATAAAAGTACAAAAATATCCCCATAAAAACAGGAACACTTTCATCAAAATTAGCGTTATAAGTACATATCGTCCGTAAATTAAAAGCGGAACAACAACGGATAAAAAATTATTACAAGCCTAGAATCCCGTTTACTACTACAAAACATCACCCCATGGATAACTGCCCGGCTTCAGAACAACTTCTGTCCGCCCGTGAACCATTCCTACAATTCCGGGGGCATACTCGCATTTCAACTTAAAATCATTCCAGCAAAGACTACTTATTATTGAATATGCAGTAGCACCACCCTCAATTATCATTGTATCAGGACATTGCGCTTCAACTAACATCTTTACCGCGTCTGACATAATATGCCTTAACCTTACAGCACATTCCGGTCCTCCGTCTTCTTTCGGACCTATGGCTATTGCAAGCGAATTGTGCTCACCATACAGCCTGCATAACGACTCGAACCAGCAGCATGCCGGCTTTCCGGCAAAAACATCATCCGGCATTACAGAAATACGTGTTCCAGATAACCTGACGAACCGGCTATCGGATATATCCTTGCTTTGCGTACTTCCACATACAATTATTGAATACTTCTCAGGGTTTATCTTGCATTTTGCGTTTTTCTCCACAACTACGTCAGGATATTCCCTTTCAAGCAAAGCACTAAAGAAATCAACACCGCCTGCATACAGACACTCCGCACCAGCCCTATGCAATTGCGTCTTAATATCCTCAATACTTGACGCATCAGCAACACAAATACCATCAACGGAACAAGACCTGTCAGTATTTAAAGCCTGTACATTAACTTCCACGCCAAGTATATTCCTTACCTCGGACGTTGTGATTGGAAATTCCGGGTCATGCCTGAACTGCGTCTTGTCAACAGGTTCGCCGTTAATATAATAAATACCGTCTCTTATTATTCTTCCCCTCGAAGGATTCTGCGGAATGAGCAAAGCCTTTGAATACCTCATCCCTTTAAGCATGGCATTTAACTCGGCAGCGACATGTCCCCTTAAAACAGAGTCTGTCTTCTTGAAAAGAATATTACCTTTCTTATCAAGCCGCCCGATTATCCCATTAACAGTATTGACGGCATCTGCCCTACTTACCGAACGCGTGTCGGTTGCTATCACCCAAACCTGAGTAGACTGAGGCACGTCGGCATAACCAATGGTAAGCATCGTGTCGAGCTTATACCTCAATGCAGCGCCAGCTATTTCGGCAGCTCCGGTAATGTCGTCTGCAATGACAATTATCATGACCCAAATAATTAAAGACTGATACGGTAAGAAACAAACCAACCGTATCAGTCATACAAAAACATTATCTCAATTCTTTTTATTGTTCTTTCTGTTTTCTGCCATGCGTGTAGCATAGTCTATCGAGAGCAACATTGCGTCAGCACTTGCGACACCCTTGCCTGCCACGTCGAAAGCCGTTCCGTGGTCAACTGAAACTCGTATTATAGGCAGTCCAAGCGTTATGTTGACACCTTTCGCGCTTTCCATCTTGCCTGTTTCCTTGTTCCAATTAAACCCTACAACCTTGAACGGAATATGTCCCTGGTCATGATACATCGCAACGCAACCATCGAATTTTCCACACTTGGCTTTGGCAAAAAGAGTATCAGGCGGTACAGGACCTTCAACATTGTATCCCTTTGACTTCAGCTCTTCCACAGCGGGTATTATCTCTTCCTTCTCCTCGCTGCCAAAAAGACCGTTGTCGCTTGCGTGCGGATTCAATCCAGCAATACCAATATGGGGGTCCTTTATACCGAACTGCTTGCATGCATCGATTATCAGCTCCGAAACATCCATTATCCTTTGTTTCTTGACTAGGTCACAAGCCTGGCGCAAAGGCACGTGTGTCGAGACATGAATTACACGCATGAAATCATCAGCCAAAAGCATGGCATATTTCTTTGTATCAGTATAATGGGCGTAAATCTCCGTATGACCATCAAAATGATGACCTGCAAGATTAAGTGCTTCCTTATTCAGCGGAGCCGTTACCGTACCGTCTACTTCACCCGCCATAGCCAGTTCAATGGCTTTTACCACGGCTTTAAATGCCGCATCGCCGCATTGGGCGGCAACCTCGCCTTGCTTGAAAGTCTGCATGTCTATGCAATGAAGGTCGTAAACGTCGATTGTTCCATATTGGAACTTCGCATCTTTTACATCAGATACAGCATTTATAGCCAATTCGCTTCCTGCTTGCTGAGCAGCATATTTCATTACGGCTGCGTCTCCGGTGACAATCGGGGCACACTTGTCGTATGTCTCTTTCAAACTTAACGCCTTGATTATTATCTCCGGTCCTATTCCGGCCGGGTCGCCCATTGTTATGGCGAGAATTGGTTTCGTATTCATAAGCATACTTATCAATAAAAGTATAACAAATAAAAGACCAAGAATCAAGAAGACTTTCCCTCAATATAAAAGGCCATGCAAAGTCCATCTTGATTCTTGACTTTCAATCAATACAGTGTTTCGTATATTTTTTTTGCATCACTTTCCGTAACTTCACGCGGATTGTTCTTCAGCAAACGCTGAACTTCCATTGCTGCCTTGGCCATGTGGTCGACAGCCGAACGCGGTATGCCTATTTCAGTCAAAGTAGTAGGAATACCGCATTCCCTTGAGAGGTTCTCAATGAATTCAACACCCTTCATTGCTGTTTCCTCGTCAGTTACACAAGGTTCAACACCACAGGCAATTGCCACTTCCGCATATTTGCGTACATTAGCCTGACAGTTGAAGCGCATAACCGAAGGCAAAAGTATCGCGTTGGAAAGTCCATGTGAAATATGATATTCACCGCCAAGCGGATAAGATAACGCATGAACGGCCGCCGTATTTACCGGGCCGAGGCACATTCCACCATACATGCTTCCGGCAGCCAATGCTTCCCTGGCTTCTACGTCGTTCCCGTTTTTCACCGCTTTTGCAAGGTTGGCGGCTATAAGGCTGATGCCTTTAATTGCAAACATATCCACCATCGGATGGGCAAACTTGTTGGTATAAGCCTCAATACAGTGGGTGATAGCGTCCATTCCGGTCTCTGCCGTTATCTTGGCTGGAACGGTCCATGTCAGTTTTGGGTCAATATAAGCCGCATCGGCAATCAAGTACGGGCTGACAACGCCTTTTTTCAAAGCATCGCGTTCATCAAGGAGAATTGCGTTAGGAGACATCTCGCTGCCAGTGCCAGCCGTTGTCGGGGCACAAGCAAACCATTTGCCACGGCGCTCGATAAGTCCTGTACCGAAAAGGTCTTCAATTTGTTGCGTGCTTCCTACCAAGGTTGCCGCCAGTTTCGTAAGGTCGAGTATACTGCCTCCGCCTATTCCGATAAAGCTGTCAGCCTCGAAATCCTCTGCAGACTTGAGCATGGCCTTGAAATCGGCAATCGACGGTTCGCCGTGCACATCCTCATAAAACTTTATACATACTCCGTTGGCTGCAAGTTTGTCAGTCAAGGCAGATATGGCAGGGCGTACGACAGGCATTGTTACGATGAAAAGCCTTTTGTAGCCTAGTTTTAGATAGTCATCGGCAAACTGTTCAATACATCCTGTGCCGAACACCGTTTTTGTGGGTTGGAGCAATGTTATGGTTCTCATATTTATATTTATTTTAGCTTATCAAGGAGGATACGGAAGGCATACGGTCAAGGTTTATCTGCTGTCCTTGCGACAACCTATTCCATTTACCGTATGCCCCGCTGCGCAAACTCCTTACACTTTAACTATTCTTCTTTGCCTTACGTTTTTCCTCTAAATAGCCATATATTGTGAGTTCCTTGTCTACTGGAGCAGACTTGAAGAAGAAGCTGGCAACATATCCGACAACCAGCACAATAAGATGGCTGTAAACTCCGAGCATATAAGTATGGTGCTTGAAGTTCCAATCCTCGAGGTCAAGTATAAGTCCGGCATCAGGTCCTGAACCATACTTTGTAGTAGTAAGCACGGCATAAGCGGTAAACAATATGGCTGCGGCAATACCTATGTAAAGTCCCTGCCAGTTGGCACGGCGGCTGAACAAGCCGAGCACGAATATGCCTACAATACCGGCAGACAGTATGGCGTACAATCCGAACAGCGTGCCAAGCACACCCTCGCCGCCCCACGACACATAAAGAAGGGCTATGAGTATGGCGCCGATGCCAACAACGATTACTGAAACCCTGCCGACCAACAGGCGCTGCTTGTCTGTAGCTTTCGGGCGGAAACGTGCGTAATAGTCTTCAACAACAACTGCCGAGATGCAGTTAACGTCAGCGTCAATGCTCGAAATGGCACCTGCGATGAGTGCGGCTATTATGAGTCCGGTTATACCGATAGGCATCTCCGTCGCGATGAAATGCGGGAACACCTCGTCGCTTTTAAGTCCGGCTGGCAGTTCGCCTGCATTAATCTGGTAATAAGCGTACAGGCATGTGCCGACAAACATGAACAATGCCCATGTCGGGACGCTGAGCAATATGCCGAGGTAAGAAGCCTTCTTGGCTTCCTTGTCACTGCGTGCTGTAAGATAACGCTGCACGATGCTCTGGTCGGTGCCATATTTCTGAAGAGCGTAGAATATGCCGTTGAACACCATGACTATGAAAGTAAGCTGGGTGAAATCCCACGCATACGGGCCGAAATCAATCTTATGGTCCCTCATGGCAATGTCCATTATTGCCGACGGACCGCCGTCAGTAAGATAGAATATCACGCCTACGGCCAGCAAACCGCCGATAATAAGCAGGAAACCCTGCACAACGTCCATCCATATAATGGCCTCCATTCCACCGAAATAGGTAAGGATAATCACGGCAACGCCTACACCAACGATTATCCAAACAATGTCCATGCCGCCCGTGAAGGCAACCATAGCCATTGCAAGCAGATAGAGGATGGTACCCATCTTGGAGAAATGCTCTAACACGAAAGCCACCGAACTGTAGAAACGTGCAAAAGCTCCAAAGCGACGCTCGAAGTATTCGTACGTGCTGAGGCGTATCACCTTTCTATATAGCGGTACGATGAAGCCGATAACACCAAGAAGCACCAACGGCACCATCATGCCCTGTACCAACAAAATCCAGTTTCCGGCATATGAGCTGCCTGGATATGCCAAGAAAGTAACACTACTAATAATAGTTGCGAACATCGACATGCCTACAGCCCATGCCGGGATGTTGCCGCTAGCCGCAAAATATGCTTCGGTAGAATTCTGCTTTTTGGCAAAATATATTCCCACACCTATTGCAAGAAGCACCGAGGCCACCACGATGATGGTGTCAATCCAATGTAATCCTTCGTATTCCATGGTATGTTTTATTCTAGTAGATTAGGCCACAAGAATTAAAGCAGCTCAAGCAGTAAACGGGCATCACTGCCACGGCACGCAATGCCGCGGCAGTGCCCCAGCCTGTTCAGGCATTGCCCCTCACCTTGTTTTAAACATCATTGGCAATGTGCTTATCAGGCAAAACCACTTTAACCCTTATGGCATTATAAATTTAAATTACCTCTTTAGCCTGTTCCTGTATACGTTTAACTGTATCGTCGTCAAGCTCTGTCAGCGGCGGAAGCATGAATGTGTCACACAGTCCGACCATCTTCATGATGACCTTCAGTCCGGCAAGAGACTGTCCGAGAGTAAGGCCGGCAGTATTAATCTTGCCAATCTCTATCGTCTTCTGCTGCAAATCCTCAGCCGTAGCAGTATCGCCCTTTACACCTGCGTCAAACAGGTCGGCATACATCTTAGGCAGGTAGTTGCCCACACTCGGCACGATGCCGTCGGCACCAAGTGACAAAGCCTTTGCTGAATTGGCAGCACATCCGCAGAAGTAAGCGAAGTCGTCACGGTCTGCAACAAGGCGGAGTATCTCTTCCATACGCTCCTGGTTGTCTTCAGAGTCCTTGAGGCCTACGATATTCGGATGGTGGCTCAGCTTCTCGATAACGTCGACCGGAATGCTCATGTGGGTAGTTATCGTAATATTGTAAAGCATGAGTGGAATGGTCAGCACGTCTGCCAGGTCGGTATAATATTTCATCATCTGCTCCGGCGTAAGTGCGTAGTAGCAAGGCAGAGTGGCTGCTATAACGTCGGCTCCGGCTGCAACAAACTTCTTTGCTGCCTCCATCTGCTCGCTTACACAGTTACCGGCAAGACCGGCATAGATTGTTATACGTCCGGCGGCAGCCTTAGCAGCGGCTTCAATCATCTTAACACCCTGCTCTACTGCGACTGAATTACCTTCGCCAGTAGTACCCATCAACAATGCCGACACGTTGTATTTGGCAAAATTGTCTATTATACGCTCAACGGCTTTTACGTCGATGTCTCCTTCTTTTGTAACGGGTGTCACCATCGGCACCACAACTCCGTGATATTTGTTAAGTTTTCTCATTATGATTGGTTTAAGATAAAGAATTAGTTTTTAAACAAATTATGTGGTTTACACATTTTGCTATTTAAGACGGCATGCTACTGCATTTGTAACCACGGCAATCTGATTTTTTCATCAAATATATTCCGCAACGTTTCAAAGGGTTACGTGAAGGATGCCCAAACGCACCGTTTCAGCCGACATCCGCTCCAAACACTTGTAAACGGATTGACATGATTTCATTACAAAATGTCAGATGAATAACTTCCACAAAATTCATAAAAACAGGAATCCTGCTCATCGGCAGGCTGCTGTTTTAGCGCTGTTTGAAGCCTGATTTACCCCAACTCACGGCATACGGTTACCTAAAACGCCGTCTTTTATCATGCAATCAGTAAGCTTTCACTCGGTAAAAGGCTGTATTCGGCAGGCTAAATTGGCGTTTTTTCCTGTCGTTTGGCATACCTTTTATGGCCTTTACAAGCATGTGGCATTGCACAATAAGGCTGCGATTAAGTGTAAAGCACTTATAATCATGAAGATATATTTGCACACGAAAAAGGGCAATTTTACTGCCTACTAGATTTAAATTTGTAAAAAACGCAACCATAGGCCGTTACCCAAAATCACGAAGTAAGGGCAATTGCAAATTCACAAACAAAATGTCAGGACGACTACCACGATGCGATTTATGTCATTAAACGAACGCAGCCGTGGCGCATCACTTTCACAAACTTACTTGAATATTTGGGGTTGACGGATTATTTCACTAACTTTGCAAAACTAAAAATGAAAAAACAAGCCGGCAGCGTATTATCGGCGCCGCCGACAATACATATCCTACAAAATGAGAACAGTAAGACCGAAGAAGAACTTAGGGCAACACTTCCTTACCGATTTGAACATAGCAAAGGCAATAGCCGATACAGTGGACGCATGTCCTGAAATACCGGTACTGGAAGTAGGCCCCGGCATGGGCGTGCTTACGCAATTCCTCATGCCGAAAGGACGCGAGCTCAAGGTGGTAGAGATTGACGCAGAGTCGGTAGCTTACCTTAACGAGAAATATCCCAGCCTGCGGCCAAGCATTGTCGGGGAAGACTTTCTCCGCATGGACTTGGGCAAACTGTTCGAAGGACGTAAGTTCGTACTTACAGGCAATTACCCTTACGACATATCGTCGCAGATATTCTTCAAGATGCTCGACAACAAGGAGCTGATACCCTGCTGTACGGGAATGATACAGCGTGAGGTGGCACAGCGCATGGCTTCCGCGCCGGGATCGAAGGCATACGGAATATTAAGCGTGCTGATACAGGCGTGGTACGATGTTGAATACCTGTTCACAGTGGACGAGAATGTGTTCAACCCGCCGCCAAAAGTGAAGAGCGCCGTCATCCGCATGACACGCAACGGGGTCACTGACCTGGGATGCGACTGGACACTGTTCAGGCGTGTTGTCAAGACAGCATTCAACCAACGCCGCAAGATGTTGCGCGGTTCGCTTAAACCGCTGTTCACCGGTGGCGCGCCAGGCAAGGACTTCCTAGCCCGTGACATCATGTCAAAACGCCCCGAGCAACTTACCATACAGCAGTTCGTCGAACTGACTAACATGGTTGAAGAAGAGTTAAGGACTACGCCACAAGAACAGGGTTAACGGGCGTCAGGCATACTCGCAGCCGTGATTATTTTATTAATTATCAGCTTTGGAAGCCTGATTTATTATTCTTAATTCTTAATTATAAGAATAAATTCTTATTTTTGTAACAGAAAAACCAAAACATGTAAATAATAAAATTATGATTGACGTTAAAGCGACTTTGAAAGAAAGTGAAGAACGGATGGAGATGGCCACATTGTTCCTGGAAGACCAGCTATCTCATGTCCGCGCCGGACGCGCCAATGTGGCGATATTGGACGGCATAAAGGTGAACTCATACGGTTCTATGGTGCCGCTGAACCAAGTAGCGAATGTGTCCACGCCCGACCCGCGCACTATCGCCATACGCCCGTGGGACAAGAAGATGATAAAGGACATAGAAAAGGCCATTATGGACTCTGATGTCGGCATCACTCCCGAAAACAACGGTGAAATAATCCGCCTGGGCATACCCCAGCCTACCGAGGAACGCCGTAAGGACCTTGCAAAGCAGTGCAACAAGATGGGCGAGAAAGCCAAAGTGGAGGTGCGCAACGTGCGCGGCGACATAAAAGACAAACTGAAGAAGGCCATAAAGGACGGATTATCAGAGGATAACGAAAAAGACGCTGAAGCCGAACTTCAGAAGATACACGACAAGTTCATAAAGAAGATAGACGACCTTCTTGCAGCAAAGAGCAAGGAGATAATGACAGTATAAACTAAATGACAAGTTAAGAATTAAGGACACATGACTGCACCTCAGCCGCAGGAATACAGCATGGCTCCTTGATTCTTAGCTTTTATTATAACCAATAATTCGATAAGGTGTGAACGGACTGGTAATCAAAAACACAGGAAGCTGGTACACAGTAAGGACTGACGAAGGACAGACAATAGACTGCAAGATAAAAGGCAACTTCAGGCTCAAAGGCATACGCAGCACTAATCCTGTAGCCGTAGGCGACAGGGTGCGCATCATAACTAACGCTGAAGGCACGGCTTTCATATCTGAAATTGAGGACAGGCGCAATTACATCATACGCAAATCGCCCAACCTTTCGAAACAAAGCCACATCATAGCCGCCAACGTAGACCAGGCTTTCCTTATAGTAACAGTCAATTACCCACAGACTTCAACAACTTTCATCGACCGTTTCCTGGCCTCGGCAGAGGCTTACCGGGTGCCGGTCTGCCTGATTTTCAACAAGACAGACATACTGCAGCCTGAAGACCTGGAATACCAGGAGATGATGATACACCTTTACGAGACCATCGGTTACGAATGCAAGGCTGTGTCAGCTGTCGACACATCTGCAAAAGAGACATTGGAGCCACTGCTTAAGGATAAGATAACACTGTTCAGCGGCAACAGCGGCGTAGGCAAAAGCACGCTGCTAAACAGTCTGATACCCGGCCTCAACCTCCGCACGGCGGAAATAAGCGAGGCACACAACACAGGCATGCACACTACAACATTCAGCGAGATGCTGCCGCTGCCTTACGGCGGCTGGGCGATAGACACACCGGGTATAAAAGGCTTCGGCACGTTTGACATGGAACCGGAAGAAATATGCGGATACTTCAAGGAAATATTCAGTTTCTCGAAAGACTGCCGTTTCAACAACTGCACGCATACACACGAACCAGGTTGCGCCGTACGCAAAGCCGTCGAAGAACACTACATAGCCGAAAGCCGCTACAATTCGTACTTAAGCATGCTTGAAGATAAAGACGAAAGCAAATACCGAGAAGCATTTTAGGGAGGAAATATAAACTGTATCAAGACGCTTCACAAACTCCTTAAAATTCCAAAACAATAAATGAACAATCCAGAACTTGAATTGGCGTGGACCATAATAGAGACAACAGGTGCCAACCTATTCCTGACCGGTAAGGCTGGAACAGGAAAAACGACATTCCTGAAAAACCTAAGGAAACACACGTCAAAGCGAATGGTTGTCTTGGCTCCTACCGGCATAGCGGCAATAAACGCCGAGGGAGTTACGATACACTCGTTTTTCCAATTACCGCTATCTCCCTATATTCCGGGAACTACGTTCAACCACGGAGAGAACAAATATCAAAAGTTCAACAAGGTAAAAAGGGATATACTACGTACACTCGACCTGCTCGTAATAGACGAGATAAGCATGGTGCGTGCCGATTTGCTTGACGCCGTCGACTCCGTAATGCGCAGCTACCGCGACTACGGCAAACCGTTCGGAGGAGTGCAGCTGCTTCTGATTGGCGACCTGCAACAGCTTTCGCCTGTAATAAAGGACAACGAATGGGAGTTGCTTAAGTCTGTTTATGACACCCCTTATTTCTTTTCAAGCAAAGCCTTGGCGCAAGCCTCATACCACACAGTCGAACTGAAAACCGTATACAGGCAGCAAGACGTTTCGTTCATCTCGCTATTAAACAAGATACGGGAGAAAAAGGCGGACGAGACTACACTGGCCGAACTGAACAAACGCTATATTCCGGGATTCACCCCAAGCAAAGACAGCAACTACATACGCCTTACGACACACAACTACCAGGCACAGTCTGTCAACGACCATGAGCTTGCACAGTTACAGTCTGAAGAACATACGTACACGGCCGAAGTGGAAGGCGTGTTTCCTGAAACATCCTACCCTGCCGACAAGCAACTCGTCCTAAAGCAAGGCGCACAGGTAATGTTCATAAAAAACGACCTGGAAAAACGCTTCTTCAACGGAATGATTGGCGAAGTTGTATCTTTAGACAGTAACAGCATCGTGGTAAAAAGTAAAGAAAACGGAGAAGCGTTCAGCCTTGAAAAAGCCGAATGGGCTAACTGCAAATATACGATTGACAACGAAACAAAAGAAATAAAAGAAACTGTTGAAGGCGTATTCAGGCAATATCCGCTGCGCCTTGCATGGGCAATCACCATACACAAGAGCCAGGGACTGACTTTCGACCACGCAATAATAGACATATCACACTCGTTCGCACACGGACAAGCTTACGTAGCCCTTAGTCGTTGCCGTACATTGGAAGGCATAATACTAAGCGCTCCATTACAACGCGAAGCGATAATCGCAGACAGCGTCGTCGATACATTCGTCGGGAACATCGACAAGTACACCCCGTCGGAGGCCACAGTCTCAATGTTGCAGCAAAAATACATGGTACAGGTTCTTGACGAGCTGTTCGATTTCATACATCTGCAGTCATCGTTCAACATGCTTCTACGAACAATAGACGAGCATTTCTACCATAAATATCCCAAACTGCTTGCAGAATACAAACGCGTTGGCACCAAGTTCAGCGAACTTATCGACGTGTCCCGCAAGTTCAAGATACAATATACAAGACTAGCCGGAAACTGCATCGAAAACGCTGTGCTGGAAGAACGGGTGCGTAAGGCTGCCGCTTATTTCTCAATCAAATTGTCAGAATTCGACATATTATGCGGCAAGACAAAAGTCACTACCGACAACAAGCAGCTGAAAAAGCAGTTTAATGACAGGTTTACAACCTTTGTGGATGAATTATCATTGAAAATCGGGTTATTCAAACATGAACGCAGTAATGAGGTAAGATTCAGCGTTGCCGACCTGCTTTCAACAAAGGCGAAAATATTACTCGGCAAAAACGAGCCTGAAACAAAACACACGAAAAAGGCAAAAACGCCCAAACCACCTAAAATACCGACTCGCGAGGTTAGCTACAACATGTATATCGGCGGAATGAGTATAGAGCAAATTGCAAACGAGCGCAAACTAACTTACGGCACCATCTTCTCACACTTGTTGGGCTATGTTGAAAGTGGGGAGATTGACGCATGGCAACTTATACCACAAGAGCATGCAGAAAAGCTGCAAGAGTATTTTAAAAGCGGGCATCGGCCGACATCGCTTGCAGAAATAAACGAATCTTTGGACATGACGATGCCATACAGCGAAATAAGCCTGTACATGAGAATTAACGACATACACATGTCATCAGACCAATAATCATAAACATCATGGAAGAGCTGAAATACCACTATAAATATCCACACCCCGCCGTAACGACAGATTGTGTCGTCTTCGGATACGACGGCAGACAGCTGAAAGTGCTTCTTATAGAACGAGGCAACGAGCCGGACAAGGGGAAATGGGCTTTCCCCGGTGGTTTCCTTAACATTGACGAACCGGCGGACGAAGGGGCACGCCGCGAACTTGAAGAAGAAACAGGATTAACGGTAAA
>OGLM01001802.1_pt1 | contig 21061 bp, 15 predicted proteins | sample 1572531 | NCBI WGS metagenome assembly OGLM01 (sample SAMEA2581909, study PRJEB24529) | metagenome | biome: Human gut stool | place: China | collected 2011 | reverse complement strand
CATTGCTGCCATAAGGCAAAGGAACCACATTGCCAGAGGCTCCCTGTCAACCCTGTAACGGCTCCCACCCAGGGTCGAAAATGCTAGGTTAATTAATAGGAATCTAATTTACACAAGGAATTTTACACCCTCTCATGGGGTTGTTCCATTCCGGCGTGAGATTTCTCCACTCCGCTTCGCTGCGGTCGAAATGACAGCGGGGCAGGGTGGTATCGGTGCTATTTGCTCCCTCTCCTCATGACTGTAAAGCTGTCCGCCCCACATGTCATTTCGAGCGGGGCTGCGTGCAGGTATGGGGATAAAGGTATCTGAGCTCTATTGAGGCTCTGAGTCGAGAAATCTCCCACCGCCATGCGGCTTGTCCCACTGGGGCAGGAGATTTCTCCACTTCGGTCGAAATGACAACGGGACGGGGAGCACTTGTGACATTCATGGGGTTGTTCTATTCCGGCGTGAGATTTCTCCACTTCGGTCGAAATGACAGCGGGGCGGAGGAGCACTTGTGACATTCATGGGGTTGTTCCATTCCGGCTTGAGATTTCTCTACATCAATTACCTTTTGTCGAAATGACAGCGGCGTAGAGCACTTGTGTCAATTCATTCCCTAAGCCCAATGGCTGTCCGGCGGGCTTTTTGTGGTGGGACAGATGTGTTTCCGGGGAAAGGGCATGAAAAAAGAGGAAATGCTTCGCATGAAGCATTTCCTCTTTAGCATCTGTCTCAGTCCACAGAGAACTATTACTTGGAGTACAGTTCGACGATGTTGGTTTCGTTGACTTCGTCCTTGTAGGGGAGTTCGTCTCTCTGGGGGAAACGGGTGAGGGTTGCGGTCCAGTTATCGAAAGACTTTTCGATGTAAGGAAGATCGAAGGTCTTCAGTTCCTGGAAGGACTGTTTGAACATTTCATTGGTTCTGTAGGATTCCTTCAGGGAAATCACCTGTCCGGGACGAACGGGGTAGGACGGAATGTCTACTCTCTTGCCGTCAACGGTGATGAGGCCGTGGGTAACCATCTGGCGAGCCTGACGGATGGAACGTGCAAAGCCTGCACGGTATACAAGGTTGTCCAGTCTGGTTTCCAGCAGGAACAGCAGGTTTTCGCCTACGACGCCGGACATTCTCCTTGCTTTATCATAATAGCGGTAGAACTGCTTTTCCAGCAGGTTGTACATCGCTTTAACCTTCTGCTTTTCAGCCAGCTGTACGCCGTATTCGGACTGTTTCTTCTGACGAGCGTCAGCGACCTGCCGTTTTAACGCTTTCGGATGGCCGTAAATGTTTACGCCGAAACGTCTGCTTGTCTTAAAACGGAGATTTCTGTTTGTTGCCATTGTGTAAATCACCTCTCTAAAAATTATGCTGATCGAATATGAACAGCTTTTATATTATAAGGGATTCATGGGGCAATGTCAATATATTTTTGGGAGTGGGGGGAGTGGGACAGTGAGACAGTGGGGACTAGGAACTGGGGATTCGGGAATGGGGAATGGGGGACGCCCTGAGGAAATGGTAAATGGTGAATTGTAAATGGTAAATGAAGGTGGGCGGCTTCGCCGCCAGTATGGATAAAACCTTTACAACCGCTAGGGGCCTGCGCCTTCGGCGCAGAGGGGCCTATGGCATCCATCGGGCCTAACGGCCCTCGGTGCCAAGGGTTGTGTTCGCTGCCGCTCAGGGGGCAATGGACACGCCCTGCGGGCGTGAGGGTTGTGGTAGGCGCCTTCAAAAATGAAGGGCGCCAGTTTGTAAAAACCAAACAACCGCCCTGGCGGGCGGGGGGAAAGCCACCAGAGGTGGCTGACTTACCACCATGTTTAGAGTGACATATGTGACAGAAAGGCATTCCCGTAACGCTGACTTCATAAGCATTGCCCGCAGGGCTATCCACCACCCTCGGGCCAAAGGCCCGTCGCCCCTTTCTACACAACCCGCCGCCGACAGGCGGCCCCAACCTGCGCCGTCAGGCGCGCCCCTTTTTCAAAATCTGCCGCAAAGCGGCCACCTTACCCTTTGAACCCTCTGAACCTTCTGAACCCTGTGAACCCTTTACCTGCCCCTTCTACACAACACGCCGCCTTTCCCCTTAGAACCCTCTGAACCCCGAGGCCGCAAAGGAGCCCAAATATATCTTTACAAACCCCGATACCGGCGCTATAATAAGGACAACGCAGGGAAAGAGAATACCTTTTCCTTATGCCTTTAGAGAAAAGACGGCTGGTGAAAGTCTTGGCAGAAGGAGAAGTTTCCACTCAGGAGCGGCCGGTGAGGAACCGGACGGCTGGTGACCGATACAAACTGTGAGCTGGCTTTTGCAAATTGGGTGGCACCGCGATGACTTCGTCCCATGGAGGGGTGAAGTTTTTTTATTTCCTCGCTTATATGCCGGAAACCGGCAAATTTGATACAGGGAGAGATAGTTATGTTAGACATCAAATTTATTCGTGAACATGCTGATGAGGTTAAACAGAACCTGGTGAACCGTCACAACCCCTTTGACCTGGACAAGGTGCTGGAACTTGACGGAAAGAGAAGGGAACTTCTGCAGGAAACGGAAGCGCTGAAGAGCGAAAAGAATGCAGAGTCCAAGAAAATCGCCCAGGCAAAGAAGAACGGGGAAGATGCAGCAGATGCCATCGCTTCCATGAGGGAAGTAGGAAAGAAGATTTCCGCCATTGACAAGGAACTGGGCGAAGTGGAAGGCACACTGAACGAACTCCTTCTCCATATCCCGAACATGGCTGATAAATCCGTTCCCATCGGCAAGGACGACAGCGAAAATCCGGAAGTCCGCCGCTGGGGCGAAATCCCGAAGTTTGATTTCCCCATCAAAGCCCATTATGAGCTGGGCGATGACCTGGGAATCCTGGACGCAGAAAGGGCAGGCAAGGTTTCCGGCGCCCGCTTCTATTTCTACCTGTCCGGTGCAGCCCGTCTGGAAAGGGCAGTATACAATTTCATGCTGGACCTCCACACAAAGGAAAATGACTACACCGAAGTGATTCCGCCATACATCATCAACGGCAAATCCATGCAGGGCACCGGTCAGCTGCCGAAATTTGCGGAAGATATGTACAAGGTGGAAGGGGAAAACATGTACATGACCCCAACCGCCGAAGTACCGCTGACCAACTATTTCTCCGGCGAAATCCTGGACGGAGATATGCTTCCGGTTCACCTGACCGCCCTTACCCCATGCTTCCGTAAAGAAGCAGGTTCCGCCGGCAAGGATACCCGCGGCCTCATCCGCCAGCACCAGTTCCATAAGGTGGAAATGGTGAAATACTGCAAACCGGAAGACAGCTGGGACGAACTGGAATCTTTGACCGCTGAAGCGGAAAAGGTGCTGCAGCGCCTGAAGATTCCTTATCATGTGGTATGCCTCTGCACCGGAGATATCGGTTTCTCCTCTGCCAAGACCTATGATATCGAAGTATGGATGCCGGCACAGAACAAGTACCGTGAAATTTCCTCCTGCTCCAACTGCCTTGATTTCCAGGCACGCCGCGCCAACATCCGCTTCCGCCGCACCCCCGGCGCTAAACCGGAATTCGTGCACACCTTAAACGGCTCCGGCCTGGCAGTAGGCAGAACCGTGGCTGCCATCATGGAAAACTACCAGCAGGCAGACGGCACCATCAAGGTTCCGGAAGCACTGGTTCCCTACATGGGCGGCATCACCGTCATCGGAAAGAGAACTGGCTTCCCCAGCTCCAAACCTGCAGCTAAAGAAGATAAATAAAGAATCATCCAAAAATCCCTGTCATAAGGCAGGGATTTTTTTCATGGGGGATTGAGAAGGGAAAGAAATTAGAAATCAGACGAAAGACATCAGACTTTCGTCTGACCGCCTTCCCACGTCTATACTGCAGCGGTCTGGCTATGGCCCTGCGGAACATGTCGAATGGTCAGGCTCCTTCCTCTGGAAGGAGCTGCCCGATAGGGCTGAGGATAGGCCTTTGCGGAGCAAAGGCGCCGCCGAAAGGCGGTTTTTCACGAATGTGTCACACCAGGCCCCTTTGGGGCCTCTGATTTTCTGCGAAAATCCGCTATCCTCCGGCGCCTGACGGCGCCACCCCCGGGGGCTAACGCTCTCCGTCATGCAGCAGTGGAGACATAAATGTAAATCCCGTAACGCAGGCTCCTTTCTCAGAAAGGAGCTGGGCGAAGCCCTGAGAATAGGTCCGATTTTTGTTCCTAATGTCAGTCATTTTCTCAAATCACATTCAGCAGGGAGATTTCTCGACTCCGTTTCATAGGTCGTATAGGAAAATGGATTTCATATCGGTGCTTACCTCCGCTCGAAATGACAGGGGAGCGTAGCCTCACATCAGGCCCCGATGGGGCCTCGGATTTTCTACGAAAATCCGCTATCCTCCGTAGCCTATGGCACCACCCGCCGGCCGGGATTTAACGTGTTCGCTTTATGTGCAGGTTATGCTCACTCATGAGCCCGGTTCAGAAGCCCTCTGCAGGGCTTCTGTCTGGAGAAGGAGGCTAAATACTGCGGCGGAGCCGCCACCTTCCCTTGAGAGTCAGCGGTGCACAGCGAACACATTTTAAAGGAGCAAAGCGACGCGCAAAATGTAGTGAGTCGTTTCCACTTTGGGAACACAACCCTTCTACACAACCCGCCGCCGTCAGGCGGCCACAACCCTCGGGGCGAAAGCCCCGTCAACCTTCCACCAAAAAAGACCGCCAAGCGGTCTTTTTTGGTGTAGATTATTTATCGCTGTAAATGGATTCCATGGTCATGGGCAGGTCGTTATTGACTCCTTTGCTCAGGATGAACTGGCCCACATCGAGAACGCCGGTCCGGAAGCCCGATTCGCAGCCCCTGAGGTAAATGTCCCAGAGCCGTTTGAATTTTTCGTCGTATTTGTCCGGCAGGCTGTCCTTATGGGCGTTGAATGCTTCAGCCCAGCAGTGGAGGGTTTTGGCATAGTGGCGGCGGAGGCTTTCAAAGCCGATCATGCGAAGACCGAAGAGGGGGAAGAGGGAGACCGTTTCCCGGATGCCCGGTACGTAGCCGCCGGGGAAGATGTACTTGGTCATCCAGTTCTTTGTCTGTTTTTCCTGGGGATCCATGTTCAGGATGGAGTGGAGCAGGAAAAGACCGCCGGGCTTCAGGAGATGGGATACTTTGTTGAAATAGAGGGGCAGGTAGTTCTTGCCCACATGTTCGAACATGCCGATGGATACGATTTTATCAAACCGGTAGTCGTCGGAATCCAGGTCCAGATAGTTTTCCAGGATGACGTCGCATCTGCCGTCCAGTCCTTCTTTATGAATCCTTTCTTTCGCTGTCTTATACTGTTCTTCCGAAAGGGTAATGCCATAGGCGTGAACGTTGTATTTTTTTGCGGCATAAATGATAAGTTCGCCCCAGCCGCAGCCGATATCCAGCAGCTTTTCGCCGGGCTTCAGGAAAAGCTTCCGGAGGGACAGGTCGATTTTATTCATCTGCGCTTCATAGAGGCTGTCGTTTTCGTGTTTGAAATAGGCGCAGGAATAAGTTTTAGTGGGGTCAAGGAATATATCGAAGAGTTCGTTGCCTAAATCATAGTGGGCATGGATATTTGCCTTTTCCCTTTTTTCTTCTTCCTTGATGAGTTTCTGGCGAAGGGAACCCAGGTGGTAGGGGAGATTCACCGGGTCCTTTTCAAAGGCGGTGGCTACGATATCATCCAGATTTCCTTCAAAATCCACGATGCCGTCCACATAGGCTGACCCGATAAGGACATCCAGGTCTTCTTTCAAATCGGAAGGGGAGAAATCCGGTTCTTTATTGAAAATGACTTTAAATCTGGGTGGGGTGGAGCCATAGCTCTTTTCCGTGCCATCCCAAAAACGAACGGTGAAACCGCCTTTTTTCCATAACTGCAAAGCCATGTTAAGCGCTTCTTTTTTAAACATAAGGCACCTCCAGATTTAAATTTTATTGCTTATCATTATTATAACACTTTATATCCGGAATGGTTATACCGTAATTAAGGAAGCACTGATTAATTCGTAGAATCGAATTTCATATGTATTTTTATCCAATGCTTCGTCATCAGTCTCCTTAAATAGCTCGCTATTCGCGTCGACTAATTCCTTGCATTGAATAAAAATACAAGAATGAAATTCGATAACGATTTAATCAGCGCTTCCCTAATGGCGATTCCGATTGCCGCCCTTGCGGGAAACTGTGAAGAGCAAAAACTTCCTGAAACTCTAAAGGCAGGTCACTGCCACAGGAGATTCAGGAAGTTTTTGTGCTTTCAGGGGATTCCTCTGTATATAGAAAGGAGATAGATCAGGCTGCCGATTTCTTCTGCAGATGAGGATTATATGCATTCCTTTTATCTGTAAGATTAATTTTTGATAAAAATTCAGGATTTTTTTTGCGGAGCGACAGAGTGTGTCATGCCTCTGAGTATAATAGAAGTAGAAGGTAACATGCTTTAGGTAGAAGGCGTAGACCGGTCACTCATGATATAATGAGTTTAATGATAAAATGAGTTCATAGGAAATCCTTTTTATATTATTGGAGAAGGGATGATTATGATGATGGACAGGACAGCAGGGAAGGCGGCAAAAGAGACTTTCTCAGGCTCTGTTATTTCATGTCTTTTGGGATATGAGATAATGGGGCCTTTTGTTGTGCGTATATCCGGGCAAATAAAAAGAACCCCCGAAGGAGTTCTTTTATCCACACACTGTGGGGTCACCGAAGTGACGATTTGAATGAATTTTTATTTGAACTTGTGTTGTGATCGGATAGTGGTAAGTTATCCTGATACTTACAGGATACTCCAATTCAGGGAGGGTGTCAATGATGAAAGAATTAAAAAATTATTTTGTTGGTTTGGATATGGGAACGACTTCCGTAGGATGGGCGGTAACGGATGAAAATTATGAAATCATCAAGAAAAATGGAAAGGCTCTCTGGGGTATCCGTCTTTTTGAAGAGGCACAGACGGCAGCAGAGAGAAGAATGCATAGAATTTCCCGCAGGAGAATCGAACGAAGGTCCCGCCGTATTGATTTGCTGCAGGAATTATTTGCCCAGGAAATCTGCAAAAAAGATCCGGGATTTTATGAAAGGCTGAATGAAAGCGGCCTGTATGAGGAAGACAAGACGGTCCATCAGAAAAACAGTCTTTTCAATGATGTTGATTTTGATGATAAGGCATATTACAAGGAATATCCGACCATCTATCATCTTCGGTATGATTTGATGACAAAGGACAGGCCCTTTGATGTGCGGCTGGTTTATCTGGCTGTTCATCATATCCTGAAACATCGGGGTCATTTCTTGTTTGACAGTTTCCAGATCGATGAAAATGGAGCTTCCGGGTTTGATGAAAGCTTTGCTGCCTTCGGGAATGCGCTGTACCGGATTCGAGGGATTTCTCTGGATGTGCGTGGGACTGATACGGTAAAAGATATTTTCAGAAATAAAAAACTGGGAGTGAAAGAAAAGGCAAAAGCCCTGCTGCAGGCGCTGGGAAAAGAGAAAGAGAAGGATTTCAAAGCCATGATGACTTTGGCTGCAGGAGGTACTGCGCTGCTCAGTGATATATTGGGCGAAGAAGGGCTGAAGGATTTTGAGAAAAATAAAGTAAGTTTTTCCAGTGCCCAGTTTGAAGAAAACGAGCCGGACATTATGGCAGAACTGGGAGACCGCTATGATCTCATTGCAGCTCTCCACGGGCTGTATAATTGGTCTCTTCTGGCGGAGCTTATGGGAAATTACCGGTATATTTCAGAAGCCAAGAAAGCCATTTATAATAAACATAAAGAAGATTTAAAGGTATTAAAACGTGTGCTCAAGCAGAATCCGGCTGTCTACGCCAAAATTTTTAAAGAGCCTGGCAGCAAGTCTAATAAAAATTACAGTGCCTATGTGGGAGTATGTAAAGTCAAAGGGAAAAAAGCGGCCATTGATAAATGCAGCTATGAGGATTTCGCCAAAACGCTGAAATCCTGCCTGAAGGATCTGCCGGACAGCAAAGATACGGAATATATCAGCCGGGAACTGGAGCAGGGAACGTTCCTTCCCAAGTCCGTGACCAAGGAAAACGGTGTTATCCCCTACCAGCTGCATTTACAGGAATTGAAGAAAATTCTTGCCAATGCGGAGAAGTACCTTCCGTTCTTAAAAATTAAGGATGCCTATGGCACAGTGTCTGACAAGATTATCAGTCTCTTTACTTTCCGCATTCCCTATTATGTGGGGCCGGTAAATGAGCATGCGAACAGCTGCTGGGCAGTGAAAAAGGATAAGAAGGGAAAAGTATATCCCTGGAATTTCAGCGAAAAAATCGATGTGGAAAAATCGGCGGAGGGCTTCATCCGTAATCTCACCAATAAATGTACCTATCTCATCGGTGAAGATGTGCTGCCGAAAAACTCCCTGCTCTATTCTGAGTTCACAGTCCTTAATGAATTGAATAATGTAAGAATCGGGGAAAATGCGCAGAAACTGTCTCCTGCACTGAAAGAGAAGGTACTGGAAAATCTTTTCATGAAGCATAAGCATGTGAGCAGAAGAAAATTTATTAACTATCTTGTGACAGAAGGCATAGATAAAAAAGAAGCAGAATCCATTTCCGGACTGGACGGGGACTTCAAGAGCAGCCTTTCTTCCCTGATTGACCTGACAAATATTTTGGGTAATGATTTCAGTCGGGAAGACGGGGAGCAGATGATTAAGGATATCACCATATTCGGAGGAGACAGGAAAATGCTTAAGTCCCGTCTTCACCGTGAATTTCCCTATCTGACTCCGGAGCAGCTGACCCGGTTAATACATCTTTCCTATCAGGGATGGGGAAGGCTGTCCAAAGAATTACTGGTCAACCTTCTGCCGGCGGAAAAATCTGCTGGTGAAGTCCTGGTGGATAAGGGGTCTGGAGAGGTGTTGAATATCATTTCCGCCATGGAACAGACCTCCTATAATCTGATGGAACTTTTAAGCAGCCGTTTCGGTTATGCAACGGCCATTGAAGAGAGAAATCGGGAAAAAGAAGGCAATGGGACCATCAGTTACCAGGATGTAGAGGATATGTATATCTCTCCGGCAGTGAAAAGGCCGCTCTGGCAGGCACTGAAAATCGTCCGGGAAATCGTAAAGATTCTGGGAAAAGAGCCTTCGAAAATCTTTATCGAAATGGCCAGGGAAAATGGAGAGAAAGGCAAAAGGACGATTTCCAGAAAAGCACGCCTCCAGGAGCTGTATAAGAAGTGCAGGGACGATTCCAGAGACTGGGCAAAAGAACTGGCAGAAAAGTCGGAAGAAGATTTCCGAAGCGACCGGCTCTACCTTTACTATACACAAATGGGCCGCTCCATGTACACAGGAAAGCCCATCGACATCAATCAGCTCTTTGATCGCAACGTATATGATATCGATCATATCTATCCCCAGTCCCTGACCGGTGATGACAGCCTGGATAACCGGGTGCTTGTAGAAAAAACGGTGAATGCAAAAAAAGGAGATACCTATCCTCTGGGCAGCGCTCTGGACGGATGCCACATCCAGGGTGAAATCCACATTCAGGATATCCAGAAGGAAATGAGACCCTTCTGGCGGATGCTTCTTGAAAAAGAATTGATTTCCAAAGAGAAATATAACCGCCTCTCCAGAACCACACCGCTGACGGATACGGAAAAGGCGGCTTTCATCGGTCGGCAGCTGGTGGAAACCAGGCAGAGCACGAAGGCCTGTGCAGAACTTTTGAGCAAAGCCTATCCACAGGCAAGGATCGTTTACACCAAAGCAGGCAATGCATCCCGCTTCCGCCAGTATGGCGGCTTCATCAAGGTGCGTGATATGAATGACTACCACCACGCTAAAGATGCCTATCTGAATATTGTGGTGGGCAATGTTTTCGATACCCGCTTTACGTCCAATCCCATCCGGTTCCTGAAGGGGAATCATCCGGTATACAGCCTGAACGTAGAGGCCCTGTATGGTCATAGGGTTAGCCGCGGCGGTGTAGATGCCTGGATTCCACCTGAAAAGGACGATGAAGGACATATCATGGCCGGTCATGAAGGCACCATGGGGACCGTACGGAAATGGATGAGAAAGAACAATATCCTCTTTACAAGGATGCCTCTTGAGGGTAAAGGCGGACTCTTTGACCAGACCATCATGAAAAAAGGAAAAGGGCAGGTACCCCTTAAAGGAGATTCGCCGGTGTCGGATATAGAGAAATACGGCGGATATAATAAGGCGTCTGTTGCTTATATGATGCTGGTCAAGGCAGAGGAAAAGGGGGAGCCTGCTTATATACTGGAGTCAGTTCCCAATTATGTGAAAAATCAGTTGAAAACCGACAAGGAAAGACAGGAATACTGCGCAGGAATATGGGCTGCACAGGGGAGTAGATATACAAATCCGGAGATTTGCATTCCTGAGATTCGTATACAGTCTTTATTTGAAATGAATGGATTCAAAGCGCATATTTCTGGGAAAACAGGTAATCTTTATGTTATGCGAAACGCACAGGAACTTTGCATGGATGATTTGCTGGCAAAAATTCTGAAAAACGTCTTGAAGTTTAATAACCGCAAAGCGGTGCAGAAGGATGCCGTAGTTACAGCATATGATGGGATTACAGATGAAAATACATTAGAGCTTTATGACTTCTTTGCCGATAAACTGAGCCATTCCATTTATAGGAAAAAGTTGTCGGCTCAGGCAGATTTCCTGGATCAGTCAAAAGATAAGTTTGCAAGATTGCCTTTGGAAGAACGGTGTGAAGTGCTTGGCGCTATTCTTCATTTGTTCCAGTGCAATGCCGTTTTGTCGGATTTCCATCTTTTAGGTGGAAGTAAGCAGGCCGGACGGATTTATCTGAATAAGAAAATCAAAGCGCAGGACCATGTTTACCTGATAGAACAGTCCGTCACCGGATTCTTTGAAAAGCGCATCTTACTGGCGCCTTATGGTGAAAAATGAGCTGGCGCACAGTGGTTCTGGCCAACCGGGCCAAGGTGGAATACAGCATGGGGTACATGGTTATCCGCGAAAAAGAGGTACACCGGATTTTTATGGATGAAATCGGCACTATTCTGATAGCCACTCCGGCGGCCGCTTTTACGGGCGTATGGGTAAGCGAATGCTTGAAACGGAAAATCAAGATCATCTTTTGTGATGAAAAGCGGAATCCCGCAGGAGAAGTGCTGCCCTACTGCGGCAGCTATGACTCCAGCCGCCAGATTCGATCCCAGATTCATTGGGAAGAAGGAACAAAGGCCCGGATATGGCAATCCATCATCAAAGAAAAAATCAGGAACCAGGCCCAGGTGCTTGAGGAGTATGACCATGAAAAAGAAGCAGCCATGCTGCAGGCCTACTGGGAAGATGTGGAGGAAGGAGACAGTACCAATCGGGAAGGTCATGCGGCCAAGGTGTACTTCAATGCCCTCTGGGGCAGGGAATTTTCCCGACGCGAACCGTCTACGGTAAATGGGGCCCTTAATTATGGATATGCCATCATCCTTTCCGCCTGCAATAGAGAAGCAGCGGCATCGGGATATATGACTCAGCTGGGCCTGTTTCATGACAATATATTTAATCCATACAATTTGGGAAGTGATTTGATGGAGCCTTTTCGGCCCCTGGTAGACAGGATGGTGCTGTCTATGAAATTGGAAGATCAGCTCACACCGGAAAATAAAAAGAATCTGGTCAATCTATTGAACCGGAAGGTCGTCATACAGGACCGGCTCACTACCGTCACGCAGGCCATCGGTATTTACAGCCGCAGTGTATTCCGGGCCATGGAAGAAAAAGACCCGGCAGGCATTGCCTTTTATCGTCTGCCTGATGAAGGGTAGATTTATGAGAGTCATGGTGCTGTTTGACCTGCCTGTGGAAACAGCAGAAGAAAGACGGGCCTATACGGGCTTCCGAAAACAGCTGATTCGAAAAGGCTTCGTAATGATGCAGGAGTCGGTGTATACCAAAATCGTACAAAACCCTCCGGCGGCCAGGGCGGTGATTTCCTATATCCGCTCTGCCAGCCCGAAGGCAGGGCTGATACAGGTGCTGGTGATTACAGAAAAACAATATGCCGGTATGGAGCTCATTATAGGCAAGGTGCAGAAAGAAATCATTGATACCAATGAAAAGCTGGTGATTCTATGAAACTGGTACATCCGGATTGGGAAAAACCGGTGATTCTGGATGGCACAAAGGTACCGCTCATTTCCATAGAAAATCCTCAGTGCCTATACCATACGCTGAAGGAATTGGAGGAAGAAAGCCGGACGGGAATAGGAAATTTCGTGCTCAGTCATGGCGGCAGAATCCTGGATATGAAAAAACAGTTCCTTTTTGTGCCCAGCCCCTGGGACATGGACCTGAATGACCGCAAGCTGACTACAAAACTTATCGCCTGTATCACGGGAAAGGCACAGGATGAAATATATTATCGGAAATCGGAAGAACTTTGCGGCGCAGTCCAAAACTGGCTGGAAGAAATTACTACGGAAATTCCCCTGCCCGTAGCTTACGACCTGGATGTGGACATGGAAGCCCTCTTCAAAGCCCTTCATGTCCACCTGGAAGAACAGGGCGAAAGTCTGGCAGAAAGAATGCTCACCTTCATGAAGTCCTGGGATATCCTTTGCGGTGAAACGGGTTTTGCCTTCTATGGCTTTCGAAATCTGCTGCCTTCAGAAGAAAGAGACCTCTTCTATGAAAATGCCAAAGAAGAAAATCTCAACTTTATTCTGATAGAGGGCTCCTGCCATGATACAATAGAGGCGGAGGACCTCTTCATTATTGATAAGGATTTATGCCAAATCTTTGAATAATGATACATTGTCAAGAGTCGCGCCGCCCGGTGTAAGCGGATACACTTGCAGAGAACCGATGCATGAAAATGCAATTTGAGGTTTGAGAGTGTTGTGATTCTTGATAGTGGTAAAACTACCTGTTCATTTTTCAGGCCTCCCGTCGAGTTTGAGAGTGTTGTGATTCTTGATAGTGGTAAAACATTATGCGGCTGGTTATTACCAGAATAATCGTTTGAGAGTGTTGTGATTCTTGATAGTGGTAAAACAAATTATGTACCGGCATGAACATGACAATAGTTTGAGAGTGTTGTGATTCTTGATAGTGGTAAAACGTTATTACATCACTGCAGGTAGGAGCGTCTGTTTGAGAGTGTTGTGATTCTTGATAGTGGTAAAACTATCCTGTTTGGGGATAACTCCACCCTTACGTTTGAGAGTGTTGTGATTCTTGATAGTGGTAAAACTGCCATTGTGCAGAAAACGGGTCTGCCCTTGTTTGAGAGTGTTGTGATTCTTGATAGTGGTAAAACAAAAGGAATGCTGAATTCCACACCGTCCACGTTTGAGAGTGTTGTGATTCTTGATAGTGGTAAAACGTCACCATACCGCCGTTTCGGTAGACGCGTAGTTTGAGAGTGTTGTGATTCTTGATAGTAGTAAAACGGTCACTAAACAAATATGTAGCGTATTCTTGTTTGAGAGTGTTGTGATTCTTGATAGTGGTAAAACAGGCCTGGGGCTCTTACTACACCCCTTCCCGTTTGAGAGTGTTGTGATTCTTGATAGTGGTAAAACAGAAAAGACAAAGTTAACTGGGTGGCTGACGTTTGAGAGTGTTGTGATTCTTGATAGTGGTAAAACGATGACATCCAGCGCGGGCACAAGGAGCTCGTTTGAGAGTGTTGTGATTCTTGATAGTGGTAAAACCATCTGGCCGATGTTGTTGAGCCGGATGGCGTTTGAGAGTGTTGTGATTCTTGATAGTGGTAAAACGTTAGTCATGCGGGTAATGGTTTCATTATTGTTTGAGAGTGTTGTGATTCTTGATAGTGGTAAAACTTATGTAAGCCCTCGGCTTCCAGCTTTTCGGGTTTGAGAGTGTTGTGATTCTTGATAGTGGTAAAACTCCGGCAGGCTGTAACCACGGATAATGGCCTGTTTGAGAGTGTTGTGATTCTTGATAGTGGTAAAACGTACAATATTGGCAAGAGCCGCAAACTCTTGTTTGAGAGTGTTGTGATTCTTGATAGTGGTAAAACAAGAAGAACTCAAGGCACACAAGAAGAAGAGTTTGAGAGTGTTGTGATTCTTGATAGTGGTAAAACGATTAATGCCGGCATCAACGATGGAGACGTGTTTGAGAGTGTTGTGATTCTTGATAGTGGTAAAACGCACAACGGCGTACATGATGTTTTCCTTACGTTTGAGAGTGTTGTGATTCTTGATAGTGGTAAAACCCATCGACTTCGGAGCCATCATACCCCGCAGTTTGAGAGTGTTGTGATTCTTGATAGTGGTAAAACATTATTACCGCGCAAAGCACCTTTCCGGCGGTTTGAGAGTGTTGTGATTCTTGATAGTGGTAAAACTCTTCAGGCGCTCGCTGCAGACGTAGTAGTGTTTGAGAGTGTTGTGATTCTTGATAGTGGTAAAACACTGCGCCGCCCCGCTGTTCATGTAATCCCGTTTGAGAGTGTTGTGATTCTTGATAGTGGTAAAACAAATGGGCGCTTACAAAGTTAAAGACGTTGGTTTGAGAGTGTTGTGATTCTTGATAGTGGTAAAACGTGCTAGCTCATGACGGAGAAAGAAGTCAAGTTTGAGAGTGTTGTGATTCTTGATAGTGGTAAAACAAGAAAGGAAGCCGCGTCTTCGTGGCAGGCGTTTGAGAGTGTTGTGATTCTTGATAGTGGTAAAACCTGCGGTACAGTCGGTGTGCCGCCAAAACGGTTTGAGAGTGTTGTGATTCTTGATAGTGGTAAAACATTTGCAATTCCTTCCGCCCTGGTGCCGAAGTTTGAGAGTGTTGTGATTCTTGATAGTGGTAAAGCCACCTCATCCGGCTGAAGCTCTATGGAGTTTTTACAAAACAGCGGCATGGACAGCAGTTGCTTTCCCCACGGGAAGCGTGGATTGAAATTTCTGTAAACAAAAAAGAAGCGGTGGCTCCAACCATCGGCAAGCCGGTGGGGGATTTACAGGGGCCAAACGCTTTTTATATTGTAAGTGTAGCAGATGCACTCATAGGAGGCAAGGATAGAAAAGGTAGATACTACGTTAAAGACGTCGATTCCTTCGCGGGCAGCATGGATTGGAATGATGGATGGTAAAGTTCTGTATCTAAAGTGAAATGTATGATGGCAAGGAAATGAAAGTGATGTATATAGGCTCGTCCCTTTGAGTGGCTGGCGGTATAAATTTCTTCATTATCAAGAATCCCCCATTTTACAAAAGTGCGGCATGCCGCATTTTTATAAAATGGGGGATTCTTTGTATCGGAAGGCTTTATTTCCGCCCTGGCTATTTAAGGAGACTGATGACGCAGCATTGGATAAAAAAACTTATGAAATTCGATTCTGCGAATGAATCAGTGCTTCCCTAGGGTTTCTGCTTCTTCCACGAACCAGAGGGGGTGGGCTTTTTTGAGTTTGGCCCTAAGAGGGGCAGCTTCTTCCCTGTTTTCCAGCATCAGGAAGAAGGCGGAGCCGGAGCCGGTCATGAGGACGGGGCGGGAGAGGGAGCGGAGGGCGGCGGCTGTTTCTTTGAGGATGGGGTTCAGCGGGAAGAGGGCGTCTTCGAAGTCGTTTGCCAGGGAGGAAAGGAGGAGGCGGCGGTCTTTGGTTTCCAGTGCTTTCACGCAGTCTTCGGTGCTGTCTTTCCGGCGGCGAGGGAGGGCGTCTATGGCGGCGTAGGCTTTGGCGGTGGATACGGAGGCCTGGGGGCGGACGATGAGGAGGGGAATGGCTTCCCATGGGGGAAGGGCGGTGAGTTTGTCGCCGATGCCCGTGCAGCGGGCGGCGCTGCCGATGACGCAGAAGGGCACGTCGGCGCCCAGGGAGGCGCCCATGGCTGCAAGGGATTCCGGGGTATCTCCTGTTTCATAGAGGGCAGACAGCCCCCGAAGGACGGCGGCGGCGTCGGAGGAACCGCCGCCCATGCCTGCTTCCGAGGGGATTTCTTTGGCAAGGGTCATGGAGACGCCGCTGGAAATATGTTTTTCTCGAAGGAAAAGTTCCGCTGCCTTCACCATGAGGTTATCCCGGCCTGCCGGGGCGCTGCCTTTCACCACGGCGAGGGTGACGGTGTCCGCCTTTTCCAGGGTTATGGTGTCGGTAAGGGAGATGGAGTGCATGACGGAGTCAATGTCATGGTATCCGTCCGCTCGCTTCCTTCCAACGGACAGGGTGAGGTTGATTTTTGCATAGGCTGTTTCGCGTATCATTTCGTGCTCCTTGTAGAAATGGATTTTCTTTATTATATCCTATTGGCGGGGCAGCTGTCCGCTTTTCGCTGGCGGGCTGGAAAATGGTAAATGGTAAATGGTAAATGAAGGAAGGTGCCTTCGGCGCCTATATAAATGCTGCCTATCGGCAGCACCCCCTTTGGTGGCTGGCGCCACCACCTTTCTCCACGGGAAAGCGTCTCACACGATTCTCAGGTCGCTAGCGCTCCCCTACGAATCGTGTTCGCTTGCCACCCCGCAAACGGGGGCACAACAACCCGTGCTTAAATTAGAGCAACTTATAAGATATCAGCCTTGGGAAGCTTTGTTGTCCCACCGCTTTAGCGGGGGGGAAGGTGGTGGCGTCAGCCACCAAAAAGGGGGGCTGACGACAGGCAGCATTTATATGGCGCCCCACAGGGCGCCACCACAACTCTCCCCTCTTGCATTTGGGAATACAGCCCATCGTCATCGGTAAGCGATTCGCCGACAGCACTCCATCTGTTATCTCCTCAAAAACTTTCTCAGCAAAAATTTTGATTTCCTATATAATAGAGTTAAGAAAGTCTTAAGGAGTGATACTATGAAGGACATATATAAGAAACGCATGGCCGCTGTCCGTGAGGGGCTGGCGGCAGGCGGCCTTTCTTCCCTGATCATTTCAGAGACGGCGGCGCTCTTCTATCTCACCGGCGAAATCATCCACCCCGGCGAACGGCTCACGGTGCTGGTTATCCGGAAGGCGGGCCCCGCCTTCTGGCTCCGGAACCGTCTGTTTCCACTGAAGGCGGGCATGGGCCTTTCTATGGAGGATGCCGCCGCCACCGGAAACCCGGCGGATATTTCCTTTGCCGATGGAGAAGACGGCATCGCTCTCCTTTCTTCCCTTCTGCCGGAGGGGAAGATCGGCGTGGACAAGACCTGGCCTTCCCATTTCCTGCTTTCCCTCATGAATCTTCGGAAGGATTTGTCCTTTACCAACGGTTCTCCCCTGGTGGACCGCCTTCGGGCGGTGAAGGATGAGGAGGAAATCAAAGCCATGCGCCTGGCCTCTCTCATCAATGACCGGGCCATGGAGCGGATTTCCCATTGGATTCATGTGGGCGTTACGGAGAAGGAATGCGCGGACAAGCTGCTTTCCATTTATAAAGAGGAAGGTGCCGAAGGCTTTTCCTTTCCGCCCATCGTTTCCTTCGGTGCCCACGGCGCCGACCCACACCACATGCCCGATGACACGAAGCTGTCCGAAAACGAAGTGGTGCTCTTTGACATGGGCTGCCGGAAGGACCATTACTGCTCCGACATGACCCGTACCTTTTTCACCGGCACTCCCACGGAAGAGCAGAAGCGGGTGCATGACCTGGTGCGGGAGGCCGGCGAACTGGCGGAGTCTCTGGTGCGTCCGGGCATGGCTCTCTCCGATTTGGACCGGGCCGCCAGAAAACACATCGAAGACGGCGGCTATGGTCCCTTCTTCACCCACCGGCTTGGCCATTTCATCGGCCTCAAAGAGCACGAAGAAGGAGAAGTAAGCGCTTCTTCGCCCCTCATTGCCCAGCCGGGTATGATATTTTCCATCGAACCGGGGATTTATCTGGAAGGCCGCTTCGGCGTCCGGGTGGAGGACCTGGTGCTGGTGACGGACAAGGGCTGTGAAGTACTAAACCACGCTCCCCGCAGCTGGCGGATTTCCTGAAAGGAGAAAATTATGATTCAAGTGAGACATATGATTCTCGGCGAAGGCAGGCCAAAGATCTGCGTTCCCCTCGTTTCCCCATCCTTCGACGAACTGGAGAAGGAATGCGCAGCCCTGGAAAGCTGCCATCCCGACATGCTGGAATGGCGGGTGGACTACCTGCTGAACAAAGAAGACTTCAGCGCCGTCTCCGACCTGGACCGGGCCTACCGCATCATCCGCTCCCATTTCCCGGACACGCCCCTTCTCACCACCCTCCGCACCAAGAGCCAGGGCGGTGTCCACAAAACGCCCGGCGGCGACTACGTAAGCCTCATTTCCCGCATCCTCTCCTCCCACTGGGCCGACATCATCGACATCGAATACGGCCACGAAACCATGGACACCAAAATCCTCATGGCCCGGGCCAGGGCGCAGAAGATTCCCACCCTCATGAGCTATCACAAATTTAAGAGGGCCCTTTCGGAAATGGAAATCGTGGATACTTTGGAAAATATGAAATCCTTCCGTCCCGATATCCTGAAAATCGCCGTCATGCCCAAGACACCCCTCGACACCGCCGCCCTCATGAACGCCGCTGCCCGGGTGGGAGAATTCTTCCCGGACACACCCATCATCACCATAGGCATGGGCCCCCTGGGCGTCCTTACCCGGGTGGCAGGAAATAACCTGGGTGCACCCCTCACCTTCGCCGCCGGAAAAGAAGCCAGCGCCCCCGGCCAGCTCACCGTGGAAGAAGCAAGGACCCTGCTGGGGATACTTTATAAATAAGGACCGCAGAGCGGCCCCCCGGACACGCCTTCGGCGTGAGGGTTGACGGCTCCCTGAGCCAAAGGTTCTTAAGGTTCTTAGGTTTGACAGCGCCTTTGGCGCTGAGGGTTGTGGTATCGCCCTTTGGGCGATGAGTATATTGCTGCCTTTGGCGGCAGCGCTGCCAGAGGCAGCGAAAACCATACAACTGGGCTTCGCCCTTGGGAAATGCACCCCTATCCCCGTCTGCGGCGGTTCTTCCCCCGGAGGGGGAAGTTTTAGCGGCGTTATGCCTTGAGATGCTTATGAGACCAGAAGTTGAGCAGAGAGCAAATCTCCCCCTCCGGGGTGGCAAGCGAACACGATTTGCAAGGGGAGCGCAGCGACCTGAAAATCGTGTGAGACGCTTTCCCGTGGAGAGACGTCGCCGACAGGCGACAGAAGGGGTGCATTTCCACGGGCGCCAGCCCGGTTGTATGGTTTTCTCTCCGCTGCTGCCATAAACTCAAATTGATACCGCTGCCAAGCACCCATAGTCCCACTGTGCACATCCTGCATAGGATGTGCAAGTCGGGCGAAGTAAGGCGCCTAGCCTGCCCATAAAGGCGCTTTCCTTTTGGCGCCCGACCGATACAGCGGGGGGAAGGTGGTGCCGAAAGGCACCAAAGGGGGGAAAGTCGCCGTAGGCGACTAATCGTCGTAATGCTGTTCATGGCATATGAAGCCAAGGAAAAGCATAGAGCGGCCTTCCTGGGGAAGGAGCTAAAATCTGCGGCGATAGCCGCCTCCACAACCCTCTGAACCCTTTGAACCTTCTGAACCTTATTTCACATAACATCAATCATCTGGAAGACTCCCTTTTATGAAGGGAGTACTTCCTGTATAAAGGAGAAACTATGAATTACGAAGAATCAGTGGCCTATCTGGAACAGGCAGCATCCTTCGGCATTAAGCCGGGACTGGAACGGATAGAGGCCATGCTGAAAAAACTGGGAAATCCGGAAACCGCTTACAAGGTGATCCACGTTACCGGCACCAACGGTAAAGGAAGCGTGGTAGCCATGATTACCAGCGTTTTGGAAAATGCCCAGCTTAGGGTGGGCCGTTACGTTTCCCCCCATCTGGTGGATTACACGGAACGGATTTATATCTGCGGCCATGATATTTCCAGAGAAGACTTTGCAAAAGCTGCTACGGTGGTCCGTGAAGCCGCTGAGGCCGTCATTGCTGACGGCGTGGAAGCGCCTACAGAATTTGAACTTCTGACGGCCATGGCTTTCTGGTATTTCAAGGAACAGAAAGTGGACTATGCGGTCATGGAAGTAGGCATGGGCGGACTCTATGATTCCACCAATGTCATTCTCCCCGTGGTTTCCGTCATTACCAATGTGGCCATGGACCATATGAAGTATCTGGGAAATACGCTGCAGGAAATCGCCCACCAGAAGGCAGGTATTATTAAGGAAGGCATTCCGGTGGTTACCGCGGCCCAGCATGTGGCCCTGAAGCAGCTCAAGAAAGAAGCCCATGAAAAGAAAGCCCGCATCTATTTCTATGGGAGGGACTTTGAAATCGACTCCCGCAGCCGCTGGAGACATGGCCAGGTGGTGACGGTGAAGCGGAAGGACATGCCCAAGGAACTGGAAAAGAGCCTTCTCTTCGTTCCCTTCGTGGGAGCCCACCAGGCCGTCAATGCGGCGGTGGCAACCATGGCCCTGTCCATCATTATGAAACAGGACGACCGGGTGAACGAAAACGACCTTCGTGAAGGTCTGGCACGGACCCGTTGGCAGGGACGCTTTGAAATCCACGATGTGAAGGGTGTTACCTACGTCATGGACGGTGCCCACAATCCGGCAGGCGCGGAAGCCCTCATGGAAGCGCTGGAAGAACAGTATCCCGACAAGCGCCGCCTCTTCGTCTTCACCTCCCTGGCAGACAAGGATACGGAAACGGTGATTCAGCTTCTTATCCGCAAAGGCGATAAAGTCTTTGCCTGCGAGGCACCGACACCAAGGACAAGGAAGCCCGAAGAAATCGGTGATATGATTAAGGCCCAGAAAATCGACGCCCCATTCAAGGCAGAACCTTCCGTCAAGGCAGCCATGGAAGATGCCACAAAGGAAGCAGGGGAGGGGGACATCGTCCTCATCTGCGGCTCCCTCTACATTCTGGGAGACGCCATCCGCTTTATCGAAGAAAAGGAAATGGAAGCAGCAGAAGAAAAGAAATAATGGTTTCAAAGAAATCCCCGGGAAAATCCCGGGGATTTTTTATGGGAAGGAAAGAAACAGGGATAGCAGGGTTTTTCTTGATACTTCCTAGGGAAGCACTGATTAATTCGCAGAATCGAATTTCATAAGTATTTTTATCCAAT
>OGLM01001796.1_pt1 | contig 21130 bp, 16 predicted proteins | sample 1572531 | NCBI WGS metagenome assembly OGLM01 (sample SAMEA2581909, study PRJEB24529) | metagenome | biome: Human gut stool | place: China | collected 2011 | reverse complement strand
TGTAATCGGTCTGTTTAAGGCTGATGAAACCGAATTTACAAAAGAAAATGCTTTGATGACTGCTACCTCCCAAAAAGACGGTAGCTTTTCTTTTGAGAAAGTACCGTATGGCAACTGGCTTGTAAGAGAAATCGAGCAGCCGGAGGGCTTCGTGCTTGATGAAACTTCTTATGAAGTTAAAATCTCCGAGGTCGCTCAGGTCATTGAGGTCGAAATCGTCAATGAGTATGTTCACGGCAATATCAAGTTGACTAAGGTCGATGAAGATTACCCGGACAACAAGCTGACAGGAGCGACCTTTGAGGTTTACAAAGATGTAAACGGCGACGGTAAACTGGATGACGCCGACGAGCTTATCGGAACTCTCTCCGAAACCTCTACCGGTATTTACGAGATGAAGGAACTTCTTTACGGAAAATACCTTGTAAGAGAAACCAAAGCACCGGATGGCTTTGAGCTTGATAAGGGTGTGTACTCTGTTTTCATTGAAAAAGATGAAACCACCTACGAGGTAGAAAACAAAGCCGGCGTCGGCTTTATTAACACAGCTATGAAAGGAAACCTGAAAATCGTTAAAACTTCCTCTGACGGTAAGGTTGAAGGCTTCACTTTCAGAGTTACAGGAGTAAACGGTTACGACCGAAGCTTCACGACCGATAAGAACGGCGAAATCATTATCGAGGGACTTCGTATCGGCGATTACACCATTTCCGAGGTTCAGGATAGTGTTTCTGCTTCCTATGTGCTTCCTGCGGATAAGATTGCAACCGTAAAGGTCGGTTCTACTACCGTTGTGGAAATGCACAATGAGCTGAGAGATACACCAAAGACCGGAGATAACAGCAATGTGGGCTTGTGGACGGCACTTGCGGGACTTTCTGCCCTCGGTATTGTCGGCACAGCCGTTGTTGCGTACAGAAAAAAGAAGAAGGAGGACAATGAGTAATGGACGCTAAAACAATCGTAGCAGTTGTATTAGTCGCCTTTATTATCGGCGGCTTTATCTTCTTGCAGATTAAGAACAGAAAGAAATAAGGAACGCTTGTGTGGGCGGAGTGAAAACTTCGCCCACCGTTCTTTTACGGAGGTGCATTATGAATAAGCAAAAGACGGTTGACAGCAAGGTGCTTGCAATACTCAGAGAATGCCCCGAAACGAGGTATGACGATATGCAGCTTATCCTTTGCTATTACAACCGATACAGCTATATGAGAGTCGGAGATTTACCGCTTGAGGATATAGTCAACAACTATAAAGGCTACGGCTTGCCGTGCTTTGAGACTATCCGCAGAGCAAGACAGAGAGTGCAATCCCTATTTCCCGAACTGTCAAGGCAGTGCAGTGGCTGCGACTGCGGAAACATCAGAATTGTGATTGAAGTAAGCTGAGGTGTGGATATGAACGAGGGAAAAAGAAAAATCGGTGAATACACTGTTCTTTGCTCGGTCAATGTGGGCGAAAAGGAAGTTATCTTGGCTTCCAATGAGCAAAGTACAAACGGCGATAAATTTATGTGCGGCTTTGCAGAGCGAAACGACCTGTTTGAACTGTGTTCGGAATGTATGGTAAGCGATGACTATATCGAAATCGTACACCTTTTCGGAAGCCGTGTGGCAAATGAAGCGGAGCTTTTCAAGGAACAGGTCGAAAAACTGGATATTCCAATCACACTCATAACAGAAGCCGACTGTATCCCCGACCACTATTCCAAAGACATCAACGGCAAAATCATAGCCATTGACCCCAAGGTATTAAAGCCTGAATTTCAGAGAGCCGACAGACAGCTCTACTATGTTACAGGTGGTTTCGGTGCGTCGGCAAACAGCCGTGGAAGTGCCGTGTTTTGTACCAATCTTCACACCGGCAAATCAACCCGATATGAAAGAATGGATGTTATGGGCGAAATAAAGCCTGAGCGTCTGCCTGAATGGGCAAAGGAAAAGGCACAAGAGCTTTCAAACAAGAAGCGAAATAAAGACAAAGAACGATAAGGAGGACAAAGCAATGAAGGAAAATTTCACTTTTCAGCAAAAGACAAAGCTTCTGACGAAACTGTTTGACGCAGGCTGCAATACCGAAAAGAAATTGCAGCAGCTCGACATGGAGAGCATTTTGAAAATTCCGGGTATCACTATTCCGGATATGAGTCTGATTATCGAGTTTCAGAAGCAGACCAAAGCCAATAAGCTGTTCTCTTATTTGGGAGGTGGCACTGATGAGCAGGCAGGAACAGAATGACCGCCATATCATTTGGAGCGACATTAGCCTTGACCTTGATGATTGGCGAGAGTCTTTGGAGGAACTGTATCCCGGATATTCCGATGATGAGCTTTACGACATTATGGTAAAATCCAATGCCGAAAATCTTTATGATGAACGAGTAAATCTCAATATTCAGCTTTCACAGCCGATTATTGTTATCGGCGACCTCGGCAGATGGAACGGCAGAGTGTCGGGCTACAAGATGATTGATTCCGGCAACATTAAGGACTGCCTTTATTCCGATACCGATTACAACGAATGGTATGTGGATAAGTACGGCGACCTTCGTGCCGACGCCGTTCATCACGACGGTACAAACCATTATCTTTACCGTGTATTCAAAGACGGTGTTACCGATACGCAGATTGAAAATCTGCAAGATAAAATCTATAACGGAAAAGCCACAAGAGCCGACATCACACGAGTTACCAAAAGGCTCGGCGATGACATTGCCGGAGTTTATGGTTTTCCTATTCCAAAGCAAAGACAAACAAACGAACAAGCGAGGTGATGAAAATGGATTACAGAGTATTGACCGAAGCAGAGCGTAAATACACCTTCAGCCAAAGTCAGCAGCTCTCTATGCAGACCGGTCTTATCGGATATTTGAGAGCCGACTTCGGTTCTAACGGGAACGAGTTTTGGACGACTTGGAACGATTTCAGAAAAGACTTGAAAACCGATGAATTTAAGGCTGAATTTGATGAAGTCATAAACGGATTGCGTGACGGCGATGTTTTGTCCGGCAGAAAGGCTATGTCCTCTTACTGTTATTCCACTCCCGACAGCTCCTTTAATGATGACTGCAACCACTACGGCATCCGTCTTGATACGGGAAAGTACAGCTATCTTATGAGGTTTAACCCCAACAGGGGCGAATACAATCTGTACTGCTATTGCTATCAGAAAGAGTGGCTAAATGCCCACTTGAAAAACGCTGAGCGAGGTATCCGATTTATCAACCCGCACTATCAGGAGCAGTTTCGCATTGCGGACGGAGAAAAAATCTCAATCAAGCTCGGCGACGGCAAAACAATGGAGAGAACTTGCAGATATATCGACGACTACCATTTGGAGGTCGGCACAAATCTCTACCATATCTGCGAATTTGCCGAGCTTTGCGAGAGAAACGGTCATACCGTAGAACCAGCCGCAAAAGAAAACACGAAATCCGCAAAGGACAAAGAAAAAACACGATAAGGAGGTGCAGACGAGGTGGCAAGAAAATTTGACCTGATTTCAGAGCTGTATGAAAGAACCTGTTTTGCAGTTACAGACAATCCGGTAAACTGGCAATCGTTTCTGAAAACAGCAGGCAGAAATTTCAGGCTCCGATTTGATGAACAGCTTCTCATTTATGCCCAAAGACCCGACGCAACAGCCGTGCTTGAAATCGAACGATGGAACGGTACTTTCGGTCGCTGGGTAAACCGAGGAGCAAAGGGTATTGCCGTATTTGAGGACACAGACAGAAGCCGTCAAAGGCTGATTCATTACTTTGATATATCGGACACCCACGAAAGTCGACATTCCCGCCCTGTTCCGATTTGGGAGATGAGACCCGAATATGAAGCAGAAGTTATTGAAACACTTGAAAATACTTTCGGTGCGGTAAACGATACAACGAGTATTGAAAATGTCGTCAAAGAGAGCATTGCCAATGCCGTTGAGGATAACATCGCAGACTATATCTCCGACTTTATGAGTTTGGGTGCAGGAAGCGATATTGAGTATTTGTCTGCCGACGAAGCAAATGCCTTGTATTTGGAGCTTGTCAGAAACAGCGTATCATATATGGTTATGGCACGATTGGGACTGAACGCAGACAAGGTCTATTCTCCCGATGACTTTGCCGGTATTTCAAGTTTTAATTCACAGGAAGTTCTCAATGCGGTGGGTATTGCTACAAGCGACATTGCAGAAATGGCGTTGCTCCCTGTCAGCAGAACAATCAGCACGCTCAGCAAGGAAAATCGCATAATTGATGAACAGGAGTCACCCGTATTCACTAATGCCATCAAAGACGAAAGGAGTCAAAGCGATGAGCGAAATCACATACACGATGGTGGGAGATTACAATCTTCCGAACCTGAAACTGCCGGAGCAGACGGAAGTGACTCTCGGCAGATGGTCGCAGATGAGGAGAACTTATCTGAAGGAACATCACAAAATCCTGTACTACAATCTTCTGACGAAAGGGATTCTGAACAGTCACTTGGCGGAGGTTCAGCAGAGAGCCAGCGAACTGGAGGAAACTCTCGTGAAGCAGATGGCACAGAAAGCCGGGCTGACGGAGCAGATGAAAGCGGAAGATATGATGAAGTGGGTTCGCCTGATGAACAACATCAGGAACTCGGCACAGGAAATCGTGAAGAATCAGGTAATATTCGCTTAGAGTATTACGACAGAAACCACGAGGACAAGAGCCTGCCGTTTTTCGGTGGCGATGATACTATCCGAGAGATACTCGGTACTACCCCGCATTTGTCCGCTTCAAAGGAAGAAATCAAAGACTTCTATGAGAGAAATACGGACAATGCGACCCGTACCGAATATATCAAGGGTATCTTCAATAACGACTACACCCGGCTTACCTTAAACGACGGCAGGCTTGTGGGATACAAAACATTTCAGAATGTCCTCCACTTGTGGGAGGGTGAATACGAAAACAGAACCGCTCAGAGTTTCTACGACTGGGGCGTTATCGCACAGCATTTTGAAGCAATGAGACTTTTGGGAGAATTGACCGATACAATGAAACCGATTCCGTCTATGGACGGTCAGTTGACTCTCATTATGGGAAATCAGGCAGAGGAACAAAAAACCTCTGCCTTTACTTTTTCTCAGGAAATCATAGACGCTGTATTGACCCGTGGAAGCGGAGTTTCCGAGGGTAAAATGCGTATCTATGAGCAGTTTGAAAAGAGCCTTTCCGCAAAAGAGAACGCCGACTTCTTGAAAAACGAATACGGTTGGGGCGGCTCTTATCCGGTCATCATCGGTGCAGGCATTGACGAACAGCACGACGGAAAAGGTATCACAATTTCAAAAGGTATCGGAAGCGACAAGCCGCACATTACTCTTTCTTGGTCTCAGGTGGAAAAGCGTATCGGAGACCTTATCCGTATGGACAGATACCTAAACCCAAAGGAAAAAGAAAAGTACCCTGAATGGCTTGAAAAGCAGGAAGAACGGCGAGCCGAGCTTGCAGAGCAGAGAAAAAACCGTGAGATACTTTCTACCGCACCGCCTGAACCTGAAAACAAAGAGGACGAGCCGGAAGCGCAGTATGAATATCATCTCGGCGACAGCGTGTATATTGGGGCTTCTCAGTATGAGATTTTGTCCTTTGATGAAAACCGTGTAATGCTCTATGACTTCGATATGCCCTTATTCAACAAGGAACTTTCAAGGGAAGAATTTGACCGCAAAGTGCGTGAAAATCCGATGAACGACCACTTGAAGGTCAGTGTATTACCGGCGGAAGAAAAAACCGTTACAGGCGAAAATAAAGCTCAAAACGATACTGAAACCGTACAGGATTTCAGTCCGAAAACCGGTTATGACGACGCCTTCTTTATTGACCGGGACAATGAAAGTGTAACTTGGATGTACTATAACCCCGACAGCAATGCCGGAGGTCAGTATGTTACAAATACTCTTTCTTTTGACGAGATACAGCAAGTCGCACGGGAGTATGACTCGGCAGAGGATTTCTTTGATTATCTCGGTAGCATTGCAAATCAGGAGCTTGCCGATGTAGGTACGGAATGGTTTGTGGACGCAGACCGAGAATTTCACAGGACACCGGATTTGACCGACTGTACCTCTGCCACAATGGAAGCTCTTATTGAAAACACTGAAAGAGCTGATATGGTGGCAACAAATATCGGGAATGTACCGATTGAGGATTACAGAGAAATCGTTGCTACTCAAAACGGTTTTGACAGCGATGAGGAAATGTATAACGAGGGTGTTCGTATCGGCAACGGTTACGACAAAGAGCCTGAACCGATTGTCCCCGCTTGGGAGCAAAAGAAAAAGTCAAAAGTAAAGAGCTTTGACCTCCACCCGGATATTCCTATGTCCGAACGACACAACTTTGACCTTGCCAATAATCAGGTTGAAGAAGTGAACAAGAAAGAACGCTTCCACCGCAACTATGCGGCGATCACCGTTCTGAAAAGGTGTCAGGAAGAAAACCGTTTCGCCACACCGGACGAGCAGATCATTCTTTCCAAGTATGTTGGCTGGGGCGGTATTCCCGAAGCCTTTGATGAGAGAGCCGGTTCTTGGCAGACAGAGTTTGGGATGCTGAAAAACATCCTGACGCCGGAGGAATACGCTTCCGCAAGAGAAAGCACTCTGACCGCTTTCTACACGCCGCCAACGGTTATCAATGCCGTGTATAAGGTGATGAAACAGCTTGGCTTCCGTGAGGGCAACATCTTGGAACCGTCCTGCGGCATCGGGCATTTTATCGGTATGCTTCCCGAAGAAATGAAGGAAAGCAAGATCTACGGTGTGGAGCTGGATACGGTTTCTGCCGGAATTGCACAGCAGCTATATCAAAAGTCCTCTATCGCCGCACAGGGCTTTGAGGAAACCAACCTCCCCGACAGCTTCTTTGATGCCGTTGTGGGGAATGTACCCTTCGGGGATTTCAAGGTTCCTGACAAGCGTTACGACAAACACAAGTTCCTCATTCACGACTACTTCTTCGCCAAATCCTTGGACAAGCTCCGTCCGGGCGGCGTAATGGCTCTCATCACCAGCAAGGGAACGATGGACAAGGAAAACTCCGCTGTCCGCAAATATATTGCTCAGCGAGCCGACCTGCTTGGTGCTATCCGTTTGCCGAACAACACCTTTAAGGGTAATGCCGGAACGGAGGTCGTTTCGGACATTCTTATTCTGCAAAAGCGTGACCGCATTGTGGATATAGAGCCGGATTGGGTACAGCTCGGCACGGATGAAAACGGTATCCTGATGAACAGGTACTTTGTTGAGCATCCCGAAATGATACTCGGAGAGATGAAAATGGTGTCGGGGCGTTTCGGTCCCGAAGCCACCTGCGAACCCTTTGAGGGTGCAGACCTTGCCGAGCAGCTTGACGAAGCCGTTTCCAACATTCACGGTGAGCTTACGGCATATGAGGTCGAGGACGAACTGGACGAAGAAGATAATTCCATCCCTGCCGATCCGACAGTCAGAAACTTTTCCTACACGGTTTTGGACGATAAAATCTATTTCCGTGAGAACAGCCGTATGACTCCCGTTGATGTATCGGCAACCGCAGAGAACCGCATTAAGGGAATGATCCGTATCCGAGATTCGGTCAGACGGCTGATAGAATTGCAGACGGATGATTACCCCGACTCGGAAATTCAAGCGGAGCAGGAGCGATTAAACGCTCTTTATGATACCTTTTCCAAGCAGTACGGACTTATCAACAGCCGTGCCAACATCTCCGCCTTTTCGCAGGACAGTTCCTTTTCTCTGCTCTCGGCTCTTGAGGTCTTGGGCGATGAAGGGCAGCTTGAACGCAAGGCGGATATATTCTACAAGCGAACCATCAAGCCACACACCCCGGTCACTTCCGTAGATACCGCCAGCGAAGCGCTTGCTGTTTCTATGGGCGAAAAAGCCCGTGTGGATATGGATTATATGTGCGAGCTGACCGGCAAGACCGAAGAAGAAATCTTTGCAGACTTGAAGGGCGTTATCTTTCTGAATCCGATGCACGGGTACGGCAATTCCACACAGGCAAAGTACCTGATGGCGGATGAATACCTCTCCGGCAATGTCCGTGAAAAGCTGGCACTCGCCCGAAAGTCAGCGGAGCTTTACCCCGAAGATTACACCGTCAATGTGGAAGCACTGGAACGGGTGCAGCCCAAAGACCTGACCGCCAGCGAGATCGCCGTTCGGCTTGGTGCTACTTGGCTGCCGACCGAAATTGTCGAACAGTTTATGTTTGAGTTCTTGGGAACACCGAGGTACGCACAGTGGAACATCAAGGTTCATTTCTCTGCCTATACCGGCGAATGGAACATTGAGGGCAAGTCCTATGACCGCAGCAATGTGAAGGCATACAGCACCTACGGTACGGGGCGCATCAACGCCTATAAGATCATCGAGGAAACACTGAACCTGAAGGATGTCCGCATCTTCGACTATGTAGAGGACGCAGACGGCAAAAAGAAAGCCGTCCTAAACAAGAAGGAAACGGCAATCGCACAGGCAAAGCAGGAGCTGATCAAGCAGGGCTTTCAGGATTGGGTCTGGTCTGACCCTGAGCGCAGAGAACGGCTCTGCCGCCTTTACAACGATAAATTCAACAGCCTGCGTCCCCGTGAGTACGATGGAAGCCACATCGTTTTCAGTGGTATGAACCCGGAAATCGAGCTTCGGGAACACCAAAGAAATGCGGTGGCGCACATCCTATACGGCGGGAATACGCTGCTTGCACACGCCGTGGGCGCAGGGAAAACCTTCGAGATGGTTTCGGCGGCGATGGAGTCCAAACGGCTCGGATTGTGCAGTAAATCCCTGTTTGTCGTACCCAACCACCTCACTGAGCAGTGGGCATCGGAGTTTTTACAGCTCTATCCCTCAGCCAACATTTTGGTGGCAACGAAGAAAGACTTTGAAACCAAGAACCGCAAAAAGTTCTGCGGCAGAATTGCCACCGGTGATTACGATGCCATCATTATCGGGCATTCGCAGTTCGAGAAAATACCGATGTCCATTGAACGGCAGCGGGCGATCCTCGAACAGCAGCTTGATGAAATTACGGAGGGCATTGCGGAACTGAAAAAGAACCGTGGAGATAACTTCTCCGTAAAACAACTGGAACGCACAAAGAAATCTGTCAAGCAGAAGCTCGATAAGCTCAACGACCAATCCAAAAAGGATGATACAGTGACCTTTGAGGAGTTGGGTGTTGATAGACTCTTTATCGATGAAAGTCACTACTACAAGAACCTGTTTCTCTTTACAAAAATGAGGAATGTAGGCGGCATTGCTCAAACCGAAGCAATGAAGTCCAGTGACCTTTTTATGAAATGCAGGTATTTGGACGAACTGACCGGAGGGCGTGGGACAGTGTTTGCGACAGGAACGCCGATCTCCAATTCAATGGTCGAGCTTTACACCATTCAGCGATACTTGCAGTACAACACCCTTGTTCAGAACAACTTGCAGCACTTCGATGCCTGGGCTTCCACTTTCGGAGAAACCATTACGGCAGTAGAACTTACACCCGAAGGAACGGGATACCGAGCTAAAACACGCTTTGCCCGCTTCTACAATTTACCGGAGCTGATGGCGATGTTCAAGGAAATCGCAGACATCAAAACAGCGGATATGCTTGACCTGCCAGTGCCGAAAGCGGTCTTTCACAACATCTCGGTGAAGCCCTCTGAAATCCAAAAGCAGATGGTAGCCGAGCTTGCGGAGAGAGCCGAAAGGGTACGAAACGGTATGGTTGATGCCAAGGAAGATAATATGCTCAAGATCACCAACGACGGCAGAAAGCTGGCTCTTGATCAGCGGCTTATCAACCCGTTGCTCCCTGATTTTGAGGACAGCAAGCTCAACGCCTGCGTGGACGCTATGTTTGAAACTTGGGAGCGTGGCAGTGAGAAGCGGTTGACCCAGCTATTTTTCTGCGACCTGTCTACGCCGAAAAACGACGGCTCCTTCAATGTCTATGACGACATTCGACAGAAGCTGATTGCCCGTGGCGTACCCGTCGATGAAATAAGGTTCATCCACGAAGCAGATACCGAAGCAAAGAAGCTGGAGCTGTTCAAGAAGGTACGCCGAGGGGATGTCCGCATCCTGATGGGCAGTACGCAGAAGATGGGAGCCGGTACGAATGTGCAGAACAAACTTGCCGCATCCTCCGATCTCGATTGCCCGTGGCGACCCTCTGACTTGGAACAGCGGCTCGGCAGAAGTATCCGGCAAGGCAACGAAAATGCAGAGGTTCACATCTACCGTTTCGTGACGGAAGAAACCTTTGATGCCTACTTATATCAGCTCGTGGAAGGCAAGCAAAAGTTTGCTTCGCAGATAATGACGAGCAAATCGCCCGTCCGTTCCTGCGAAGATATTGACGAAACCGCACTGTCTTACGCTGAAATCAAAATGCTGGCGACCGGCAATCCCCACATCAAAGAGAAGATGGACTTGGACATTCAAGTTCAAAAGTTGCGGCTCTTAAAGTCCAGCTTTCTTTCCGAAAAATATGCTTTGGAGGATAAGATCATCAAGTTCTATCCGCAGGAGATCGCACGGCGCTCTGATGTAATTGCGGGGCTGAAATCCGATATTGAAAGAGCATCGAAACATCCAAAACCGATGGACGATACCTTTGTGGGTATGACGGTCAAGGGTGCTTTCTACTCTGAAAAAGCGGATGCCGGTAACGCCATTTTGGAAGTGTGTAAGGCAATGACGAATCCCGAACCCATTCCCCTCGGTGAGTACCGTGGCTTTACGATGGAGCTGTACTTTGAAGCAAGAGAATACAAAGTGCGGCTCAAGGGTGAGCTTGGTTATCCCGTAACCCTCGGCACGGACACCTTCGGTAATATCACCCGCTTGGATAATGCGCTGGAGGGGCTTCCAAAGCGTTTGGAGATGAACGAAATGGAGCTTGACAACATCAAAAAGCAGTTTGAAACTGCGAAGGTCGATGTGGAAAGACCGTTCCCGCAGGAGGAAGAATTGAAAGCCAAGACCGACCGGCTGAACGAACTCAACGCCCTGCTCAATGTGGATAAGCGTGAGAACGAGATCGTCGGCGGTGAACCCGATGAGGGTGAAGAACCGCCCGAAAAGAAACCGAGGGACTTGGAAAGATAGCCGAACCTCTTGACAATCGTTATCATATATGATAACATTATAGTGGACTGGAAGGGAGGGTTTTGTATGACCGAAAAGGAACTGTTGACGGCAAGGCAAAGCATCGTGCAGAAGCTGACGCAGGCAAGACTGAAAAAAGGACTGTCGCAGGAGCAGCTTGCAAAGCGGATCGGAACCCAGCGTTCCAACATCTGCCGCATCGAAAAAGGAACACAAAACCTCTCCCTTGACCTGATGATCAAGATCGCAGAGGCACTTGACAAGGATGTGTCCGTAATGCTTGAGGAAAGGAGCAGCACAATGGAAAAAGTATATAGCCTGCGCCTTTATGATGAAACACTGCTGACCTTCACGCTGGAGGAAAGAGGCTTGGAGGGCTTGCAGGCGACAATTCTTCACTCCGAAACGGCAAAGCAAAAGCTGTTTCCCCTCGACTTGGAGCTGACAAACGAGGGCGTTGTGAAGTGGCTGGAACGACGGGTGATTCCGAAGAACCGGCAGTTTGTAGACGAAATCTTAAAGACGCTGGGACTGAGCGTAAACAACACGAAGGGCATCATTGATGTCTGTATGGGGCTGTCCCTCAACGACAGCTATTGGGTCGTCCCCGCCGACTTTGACGGCAAGTATGCCGATTATAACCTCTATGAAAACCGCTTCTCCGAAGCGCTGTCGCTGGTGGCTTATACCGGCGTGGGCGGCAGTCGGGAGGCATTCTCCACCTCGCCGGAGCTGACTACCAACGGTATGCTGCGGAAGGCTTGGCGCTTTGTGGAGGATGACGGCATCTATCTGTATAAGGGCGGCACGGAGGGGGCTGCCAACACCGGAAACGAGCCGTACAGCGAGTATTATGCCTGTCAGATCGCAGACAAAATGGGCATCGGCTGCGTACAGTATGACTTGGAAAACTGGAAAGGTATTCTTGCTTCCAAGTGCCGGCTGTTCACAGATATTGATACCTCTTTCGTCCCTATCGGGCGTATTCTCCGCAAGACAACGCTGAAAGCCTGCCTTGATTATTACAAGACCTTGGGCGACGAGTTCTACGAGCAGCTTTGCAGTATGCTGGTTTTCGATGCCCTGATTTACAACGAGGACAGACACTTCGGCAACTTCGGCTTACTGCGGAACAATCACACGGGCGAAATTATCGCCCCTGCACCCATCTTCGATAACGGCTTGTCGCTGTTCAACTATGCAATGCCGGATGATTTCAAGAACCTGCGTGCGTATGCAAAGACCCGTTCCAATCCCTACCGCATTTCCTATGAGGATGTGTGTAAAGAGGTAATGGGTGCAAAGCAGAAAGCACAGCTGCGGCGAATGGTGGACTTCAAATTCACCCGTCATCCGTCCCTCAATTTGCCGGAGCAGCGGCTGACAGCTATTGAAAAGCAGCTGGTCGAGCGCACAAGAGAGCTGCTCTCCATTCCGGTTCAGAGAAGTGCGAAGCGCAAAAACGAACCGGAAAGATAATCCGTCTGCGGTGCGGGAATATCCCGTGCCGCAACTGCTTCTCCCGAACTTTTCGGCAGAAAAATTTATGGTATCATCTCACAATAAGGCTTTTTCATAAGGTTTGCGTTCCATAGGTCGAACATAGAAACTAAATAAAAGCGAATGCACAGAATACAGAACAAAGAGATGATTTTATATGTTTCACATAGCATAGCGCGTTAAAGCTTGAAAAAACAATAATTTTGTGCTATACTATATTCAACAGTATCCGTATAGAGATACTGAAATATCAAGAACAAGATAAAGAGGCAGAACAAAACCGACAAATTATTAAAACCAAAACTCACGACGGGAGGTAACCGCCAATGAAACACAATAAGATTACAAGCGCAGAGAAATGACTTTTCCCTTGCGCTTTTTTGTTATTTTTGAAGGAAGTAACGACGAGGAAATGAATCACAAAAGAACAACGGGCTTAACCCATAACGTATCGCAAGGTTAAAAGCCGCGTGATTGATTATAAATATGATGCCATAAAAAACACAATGACATTGTTGAACCAGTTTAGTCGGTAAGAAAAAAATACAGTCAGTGAGGATGGAATATATGATACTTGAATTAAATAATATAGATAAGTCTTTTGGCGAGAAAGAAGTTCTCAAGGGTGTTTCTTTCACGGCAGAGGGCGGCAAAGCGTTCGGACTTCTGGGCAGAAACGGCGCGGGCAAAACGACGTCTATCCGTATTATTATGAACGTGTTTCCCGCAAACGGCGGAGAGGTGCTTCTGGACGGAAAGCCGATTGATTATAACAAAATCGGGCTTGGCTATCTTCCCGAAGAAAGAGGACTTTATCCGAAGAAACCTGTTATTGACCAACTTGCATATTTTGCGGAACTGAAAGGGTTGAGTGCAAAAGAAGCGGTCAGGGCGGTTGATTACTGGCTGGACAGGCTCGGTATGACCGAGTACCGCAACAAACGGCTTGATACCCTTTCAAAAGGAAACCAACAGAAAATCCAGTTGATAACGGCTCTTGCGCACAATCCGCACATTGTCATTCTTGACGAGCCTTTTTCGGGGCTTGATCCCGTAAATGCCATGCTTCTGAAAGATGTTGTCAAGGAGCAGATTGCAAAGGGAAAAATCGTTTTGTTTTCAAGCCACCAGATGGCGTACATAGAGGAATTTTGCGACAGTATCGCAATCTTAAGCGCGGGCAGGGTTGCAATCAGCGGAGATTTGATTGAAATAAAGAGAAATTACGTGCGCGATAAATTAGTGGTAAGCACAACAAACCCCGAACGGATCAAGTCCGATTTGGGAAAGGCTTGCACCGGGCGTGAGGACGGCACGTTGCTGATTCAGCTTGCAAGCCCCGATGAAAAGCAGTCCATGATGAAACGCCTTGTCGAAAACTATGATATCGACGAAGTGAAAGTGTTTGAGCCTTCTCTCAACGATATATTCGTTGAGTACGCAGGCGCGCAAGTGTAAGGAGGCAGAGCGATGAAGCAGTTTGGGAAAATACTTAAATTCGAGCTGAAAGGCTATCTTAAAAACAAAGTCTTTACAGGCGTCACGATCTTTCTTGTAGTCGCAATCGCTGTTGCCATGTTTATTCCGAATATTATATCGGCGCTCAAGTCAGAAACGACGACGCCGCCGACGGCGGAACTTCCGGTAATGCTTGTGTATGCCGAAGACGAAATCCTTTCTAAAACCGTAAAGGAATATTTTACGCAAGCCTTTACGGGGTATAACGTAAAGGTTGCGGACGGAACACTTGACGATATAAAATCGCAGATTACAAGCGGCAGCGTAGAATGCGCTTTTGTTTTGAACAGTCCGTCGTCTTACACTTATTACGTAAACAATCTCAGTATGACGGATTCTAATCAGGCAATTGCGAACACGGTATTGCAAGAGGTTTACAGAGTCAATGCCATGATACAGAGCGGGCTGTCACCCGAACAGGCGAAAGATATTATGTCGGTGGTTATCGAAAGCGACACGATGACTCTCGGTGTTGACCAGATAAAGAATTATTTCTATACTTACATAATGATACTTGCCCTATATATGGTTATTATGCTTTACGGGCAGCTTGTTGCGACCAACGTGGCAAGCGAAAAGAGTTCACGCGCTATGGAAGTTCTGATTACGAGCGCAAAGCCGACGAGTATGATGTTCGGAAAGGTTTTTGCGTCCTGTATCGTAGGCTTTACTCAGCTTGTGCTTGTGTTCGGGTCGGCATTGCTGTTTTATAATATCAACAAAGCGCAGCTGCAGAATCCGGTAATCGCTTCGATATTCGATATGCCCGTAAGCCTGTTTATTTATATGCTTGTGTTCTTTGTTCTCGGCTTTTTGATTTACGCTTTCCTTTACGGCGCAATCGGTTCAACCGCGTCAAAACTTGAAGACATAAGCACTATGGTATTGCCGGTCACCTTCTTATTCATTATTGCTTTTATGGTTGTTCTGTTCTCGATGATCGGCGGAAACGTAAACTCTGCATTGATGAAGGTATTCTCGTATATTCCGTTCACTTCGCCTATGGCTATGTTTACAAGAATTTGTATGAGTACGGTTGCCTGGTATGAGATTTTCATTTCCATTATCATCTTAATCGGCTCTACCGTCGGTATCGGTATTCTGTCGGCTAAAATCTACCGTGTAGGCGTTCTTCTCTACGGCACGCCGCCGAGGTTTACAAAAATTATAAAAGAGATCTTAAAGAAGTAAGGAGCGCGTATGAATAATAAAACAAAACAAGGCGGGCTTGGCATCGTATCCGTTCTGACGATTATCTTTATTGTGTTGAAGCTGTTAGGAGTTATTAAGTGGAGTTGGATATGGGTGCTTTCGCCCATATGGATTTCCGCTGTGATTGTGGCCGTTGTGTTTTCTGTTATCTTGATTGGCGGAAGAATTAAAAAGGGAAAATGGTAACGCCCCGCTTCCAAAGCCGAACGCCGCATATTGACAATAAGTAGGAGGGGGCAATGCAATACGAAAAAGAAATTGTCTTATACTGTTGCTGATCTGTGTCATGCTCGGAGTTACCGCCCTTTGTACTGCTCTCGTCGGTTGCGTCTTCCGTTGGGAATAAAGAATGCCCTGCAGAATTTCAGAGTTCTGCAGGGCATTTTGCTATCAAATGTTTTGGGAGTGATATAGTTTCAGGGAATCAATTTTTAATCCTTCTCTGTATATCCTCAACAATTTGATGTAGTGGATTGACAAGAATTATTCTTGCCGATTTGCCACAGCTTGCAAACAGATTGACAAAAGGATTGCTCCGGAAACCGTATAACTCGCTGTTGTCATACCAACGGCGCCGAACAGGAATAACGGAACTATTGAAAACAGCAAAGAAACGATACTACAAATAAATGCTGCTTTTCTGAATTTTGGGGCTTTGTCAAACTTAAACAAAACAATTACACCGAGCAAGATTATTACAACCGTCAAAATTCCTGTCAACATAGGAGTGATATTTGCATAGCCTACAGGAAGCAGGCTGAAATACGAACATATTTCGATGGTGTGTTCGGTGGGACTTGTCGCAAAAACCATGACCGCACCAATAGGTAATATTTCCAAAATTAACGCTATACCTTGTAATGCGATAGCGGTCAAATAATATGCTTTGTTTGTTGCTTTCATTGAATCTCCTCTCTTTCTTATGTAGGTGTAGAAGATTGCTATTGCTACAATGGCAAGACCCGATATCCAAGTATAACCTTTACTTGCCAAGAATAATGGTGAAATTATTAAAGCAATACCAATAATAAATAGAATTACGCTTATCGTACTTACAAGCATACGCTTTGAATAATTTAACGACTCCAAGATGATTTTGTCTGTCTGATCTTTCATATCTGCCTCCTCAATAATTCTGCCAGACAGCAATTCACTGACGGAAACACCTAAAATATCACCAAGAGGTTTTAACAGCGAAGTATCAGGAAGCCCTTTTCCTGTTTCCCATCGAGAAATTGCTTTGTCTGTTACCATAAGTTTTTCGGCTAATTCCTTTTGTGTGTACCCCTTTTGTTTTCGGAGTTCAGCTATAAAACGGCCTGTTGCATTTGCATCCATGTTTTCTGCCTCCTGCTGGTTAAATTATATCTAACAGCCTGTGAGAATACAACCTATGAATCATAGAGTTGGCGTTCATTGCCTGTTTTCAGAGGATTAGTCAATGTAGAAATCATCCCCGCCGACATTGATGTGGTACTGATTTCCGAGAAACGCAAAGCCGGTGCCAAGTTCCAGGAGAAGTTTGGTGATGTCCTTGACCAGTGCATTTTCGATGTCGCGCTCCACCATATCCTCGCTGAAATGAACCGCTTGTAGAAGTGCTATACTGCATCGCAATCTTATACAAAGATAGTCAGCAAGATATCAGCTATTAAATGAGCAAATCCATGAGCAATCATCGCATAGAATATGCCAAATTTCCTATATAAGTATCCAAAAGCTAACCCTATTCCTCCGTTAAACAAGAAGCATCGCAATACGATTAACGGTGTTAGTGTTGTCATTGCCATCGTGCTTGGAAGATGCCCCGCAGCAAATAACAAAGCAACAATAACATTCGCAATGATATATACTTTTTTCGGAATATCTTTATTCTCCGTGAGCATTACTTTTGAAGCTATTAAAACAAGTAATGACATCAGAAACAATCTCATTATTATTTCTTCAGTTACGCCACCAGTCAATAAGCCTGCCAGTATTTTCGAAATGGCAGGAGCAGCTTCATATTGTTCGTATACCCAGCTGTTTAAGGATCCGAATATTAGTTTATCTCCGGGAAACAATATTAGAGCCGATGCAACTGTAATAACAGCTGTCATTACAATCGCCTGTTTGTCATATTTAAATTCTTTCCACAGATTGACTTTCTTGGAGATAATCAATCCTATAAATGCAAGTATTCCCCCAAACACAACGCCATACTGTAGCAATGTAGAAATTACCAGCAAGCTTTTAGATACATTTTGCTCTTGTAGTCTATTCAGCATATCGGGTGATAGCGTGTCGTATACATACAACCCTGTACAATATCCCCCAATTAAACTGGCAACTAAGACAAACAATAGAAATTTCCAGTTTTCCTTTAAAACATTTTTTATCATTGTGTGTTACCTCCTTATACAGCGTCAAACGAATCGTTAGATCTTATAAAGAATACGGCGTAAATCGCATGGGCAATCATCGAAGGAATGACTGTTCCTCTCAATCCAGCAACAAAACACCCTAAGTCTCTGCGAATTTTGCCATGTATTTGAGGTTGCGCACAGAATACCCCTTGACATTCGGGAAAGAAATGCGGATATCGGCGGCAAGATTCTCTATGAATTTACTCCCCAATGTCTTGCGTTCGTTTATCACTTAGCCTATATGGTAATAGCCTCATGATCTCAGGAATTTGTTCCGATATTCCTGTTCCCGGAGCTGATAGCCCCTCCGGTTCAATTCAGCAATTTTCAGAGCCACAAGGTTGATGTCCGAATGCAATGCCCGCGCGGTTGCGGCAATATCATAGCCGTTGTAGACGCACTCCAAAACATCTTCATCCGGCAGTTTCAACTGTGCGGCAAACACATTTGCCTCATATTCCATCTGATTGTTTTGCATATCAAACAGGTTGAATTCATGGAAGCCTCCGCTTTGCATCGCCTCTTGTCTGTGCAGGAAATGATGCCCAAGCTCATGCGCAAGCACAATGGAGCGCATCGCAGGATGCAGGTCTCGCTTGATAAAAATAATCGGTTTCCGCATCATGACCGTGTATGCACCCTTCTGCTTTACAAACGGCTGCGGCAGGATCATAATACCGGCGTAATGGGCAATCCGCTCCGGGTCACGCTCATCATATTTCCGCATGATACGGTTGGCTGTTCGGACTGCGTCGGCTATTCGTGTCATGAAAGTCCCCCTGTATTATATCGTATCTGTCTCATTGCGAATGTCGCTGCTTGTTTTTCTTCGTCGTGTACTTTTCCCGATTCTCCGCTTTCACTTTCCAGTATGCATCCTGTATCGCCTGCATGAAGGTATCCATATCCTCTTCGCTCATCTCACCGCCGGCAAACAGGGAGCGCACCTCGGTCAATACGGTTTCCGCGCCTTTTTTTCCGCGGGGACCGTATTTTTCGTTTGCCGAAATCACGAATTCCTCCTCGGAATCGATCAGCTCGGAGGTGGATACCCCGAGTACCTTGGCAACCTTGGTTACACTTTCAATATTGGAGGGACGGCGAACCCCGGTTTCCCAGTTCTGTATGGTGCGGAGAGCTACCCCGCTACGCTCCGAAAGCTCTTTTTGCAGAATATGTGCGTTTTCTCTCGCATTTTTCAGCCGCTGTGCAAAATTCATCGTAATTTCCTTTCAAAAAACACCCGCAATTTCGTCCAAACCTATTGACAAACCGCAAGCGCGGGTGTATAATATCATCACAACCACTCACTATTGCACTTATATTATACACTGAAACACTCAGCCTGTCAAGTCAATTCACAAAAAAAGAAAAAGAAATTGCAGAAGTTTGTTATGAAAGAAGGCAAGGATAAATTTTGCGGAATGACGCAGACGTTTGTATCTGTTGCCACCGGCGCAAGGAGAAATATTGTGAAAAACGAAAGAAATGATTCCTACTGGATTCCGAAACAAATGTACTGTCCGAACTGCGGAACACTCAGCGTTGGATATCAACGGGAGGGACTGACGGAATTCGAGTGCGGTCGCTGCCTGACGATGTTTGTGCGCAGCTACAAGAACCGTCGTCAGGATTTGCTGCTGATTACCATACCGAAAGGAACGGTCCGCCTGACATAGTGCGTTGCCCCAAGGCGGCGTGTTATTTGAAAACTGAATACGGCGAACGACGCATCATGCCTGGCTGAAACAGTGCTAAGTTAAGTCGTGCTTGCAGGTCTCGCCTTGAAATTGGTGTGCAAAGCCAGTTGGCAAAAGCCAAGCATGTAGAAGCCACCGATAGATAGAACATCCCATGGGATAACTGTGGGATCAGTCTGTCTGTCGGTGGCTTTTTTGCTTGTCAACAGATACATACCACTCCCGAACGCTCCCGACAGAGAAATCTGAAAGGAGCGTTTTTTATGTTGTCCGTGTGGCAGACCTACATAGCACGATACCCGTAATCTCGGGATTTTTGATTTCAACCGCAAATTCAAAAATCAAAAATTCAAGGAGATTACAATGGCTATTTACTATTACGAAGATCAAAACGGGAAATACAGCTCGCACACAGATGCGCGGAGATTCTCACGGGTTTCCGGCAAGGAGGCATACGCCTACCTGAAATCGGCAGAAGGAAAGACAAGGCGATTCATGAAATCCAATGACTATGAGGACGGCGGAGAGGATGTCTTCGTTGAGATTCCCGCCGAATTCATCAGGGACTACCGTCAGGGGGAACGCCGGGAGCAGTATGTCAACGACATCCGCGAGGATGCCGGATTTACGGAGATTTCTCTTTATGCCATGCAGGGCGACGGAAATCCGAATGATCTGCTTTCGGGCGAGGAACTGATTGCGGATGAATCTGTGGATGTGGTCGCAGAGGTCATGCACAAGATGGAGCTTGAAACGCTTCGGAAAGCACTTCTTTCTCTTTCGGAGAGCGAGTATCAGTTGATTTATGACCTGTTTCTAAAAGATAATCTTTATCTTGCTTTGATATTTTCTCTACTGCTTCAATCTTATTTGCATCTTTGCTTAAATAATATGCTTCAATAGGTCCAAAAAGCCATATAACACCAAGTATTACTTCAAATATTTGCTTTGTAAATATACCAATTAGTAAAGTTAAAATTCCAAACAAAGCATTTGCCCACATGAATTTATAATATGATACAATGTCCGTTTTTGCTTGTTTTTCTGCTTCTTCTGCTGTTAGCCATTCTAATAAATGTTCTTTGCTAACTTTTGTCCTATATATTGTTTTTATTATTGAATTCAATGTTATTATAGCTTTATTAGGTAGAAAACTTATTTCTAATATTCCTCTTAATACACTTGCCTTTAAGGCTCCTATAACTGGTATTATATTTTTGTGTGCAGAAATATAGTTAGAATCTACATTCTTTTTAAAAATTATATAATTTAATATATCAATTACACTTGAAAAAGTTATTCCTAATAAAGAAATTGTAACTATTGGCCATATTTTTACACTTGTTGACATTTTTAAAATTACAGAAAAAATTATCCCAATAAATGTAGTAACTGGCATTATACTTCTCTTTAAATTATCCAATATTTTAAATCTAGATAATTTATTTAATGGGTTTAATTTTCTGGTTCCATTTTTTATTGTAATTTGTTTATTAAGCCACATCTTTATTTGCCAGTCTCCACGTATCCATCTGCTTAATCTGGTAATATAACTTATATATTTACTTGGATAATCATCTAGTAATACAATATCTGTTGCAAGTCCACATCTTAAATAATTTCCCTCTAGTAAGTCATGGCTTAATACTGTATTTTCTG
>OGLM01001790.1_pt1 | contig 21163 bp, 19 predicted proteins | sample 1572531 | NCBI WGS metagenome assembly OGLM01 (sample SAMEA2581909, study PRJEB24529) | metagenome | biome: Human gut stool | place: China | collected 2011 | reverse complement strand
TCGGTCGTCTTGCTTTCAGACAGATGTTCGGAGCAGAAGGATATGAAGTAGTAGCAATCAACGATTTAACAAGCCCTAAAATGTTAGCACACTTGTTAAAATATGATTCTTCTCAGGGAAAATATGAGCACGCTGATGAAGTATCTTACACAGATGATTCTATCATCGTTTGCGGAAAAGAAATCAAAATCTACGCATTCCCAGATGCAAACAACTGCCCATGGGGTGAATTAAAAGTTGACGTTGTATTAGAGTGTTCTGGATTCTACACAAGCAAAGAGAAAGCTCAGGCTCATATCAATGCAGGTGCAAGAAAAGTTGTTATCTCCGCTCCAGCTGGTAACGATCTTCCAACAATCGTTTACAACACAAACCATAAAACATTAAAACCAACAGATACAATTATTTCTGCAGCTTCTTGTACAACAAACTGCTTAGCACCTATGGCTGATGCATTAAACAAATATGCACCAATCCAGTCTGGTATCATGGTAACAATCCATGCTTACACAGGTGATCAGATGACTCTTGACGGACCACAGAGAAAAGGTGATTTAAGAAGATCTCGTGCAGCAGCAGTTAACATCGTTCCTAACAGCACAGGTGCCGCAAAAGCTATCGGATTAGTTATCCCAGAATTAAACGGAAAATTAATCGGATCTGCACAGCGTGTACCAACCCCAACAGGTTCTACAACAATTTTAACAGCAGTTGTTAAAAAAGCTGGTGTTACAAAAGAAGATATCAATGCAGCTATGAAAGCAGCAGCTAACGAGTCTTTCGGATACAACGAAGACGAAATCGTATCTTCTGATATCGTTGGAATGAGATTTGGTTCTTTATTCGACGCTACACAGACAATGGTTAACCAGGTATCTGATGATCAGTACGAAGTACAGGTTGTTTCTTGGTATGATAACGAGAACAGCTACACATCTCAGATGGTTCGTACAATCAAGTACTTCTCAGAGTTAGCTTAATTCTTGTACCCACAAGAACAGTATATCTCAAGACTACTCAAGGGGCGCGGTCTTAATTGAACCGCGCCTCTTTTTTAAAACATGGCTATTTCTTTTGAATATCTGTGAATTGTAGAATTAATTATATTTTTTAATATGCACAATATGGCGTGGCCACATGGCTTATGCCTTGAAATAAGGGAGGACATATTATGTCATTAAACAAGAAATCAATTGATGATATCAACGTAAAAGGCAAGAGAGTTCTCGTTAGATGTGACTTCAACGTGCCACTTAAGGACGGAAAAATCACAGATGAGAACCGTATCAACGGAGCTCTTCCAACAATCCAGAAATTAATCAAGGACGGTGGAAAAGTTATCCTTTGCTCACACCTTGGAAAAGTTAAAAACGGACCAAACGAGGGTGAGTCACTTGCTCCTGTAGCTGCAGCTCTTGAGGCTAAGCTTGGACAGAAGGTTACATTTGTAGCTGACTACAACGTAACAGGAGAGGCTGCAACAAAGGCTGTTTCAGAGATGAAAGAGGGAGATGTAGTTCTTCTTCAGAATACACGTTTCAGAGGCAAAGAGGAGACAAAGCCACAGGAAGCCGGAGATGCATTCGCAAAAGAGCTTGCTGACCTTGCTGATGTATATGTATGTGACGCTTTCGGTTCTGCTCATAGAGCACATGCTTCTGTAGCAGGTGTTACAAAGTTCATCACAGCTAAGGGTGGAGAGAATGTTGTTGGATACCTTATGCAGAAGGAAATTGACTTCCTTGGCAAGGCAGTAGAGAATCCTGTACGTCCTTTCGTAGCTATTCTTGGTGGAGCTAAAGTAGCTGACAAGCTCAATGTTATCGACAACCTCCTCGAGAAGGCTGATACACTTATCATCGGTGGTGGAATGGCATACACATTCCTTAAAGCACAGGGCTATGAGATTGGTATCTCAATGCTTGATGAGACAAAGATTGATTACTGTAAAGAGATGCTTGCAAAAGCAGAGAAACTTGGAAAGAAGATTCTTCTCCCTGTTGATGCAGTTACAATCAAGGATTTCCCAAATCCAATCGATGCTCCTGTAGAGACAGAGACATATGATTATGACAAGATGCCTGCAGACCGTGAGGGCTGTGATATCGGACCTAAGACACGCAAGCTTTTCGCTGACGCTGTTGCATCAGCTAAGACTGTTGTATGGAACGGACCAATGGGTGTATTTGAATTTGAAAACTTTGCAAAGGGTACAATCGCTGTTGCAGAAGAACTGGCATCATTAAAGGATGCTACAACAATCATCGGTGGCGGTGACTCAGCTGCAGCTGTTAACAATCTTGGTTTTGGTGATAAGATGACTCACATTTCAACCGGTGGCGGTGCATCTTTAGAGTTCCTTGAAGGAAAAGAACTTCCGGGTGTTGTTGCAGCTAATGATAAGTAATAAGTAACATTTGATGAAATATTACTGACATAATAAAAATATAGGAAAACAGTCATACATTCAGTGGTTTTATCTGAAATATTGCGTATGACTGTTTTTTTATTTTGTCAAAAAATCCGCATAAATTTTATAAATTGTATTTATTGCAATAATTGGATATAAATTTTTATAAATTCTAGTATTATTTAGAAAGATGTGTTATAATTTACTTAAAAGAAAGCGACGGAATAACCAATTGTGTATGACAAAAAATAATACAGTTTGAGGAGGATTATTTTATGCGCAGGAAAGTTGTAGCAGGTAACTGGAAAATGAACATGACACCGAGTGAGGCAGTGGCTCTTGTAAAGAAACTTAAGCCCAATATGGAGAATTCAGATGTGGACGTTATCTTTTGCGTTCCATCTATTGATATCGTTCCGGTTGTAGAAGCCTGCAAAGGTACAAAAATCAGCGTGGGAGCTGAAAATATGTATTATGAAGAAAAGGGAGCCTATACAGGTGAGGTTTCTCCACAGATGCTGGTTGATGCCGGTGTATCCTATGTGATTATCGGACATTCGGAAAGAAGACAGTATTTTAAAGAAGACAATGAAATGGTAAACCGTAAAATCAGGAAAGCCATTGAACATGATATTATTCCGATTATCTGCTGTGGTGAAACATTAGAAGAAAGAGAAGCAGGTATTACACTTACATTGATTAAAAAACAGATTGTAAGTGCATTAAGGTATGTATCACCGGAAAATGCTCAGCGTTGTATTATTGCTTATGAACCAATCTGGGCAATTGGAACGGGGCGAGTGGCAACTACACAGCAGGCACAGGAGGTATGTTGTTCTATCCGTGGAATTATCCGCGATATTTATGGTACACAGATTGCGGATGCTATCCGTATTTTATATGGCGGCAGTGTGAATGCAGGCAACGCATTGCAGCTGTTTTCTGAACCGGATATTGACGGTGGTCTTGTCGGCGGTGCCAGTTTAAAACCTGAATTTTCAAAAATTGTAAATTATCAATAAAATACATAACTGCTGCAAAAGGAACGGTTTCTGATGGAGTTCTTTTTGCAGCAGTTTTTTAATGTGAAGTGCCATAATTATAATAATTAGCACTTTTATTTTTGCGCAAAATATGATATGATTCTTTAGGTATATTGTACCGATTATGGAAAATGTTAAAAGGAGAAATACAATGAGTAAAAAACCAGTTGTTTTAATGATACTTGATGGATATGGATTAAATGATAATACAAAAGGAAATGGTATTGCTGCAGCGAATACACCGGTAATGGATAAATTAATGAAGGAATATCCTTATGTAAAAGGCTATGCAAGCGGTCTTGCAGTCGGACTTCCGGACGGACAGATGGGTAACTCTGAAGTAGGACATTTAAATATGGGTGCCGGACGTATTGTATATCAGGAACTGACAAGAATCACAAAAGCAATAGAAGATGGTGATTTCTTTGAAAACGAAGAACTTTTAGGCGCAATTAAAAACTGCAAGGAGAACAATTCAGACTTACATTTATTCGGTCTGTTATCAAACGGCGGTGTGCACAGCCACATTACACATTTATATGCCCTGCTGGAACTGGCAAAGAGAAATGGTATTAAGAATGTCTATGTTCACGGCTTTATGGACGGACGTGATACAGCACCGGACGGAGGAAAAGAATTTATCAGCCAGTTATCTGACAAAATGGAAGAATTAGGTGTTGGACAGATTGCTTCTATTATGGGTCGTTACTATGTAATGGACAGAGATAACAGATGGGACAGAGTAGAAGCTGCTTATAATGCACTTGTAAAGGGTGAAGGAAATGAGGCAGAATGTGCAAAGTGTGCTATCGCCGCATCTTATGAAGATGGGAAAACGGATGAATTTGTTGTGCCGACTGTTGTAAAGAAGGATGGTAAGCCATTAGCAACGATTAAAGACGGAGATTCTGTTATCTGCTTTAACTTCAGACCTGACAGAGCAAGAGAAATCACAAGATGTTTCTGCGATGATGAATTTACAGGCTTTGACAGAGGCGCAAGAAAGAAAGTCCACTATGTATGCTTCACAGATTACGATGTAACAATCGGCAATAAGTATGTAGCATTCAAGAAAGAAAAGATTACCAATACATTTGGTGAATTTTTAGCAGTAAACAACAAGACACAGGCCCGTATTGCCGAGACAGAAAAATACGCACACGTAACATTCTTCTTCAACGGTGGTGTAGAAGAACCAAACAAGGGTGAAGACAGAATCCTTGTAAAGTCACCGAAGGTTGCAACTTATGATTTACAGCCGGAAATGAGTGCACCGGAAGTCTGCGATAAGTTAACAGCTGCTATCCGTTCAGATAAGTATGATGTTATTATCATCAACTTTGCAAACCCGGATATGGTCGGACATACCGGTATTGAGTCTGCCGTTGTAAAGGCAATTGAAACTGTAGAGACCTGTGTAGGCAAGTCTGTATAAGCATTAAAGGAAGTTGACGGAACTATGTTTATCTGCGCTGATCACGGAAATGCAGAACAGTTAATTGATTATAAGACCGGAGAACCGTTTACGGCACATACAACCAATCCGGTTCCGTTCATTCTTGTAAACTACGATGAAGCGTATACATTAAAAGAAGGCGGAAAGCTTTGTGATATCGTACCGACACTGCTTGAAATTATGGGTATGGAAAAACCAAAGGAAATGACAGGCGAATCCCTGCTTGTTAAAAAGAATTCATAAATTTCTATTGTGTTGGACGAATAGGAGTGCTATAATGATAATAGTATGCGATTATAATTTAATGAATAGAATCGTAAGCTTCGACACAATAGGAGGTGTGATAAATGTTCGGAATGTCGGCTGGTGATATTATACGAATTGTTTTAATGGGAATCTTTATATTAGTATGTATAGCATTATCAATCGTTGTTTTAATGCAGGAAAGCAAGCAGCAGGGTCTGTCTGGTACAATCAGTGGAGCCGCTGATACTTACTGGGGCAGAAACAAAGGCCGTTCAATGGAAGGAAAACTGGTATTATTTACAAAGATATTAGGTGTTGCTTTCTTTGTTCTGGCAGCTATATTAAATATTAATTTTTAAAAAGAAACCTGGATTCTCCGTAAAACAATGGAGGATTCAGGTTTTATTTTTTGCAGAAGTGAAAATATATAAAGGGGTTGGTTTTATGAAAAAACGCGGAAACATATCAATTAAAGCAAAACTTTTGGGTGTTATTACACCGGTAGTCATTGCAATTGTTGTTGTGCTGGTACTGGTATCGTATCTGGCATCCGCACATATCATTGAAAATTATTCGCAGAATCTGTTGGAATCTTCGGTTGAAAACCAGACATCAAAGATTGAATCGTGGTTAGATGAGAATCTTTCGTCTTTTCAAATGGCAAAGACAACGATTGAACAGTTAAATCCAGACGATGCACAGCTTCAGACGATTTTGGACAGCTATTATGGCTACAGCGACAATTATCCGGACGGATTATATGTATCCGACAGTAACGGCAATTTGTTAAAGGCTTCCAAATCTACAAAGAGTGAGAGCAGTCCGACAAAAAGCACATGGTATACTGAAGGTCTGACTCGTGTCAACATGGCAGTCGGTTCGGCTTACAAAAATGCAGAGGGTGTCAATGTCATCAGTGCATCGGGAATATTAAAGGATAATTCGGACAAAATACGTGTCATATCCGCAGATATGACGTTGGACCGCATTTCTATCATTGTCAATTCATTTATTGAAATGGACGATGCGCAGACATTTCTGGTTGACAAAAACAGCGGTACGATTTTAGCAGACCGTGATTCGTCTTTGATTTCACAAAAGCTCGGTGCAGCGGGACAGAGCATTTTTTATCAGGATATGGCACAGCGTATTGACGACCAGAACTACGATTTTACAACGATTGACGGTGAAATGACTGTTTCACAGGAGGTACAGGGAACGGACTGGATTCTGGTATCTTACATTCCTAAGAGTACGGTACTCGTGGATTTAGTTGCATTAAGAACACGAATGATTGTAATCGGCGTGGTTTGTATTATTCTGCTCTGCATATTGATTGAAAGAATGACACATATTGTTGTAAAACCTGTTAAAGAAATAACAAAGGCTATTACACAAATGGCATCCGGTGATTTCACGGTATCCGTCAATCCGCGCGGCAATGATGAAATCGCCGTAATGGGCTACAGTGTCCAGCATTTTATCGAAGCCATGAAGCAGATGATTACACAGATTGGACAGGTTTCCCAGACGTTAAGCGAACAGGCACAGTCCAGCAAGAGTGTATCCACGGAGTTAAATTCCGCAACGGAAATCCAGTCGCGTTCTATGGGCGAATTAAATTCAACGGTAGACCAGCTTGCGGTTTCTGTCAATGAAATTGCCGAAAACGCAACACAGCTTGCCGGGGTTGCCGCCGATACCAAGAAGGACAGCGATGTTGTTGATGTTAAAATGCGTGAAACGGTTGAAGTATCCGAAAAAGGCCGTCAGGATATGGAAAAAGTCAGCAAAGCGCTGGAGGGCATTGAGCTTTCTATTCATAACTTACAGGAGGCCGTTGACAAGGTCGGCACCGCTTCCGGTGAAATTGTTGACATTACCAATCTGATTGGCAGTATTGCGGAAGAAACCAATCTCTTGTCCTTAAATGCTTCGATTGAAGCGGCGAGAGCCGGAGAAGCGGGCAGAGGTTTTGCGGTTGTTGCTTCCGAAATCGGTACGCTGGCTAAAAACAGTGCCGATTCCGTTGCCAATATTACGGAATTAATTAACGAAATCAATAAGCTGGTAGAAAATGCCGTATCCCAGGCAGGAAGCAGTGCCTGTGAAATCGCCGGCAGTGCAGGTCTGATTCATGCGGCTGTGGACACCTTCCATACAATTTTCAGTAACATACAGGATACAAACGAATTGATGAAAAATGTTGTAAGCAAGATTGGCGAAGTCGATGAGGTTGCAACCAATGTTGCCGCTATCTGTGAAGAACAGGCGGCAAGTTCCGATGAAATTCTTGCAACTTCGGAATCCATGCTTACACAGGCAAAGAATATTACAAGAAACAGCGAACAGGTTGAATCCGCATCTGAAAATTTAGCAGTATCGGCAAATCAACTTTCATCACAGATAGAGCAGTTCCAGATTTAAGCTGATACCGGTAAAAGTCTGAGTATGGAGGTAAGATAAAATGAAAAAGATAATCAGTTGGTTTTTATGTATTACAATGCTTGCGGGCTGTCTGATTTTAGGCGGCTGTACACAGTCTGCAAAATCCGGTTCGTCCGCGGGCGGCAGTGTGAAAATGCTTTTATCGCTGGGACAGGCAGATGCCTTTCGTACCACGCTTGTGAATCAGGCAAAAAAGACCGCTTCGGAAAATAATGTACAGTTAGACGTACTGGATGCGGAAAGTTCCATTGAAAAGCAGGTTGAACATATTAAAAAAGCCGTATCCGAAAAATATGACGTTATTTTATGTAATATGGTTGATGCCGATACGGCACTGGAACTGGAGGCACTGGCAGGCGATATTCCGATTGTATTTTTTAACACGTCACCGGACGCTTCCCGCTTAAAAGCCGGAAAATACATTTATGTAGGCTCAAATGAAGCAGATGCGGGACAGTATCAGGCAGAATATGTTTTAGAGCAGTTAAAGTCGCTTTCAGAATTAAATGTGGCAATTATTAAAGGACCGGACAGCCATTCCGCAACAAAGGGCAGGACAGATGCCGTTAAAAATACGCTGAATACGTCCGGAAAAACGATTCATTATATGTTTGAAGACCATGCAGACTGGGACCAGACCCGTGCAGAAGAACTGTTTACAATCTTTTTAAAGACGAATCAGAAATGCAATGCTGTCATCTGCAACAATGATACCATGGCATTAGGTGTTGCGGACGCATGCAAAAAAGCTGGAAGAAATGACATTTTAATATTAGGAATTGATGCAACGGCTGACGGCTGTGCGGCAATTACCAACGGTACAATGAACTTTACGGTTTACCAGTCTGCAACAGGACAAGGAGAACGCCTGATTCAGGCAGGAAAGATTCTGGCACAGGGCGGCAGTATCAAGGATTTGGACGGTGCTGCGGAAAATGAAAAGTACGTATGGGTTCCGTTTGAAAAGGTAGATGCCTCTAACGTCAGAAATTATCAGTAAATAAAAGCGCATCAGGAAAGGCTCGGTGGAGAATGAATAAAGAACAGCTTGAAAAACGTAAAAAGTTAATCGCTGAATTGATTTTGGAAAATGAATTTTATGTACCGATGAAGACAAAGGAAATTGCAATTCTTTTGCAGATTCCAAAATCACAAAGAGGAGAACTTCAGGAGGTATTAGACAGCTTAGTCAGTGACGGAACGATTGGCGTTTCAAAGAAAGGAAAATACGGAAAACCGGATAATACGGCGGTTGTCGGTATATTTACCAGCACCAGGAGAGGTTTCGGCTTTGTTACGGTAGACGGCTGGGATGAAGATATTTTTATTCAGGAATCGGATACCGGAGGCGCATTCCATATGGATAAAGTAAAGGTGACGATTACCCATAAGAAGCAGGGCAACAAGCGCTGTGAGGGGAAAATTATCGGTGTGCTTGAGCATCAGCTTACCGAGCTGGTCGGTACATTTCAAAAAAACAGAACATACGGATTTGTTGTACCGGATAATGGAAAAATTCCGGTTGATATTTTTGTGCCGCAGGAAAAATCAATGGGTGCAATGAATGGTCATAAGGTTGTCGTAAAAATTACCAATTATGGCAGTCACGGCAAGAACCCGGAAGGTCAGGTCATTGATATTATCGGTCATATCAATGACCCCGGCACCGATGTATTGTCTATTGTTAAAGCCTATGATTTACCGGTGGAATTTCCAGATGCGGTCATGCAGTATTTAAAAAATATTCCCGATGAGGTAGACGAAAAGGACAAGGCGGGGCGTGTTGATTTCCGCGATGTTGATACGGTTACGATTGATGGCGAGGACGCCAAGGACCTTGATGATGCTATTACGCTGACTGCAAATGAAAAGGGCTACCAGCTCGGTGTGCATATTGCAGATGTAAGCCATTATGTGACAGAAAACAGCGTGCTGGATAAAGAAGCGTATAAGCGTGGAACCAGTGTTTACCTTGTGGATCGTGTTATCCCGATGCTTCCTCACAAATTGTCAAATGGAATCTGCTCCTTAAATCAGGGCTGTGACCGTCTGGCATTAAGCTGTATAATGGACATTGATAATAAAGGAAATGTGGTGGGACACCGTATTTGTGAAACATTAATCAATGTCAACCGCCGTATGACTTATACGAATGTAAAGAAAATTCTTGTCGATAAAGAGGCTTCTGTGATTGAAGAATACAAAGAACTTATTCCGATGTTTGAACGCATGGGAGAACTTGCGGCAATTTTAAGAAAGAAACGTTTTCAGCGCGGTTCGATTGATTTTGACTTTCCTGAAACGAAGATTATTTTGGATAAGGACGGTCATCCTTTGGAAGTCAAGCCGTATGACAGAAATGTTGCGACCAAAATCATCGAGGAATTTATGCTGATAGCTAATGAAACGGTTGCAGAGGATTATTTCTGGCAGGAAATACCATTTTTATACAGAAGCCACGAAAACCCGGATATGGAAAAAATTCAAAAGCTAAGCACATTTATTAATAATTTTGGATATTCCATTCATACCGGTGATGAAATTCATCCAAAGGAACTGCAAAAGCTTTTAGAAAAAATTGACGGAACAGACGAGGAAAATCTGATTGCACGTCTGACACTGCGTTCAATGAAAAGAGCACAGTACACAACAGAATGTGTCGGACACTTCGGACTTGCAGCAAAATATTACTGTCATTTTACGTCTCCAATCCGCAGATACCCGGATTTACAGATTCACCGGATTATTAAAGAAAATCTGCACGGTGGACTGAAACAGACACGTTTCAAGCACTATCAGAATCTTCTGCCGGAGGTGGCAAAGCATACCAGCACAACGGAACGGCGTGCCGATGATGCAGAACGTGATACCGATAAAGTCAAAATGGTTGAATATATGGAAAAACACATGGGCGAAGAATTCGACGGCGTGATTTCCGGAATGACGGCATGGGGCATGTATGTGGAACTGCCAAGCACGATTGAAGGCATGGTTTCTGTGACATCGCTGCGGGACGGGTATTACATTTATGACGAAAACCATTACGAAATGGTTAATGAAACCACCGGAAGAACCTTCAAACTCGGACAGAAGGTCACGGTCAAAGTTGTTGCAACCAATAAAATTTTAAGAACGATTGATTTTGAATTATCAGAAGGAGAATGGGAGAATGGCAGAACAAAAAAACGCAAACCGACTGATTTCCAATAATAAAAAGGCCTATTTTGATTATTTTATATAGGATAAATACGAGGCAGGACTGGTTCTGCACGGAACGGAAGTGAAATCTATCCGCATGGGAAAATGCTCTATTAAGGAGGCATATATTCAGATTCAGAACGGCGAAGTATTTATTAATAATATGAATATTACACCTTACGAAAAAGGCAACATTTTTAATAAAGACCCGCTCCGCCCGAAAAAGCTATTACTGCACCAGAGCGAAATCAACAAGCTTGCCGGACAGATTGCGCAGAAAGGATATACAATTGTGCCATTGCAGGTTTATTTAAGCAAAGGCCGTGTGAAAATGGAAATCGGACTTGGTCGTGGTAAAAAGCTCTACGATAAGCGTGATTCCATTGCAAAGAAGGATCAGAAGCGGGAGGCAGAGAAAGAATTTAAAGTACGCAATCTCTATTAAGCATATACAACCCGTTGTAATTTAATAAAAGCAGAAAACTATAAAATAAAAACACCACCGCTTTGCAGGGCAGATTATCGGTTCTGCAGAGCGGTGGTGTAAATTTTAGTCAATGCGTTCCTTTTTACTTTCACGTTTATTCTGATACATTGCTGATATTTTTAGCTTCATCCGTTTCAGTTTATAGGATGAGCCGTTTTGATCATTACAATAGCCTGAATTTTGACAACACTTTTTTTAATTTAAGACGGTTTAAAACGGTTTAAAATACTGTAAAATGGCAATAAAAAAAGCCCGAAACACCATAAAATACGGTATTTCAAAGCCTTTTTTAATAGTGGAGTAGACGGGAGTCGAACCCGTGTCCAAAAGCCCATTCACTGTTCTTCTACTATCATAGTTGGTTATTGTGGGTAAACCCTCATTCCCTCCGGTAGCAGGAAATCAACACCCTGATACCTTTAGTAGCTTCATAATACGCCCACCGGTTCAAAGCTTTACCGGCGTCGTTTCCCGTATAGTCGAAGCCTGGGTCCTAAAGTACGGGTACTCTAGGTCAGACTGCTGCAACTAGGCAGCGTAAGCTAAATTTTCGTTAGCGTTTATATTTAGATTTGTGAGTTGACGCATCACCTGCGGATAGCTTCACCAGCTTCAAAACCCCTGTCGAAACCTTTACTACCCCGAGTGTATACACCGGAATATTTTCGGTCAACCAGTCATAACGCTGATTATTTACTACTATAGCACGCGGTAACGGCTTCGTCAAGAATTATCTTGTGACTTTTATTGACTTTAAAGCACACAATAAGTAAAATAATAGTAAATTAGCGACAAAGTCGCTCAGAAATGTGGATAGTGTGAAAAATAACACTGATGTGCTTATTTTTCACACAGGGATTTGTTTCTGGGCGAAAGCAAATCCCTATGATGGCAGATGAGAAATCGCCTGCGCGAATTTCTCATCGCCTCTTCGCGACAAAGTCGCTCAGAAATGAGGAATAATATGGCAAAAAACGAATCAAAGAATCCGGCAAAGGAATATTCTGTCGGAGGATATACCTTTAAGACAAAAGAAGGCGCACAGGCGGCAAAGGATGAGCTGGCGGCAATTAAATATATGTCATCAAAAACAGACAGTACCAATGCAAAACAGGTATATATTTTGTATCATGACATTATTGATAAAAAACTGTTTAATACACTGATTGGCATGAATTATTTAAAAGAGCTGCAGCAGTTTTTATATCTTTCACCGGATGTGCCAAATGAAAAAATCAGGCCGATTCCGATTAATAATGAAACAAAAGAAATGATGGAGGGCCGCAGAGAGCTTACGGAACATAAAAGCGAAATCCGTAAGCTGACAAAGGAACGAAATCATTATAAAGACAATTTTGTTATATCTGTGATTGTAAATGTTGTACTGGTTGTTGTAATTGTGGCAATGATTTATATTACACTGCACAGTTCCAATGCAAATGTAATCAATTACGAAGTAAACCTTCAGGATAAGTATGCTTCATGGCAGGAAGAACTGCAGTCACAGGAAGAATCATTAAATGCAAGAGAACGTGCATTAAATCAGCAAAAATAATTTAAAAAAACACATTTTTAACATATTCTTACGATATAATCGGCACAAAGGTAAAAAGTCAGGAGGATATTACGAATGAATAAATTAAAAGTTTTAATGGTAGATGATGAAAGCAGAATGCGCAAGCTGGTAAATGACTTCCTGTCACGTAAAAATTATGAAGTCATTGAAGCCGGTGATGGTGAAGAAGCAATTGATAAATTTTATGCGGATAAAGATATTGCACTTGTAATCCTCGATGTTATGATGCCGAAAATGGACGGATGGGAAGTCTGCAAACAGATTCGCAAGGATTCCAAAGTGCCAATTATTATGTTGACGGCAAAAGGTGAAGAACGTGATGAATTACAGGGCTTTGACTGCGGTGCGGATGAATACATTTCAAAACCATTCAGCCCGAAAATTCTGACTGCCAGAGTGGATGCTCTGGTACGCCGTGCGTATATGGTAGATGGCAGCGAGTGTATTAACATCGGCGGAATTGAAATTGATAAAGCCGCACACATGGTTAAAATTGATGGGGAAGAAATTGAGCTGAGTTTCAAAGAATTTGAACTGTTATCTTATTTTGTGGAAAATAAAGGAATTGCTCTTTCAAGAGAAAAGATTTTAAATAATGTATGGAATTACGATTATTTCGGGGATGCCAGAACGATTGATACACATGTCAAAAAGCTGCGTAAAAAGATGGGTGAAAAAGGGGACTGCATTAAAACCATCTGGGGTATGGGATATAAGTTTGAGGTATAGTTATGGGCAGACATTCGATTAAAGTTAAAATTACATTATTACTGACTGTTATTATTACCAGTCTGGTTGTACTTTTGCTGATTTTAAACAGTACACTGTCTGAAAAATTTTATTTTTCAGATAAGCAGGAATGTATGTTAAATACATATTCCAAAATTGATCAGATTATGAGCGATTACGATGCGGGAACTGTTTCTGAATCCCAGATGAGTGATAGTATTGAACAGCTTACCGGCAGTGCGGCAATGTCTGTTATCGTGGTAAATAGTGACTGGACAACCGTGTATTCTAATATTAACGGCGAACAGGATATGATAAACCGCCTGCTCCGCAGTATTTTTAATAAAGATGTATTCGGAACGTCCGATTCGGCACCGCAGCAAAATTCAAACAATGAAAATGTGCCGGGCGATATGCAGGATATGAGTAATCCGGATAATAACAATCCGGATAAAGGAAATTTAGACAATGGCAGCCCGGATAAAAATAATCCGAAGAATAAAGACGATGTTTCCATTAATATGTCAGATAGTGGAATAGAAGAAAGCCGTGATATTATGACACAGACAGATTTATATACACTGCAAAAGGTTTATGATAACCGTCTGGGTGATGATTATTACGAGTTGTTCGGTACACTCTCCAATGGAGACAGTATTATGCTTCGTATGGCATTACAGGGGATTAAGGATAACGTATCCATTTCTAATACCTTCATTACTTATGTGGGAATCGGTATTTTGATTATTGGTGTCATTGCGGCATACATTTTTTCAAGTTATATTACAAAACCGATTCAGCAGCTTTCCGATATTGCAGAGAGAATGTCCAATCTGGATTTTGATGTGAAATATCACGGAAAAGATAAGAGTGAAATCGGTGTACTTGGAAACAGCATGAATAATATGTCAAAGAAGCTTGAAGAAAATATCTCACAGTTAAAATCAGCGAACAAAGAACTGCAAAGGGATATTGACCGCAAAGTTAAAATGGAAGAAGTGCGGACGGAATTTTTATCCAATGTATCGCATGAATTAAAAACACCGATTGCCTTAATCCAGGGTTATGCAGAGGGCTTAAAAGAGGGCATCAGCGATGACCCTGAAAGTATGGACTTTTACTGCGGTGTCATCATTGATGAAGCCGGTAAGATGAATAATATGGTAAAAAAACTGCTCACATTAAATCAGATTGAATTCGGCAACGAAGAACTTGTTATGGAGCGTTTTGATATTATTGAACTGATTACTTCTATTGTAAATGCAAATGAACTGCGGGCATCCCAAAAAGGAATACAGATAGAATTTAACCAGCGCGATGAACATATTGATGTGTGGTCCGATGAATATAAAATAGAAGAAGTTGTAACCAACTATATTACCAATGCCATTAACCACTGCGATTTTGAAAATCGGATTGAAGTTTCTGTAGAACGTATCGGTGATGATGTGCGGGTACATGTATTTAACACCGGAAAAAATATTCCAAAGGAAGATATTCCGAATATCTGGCAGAAGTTTTATAAGGTTGATAAGGCGCGTACCAGAGAGTACGGCGGCAACGGTATTGGACTTTCTATTGTAAAAGCCATCATGGATTCTTATGGAAAAGGATTTGGTGTCATCAATAAATCCAATGGTGTAGAATTCTGGTTTGACCTGGACGGTAAAGCTATGGTATAATATTTTAATAGAGCAGTAGGAACTGTTAAATATTGGAATAGACTAAATGAGGTGGTTACAAGATGAAAAAAATTGCAGCGTTATGCATTGGGGTAGGCTGTATGCTTACAGTAACAGGCTGTGGCAGTAATGTTACATTAAATACAGAACAAAATGATATGGTATCGGAATATATTGCGGGTGTTCTTTTAAAACATTCCTATGAGAACCAGTGGGAATATGAAAAACTTGCTGCAGCAAAAAAACAGAGTGAGAGCAGGAACAACAATAAGAATCATACAGCGACCGGCACAAATACTGTACAGCAGACGACCCAGCCTGCAACCCGGCCTTCTGCCATGACTGCAACAACCGCTGCACAGAATCCTTCTTCAACGGCATCAGCAACACAGTCAACAGCAGGAGAAACAAAAGCAGTGACTTCCTCTGATGAGGTGCTGAATTCATTAAAGCAGGTATTAGGATTAAATTCGGGAATTTCACTTTCCTATACACAGACGGTATCAGGTCAGCGTTATCCGAATGAACAGTATTCCGTGAGTGTACCGGCAAATAATTCCTGTGTGGTTGTAGCACTTGAATTTGAATTGACCAATACAACCGGCTCAGATATTACACTGAATACTGCATCTTCTAACGCAGTGATAAAGCTTGGCATTGAAGGAACAACTTTTACAAAGTCAAAGACGATTTTAAAAAATGATATGACGAATTTAAAGAGTGTTACTATACCGGCAGGACAAAGCTATACTGCTGCCGCAGTTTTTCAGATTCCGGAAATTTTTGCACAGAGTCTTGAAAATACAACTCTGACAGTTGGCAGTGCTAATGCAATACTGGGGACGATGGAGTTGAAAAAATAAGCAGCATAAGCGGCAGGTACAACAAGTATAATAAAATTAACATAAAAAATGAGATGTTTCCGTTACCGGTATCAGACCGGCAGGGGACATCTCATTTTTTATAAAATTCATTTTAAAGATTAAAGAAGTCAAAGCCTATCTTCCGAAAACTTTTTCCCGTGTATATTCACCCGCTTCACGTTCTGTCAGCTGGTGTACATAATCCGGGCGTCTTTCCGGTACATAGCCTTTTCCTGTACAGGCATATTCAGCATAATAACAGGTTTCGTGCGATTCCGGTTTATTCCAGTCGTGAAATCCGGTTTCTGATACCTGTTCACTTAAATCACAGCGGATCAGGACAACTTTTGCATAAATCCGCCATGGACGTGAAAGCATCGTTGTCCGCGGCGGACAATTTCCACTAAAAGAGCAGCTTTCAAATACGTAACCATACTTCTGGCCTTCATATGTAGATGGTGCAGTATAATAACTGTTAATCGTTTCGTTTCTGTTTAAAGCATATAATTCACAGTTTTTAAAATAACAGATTGCACTGCCGAAGATAAAATCGACTTCACCACTGATAAAACAATCTTCATATAACTGACGTCCGGGAATGCGCGGTGCAAATTCTGTCGGACCGACAAATCCACCCGGTTGTTTTTCTTTCATCGGAAGCGGACCGGTAAAGAGCGTATCCTGATGTCCGAGCATATGACAGTTTTTAAAAACCAGATCATCTCCTTCGGCATATACCGCAATTGCCTGACCGACCTTTTTTCCGAAACCTGCAGAATTTTCAAATGTGATGTTGTATGCATTAAAATGATTTGCCTGCACAAAAAAAGTATACGAACGGAATGTTCCGCGTTTACTTCCGTCCTCCATTGGCATAAATGCATAATAATTATTGGTAATCACCGTGCCGTCTGCATTTTCACCGATGAGTGTAATATTGTCTTTATGAATCTCTACCCGTTCTTTATAAATACCATTCTTAATAAAAACCGTTTCCGGTACGGAAGTAATGCTGTCGATGGCCTCCTGAACAGAAGTATAGTCACCGGAGCCGTCTTTTGCCACTGTAATCATTGTTTATCTCCTTTGTTATCATGCTTTTCGTCCTGCCTGATATGACGATTCGTTTATTAACGATATTATGTTTATTATATCATATTTAGACGGAAAACACATATAAAATTCGTCGATTTTATAGACTTTTTATATGAAAACGTGTATACTGTCGTTATCTTTTTTGAGGAAATATACGAAGGTGGAACAGTTATGATTACATTTGCAGAAGATATAAAAGACGTTTCCATATATCTTTCTTTAAGACAACAGGTTGGCTGGGTTTCTTTGACGACGGAACAGGCACAGCAGGCATTAGACCACAGCCTGAAGATTATTACAGTATATGATGATGAGTGTCCGATTGGCATGGGACGGATTGTCGGCGATGGGGCTGTAATCTGCTATATTCAGGATTTGATTATTATTCCGGAATATCAGAGCCGGCACATCGGCAGTATGTTGATTGAACGACTGATTGCTTATGTGAAAAGCATTACATTAAAAGATTCCCGGATGATGCTTTGTCTGATGTGTGCAAAAGGCAGAGAAGTTTTTTATGAAAAACATGGATTTACGGCAAGGCCGACCAGACAGCTGGGACCGGGTATGATTCAGTATATCCGCGTGGAGGAATCATGAAGAAAATACTGCTTTTTCAAATGAACGGCATTGCCTATGATTCGACACGCTTTTTTTCATCGTGTCTTGGCAAAGCATTAGAAAATGCCGGTATAGAAGTAACTTGGTTTGACTTCCGGAGGCAGACGATGAAAGATTTGGAGGCTTTATGCGGACAGTCGTTTGATGCCGTCATTGATTACAATTCAAAACTGCCGGGAGCAGTATTGGATGACGGAACACCCTTCTTAAATCACATACAGGCTCCGTTCTATAACTATATTCTGGATCATCCGGTATATCATCATGCGAATCTGAGTGTTCTGCTGGAGAATTATCATGTCATCTGCATTGATGATGACCATAACAAATATATAAGCAAATGGTATCCGCATATTAAAAGTGTCCATACCCTGTCTGTTGGTGCAGCTAAAGCGGAAAATGCAGTAAAATCAGAACAGCACAGAAAAGAGGGCATTTTGTTTCCGGCAACGTATCTGAATCCACGTGACTATTATGAATTAATCACTGCACTGCCGGACAGTATGCAAAAATATACCAAGGCCGTTTTAGACTGTCTGCTTTCGGATACGCATTGTACCTTTGAAGCTGCGGCGATGCAGGTGTATAAGGAATATGATACCGGAATGGCATTTCCGGTGTTTGCGCAGAGCAATTTTCTGGCAGATGTCTATGTCCGTGCATTATATCGTGAGCGAGTACTGGAAGCTGCTGCCAAAAGTGGTTTGCCGGTACGCATTTTTGGTGAAAAATATCAGGAGAGCAGCATTGGTGAATTTTCAAACGTGACAGTTCTGCCGCAGATGTCATATCGAGACAGTTTATCTGCCATTGCGGAATCTGCCTTTGTATTAAATGTTATGCCGTGGTTTAAATCCGGTATTCATGACCGTGTGCTGAATGCAATGTACAACGGTGCGGTGAGTATCACGGATTCCAGCAGCATGATGGATACCTGTTTTACGCCGCAGCAGGATTATATTGCGTATTCACTGGATCGTATTGAAGCGTTGCCGGATTTGTTAAATACGTATGTACCGGACGAGGATTTCAGAGCGCAGACCGCCGCGCGGGCATTTGCAAAGGTACAGACCTTTACCTTTGCAAAACAGGCAGAATATATCAGGACAATATTGTAGTAGGAAAGTAACATATCAATGCACGTTGTAAACTAATTTTAAATATAGGTTGACAATACTTCTTTCAAATTGTAAACTAATAAAAGAACAGACAGCAGGCATCGTAAACAAAGGACTGTCCGTTCAATTTATAGGACAAAAAGAAGGATAAAACAATGCAGAAGAAAAAATTTTCTTTAACACAATTAATTTTCATGGCACTGATGGCAGCCGTCATGTGTATTGCAGGACCGCTTGCCGTGCCGATTGGGCCGGTTCCGATTACGCTGACCAATCTGGTTATTTATATTGCAGTCGGGGTGCTTGGTACCGCACAGGGAACCATTAGTTACTGTCTGTATCTGCTTCTGGGAATGGTCGGTCTTCCGGTTTTCTCAGGCTATGCCGGTGGACTTGGCAAACTTGCCGGACCGACAGGCGGATATCTGATTGGCTTTATTGCAATGGCACTGATTGGTGGAATTGTGATGGAAGTATCACACAGAAAACTGATTCCAACACTGATTGGCTGGTTTATCGGAACAGCCGTTGATTATCTGTTTGGAACACTGTGGTTTATGTATATCATGCACACGACATTTATGCAGACTATGGCAGCGTGTGTTTTTCCGTTTATTATCGGTGACTGTATAAAACTGATTGCCGGTGTCATGCTTGGCAGACAGCTTCATAAAATACTGGTACATGCCGGATTTATTAAAACAGCAGTAGCATAACCGCTAAAATTTTTTGATAAATCAATATGATAAATGAATAATTAATAAGAATTAATAAAACCCCGCACTTTCAATGTCCTCTACGGACGGAAAGCGCGGGGCAGATTTTTATGCATTTATATTATCGCACAATTTCAGATGAAATTATACAAAATCTACTATGCAAGCAGTGCCTTTACATAATCTGCAATTTCCTGATTCTTGCAGTTTGCAAAGAATAATTCCTGGAATTTTTCACCGGCAACAGCACCCTTTACAAGGTCCTGATCAAGGTTCTTTAAAATGTCGATTAAGCTGTCTTTGAAAGCAACCTTTCTTACTACATCAAGAATCTTCTTATTTCTCTGTTCCGGAACAACTCTTTCCTTTGGATAACCGCCGCCCGGTTCGCCTTCAAATAATTTTTCAAAAATGTATGTAAGATTTAATTCAGCACCCCAGCCAAAGCCCTTTGCAAATGGGAGTGAAATGGCATTACCGTCATTAATCTGCATAAACATATATGCATCTGAAGGGTCTACAACATGTCCGCACAGAACACCCGGGAATGAATTTAATGCAAGCATGGCGCCTTCACCTGTACCGCAGCCTGTTACAACGAAATCAGCAGCACCGCTGTTAATTAAAAGAGCAGCTAAAATACCGTTCTGTACATATGTCAGCTGTGCAGCATCGTCAGCAGCATACATACCGTAATTATCAACTGTATGTCCCTTGCTTTCTGCAACCTTCTTTAAAGTGTTATAAACCATTTCATTTTTTGCAGCCTGGCTGTTTTCATTAATCAATGCAATTCTCATGATTTTAAAACCTCATCTTTCTTTATTTTGCAATATTGCAATTAAATTAACTATAAGCAATTATGAGAGATTTGTCAATGTATGTGAAATTTGTAACAACAAGTGTTAACTTTGTGGATTTTTATGTTGACATTTAACGGCGCAGGTATTAAATTAGTTGTAAACTTAATTTTTTAAGAGGTTTACAATTTACAACAAAACGGAGATCGTGTAAAAAAACACACTGATGTGCTGATTTTTTACACAGCACTTTGTTTATGAGCAAAAATAAAGTGCTATGATGGCAGATGAGAAAACGCATGCGCAAATTTTTCATCGCCGTTTCGCAACAAGTTGCTCAGAAATGGAGATTAGTATGTTAGAACTTGCAAAAGAAATTGTCGGCGGAAGACGGCTGACAAGAGAAGAAGATTGTTCGTTTTTACTGGAAGCGGATATTAATGAATTGTGTGAAGGTGCGGATTATATCCGTAAAAATTTATGTGGAACACGCGCGGATTTGTGTGCAATTATCAACGGAAAAAGCGGTGCATGCAGTGAAAACTGTAAATTCTGCTCACAGTCCGCACATCATCACACCGCCTGTCAGGCAGGAGATTTTATTGATGAAGAAGCCATTTTATCCGGCTGCCGCGAAGCATGGGAGCAGGGGGTAGACCGCTACTGCATCGTAAC
>OGLM01001788.1_pt1 | contig 21170 bp, 20 predicted proteins | sample 1572531 | NCBI WGS metagenome assembly OGLM01 (sample SAMEA2581909, study PRJEB24529) | metagenome | biome: Human gut stool | place: China | collected 2011 | reverse complement strand
ATTGAACACTTGCTTCCAAGGTGTCAAATCAGGTTGACCAAGCTCTATTTTAAACACAGCATCCGTATCATATTCATCCAATATTGCTTCTCTGAAAAATGCGACCCTTCCTCGGTTAGAGTGCTCATATTCACTTCCTTCGCAATACATCGAAATATATACACCAAATAATTCTTGTTTCTCTTTTGCTAATTTTGCAATACTCTTGGTATATATCTTTTCAGTATTGTACCCTTCACTTGTAAGCAATGCTTCTACCTGTGTTATCTTTTCTTCTATTTCACTCTCCTCAATTATCTCTGCACCGGAATTTTTTATTTTTTCTTCATTTTCAGATACATACTTTTGTATATTTCTGAACTGAAGTAATTTTGAAATATGGTACTCATAATAATACTCTTTGATTCTCTCATTGTTGTGATCATCACACAAATAACTAATCCACAGTGTGTTATTAAATTGACTCCTTGCCAATGTATTCTTCTATAAACTTTCCCTGTTCTATCAGTTCTTTAAATTCCGCCTGTTTTCTAAGCATAAAAAATTCTCCCTTAATATTTTGTTATAAACTTGCAGCCATCCTGCTGATACTCATATACTTCCATCTCACCGTCAATATATGTTGCATCTTCCACATTGAAAAGAGTAACACATTTTCCTTGCAAACCAATCAATGCCATTCTTGTACTTCTGTAGGCTACTCCACCAAATACCCAAGTCTTTCGGCATCCTCTATCTTTGACAAAATGTCTGCTATCAAATCCTTTTGCTTGACTGTAGCCGTAAGTAAACCGCAGGTACTATCTATCTTCTCCACACCTTCACGGGTGCTGATATAATTCATGTAATTGACAAGATGTGAAGGAGGGACATTTTTGAGATAGTTGCAACGTAAAATTAATTTAGGCATCTGTCCTCCTTTACAAGTTAATAATCCTCTGTCTCTCCAAAATATCGTCTGCTATTATACAATATCTTGTGGGGCAGGGAAAGAAGAAATCACAACTTTCCCGGGGGAAAATGTGACGAACTTTGACTGTGTTTTTTGGCAAAACCCACCGTTGCTTTTTGCTTCCGGCGGGGGTATACTAAAAATTACCCCCATTTTGCAGGAGGAATTTCTATGCGTTTTCACGTTATCTGGCGCAAGAGCCATGAGCCGGAGGAAGCCTATCGCGACTTCTTCGAGACAAACGATATTTACGAGGCCAAGGATTTCGCCATGCGCCTGGCCTTTGACGAGACGAACTGCGTCTATGTCCGCGACGAGAAGCGGGACGAGATCGTCCGCGACTTCGACGCGGAGGTCTACCGCTGAAGCTCATAAACCAACCGCCTCCGGCCATACTAAGGCCGGAGGTGATTTTTATGCCCAAACGCAAGCGCAGCCGGGAGGGCTTTCCCTATGACGCTACACCGGACGTCCACCACTTTCCCGGCGTGCCGCGCAGCAGCTTCGACCTGGTGAATATGTACGGCACCTATAACATTCAGCCCACGTCTGACACGGAGAACACCTTTCCCCTCATCGCCCCCGGCCTGCCCAAGGCCTACCGGAACATGAAGCTGGACAAACACGACCTGGAGCCGTGAACCGCAGAAAGCCGCATGGCGCGAGCGCGCCATGCGGCTTTCCCATACTGCCATGACGAGTTTCCAAAGAAAACGCAACATTGTCCCGGAAAAATCCGGAAAGTTTTAATCATTTAAAGTGCGGCTCGGTACAATGCACAAATAATTGTTATTTCTTTGGCAATTCGCATAATTGACGCAAATTTCACAAACCCGTATAATATAAGTAAACTGGTAAGACCAGTGCGGCGCGCAGTATCTCCGCACCGCGGGAGAGGGTATTTCTGCCCGATCGCACAGAATAGGGAGGACCCCATGTACACCTTAGGTATCGACATCGGCAGCACCACTTCCAAGTGCGCCGTTCTTAAAGATGGAAAAGAGCTGGTGGCCCACAGTCTCCAAACCGGCGGCCTGGGCACCGGCGGGCCGGAGGAGGCGCTGGCGCAGCTGTGGCAGTCCTGCGGCCTGACCCGGGCCGACATGGACTGCGCCTTTGTCACCGGCTACGGCCGCAAAAACTACGAGGGCGCCGACGGCGAAATCAGCGAGCTGACCGCCCACGCCCTGGGCGGGCGCTTCGTGTTCCCGGACCTGCGTACCGTCATCGACATCGGCGGGCAGGATGCCAAGGTCATCGCCCTGTCGCCCAGCGGCAAGATGGTGAACTTCGTCATGAATGATAAGTGCGCCGCCGGTACGGGGCGGTTTCTGGATGTGATGGCCTCTATCCTCCGCCTGGATGTGGACGATCTGGATGCCGAGGCCGCCAAGGCCGCGGCCCCCGCCGCTATCTCCAGCACCTGCACCGTGTTTGCCGAGAGCGAGGTCATCAGTCAGCTGGCCAACGGCGTCAAGCGCCCCGACCTGGTGGCGGGCATCTGCCGCAGCGTGGCCAGCCGCGTGGCGGCCCTGGCCCGGCGGGCGGGCGTCACGGAGCAAGTCTGTCTCTCCGGCGGTGTGGCCCGGAACGACGCGGTGCGGCAGGCGCTCAGCGACGAGCTGAACGTCCCCGTCAGTGTGGACCCGCTGGCCCAGTATTTCGGCGCCATCGGCGCGGCCCTGTGGGCATATAAGCAGACGACATGAATAAGCAGAAGTGCGTTTCGATAAAAGCTGTGAGGAGGAACTGAAATGGCAGAAGAAGTGAAGAAGGCCCCGAAGCCGGTGGATCCCAATTCCGCCAAGTATAAGCTGGGCAAGATCGCGGCGGACGCCTATGTGGATGCCATCGAGGCCAAGAAGCGCGGCGAGAAGGTTGCCTGGGTGTCCAGCAACTTCCCTGTGGAGATCCCGGAGACTATGGGCATCGCCACCGTGTATCCCGAGAACCAGGCCGCCGGCATCGCCGCCCGCGGCGCGGGCACGAGAATGTGCGAGGTGGCGGAGTCCGAGGGCTACTCCAACGACATCTGCGCCTACGCCCGCGTGTCGCTGGCCTACGCCAAGCTGAAGTCCTGTCCCGAGCAGGACGTGGCCATGCCCGACGTGGTGCTGTGCTGCAATAACATCTGCAACTGCATGATCAAGTGGTATGAGAATCTGGCGCAGGAGCTGAACGTTCCCATGATCATGCTGGATATCCCTTTCAACCCCGATTACGACGTGTCCGACGCGCTGGTGCAGTACGTCTCCGCCCAGTTCTGGGATGTGGTACATCAGCTGGAAAGCCTGTTCCACCTGAAGTGGGACGACGACAAGTTCCAGCAGGTCACCGGCTTCAGCTGCCGCGCTTCCCGCGCATGGCTGGCCGCTACCGGCTGCGCCAAGTACGTTCCCTCCCCCTTTAACGGCTTCGACCTGCTGAACCACATGGCCGTCATGGTCACGGCCCGGGGCAAGTCCACCGCCGCCGACGCCATGGAGACCCTGCTGAAGGAGTACGAGGACAACCACAAGAACGGTACCTCCACCTTCCGGGGCGAGGAGAAGTACCGCATCATGTTTGAGGGCATCGCCTGCTGGCCGTACCTGCGTGCCACCAGCACCGGCCTGAAGTCCCGGGGCATCAACATGGTCACCACCATCTACGCCGACGCCTTCGGCTTCGACTACAACACCTTTGACGAGATGATCCGCGCCTACTGCAAGGTGCCCAACGCCATCAATTTGGAGATGAGCCGCGACAAGCGCATCAAGCTCTGCAAGGACAACCACGTGGAGGGTATGCTGGTGCATACCAACCGCTCCTGCAAGCTGTGGAGCGGCTTCATGTACGAGATGAGCCGCCAGATCGGCAAGGCCTGCGATATCCCCGTGGTCAGCTTCGACGGCGATCAGGCCGACCCCCGCAACTTCTCCGAGGCCCAGTACGACACCCGCGTGCAGGGTCTGACGGAGATCATGGAAGCCAACAAGGCTGCGAAAGGAGTGTAAGGCATGAACGACATCCTCAACAAGCTGCATGAGGCAGCAGCCTCTCCCCGCGCGCAGATGGACGGCTATCTGGCCCAGGGCAAAAAGATCGTCCTGTGCGCTCCTGTTTATACTCCCGAGGAGCTTATCCACGCCATGGGCTTCGTGCCTATGGGAGCCTGGGGCGGCGATGTAGCGCTGAACCGCGCCAAGGAATACTGCCCCGCCTTCCTCTGCGCCATTGTCCAGTCCCTGCTGGAGCTGGGCATCAACGGTGCCTACGAGGGCGCGTCCGCTATCGTCATCCCCTCCCTGTGCGATACCCTCAAGACCGTGGGCGAGAACTGGAAGTACGCCGTGCCGTCCATCCCCTTCATCCCCATGACCTATCCCCAGAACCGCAAGCCCGCCTACGGCGTGGCCTATACCAAGGCCGGGTATGAGCGGGTCATCCGCGACCTTGAAAAGCTGGGCGGTACATTCTCCGAGGAGAAGCTGCTTGCCTCCATCAAGGTCTACAACCGCCACAACGCCGCCATGCGGAAGCTGGACGAGGTGCTGGCCGTTCACCCGGAGATCACCGCCGCCCAGCGCAGCGACATCTTCAAGAGCGCTTTCTTCATGACCAAGGAGGAGCACACCGCGCTGGTGGAGGCGCTCATTGAGAAGCTGGAAGCCCAGACTCCCGCCGCGGAGAAGCTGCCCATCGTCATCTCCGGCATCCTGACGGACGCCCCGGCGCTGAACGCCATTCTGGACGAAATGGGTCTGCACATCGTGGCCGACGACGTGGCCGCACAGTCCCGCCAGTACCGCACCGACGCACCGGAGCGCGATGACGCCCTGAACGCGCTGGCCGAGAAGTTCGCCGCCATGGGCAACTGCTCCGTGCTGTACGATCAGGAGAAGAACCGGGTGAAGTGGATCGTGGACACCGCCAAGGCGAGAAGCGCCAAGGGCGTTCTGGTGGTGCTGACCAAGTTCTGCGACCCGGAGGAGTTCGACTATGTGATGATCAAGGAGGCCTGCGAGGCCGCCGACCTGCCCCTGACGCTGGTGGAGGTGGACCGTCAGATGGTGCGGTTTGAGCAGGTGCGAACCAACCTCGAGACCTTCCGCGACCTGCTGAAAATGTAAGCAACACACCATTTATTAACATACATGGAGGAACGATATGAGTGAAGTAAAGCGTCCCCTCGAGGGCGTAAAGGTGCTGGAGCTGGCCACCTTTATCGCCGCCCCCTGCTGCGCCCGCTTTCTGGCGGATCTGGGCGCCGAGGTCATCAAGGTCGAGGCCCCCGCCGGCGACCCCCTGCGCTACACCGCTGTCAACGAGGGCCGTCCCCAGGATCAGAAGGAGAACACCTCCTACGATCTGGAGAACGCCGGCAAGACCTGCGTCTGCCTGAACACCAAGACCCCCGCCGGCCGTGAGGCACTGGAAAAGCTCATCGCCGAGGCGGACATCTTCATCACCAACTGGCGGCAGAACCCTCTGAAAAAGGCCGGTCTGGACTATGAGACGCTCCACGCCAAGTACCCCAGGCTGGTGTACGGCTTCGTGTCCGGCTACGGCGAGAAGGGCCCCGACAAGGACCTGCCCGGCTTCGACTTCACCGCTTTCTTTGCCCGCGGTGGTATCCTGGGCACCCTGTTCGATAAGGACGCCCTGCCCATGCTGACCATCGCCGGCTTCGGCGACCATCAGGTGGGTATGTACCTGGCCTCCGGCGTGCTGGCGGCCCTGTACCGCGCCCGCGAGACCGGCATCGGCGACCGCGTGGTGGTCTCCCTGTTCCACAGCGCCATCTGGGATGTCTCCCTGCTGCTGCAGGCCAGCCAGTACGGCGACCCCACCACCCAGTACCCTCTGTCCCGCCGCACCCTGCCCAATCCCCTGGTGGTGGCCCACAAGACCAAGGACAACAAGTGGCTCCAGATCGCCATGCCCCAGTACAACCGCCACTATCCCATCTTTATGAACGCCATCGGCCATCCCGAGCTGGCCGAGGATCCCCGCTACTATCCCCAGACCAACCTGCAGGCCAACATCGAGGAGTTCTACGACTTCCTGGTGGCCGAGATGGCCAGCCGCACCCTGGACGAGTGGTGCAAGCTGATGGACGCCAACGATCTGCCCTACGCCGTGGCCCAGACCTGGGATCAGCTGCTGGTGGATAAGCAGGCATGGGCCTCCGGCTGCTTCTACGAGATGGAATATTCCAACGGCAATAAACGCACCATGGTCCGGCCTCCCGTTATCTTCGAGGAGACGGAGCTGCCTCCCTACAACCGCGGTCCGTACCTGGGCGAGCAGACCGAACTGGTGCTGAAGAACCTGGGCTACACCGACGAGCAGGTGGCCGCCATGATCGCCGCCGGCGAGGCGGTGCCCATGGATCCCTCCCTGAAAGACTGACGGCGGGATCTTTTCCGCCCTGCCATCGTCAAACCGTCTCGACGTACACACGGTACGCCATCGCCGGTTTGCCATCGGCAGAACGAAAAATCTCTCCGCCGTAGGCGGAGCGCGACGAACACGAACACCCCGGCGACTTGAGGAAAAGCAAACTATAAGGGCGCGGCGCGTTGAGGAGCGCGCCGCCGCCCCCGGAATATGAAGGAGAAGAATTATGAAGATCGCTGCTTATGAAGTACGTCCCGACGAGAAGCCCGTTATCGAGAACCTGTGCAAAAAATATGGCATCGACCTGATCTCCACCCCCGCAAATCTGGATAAGACCACCGCCCATATGGCCGCCGGCTGCGACGGTGTCACCACCCTGGGCCAGAGCGACTATTCCAACGCCGTTCTGGACGAGCTGAAGGGCTATGGCGTACAGGTGCTGGCCAGCCGCTGTGTGGGCTATAACCACATGAACTGCGACTACGCCCGATCTCTGGGCTTCCGCCTGTGCAACGGCGCTTACGCGCCCAACGGCGTGGCGGAATACACCGTTATGGCCATCCTGATGTGCATCCGCAAGTTCAAGAAGGCGCTGTACAACACCAACGACAACGACTTCACCCTGAAGGGCAAGATGGGCCGCGAGCTGCGTACCATGACCGTGGGCGTCATGGGCACCGGCAAGATCGGCTTCACCATCATCAAGTGCCTCAGCGGCTTCGGCTGCCGTATCATCGCCAACGATGTCTATGAGAACGATGCCGTCCGTGCGTACGCCGAGTATGTGGACCTGGACACCCTGTACCGTGAGTCCGACATCATCACCATCCACACCCCGCTGCTGCCGGAGACCACCGGCATGATCGGCCGCGAGGCCATTGCCAAGATGAAGGACGGCGTGGTGTTCATCGACAACGCCCGGGGTGAGCTGATGGATATCGACGCCGTCACCGAGGCGGTGGAGTCCGGCAAGTTCGGCGCGCTGTTCATGGATGCCTTCCCCGGCGAGACCGGCATCATCCACGTTCCCCACGATGAGGACATCATCCGTACCCCCGGTATGCCCTACTTCAAGCTGAAGTACCTGCGCTCCTTCGTCAACGTCTACCACACGCCCCATATGGCCTTCTTCACCGAAGAGGCCGCGGAACAGATGGCCGAGTGCGGCGTCAACAGCATCTATGAGATTTTGACAGAGGGTAAGTCCAAGCACGAGATCCCCTGCTGAGCAGAGCAGTGACCCATACTTTAACAGGAGGAAAACTATGATTTTCGACGCAAAGCATGAAATGATCCGCAAGCTGGTCCGCCAGTTTGCCGAGACCGAGCTCACCACCGAGGTCCTTGACAAGGTGGAGGAGACCGGCGAGTTTCCCGAGGAGATCGTGGACAAGATGGCCAAGTGCGGCTTTCTTGGCCTGAAGATCCCCCGCGAGTACGGCGGTGCCGGTGCCGATACCCTGGCCTATGTCATCATGATCGAGGAGATCGCCCGTGTCTCTGCTGTGGCCAGCCTGTACGCCAATACCCCCAACTCTCTGGGCGGCGGCCCCCTGATGCAGGCGGGCACCCCCGAGCAGCTGGAGAAGTATCTCCGTCCCTCCGTGGAGAACAAGGTGAAGATCGTTTTCGGCCTCACCGAGCCGGGCGCCGGCTCCGACGCCAGCAGCATGGTCACCACCGCCGTGAAGGATGGCGACGACTACATCCTCAACGGCCGTAAGTGCTTTATCTCCGGTGCACCTCTGGCCGACTACTGCATCGTCTACGCCAAGACCGACATGAGCCGCGGCAATAAGGGTATCTCCGCCTTTATCGTGGACATGAAGGCCCCCGGCGTCTCCTGCGGCAAGCACGAGGCCAAGATGGGTCTGGTGGGCTACGCCACCTCCGACGTGGTGCTGGAGGATGTCCGCGTCCACAAGAGAGATATGCTGGGCAAGGAGAACATGGGCTTTATCAACGCCATGAAGACGCTGGACGGCGGCCGTCTGGGTGTGTCCGCCCAGTCCATCGGTCTGGCCCAGGGCTGCCTGGACGAGGCCATCAAGTACTCCAAGGAGCGCGTCCAGTTCGGCAAGCCCATCTGCAAGAACCAGGCCATCGCCTTCATGCTGGCGGATATGGCAACCAAGCTGACCGCCGCCAAGGAACTGGTCTATATGGCCGCCCAGATGAAGGACAGAAACGACCCCAACGCCTCCATGTACTGCTCCATGGCCAAGTACTTCGCCTCCGAGACGTGCAACGAGATCGCCGCCAAGGCGGTGCAGATCCACGGCGGCTACGGGTACATCAAGGAGTACCCCGTCGAGCGTAAGTACCGCGACTGCCGCGTGTTCACCATCTACGAGGGGACCTCTCAGGTCCAGCAGATGGTCATCTCCGGCAATTTGCTGAAGTAATGCGGAAAGGAGCAAGAATAGAATGAAGCTTATCGTATGTGTCAAGCAGGTGCCCGACACCTCCGGCAAGGTGGCCGTCAACGCCGACGGCACGCTGGACCGCGCCTCCATGCAGACCATCATCAACCCCGATGATATGAACGCCGTCGAGGCCGCCCTGGCCCTGAAGGATCAGCTGGGCTGCCCCGTCATCGCCGTGTCCATGGGTCCCCCTCCCGCCGCCGGTATGCTGCTGGAGCTGAAGGCCATGGGCGTGGACAAGGCCGTGCTGGTGTCCGCCCGTGAGTTCGGCGGCTCCGACACCTTCGCCACCTCCCAGATCCTGGCCGCGGCCATCAAGAACCTGGGCGTGGACAAGGACGACATCATCTTCTGCGGCCGTCAGGCCATCGACGGCGACACCGCCCAGGTGGGCCCCCAGATCGCCGAAAAGCTGGAGATCCCCCAGGTGTCCTATGTGGCCGACATCGAGAAGGACGGCGACACCCTCACCGTCCGCCGTATGCTGGAGGACGGCTACATGACCGTCCAGGTCCAGACCCCCTGCCTGCTCACCTGCATCAAGGAGCTGAACACCCCCCGCTACATGACCATCCGGGGCATCCTGGATTGCGACGCCGAGCCCGTCACCGTGCTGGATTACAACGCGCTGAAGGACGATCCCCTCATCGAGGTGGACACCATCGGCCTGAAGGGCTCTCCCACCAATATCTACAAGAGCTTTACGCCTCCCCGCAAGGGCAGCGGCATGATGCTGGAGGGCAGCGGCAAGGAGACCGTGGAGCGGCTGTTCGGCATCCTGTCCGCCAAGCACATCATCTGAGAAGGGAGAAACGATATGTCTACTTTTATGAATACCGATCCCAAGGCCTTCTCCGGCGTGTGGGTCTTTTGCGAGCAGCGGCAGGGCAAGATGATGCCCACCACCTTTGAGCTGATCTCCGAGGGGCGCAAGCTGGCCGACGAGCTGGGTGTGCAGCTCAGCGGCATCCTGCTGGGCGACAGCGTGGACAACATCGCCGCGGAGCTGGGCGGCTACGGCGCGGATAAGGTCTACGTCTACAACAGCCCCCTGCTGAAGGACTACACCACCGACGCCTACACCAAGATCATCACCGACGCGGTGCATGAGTTCAAGCCCGAGATCATGCTGTTCGGCGCCAGCCATATCGGCCGCGACCTGGCGCCCCGCTGCGCCGCCCGTCTCCACACCGGCCTGTGCGCCGACTGCACCCACCTGGACGTGGATCTCAACGGCTACATCAACTTCCTCCGCACCGGATCCTCTCTGGACGTGGACGCCATGAACTTCGAGACGAAGCTCTTTGACGTCAACACCAACCTGAAGATGACCCGTCCCGCCTTCGGCGGCCACCTGATGGCCACCATCATCTGCCCCCGCTTCCGCCCCGCCATGGCCACCGTGCGCCCCGGCGTGATGAAGAAGCGCGAGTTTGACGAGAACGGCGCGAGCAAGGTGGAGCTCATCCACCCCGCCTTTACCCTCACCGAGGCCGACATCCACACCAAGGTGCTGGAGATCGTCAAGGCCGCCCGCGCCATGGTGGACCTGACCGGCGCTGAGGTGGTGGTCTCCGTGGGCCGCGGCATCGCCAAGGACGTGGAGAAGGGCATCGCCCTGGCCGAGGAGCTGGCCGCCCTCATGGGCGGCGTGGTGGGCGCGTCCCGCGCCGTGGTGGACGCCGGCTGGATGACCGCCGACCATCAGGTGGGACAGACCGGCAAGACCGTCCATCCCCGCATCTACGTGGCCCTGGGCATCTCCGGTGCCATCCAGCACAAGGCCGGCATGCAGGACTCCGAGTGCATCATCGCCGTCAACAAGAGCGATGTGGCCCCCATCTTCGAGGTGGCGGATTACGGCATCTGCGGCGACCTGTTCAAGGTGGTCCCCATGATGATCGAGGAAATGAAAGCCCTGAAGAAGTAATATCCCCCTCCCCACAGCGGGAAAGCCCGAAGGCACCGTCCTCCGGGCTTTCCTGCATCCTGCCCTTGCTATTTTCCCCGGGATGCGCTATACTGTCCGGGTATTTTCTGTGAAAGGAGGCCCTTCCATGCCGGAAGCCGTACATATCCCCTGGCAGCCCATCGGCGGCGGGCGGGCCAGCGAGGCCATCTATGACCAGCTGCGGGAGCTTATCACCTCCGGAGTGCTGAAGCCCGGCGACCGCCTGCCCTCCGAGCGTGCCATGATGGAGCAGCTCCACCGTTCCCGTCCCACCATCCGCGAGGCCCTGCGTATGCTGGAGCAGGGCGGCTATGTGGCCTCCACCCACGGCGCCAGCGGCGCCGTGGTGCAGGAGCTGACCATCGACGGCGTGGAGCAGCCGCTGTCGGCCATGCTCCAGCTGAACCAGATCTCTCTGGAGGAGCTGGGCGAGTACCGCGCCGTCAACGACGGCACCATCGCCGGCTGGGCGGCCCGGCGCCGCACCGACGAGGATCTGGCGGCGCTGGACAGCTGTCTCACGGCGGCGGAGCAGGCCCTGGGCGACTACCGCCGCTTCGCCGAGCTGGACGTCCGTTTCCACAGTCTGCTTTCCCGCGCCACCGGCAACCAGGTGGCCATGATCGTCACCGATGTCCTGGGCCAGGTGGAGCAGCACACCCTGCTGAAAAAGATGGAGACGCTGAACGACAGCGCGTGTCTGGCTCTGGAACGCCGTATTCTGGCGCGCCACCGGGAGATACTGAGCGCTATCCGCCGGCAGGATGACGCGGCCGCCAAACAGGCCATGCGTGAGCACACCCGCGCCGCCGCCACTGATCTGAAGGTCTGACCCCCAAGAGCCTTCCCCTGTAGGGGGCGGCGTCCCCGCCGCAGGCGGCATTTTCTCCGCCCCAACTTCCATTTCCTGCCAAATTTTCCTGTTTTTATTCCCGGTAACAGAAAAATGTGTAAAATTTCCATAAAAAGGCTGGACAAACGGTGCAGCTGTGCTATAATCTGACTATCCGCAGAGGTACCTCTGCATTTGCGTTTTAATAACCATTAAAACGAGCGCACCTGCGGAAATCTACTACCATAAGGGGAATGAACAATGAAAAAAGCATTAGCAACCATTCTGGCCCTGGTCATGGCCATAGGGCTGTGCAGCGTCAGCTGGGCCACAGCACCGGCAAGTGTAAATAGTGCCGAGACGCTGAAAACGGCAATCGGCGCTGCTACGGCAGAGAATAACACGATTACGTTGACCGAAAATATTGACTTGAGCGAGAGTGTGACAATCAACAAGAGCGGAGTAAATCTTGTCATTGATCTGGGTGGGAAAAAGATTAGTGGTTCCAGCCAGCTGTTTGACATTTATTCTCCTGTCACCTTTAAGAATGGTACGATTGATGTGACCTACAACGGATCGGCCTCCATTTGCGTAATGTGGCTGAACGGCGGGGCGAAATTAGCGCTGGAAAATGATGTGATCGTCAATGCAGCGAAGAGCGCAGGGGCAACTGGCAGCGTGTTTGCTGTTGGTTTTTGGAGCGATTGTGATAGGGCAGAACTGACTATCAACGGCAAGATTACCGGTGACAACGGCGCTACCATTAACGGAACTATTACTACGAACACAAACAAGGTTACCGTAAATGGCACTATCGATGTTGCTGGTCATGCGCTGTATTTGGCTGGTAATGGCATTACTGATATTAACAACGGAGCATGTGTCAAGGGTGATGCTGGTATTGAAATTCGTGCAGGTGTGTTGAATATAAATGGCGGTACCGTTGAATCTACGGGCACTTATTCTGCACCCATTGCAAACGGAAACGGAACAACGGCAAGCGGCGCAGCGTTGATTGTTGCCGAGCATACCACGAACCAGGGCATTACTGTTAATGTGAATAGCGGTAACATCAAGGCAGCAAGTGCTGGTAAGGCAATTGCTGTAAGTGATCCTCAGAACACGAACGGCAATGATGTTAAGCTGAATGTTGTTGGCGGCAATGTGGTTGGCGGTATTCAGGTTGAAGAAAGTATCGAGACCGCAAAGCCTGTTGCCGTCACCGGCGGTACTTTCTCTACCGATGTGAAGGAGTATCTTGCCGAGGGTAAGATCCTGCAGAAGAATGGTGACACCTATACCGCCGTGACTAATAGCGGTATCACCAGCGGTACCTATACTGCGAAGCCCACTGTTCCCGATGGTTACAAGGTGGTTGAGAACACTGACGGTACGTTCACCGTCGAGAAGGTCGGCGGCTATTACTACTACCAGCCCACCACCGACACCAAGACCACCGACACCAAGGGCAGCCCCAAGACCTTCGACGCGGGCATTGCTCTGTATGTCGGCATGGCGCTGACCTCCGTCGCCGGCGTGGCGTTTGTGGGCAAAAAGCGCGAGGATTGACACCGTTTTCCGCGGTGTCTTACCCCGGCGCCGTGTGAAATAACAGAAGAGGCGCCCCGAAAGGGGCGCCTTTTCTCATGCCTCAAAATAGGCTTCTGCCTGTTGAATGTTCCGCTGTATCTCCTGCCGCAGCGCCTCCAGCGTGTCGAACCTCTGCTCGCCCCGCAGCCGGCGGCAGAACTCCACCCGGAGCTCCTGCCCGTACAGGTCGCCCTCGAAGCCCAGCAGGTACGTCTCCACGGACACCCGATCGCTGTCGGATACCGTGGGCCGCGTGCCCACGTTGGTCACGCCGGCGCACCGTCGTCCGTCCGGCAGAAATACCTCCGTCACGTACACCCCGTGCGCCGGGGCCAGCACGTGCTCCGGCACCGCCAGGTTTACCGTGGGGATGCCGATGGTCCGCCCGATCCGCTGTCCGTGCTGCACCGTTTGGCTCAGGCAGTGCCGGTGGCCCAGAAAGTCCGCCGCGCGCTCCATGTCGCCCGCCTCCACCAGCGTGCGAATGTAGGTAGAGCTGACGGTGATGCCGTCCAGCGTCACCTGCGGAATGATGTCGCAGCCCACGCCCAGCTGGGCGCATTTCTCCTGCAATAAGCGGACATCGCCGGCATTCTTGTGACCGAAGCGGTAGTCGTGCCCCGCCACCAGATGCACCGCGCCGCAGTGACCCACCAGCAGCTTCGTGAGGAAATCCTCCCACGGCATGGTCATCATCGCCTGATCGAAGGGGGCGAAAATGACCTTTTCGATGGCGTAGAGCCGCTCCATCAGCCCCTGTCGGTCACGGTTGGAGTTGATAAGATAGACGCGCTTGCCCGTGACCACCTCCTTGGGGGGACGGTCAAAGGTAAAGGCGGCGGGGACGGCTCCCAGCGCGCGGGCGCGCTCCGCCGTTTTTTGCAGCAGGGCACCGTGTCCCCGGGGTACGCCGTCAAAAAAGCCCAGCGCAATGACTGTTTTTTCCAAATTTCTTCACGCTCCGAAAAAGTTTTTCTCCGAGGTCAGCACCCCGTTCTCCCAGCGGCTCAAGCACAGAAACGCGCCGTCCCCGCCGTAGACCCGGTACAGCCCCGGCTGTAGGTTCTCCGCCGCCAGCGGATTGCCGCAGCGGCAGCGGTGCTCCTCCCGCTCCGACACGATGCGGTAGGCGGGGTACTGCCGGAACAGGGAGTCCACAGGGGACAGCAGAGCTTCCCCCTGCGCCTGTACGTCCTCGATGGTGCGGCAGTCGTCCAGAGTGAACCCGGCTGCCATGGTGCGCCGCAGGCTGCTCATGCAGCCGCCGCAGCCCAGTACCTGCCCGACGTCGTGGCAGAGAGTGCGGACATAGGTGCCCTTGCTGCACCGGACGCGGAGGAGAAACTCCCCGTCCCCGCCGCCCAGCAGCTCCAAGGCATGGATGGTGACGCGCCGTGCGGGACGTTCGATCTCCCGCCCCTTCCGCGCCAGCTCGTACAGCTTCTGCCCGTTGATCTTGATGGCGGAGTACATGGGCGGCACCTGCTCTATTTCGCCCGTAAACCGGGGCAGGACGGCTTCCAGCTGCTGTGCCGAGATGTGTACCGGGTGCTGCTCCAGCACGTCGCCTGAGGTATCCTGCGTGTTGGTAACAAGCCCGAGGCGAAGCCCTGCCACGTACTCCTTGTCGCCGCTCTCGGCGTAGGACACGGCGCGGGTGGCGTGCCCCACGAATACCGGCAGCACGCCGGTCGCCATGGGGTCAAGCGTCCCGGCGTGCCCCACCTTCTTCGTTTTCAGAATACCGCGCAGCTTGCCGCACACATCCATGCTCGTCCACCCAGCGGGCTTGTCGATGATGATAATGCCGTCCGCCATCAGGCACCTGTCGCTTTCCGGTAGGCGGCGAGGATCGCCGCCTTCGCCTCCGCCATGGTGCCGTCCACGGCGGCGCCGGCGGCACCCTTGTGGCCGCCGCCGCCCAGCTCGCGGCAGACGGCGGAGGCGTCCACCCGCTTGCCCGTCCGGACGGAGATCTTGACGCGGTGGGGATCCTGCTCCCGCAGGGTGATGCCGCAGTCGGTGCCCTGCACCAGTGCGGCAAGGCTGCTGAGATCCTCCACGTCGGACTCGGAGGCGTTCAGCTCCCGGCACAGGGCCAGGGGGATGGACATGACCACCACCCTGCCGTTGTCGTACAGCTCCATGGCGGCCACCATCCGCGCCTCCATAGCGAGGCGGGTGTGGGACTTGGTGCGGAACAGCACCTTGTTCACGCCGGCGGCGTCGATGCCGCAGTCCATCAGCTCCGCGGCGATGCGGTGGGTCTGGGACGTGGTGTTGGCGTAGACGAAGCAGCCCGTGTCCGTGGACACCGCCACATACAGGGGCAGCGCGATCTCCGGCGTCACGTCCGTGAGCAGCCGGATGATCTGGTACAAAACCTCACCGCAGGCGGCAGCCGCCGCGTCCAGACAGGTGCGCGGCGCGAAAAACTCCTGCGAGCCGTGGTGGTCGATGGCAAGGCATATCTTGTCCCGATAGCTCGCCGCGTTGTCCGGCAGCAGCTTCAGCGTGGCAATATCCACCGACACCACCGCACCGGGGGTGAAGGCATCCGGTGCCCACAGCCCGTCGCCGTAGGGGGCGTAGGTGGCGGTAATGCCGGGGTTGGGGAGAATATAGGCGGTCTTTCCCACATCCCGCAGGGCGCGGCACAGGGCGGCGGCGCAGCCTACGGTGTCGCCGTCGGGACGGACGTGGGTCAGTATCAGCACCTCGTCCACCGTCCGCAGGAGCGCGCCTCCCCGGGTCAGACCTCCGGTCTGTTTCAGGCGGATAAGCGCCCGGCGGGAGAATCCCCGGGACTTTAAGAATGTCTGAGCCTCCGCGCCGTCGAATTCCGCAGGGACCATCAGTTTGAGTTCTCTCATGTTCCCTCCGTCAGAGACTTGTAATAGTGTGCCAGTATCAGGTCTGTGACCCGTCCGTAGCTCCGCGTGCCGTCTGATACGCCCTGCGCCTTGATGAATCCGTCGTTCACCGCAGCGGAGGCCGTCTGGACCTCGCCCTTGAAGCTGTCGATGTACTCGTTTTCGGCGGTGAAGTCCCGGCGCATGCCGTCGGTGGTGCATTCGTAGGCTTCGCGCCACATGTCCTTGTCGCAGGCGTACAGTGAATTCGAACAGAACTTGAACGCGTTCATGTAGCCGGAGTATCGGAATTCCGGATACTCGCTGTTTATGCAGGAGAGATACGCCAGGAAGTTGCACTCGTTCTCGAAGGCTATCCCGCGGGAATGCGCGCTCTCATGGCTGGCCGTGAAGGGTATGGAAAGGTCTGGCTGCTCGATGTTTACGTTGCATTCCGCGAGAAACGGGAAGTACATTCCGGTTATTCCGGTGTAGCTCCAGTAGTAGGAGAGCTGCACCGGCTTCTGCCTGCCTATGCTCGTCCAGAGGAACGGATATTCCTCCGTCAGGGCTTCGTAGCCGCTTCCGGTGCGGGAAAGCTCGGTGTAGATATCCTCGGTGAACTGTACGCAGCCGTTTTCGTCCTCGGCGAGGTACTCGCGCTCATGCGCGGCATGGGCAGCCAGATCCTTGCAGACTGCAAGGAGGAACTCCGCCGGCTTAGGTGAGGCGTCAAGCTCCATGAGGCTTTCAAGGCTCAGGCGGTAGTAGTTCGCGCCGTGGGCGGTCATGTAGATGAACGCCGCGAACGACAGGAATCCCGCAAGGAACCTTCCGGCTTTCAGGGCGGTGCGCTTCCGGGAGCTGCTCCTTTTCATTCTGACTGCGAATATAACGACTAGCGCAATTACCGCCGGAACGGCAAGCACCGCGCAGATCTCGGTGAGCGACAGCGGGATAAGCGATGTCACGAATCCCACCGGCACGGTGAACGCCTTGAAAAGCCCGCGCGACACCGCGTACTCCGTGAATTCCGGAAACATCGGCAGCAGGAAGTACATAGCCGCCGCCAGAATCAGCGGAATGAAAATCCACGCAGCTTTCAGCACGCGGCGGGGCGTGAGCCGCTGTTTGTTCCTGGCTTCAGTGCTTTTTTCGACCCTCATCTGATGGTTCCTCCTGCGTTTGATGATACTTTAATTATACAGTACATGGCGGTTTTCGTCAAGTTTCTGAAAATATTTTTGCTTTTTTTCAAAAAGCACTTGACAAAATGGATAGAATGTGATAAAATATATACGTTGCTGATGAGCAACGGGATGTTGAAAATAGAGCGATCTCAGATAAAAAAAGCGGGTAAATCCGCCTCGGTTTTTCCGGGAGCTTACTTCCGGTGTTTCTGGCGAGTAATATCAGGAACGATCAATACGCAGGTGTGGCGGAATTGGCAGACGCGCTAGCTTCAGGTGCTAGTGATCGCAAGGTCATGTGGGTTCAAGTCCCGTCACCTGCACCAGAATAACGATGGCTTAACAAGGCGGACAGCTACTGAAACCGCAGTGTTAAGCCATTTTCTTTATGTAATGCTATTATACCCATATGTGAATTATCCCGGCTTTTCGGGACAAAAACCGCCCTTTTATAGGGCTGATACAGCACAAATACAGCACGGATACAGCACGCCGAAACGCCTGAAATATAAGAGAGCCGCCCCGATTATGGAGTGGCTCTTTTTCTTTTTGTGCAGCTATGCTACTATGCTATGCTTTTCCACCAGCCAGCCAAGAGTAACATTACAGCGCTTGCATACACGAAGCAATTCATCAATACGCCACTTGCTTGGATTGGACATCCGGTCATAGAATGTTTGCAAAGGCATTCCTATCAGTTCTGCGATACCTGAGCAATCTTTTGACTGCTCCATGGGTAGTTATTTAATTGTGGCTTACAAATTAATGTGTATGCCCGACAAATGTGAATTTTCGCCTTAGGTTTCATCTGAATATATCTCTACTTTACTAAATGCTTTTTTCTTACAGCAATCATATTCCGGTGATTTTTTAATATAGTCAAAAATGTTTTCTTCGATATCTTCATTCCATACAGTCTGTTCAAAAATCATATTATCCTCTGTCGGAATATATAGCACATCCACATGAATTTGACAATACTCATCCTCGCCATTAGGAAACTGCCTGACTAAAGAAAATTCAAACATTGGCTCTCCGGTAAAAGAATAAGTTCCTGTTTCGAACAGCACCATATCTTCTTTAACAGGTATATTACACATATCTTCAAACGCATCTATAATATTTCCCAAACTCGACTTGTCAGAAATCCTTTTTTGCAGATACTTTATTAGTTTTTCATTTTTATGCTTCTTAAAACTATCAAATAATCTCATCTGAGATTTCCTCCGTCAAATTCCGATTTATAGGGCTGACAAACCACCCTACTATAAAATATACCACACAGAAAAAGAAAAATCAATCGCTATTTTCAGAACCCCTGCCTTAAGAACAGTACTTCCTCACCGCCGCTGAAACGACCTCCGAAATTTCCGCGGCAGTTTTACCGCCGAGGTACTCCGAAATCAGTTCAGCTGGAACAGCCACCATGACCGGCGGCTTCGGCTTGAGTATTTCCAAGATGACTCCCTCGGTAAGCGCACCAGCGCCGGAAAGCTCACGAATATTCCCGGAGGTGAGCTTCATTTCAGGGTGCTGTTTCAGAACATCAAGAAGAACTGTTCGTTACTTAATTCCGCACAGAATTTCCGCGTCAGCGATACTGACCGCACCGCTGTCCAGCATGAGCAGGAATTCCTGTTCCAGAGCGTTCAGCCGACCATATAATTCTGCCTGTTCCACCGTAATTCCGAGTTCCTTTTCAGCACGTTCGCCCAGTACCGCCGACACCCTTATCTTCTCCGAGAGAGTGAGCTCCGGAAAACGCTGACGGTTAGTTTCCACGATTATCCGCTTGGCGTATTCGTCCGTTATGAGTTTTCCGTCGCCTATCCGGCAGGGAACTTTCACCCATAAAAGCTGTTCCGCGGCAGTCCGGCGGCGGTTTCCGGACAGTATCTCATACTCGCCGTTCCCGGCGGAGCGCACCAGAAGCGGCTCAGTTATGCCCATTCGCGCAATTGACGAACTGAGTTCCGACAGTTCGCCGCCGTCCGTGAAAATCGGAGAACGCAGGGGAAACAGCCTGTCCAGCTCAATATTGTATGATTTATCCTCCGGGAAGCACTTTGTGATAATGTCCTCGATGGTTTCTGTTTCCGGCAATTCCGGTTCTTCTTCGTTGGAAACCGCAGCAAATCCGTCGTCAGGCATTTCGGAAGGTTCATCGTCCTCAATGGGAATGTAGATAGCTTCCGGCTGGAATTCCGGTTCGGCTGGCTTCGGGGCAGGACGGATCTCCGTGCTTTCCTCGGATTCCCGTTGAGCCTGCGCGAATGCTTTCATCTTTTCAATGTTCATGCTGTCCTCCGGATCATTATTTTTGGAGCGTATCGCGGATTCAGCCCGCTGTTACGCAGATTGGGGGCGCATTTTACTGCGCCCCGGAGGTAATGTATGTGAACCCTGTGGCAGGGAGGGTTGTAAAGAAAAAGCGGAGATTTTTAGGTCTCCGCTTGGCTTTATTCTGTTGTGTGCTCAGGCTGTCTTGCCTTCGAAAAGCTTCTTTACTTCGTCCAGAGGGAGGTCTGTCAGGTCTGCAATCTGCTGAAGATCTCTTTCGCCCTTGTTCCAGAGATTATTAGCCATGCGGACTGCTCTCTCATTTGAAGCCAATTCCGCAGCCTGTCTTGCTCTCTTTTCGCCGTAATCTTCCACTAATTTACACATAGTATCAACACCCTCCTTGTCTTTCTTGAAATAACCTGCCCGGTCGGACAGTACCTTGTAGTGCATTTCACGCGGATCTTTGCAGAAGAAATCCTGCATAAGCTCGCCCAGAGCTGTGCCGTTGCGAATTTCTCCGTTCACATATATTATGTGCGAACCGTCCGTGAATATTGCGTGGTCAAGCTCGGAAATCGTGCGGTTCACCGTGTAAAGCGGCTTGCCGCCTTTAAGCACGTCATGCTCGGTAATGAAAATGATGTAGCTCTCCGGCAGTTCGTCGAACTTGTCGCCGGGATTGAGCAGATTTGCGTCCAGCAGACTGCTGTTGTATCTCGCACGTCTGGGAGCCGCACCGTCGTCACTGCGCTGTACCTCAATGTCATACTGCTTGCCATGCTCGTCAAATGCGTAGATATCCAGTCTTGCTGAACGTCCCTGCAAATTTTTCAGTTCAAACTGCGAAACCACTTTTACTACCGTCAGGTCGTCACGGTTCAGAATCACTCTGAGCAGAAGCTCCGCGCACGCTTTATCTTCGAAAACCTTGCTCATAAACGTGTCGTCCATCAGCCGGAAATTTTCGATGATGTTAAGTATTTCAGCCCGGTTTTCGGCGCTGATATCGCTGGTTTTTATCTCGTCCACAGGAATCACCGTCCCTTTCTTGAATTATAGCATATTTTCCGCGAAAAATCAAGCATTTGAGCCATCTGTTTTGCCCTCTGTGTACATTTTGTGCCATTCCTCTAGGATATCCCGGCGCTGGAGGCAGAAGTAGAAATACTCCGAAATCTCCTCGTTGGATAGCTCGTCGCCGATGAGCTGGGTAACTTCCTTGCGCTGGAGGGTTATCTGTTTAGACGGCTTTTTCACGATTTGTTTTGGCTCTGCGGGAGCGCTCGACTTTGCAGATTCTGAGCGTTCTGTCGGAGATTCTGCCGCGATTTTCTTCTCTACGCAAATCTCCGATATGTCGGACTCCGAGAAGAATTTCAATTCTGCAAGCGTGGTTGCCTGTTCAACTGTGAATTTTCTTTCAGAATCACGGCTGAGATACGCCGCGATCTCCTCCTGACTGCTGTTCGGGAGCGCCGAAAACTGGCATGCTGTCGCAAGCGTAAGTCTGCCGCTGTCGAGCAATTCCATAAGCTCAGGAACCAGCCGTGTGCAGGCTATGTAGCGCTGGATAGTGCGCTTATCCTGGGGATATATTCCATCTCATCAGTTTCACCAGATTGATTGATAGGATTGATTATATCAGGATTATTTTCTTTAAGGTCACCTCTAAAAACCTTGTTTGAGTGAAAATGTGTATAGCACACCGCCTG
>OGLM01001782.1_pt1 | contig 21220 bp, 17 predicted proteins | sample 1572531 | NCBI WGS metagenome assembly OGLM01 (sample SAMEA2581909, study PRJEB24529) | metagenome | biome: Human gut stool | place: China | collected 2011 | reverse complement strand
CAGCGGCCAGCAGGGCATGAGCGGCAGCGAAATGACCGCTGGGAGCCGCAACCCGATAGCCATTGGCAGGCCGGGGAAGTCTGAGCGGAACACCTGAGGCCCGACAGAGCGCAAAAGAGCGGGCCTCGATTACGAGGACAGGAGGATATGGACTATGAGCAATTTGAGTAATGCGAGAGCGCAGCTGGAGGAGTGGGAGGCGAAGAAGCCGGAAGACTACACCAGCAAATACAAAGACAGGATAAATGGCGTGATGGGCCAGCTGGACGGGATGAAGGAGTTCAGCTATGACCCCACCCGGGATGCGGCCTACGAGCAGTACAAGAACAGCTACACCCGACAGGCAAAGCTGGCCAACGAGAACGCGCAGGCCAACGCCAGCGCCATCTCGGGCGGGTACGGCTCGAGCTATGGCACGCAGGCGGGCCAGAGCGCCTACCAGAACGCCATGGCGGGCTTGAGCAATGCCACGAACGGGCTGTACAGCCAGGCACTGAACCAGTACACCCAAAAAAAGAGCGACCTGCAGAGCCAGCTGAGCGGATACCAGCAGGCCGAGGCGCAGGACTACGAGAAGTACCAGACCAACTATCAGAACTGGGAGAACCAGCGCAACTACTATCAGAGCGTGTACAATCAGGCGGCTAGCGAAAGCCAGGCAAAGAAGAGCCGGAGTACGGGCATCTTTGGGACGATCCTGAGCGTTGCCGCAAGCCTGCTGCCGCTTCTGCTGTGAAAATAAAGCGCCCAGCCCGGAAGGGCAACGGCGACAACCGCCGCCAGTGGCGGAAACAGGGAGGAGCTGTTGGGGCCGCGGCCAGCAGGATGCAAGCGGCAGCGCAGCAGACGCTGGGAGCCGCAACCCGGACAGCCAAGATGAAACAGAATTAAAAATGCCCAGCCCGAAGGGGCTGAGCTATCAAGAATTATGCAAGATGGAGCTTTTCCTTCAAGGCGTCCTGAAGAACGCCGGAGAAGTTGATGTGTGCGGCCTCGGCTGCATCATTGAGCCAAGCGGGGACGGAGAGGGTCTTTTTAACAGGGCGGAACTGCTTTTGGTAAGCAGCCATATCAAAGGGGACCATGACCACAAAGTCTCCGGCCTCCACCGGAAGAGAGGAAGGAACGGAAGGAGTGGGGCAGACAGCGCACTCTTCCAGCATCAGGCCGATGGCATCCTGTGCCATCCGCACAGCCTCATCCATCGTATCGCCCTGCGTAAAGCAGCCCTCGATGTCGGGGACGGTGACAGAATAACCCGTTTCTTCGGGGTGGAACACCGCGGGATAGAAAACAGCGTTCATAGAAATGCCTCCTTATTTCTTCAGACCGGCCAGTTTGAGGATATTTTTCTCTGTGCCGGGTTTGAGGTCTTTGGCGTGGAAAGGGACGATAGTGGTCTTGCCGGTGGTGGGGTTGTGGTATTTGCGATGAGAACCGTTGGAGCTGACGAACACGAAACCGTTCTGTTCGAGCAGGCGAACGATCTCTTTGGGGGTCATTGGCATGAAGATGCACCTCCGAATCTGTAATTATAATATATACGTGTTTTACGTATTTGTCAAGAATGGAGATTAGAAAATGGGCGTATTCAAGAGATACAAGGACGCGCAGGCGGCGCAGAAGGACGCGGAGAACGCGATGCCGGGGGCGTACCAGAGCAACTACACCGACCGAATCAACGAGGCACTGGACAGCATGGGCGCGGCCAGCAATGCGGGCTATGACGTAGGCACGGACAGCGAACTCTACCGGCAGTACCGCGCAGGCGCGCAGGCGAATGCCAGGGCGGCGGCTGAGAACGCCGCTGCGGGCGCTGCCGCGCTGAGCGGCGGGTACGGCTCGAGCTACGCAAACAGTGTGGCCCAGCAGGGCTACCAGCAGGCCATGGCGAACGTGGACAGCGGGCTGGCCGGGCTGCGGGACAAAGCTCTGACCATGTACCAGCTGAAGCAGAACGGCCTCTCGGGGCTGCTGAGTGCGCTGCAGAATCAGGACAGTCTCGAGGCGGCAGAGCATCAGGGGGCCGTGGCCAACGCGCAGGACTGGCGGGACTACAAGAAGAGCCGGGCAGACCAGGCGGCGCAGGAGAAAAGCGATTTCCTCTCGAACCTGTGGGAGATGGCGAAGAGTGTGGGCAGAGCCGGTCTGACGGCCTACGACACCTACAAGGGCTACACCCAGCAGCAGTGGGAGAACGAGTTTGCCCGGGAACAGTGGGAGTACAACAAAGAGCGCACCGGCCAGAGCGATGCACTGAATGCCTACGAGCAGGCGTTCAACCTGTACCAGCAGGGAGCGGGCGAAGCCGCGAACGCCGTGCTGGGCCGGTATGGTCTGGATACCGGAATCTTCGACAATTACAGCGGCGCACCCATCACCCGCGCAGACAAGGCGGGTGCGCTCACGACCGCAGCCGGGCTGGCAGGCGGCGGCAGCGACGAGGCTGCACGGGCGGTGCTGGAACTGTACGGCCTGGATCCGAACTCTGTGGGAAATTACAGGACGATCGCAGGACGGCAGCTTGCAACGGCGCTGGCAACAAAGAGCGCAGGCAGCTCGGGCAGCTCTTCGGGCAGAAGGAGCAGCAGAACGAAAAGCAGCGGGAGCGGCTGGACGAACAGTCAGCTGCAAAGTATGGCAAAGACATTTTCTTCTATGAAGGGAAATGAGCCGCTGTACGATTTTTACAAGAAGACCTTAACGGATAATGGGTGGCTCAATGCAGATACTGCGAACGACCAGAGTGCAAGCCAGAGCGGCGGCGTAGATATGGCGGCAATGCTGGCAAAGAACTATGCGAAAAAAGGTTATAGCGCGTGGGCTATCATGAACAATATGAGCCAGAACGGGTACAGTGATAACGAAATCGCAAGAGCGCTTGAGAAAGCGGGGGTGAAGGGCTGATGGCGTGGACAGCAGAAAAAGTTAAGGCGATGAGAGAAAGCAACCCGTCGAAGGCGGCAGAAAGCTCTGGGTGGACGGCGGAAAAGGTGAGAGCTATCCGCACCAAGACACCGAATCCGTCCACTGCGTCGAGCACAGTGCCGCCCAAAAGCAACATCTATGCAGATGCCCTGCAGCAGTACACTGAGCGGCACGCCAGCGACATGGGGGAGGTGGATGCGAGGAACGAGCCCTCTCAGGCGCACAGCGGGCGGGGAGAGAACCTCTCACCGTTCCCGTCGGCTGACGCTGCGCGAGAACGGAGCTCCCCTATCAGGGGAGCCCTTCTTAAAGGAAACCCCACCGAAAGGGCGCTGGACATGGGGCAGAAATGGGGTGTTCCGGCGAAGAGCGGGAACATGCTGGAGAACGTGGGCAGCGGGGCGACGGCCTACGGCAGCGGCCCGGCGCAGGAGCTGAGAGCCAGCTTTGCCAAGGACAGCGTACCGGACGAGTTTGACCGCATCAACCAGTGGCTGGACACCGGGGACAACAAGAATCTGGCCGACGCGGTGCGCCGGGTGGATAACACCCACGGCGCGTACACGGACACCGACCTGATCAAGAAGGGCGGCTGGACACAGGCGCAGATCGACGAGGCCCGAAAGATGAACGCTGCGCTGGACACCATCCCTGCATGGAAGCGGGGCGTGCGCCGGACGGCGAACACCATCGGCGGCATCGGAGACACGGTGGCAGCTGCCCCGGTGCTGGGCGCGGAGTACGGCGTGCAGGCGGGAAAGAACATTGACGCCACCCTGAAGAACTGGAAACAGGTGGAGCAGGAAGTGAAGGGCGACGAACACGCCCAGAGCCTGTTTGACCTTTTGACCGACGTGGACATGGACTATAACCCCACATGGCCGGAGAGCCGAAACCGGGAGCTGATCTCGATGGGGTACAACTCCAAGGAGATCCGGGAGATGCGCCAGAAGCTGGCGGGGTTGGAAGTGAGCGACGGCATCGACAAGAACCAGAGCGTGGGCTACCAGCTCTACGACCGCGGGCAGCAGCTGACGGCTGCGGCCCAGAGCGGCCTGAGCCCGACCCAGCGGGCCGTGGCGGGGGCCGTGACCAGCGCAGCGGAGAACCTGGCCGTGGCGGGCGTGAACCCGGCGGCAGTGCTGCCCGTCCTGAGCGCACAGGGAGCGGCAGAGGCCATGGGCCAGAGCGCGGAGAAGGGCGAGAGCGCCGGTAAGGCATTGGGCGGCGGCCTCGCCAAGTTTGGCGCAGGGTGGGCCATCAACTCGGTGGGCGCGGCTGACCTTGCAAAGACCATGGGCTCGGACTACGCGAAGGACACACTGGCAGGGCAGATCGCGGACTGGGTGCAGGGGCTGGCAGGCAGCTCGGAGCTGGCGCAGCGCTACCCGGCGGTGGCTGCGGCCATCTCGGGCGGCATCGACAACTCGATGCAGGCCTTTGCGGAAACCTATGCGGACATGGCCATCGACGCTGCGCTGGGGGACAGCGAGGCGGCGAAGAACCTGTTCAGCAAAGACACCCTGCTGACGGCGCTGGAAAGCGGACTCTCCGGCGGCGCGTCCGGTGCGCCGGGCGGCGCTGTCGGCACGGGGTTGGCAAAGCTGAACGGAGGAGACGCAAGCCTGCTGGGGCAGACAGAGCATTATGACCAGATGGACCGGATGAAGCAGGCTGCCGCCCAGCAGAAGGAATGGGAGGCCCGGGCGGCAGAGCCCTCTCAGTCGGCTTCGCCGACAGCTCCCCCAAAGGGGCGAGCCACTGGCGTGCCGGGCAGCTCTGAGCTGGACGCTGGAAGTGCTGCAGGGCGTGAGATGGCGGGCCTTGCGACAGAGGGAAGCGGCAGTGGACCTGCGCAGCAGACACTGGGAGCCGCAACCCGGGAGCAAAGCGCCTTTCTTAAAGGAAACTCCACTGAAAGTATGCAGCGGGCGGAAGCAACTGCCGCAAAATCGGAAAATTCGGCGGTGCGGCAGTTTGCCGAAGTGGCGGCGAACGACAGCCTGACGGGTAAGACCATCGGGCTGTTTACGCCGAACGCCGAGAACCGGGAAAACCGTGCGGCCTTTGAGCAGGCTTACGGCGTGACGCTGCCCGACACTGCGGGCGCGACCCGCCGGATGCTGCGGGAGATCGCCGCACAGCAGAAGGCGAAAAGCGAAGCGGTGCCTGCCGTACAGAGTGCAGAGCTGCCCAGCGAAGCTGCGAGTGCGCCGCAGACGGTGCAGGATGCTCCCGCAGAAACCGCCGATGCCATGCCGGAAACGGCTGCGCCGGACAACGTGCGTGAAGCGACTGCCGCCGCAGCTGAAACCGACGGCTACGAGAACGCCCCGCTGCGGGAGACTCTGGGTCTCCGGCCGGAAGCACCGAAGACCCAGCGGGAGGCTGAGGTGCAGCGGGCGCTGGAAGGCTGGCGGGTGACGGACAAGGCAGCCGAGACCATCAGCAAAAATATGCCGGACAGGGTGGACGCCGACCGGTACGCGGCCGCAGCGTCGCCGCTGTACCGGCTGGGCCGGAGCGGCGCTGCCACCTTTGCGCAGGCGCTGGAGCTGGCGGGCAGCATGAGCGGCACGGCGGCGGACATCAATTATATCCTGAGCACCGACGTCGGCCGGACGGCCCTTGAGATCGCCTACACCCAGGGCAAGGGCGAACGGATGCTGTATGCCGAAAAGATGGCCGGCCTGGGCGGGACACTTGGCAGCGAGAGCACCAGCGGCAGGGGCGAGGTATACGCCAAGGACACGATGCGGCCGGAGGGCGACGCGGCCGACCAGATCATCCGCCTGAATGCGGCGGCCACCGGCACGGATGCTATCCTGTACAATGTGCTGCAGAACGACCGGAGCATCAGGGCCTATGTGGACACCGAGACGGCCCGGATCTTCTTCGGAGACAACGCGCAGGACATCTTCGGCACGGTGCTGCACGAGGACTACCACTGGTACAACGCACTGGATGCCGAGGGCGCAAGGACTTTGCAGGAGCACGCGCTGGAATATCTGGCGAAGAGCAGCGGCTACGAAAGCCTGGACGAGATGGTCCGGGCAAAGCTCGAGGACTACAGCGCCCAGAGTCTGACCTACGAGCAGGCAGCGGAAGAGCTGGTGGCCGACGCATGGCGGGGCATCTTTGACAGCGAGGAGAGCTTTAAGCGCTGGGTGACGTTCCAGCGCGGGCAGGCAGAGAAGAACGCAGGCAAGAGCGGCGCCATCCACAAGGTGATGGAGCAGGTGCGGCAGATGCTGGATGGGCTCATCAGCCGGGCGAAGGAAGTGCTGACCATCGACCCGGACGACCGTGCTGCCCTGAAGGCGAAGCGTCTGGCCGAGGCCGAAAAGCGCACTTTGCAGGACGAGTATTTCGCCCACGCAGAAAAGGCCATGGACAACCTGCGGACGGCAAAAGAAAACGCCGCAGCCCTCAAGACCGAGAGCGCGGCGGAAAAGCAGGGGGTTCGGTTTTCGATTTTGAAGGATAAAACTGGAGAGTCTTATATCAAAATCGACGAAGATATTTTGAAAGATGTTCCACAGGAAGAGTGGAAGTCTACGGTCAAGCAGGCCATCAAGGAGCGTTTCCCGAACGGCTTTGAGCGGAACGGCTGGACGATTCTGAACCATAAAGACGGGCGAAATGAATTTGTCTGGTCAAAATCGACCAAAGCGCTTCAGTGGGAAAATGCTGAAGCTTATGCAGACAAGATGCGGATGGCAGCCAATCTGGACGAGATCATCCGGACGGCAGACGAAGTATACCGTGAGCCTGCGAACCACAAGAATGCGGAAGCGTTCAACCGGGGAAAAATCAAGATCCAAGTCGGGCAGAATGTCTATGAGGCGGATGTGCTGACGGCCATCAAAACGGACCAGCGGGAGATATTCTATGATATTGTGGACATTAAGCCCATAAAAATAGAGACCTCCGGCAAAGCCCACATAGAATCCGAAGATTCGAGGAGCAGCGGGCCGGAGGTCTCGGTAGAAGCCTCCGGTGGTACCCACGTAGAATCCGAAGATTCAAGGAGTAGATTGCCGGAGGCCTCTAAACAAAGTATAGCACAACCCTCCGGCGAAAGCAAGAGAACCGACGAGCCTGTGAAGAAAACGGTGCGGTTTCAGCTGAGCGAATCCCGGCGAAACCAGAGTGAGCTTCAGAAAGAAAGCCGGGAGCTGGAACGTCAGCGCCGCGCCCTGAAGGAAGAGCGTGCAAACTGGCAGGAAAGCAACGAAGTGCGGGCTATCGAAGAAAAGAAAAAAGCCTATGGCCTGTTCTCGGAAAAGGGCAAGGCATTCAGGGCCAGCGAAGAGTACCAAAGCTATCTGGAAAAGCGCAAGGAGTTCAACCGGCGCGGCGCAGAACTGGAAAGCCGCATCGGCGAAGTGAACGATAAGCTGCGGCAGGCGCAGGCCGAAGTGGAAAACGCCCGACAGGCCGTGAAGCAGGAGCAGCAGAAGGTGTATGATACCAAGGCCAAGGCGGCGGGCGGAAAGCCTGAGTACCGCCGGAAGTTGGCCGTGGAGCAGTTTGGAACGACAGACCGTTTTGAACGGGCAGGGTACATCCTGCCTGATGGCCGGATGCTGAATTTTGCGCAGAATGACGGCACCCGGGACACTGACCACAGAGAAATACTGGACGCGTTCGGCCCGGCGGAGGTGTCCAACGGCACAGAGGCCCTGAACGAGTTTCTGGCAGACGGCAATGTGCGTGTGATGGCTGAGGCCCCGGGCGTTGACATTGCGGCAAAGACCCCGCCGACCGAACAGCAGCTGAGACAGATCCGTGCGATGGTGGAGCAGCTGGGCAGCGAGAAACGGCGTTTCACCCTCGACATCTCCACCACCGACGGGCGGGTGGCTGCCAGCAAGGAGTACAGCGGGAAGGTGGATGCCGACAAGGTCGTAAGAGAGATTCGGGAATACTACAAGACCGGGGAACTCCCGGCAGAGAGTGAGCTGGCACGATTCCGCTACCAGCGGGCCGAGCAGGCCGACCGGGAGGCGAAGCAGAACCAGCAGCGGCAGGCAAGCCGGGTACTGGCGGAGAAGGCAGCGGCCTTTGACACCCTGAACCAGTTCTTCGGCCTGACGAAGAACACCCGGCTCTCGGACGCTGCTCTCGAGAGTCTTGCCATCCGATGGACCAAGACCAACGGTAGCAGGGCCGACCGGACGAAGCTGGCAAACGAGACGCGGGCGCTGGTGGAGTATCTGCGCTCGGAGGGAGCGAACATGGCCAAGGCGCAGGGACTGGCCGAGACGCTGGCGGGCGAGGTACTGGACGAGGCCACCTACCGGAACACGGAGCTGTGGAACCAGTACCCCGACCTGCATGACCTGACCTACACGGTAGACAAGAACGGCAAAGCCAAGGCCGAGCTTGTGAAGCGGTACGGAAATTGGACAGAGGCGGTGGCCGAGGCCCGGCGCCACGGCGTGAAGCTGCGGCAGGCAGAGGGATACCGGGACGGCAACCCGGCGGAACAGTACGAGGCCATCGTGAACGACACCCGGGCCGTGGGCGGCGTGAAGGAGAGCGCGGCAGCACTCTTCCGCTCGGCGGCACAGGAAGCGGGGGTGGCGGGCGCAGCCAGCATGGAGAGCACGGAATGGCTCGACGTGCTGATGAACGTACACGACACCATCAAGCCCAAGATGATGAGCCGGTTCGCGGACGTGGCCGAATACGAGGACGCCAAGGTGGAGCTGGCGGGCCGGATGATCGGCGACATCATGAGCCACCCGGAGATGACCGACGCCGAGGCGGTGTTCGAGGGCATCTTAAAGCACAACCGTGAAGTGGCCGCAATGGCCGCCGGCAGCGAGGAGCGGGCGGCTGAGGTGACGAAGGGACTGAAGAGCGTGCAGCAGGCCCAGAGAAAAGCCTTTGCCGACCGGATGCGGGAAAACAGCCGCAGCCAGAGCGCCGAGGTCAAGAGCGTGAGCCGGGCAGAACGACAGCTCAACGAGAATCTGGAAACGCTGGGCGCACAGGTGAGCACAGCAGCGGGTCTCGACGAGAAGATGACCGCTCTGCGGGAAGCCTACGAGCGGGAATGGAAGGCCGAAAAGAACCGGATGAAGCAAGCCCGGCAGGAGATGCTGGACGAGATAAAGCTGGAGCGCCGACAGCTGCGCTCGCAGATCAACGACCTTTCCTGGCAGGTGGCCGGAGAGCAGCGGCGGGCCGACCGGGCGGAGCATCAGCTGCTGGTACAGGAAAACGAGATCATGGAGTGGGAGGCCGAGAACCAGCGCAAGGCGGAAGCGTGGCAGGAAAAACAGGCCCAGAGGAATGCCATTGCCATTGAAACGGCCCGGCAGCAGCGGGACGAGGACGTAGCCGTGGCAAAGGCACTGGCCGAAAAGCGGGTGCAGAAGGCCCGGGAAGGACGGAAGGCGGACGAACTGAAACGGAGCATCCGGAACAATGCCGCCCAGCTCAACCAGATGGTGCTGCGGCCGAAGCCCGGGAAATATGTACAGAAGAGCCTCATCGTGCAGGCCGCCGAGGTGGCGAAGCTGGCAGACACGGCAGTGCTGAACAACAACGCCGTGGCCAAGCTGACTGCCTTGCAGGACAGCATCCGGCGCAGCGGAGAGATGGACGTCGGCATCCACGCCGACTGGGAGAACAGCGGCGTGGAAAACCTCATCCAGACACTGCGGGACGATATGAACGCCAGCAAGCAGGCAAAGCTCGACCGGCTGCGGCAGCAGCTGGAAGAAGCCAAGGCCCTGCCGGATGGCGACAAGGCCGAACAGCTGCGGGACCGGCTGCGCCAGCGCATCCGGGAGACGGAGAACCGCACCTATCTGCCCATGACGGTAGATCAGCTGCGGATGCTGAAGGCCATTACGGCCAGCACGCTGCACATCATCCGGACCGAGAACAAGACCCTGAGCCTTGCGAGGGCAGAAGAGGTGGACGGCATGGCCATGAAAGCCGCCCGCGAGGTGCTGAACTCGGAGGGCAACGGCTTCGGAGAGAAATTTGAAAAGGCGAAGGGCGCGATGAACCGCTACCAGCTGGACATGCTGGGCGGCACGAGAATGTTCCGGCGTCTGGGCGGCTACACCAAAAACGGCCAGATGGAGAAGCTGGGGCAGATGCTGAACGACGGCCAGCGGCGGCAGACGGAGATCCTCGTGGAAGGCGAAAGCCTGTTTGCCAACGTGACCGGCAAGGAACACCTGAAAGAGGTGGAAGCTTTTGCCGGCCCCAGCGCGGAGCTGGTGGACATCGGATTGAAGGACAGCAAGGGCAACGCCGTGCCGCTGAACCACGCACAGCTGTGCAGCCTGTACATGCTGCTGCGCAACGAGGACAGCCGCCACCACCTGATGACCGGCGGCCTGACCCTGCCGGACGCTGCCCAGTACGCCAAGGGCAACATCGAGAGAGCCTACCAGCGCAGCCAGACCGTGATGCTGGGGACACTGGTGAACGCCGACGGTGTCCCGATGGCCGACACCATTTTGCAGACGGTACAGGACGCCATGACGGACTATGACCGAAACTGGTGCAAGGACATGGAGGACTTTTTCGGGCGGTACACCACGAACCTCATCAACGAGACCAGCATGAAGCTGCTGGGCTACGACCGGGCCACCGTGAAGAACTACTACCCCATCGCGGTAGACCGGAGCACGCTGGCGACGGAGATCGAGGGCGTGAAGATGGATGCCACCATCGAGGGCAGGGGCTTTTTGAAGGAGCGCGTGAAGAGCGACAAGCCCATTTTGCTGGAAGAGTGCCAGAACGTGGTAAAGCGGAGCCTGCGGGACACGGCAGCCTATGCGGGCCTTGCGGCCCCCATCCGGGACGTGCAGCGGGTGCTGAACAGCACCGTGGAGACGGCAGAGGGCATCGGTGTGCTGAAGGACAAGATCATCGGCGAGAAGTGGGGGAAGGAGACGGTGAGCTACATCAACGACCTGCTGACCGACCTGCAGACCACGCGGCGCAAGCGCAGCAGCACCATGAGCCGGGCGCTGGACAGGATGCGGGGCAACTACGCTGGAGCCATCCTGACCGTGAACCCGGGCGTGGCCATCGCGCAGGCAGCCAGCCTGCCCACGGCGGGCGCTGTGCTGGGAGCAGACACCATGGCGGCGGTACTGCCCTTCGTGAAGAATTTCTCGGGCAAGCAGCGGGCCGCGGTGGAAGCAGAGATACGCCAGCACGGAGACGCCTTGCTGCAATACCGCCTGCGCGGCACCAAGCGGGGAGAGATGAGCTCCATCGGCGCGCACAAAAACCTTGTGGCCAAAGCGTCGGAAGCCATGCCTGCTGTGACCGGCTGGATCACCGGCATGGACGAGATCACGGTGGCGGCGCTGTGGGAAGGCGCGAAGCGGTATGTGGAGCACCACGCAGCGGAGTTTGGCGAGGGTGCCGCGGAGAAGGGCAGCGAAGCCTACTGGGAAGCCGTGAACAAGATGTACCAGCGGGTCATCGAGGAGACCCAGCCCAACTATACCACCATGCAGCGGGCGGGCATCCAGCGCAGCGACAACGAGTTTGTAAAGACGCTGACCATGTTTACCACCCAGCGGTTCCAGAACTACGGCATTCTGGCCGACGCCGTGGGCGACTACAAAGCCCAGAAGGCCCGGTATGCTGCCGACCAGAGCGCGGAAAACAAAGCCGAGGTGCAGCGGGCCGGACAGGGCCTGCGCCAGGCGGCGGCAAGCCAGGTGGTGCAGACGGCGGTATTTGCCCTGATGAAGATCGGCGCAGACTTCTTGCTCCACCGGTGGGACAGGGAGCAGGACAAGAACGGAGACGTTACGGCGAAAAGCCTGGGCAAACGGTTCTTCGACCTGTACACTGAAAGTGCGGCCGGAAACTTTTTGTACGGCTCGGAGATCTACAGCGCCCTGACCAACGCCCGGGACGGCAAGGACTATGACGTGGTGAGCGCCACCAACATCAGCGCGGTGAACGACCTGTTTGCTGCCTTTACCAAGACTGTCAAGCTGCTGCGGACGGACACTGGCGAGATGAGCGAGGAAGAGCTGACAGCACACCACCAGAAGCTGAACAAGGCGGTGCTGAAGGACATCCAGTGCGGCCTTGAACTCTACGGCGTCCCGGCGGCGAACATCCGGAAGGTGATGCAGGCGTTTGAAGGCTACTGGGAGGATGCACAGGCCATCGGCAGAGGCGAAGGGTTTAGCTTTAACTCTGCACCCTCTTCGGCCACCGGGCAGTACGACCGGCTGTACAACGCCATCCAGAGCGGGGACAGCGAGGAGGCTGCGGCGGCGATGAAGAAACTGGAGCAGATGAACAAGACGGACAAGGTGAACAGCGAGCTGGCAAGGCGGCTGAAGCAGTACGACGCCGACGTGCTGGCGGCGGCCGAGGCCCGGAACGCCGGGAAGGCCCGGGCCGAGGAAAAGGCCCGAAAGGCCGTATTTGAGAAGCTGCGGGAGGGGCTGGATGTCGCCCCTGTGACAGACAGGGCCAAGGGCAAAGCGGACGCGGCCCGGCGGGCGCAGCTCATCGACCTTGTGAACAAGGCGGTGGACGGAAAGGCGGACGAACTGCTGGCGGGCAGCAAGGACGGCAGCATATACGACGCGCTCCTGGACGAAGTGAAAAATGGCCGGGTGGAGGACGCGCAGGAGGAGCTTGAACGCCTGATGACCGCAGGCAAGGACAAGGGCAGCATCAAGAGCAAGATCACGGAGAGCGTGAAGGAAGAGTATCTGGCCGGAAGCAACCGGGACCGGGAGAAGCTGGAGAAGAAGCTGCTGGCCCTCGAGGACGCAGAGGGAAAGCCCCTGTACGAGGAAAAGAACTTTGCGCAGTGGGTAAGCGCTGCGGATAAGAAGGCCGAGAAGGCGAAGGACGAGAAGAACTGGTGGGAGGGGGTGAAATAAGATAAGAGCAAACGCTCTGGTAATGAACCAGGGCGCCTGCTCTTTTTGTTTGTATGAATAAGTCCGCAGTAGTTTTGCTGCGGGGGACGTGGTAGGCTTTTTATAGAGTGCTTGCCCTACTGAGAGCGGCAGCGGATCGGAAGGAAACCTCTCAGCTTTGCAGTCCGCCTGACGGCGGCGCTGCAAAGCAGCTCCCCTAGCGAGGGGAGCCTTTCTCAAAGGAAGGAGCTTCAAAGTGAAAGTAAGAGTAGTGAAGGACCATTTTTGCGGGACAGGCTGGCGGGCGGAGCCGGAGACGCTGTACCTGGGCGGCGTGGGCGCCGTATACGTGGAAAAGCTCGAATTCGAGCTGCCGGAAGAGTGGGATGGGCTGGCCGTGACGCTGCACATCGAGCAGGAGGGCGGGACTGTGCCGCAGCCGATGCTGCTGGATGGAAATAATAACGCTCCGGTGGACGGGCGTTTCACGACGGCGCGGCAGGGCCTCTGGATGCTGATGGCCACGGACGGCGAAGGCCGGCGCGAGATGACCATGCCCGGGAAATATGTGTGCTACCAGACGCTGGAAAACGGCGAGGGAACTGGCGCAGACGGACCGGCGATGCCGCTGCGGTATCAATATTTACAGCTGGTGCTTGAGCAGGAAGCCCGGGCAGCGCTGGAAGCACAAAGAGCCGCCCGATACCGGCAGTGGGTGGCCGACCGATGCGCTGCAAAGGAACACGCGCTGCTGCTTGAAGCGCTGAGCGGAATGCGTTACTCCGACGCCAGCGCATGGGACATGATAGCGCAGCTGAAGCAGCGCTGGAACAGCCCCCCGCCGGAGCAGGCAGAGCCGGTGGCAGTGGAGAGCATCCGGCTGGACAGCAAAGAGCTGAGCATAAAAGTGGGAGAGCCCTGCCCCCTGAAAGCCACGGTGCTGCCCGGAAGCGCACCTCAGACCGTGGAGTGGATGGCCGAACCGGAAGGCATCGTGCAGCTCCGGGAAAATACTCTGACCGCCGTGAAAGGCGGCACAGCGCTCCTGACGGCCATCGCAGGCGGAAAGCTGGCGCAGCGCAGAGTGCGGTCGGTGGCTGTATCGCTGGAAAAGCTGGCGCTGGACAAACCGTCCGTAAAGCTGAAACAGGGTGAGTCTGTGACTCTGACCGCGACTCTGACGCCGACCCAGTCCACCGTGACAGCGGTGAGCTGGACAACGAACAATGCGGCGCTGGCCGTGATGAAAGACCAGACGACCGCCGTAGAAAACGGAAAGGCCGTGAACACGCTGGCAGCCCTGAAGGACGGCAGCTGCATCATTACTGCTGCCGCCGGAGGAAAGAGCGCCGTGTGCAGCGTCACGGTGGAAAAGAACGGACAGAGCGGCGGGGATGGACCTGCCATCGTGATGTATGCGGTATCCAACCGGCTGAACGGGCTGAGCACGAGCCGGGCGGACGTGGTCGTCCAGAGCGGCAAGGCCTACACCGCGGCTCTGACGCTGAACGAGGGATATTGGCTCATATCCATCAAGGTAACGATGGGCGGCGAAGACGTGACAGCCACCGCATGGAACGAGAAAAAGATGACCGTCTCCATCCCCGATGTGACGGGAAACATCGTCATAACGGCAGAGGCGAAGCTCCCGATGCTGAAGGAACTGGCGGTGGGAGCGGTGACAAAACTGGTGGAAAAGGACGGGGCAGCGGCGGAAGAATTCGTGGCCATAGCGCAGGACTACGAGAAAGAGCTGAACGGCGAAGGCCGGACGCTCCTTGCCCGGCGGCACGGTATCACCGGAAAAAAATGGAACACGACATGGTGTACGTATGCCGACAGCCTGATTGACGTCTACCTGAACAGCGAATACCTGAAGGACGCCCCACAGGCGCTGAAAGACATTCTGACGGAGACGAAATTTTACTCCACGCCCGGCTACTCCGGAAGCGGCAGCAGTTATACAGGAAGCCACACGGTGACCACGCTGAGCCGGAAGGTCTTTTTGCCCTCGTGCTATGAGTTCGGATTCGAGTCATACGGATACACTTCGGCCAGCAGCCCGAAATACTACCACCTGGAAGGCTCGACCTTTGCCGATGCAAAGAAGCTTGCTCTGGCGCTGCTGGCGGCGGATGCCGAAACGGCGGGGAGCGTACCGAACACCTATTTCCATTTCTGCCTCTGGACCCGGACGCCGGTACTGAACGACTACGGCAGCGGTCTGACCGGAAGTGCGCTGAAAGAGTATCTGTACAAGTGCGCTGAAGCGGTGTGGGCGCAGATGCTGACGGCACCGGATAAGCTGAACTGGGGCGGATACAAGGTGAACGAACCGGAAAACACGAGCTGGCCTGACCTTTACAGGTGCTGGACGCACCCCTGTTTTACACTGCCGGGAAATACCGTTATCGACGCAAAGGGAAATATCGTGGAGGTGAGAGAAGAATGAGCACGGATAATGCACTGGACGCCCTGACGGCGCGGATGCTGGAAGCCGTAAAGAACACCCGCGAAAGTGCGGACTCCGCTGCAGCCAGCGCCCAGCAGGCACAGAAGATGGCGGAGGGAGAGATGCAGGGAACGTCGCTGACTGGCGCAGAGAAAAAGCTGTTGGTGCAGATATTGCAGCGGGCGGCGAACAAGAACAGCGAGATGCAGCCCGCGGTGGATGAGCTGAAAAAGCTCTGGAAGGAGAGCTCCTGATGATAGAACGCAATATCTCCCTCGCCTCGACGGGTTCGGCGCGGACATCGGGCTGTGACAACCAGCTGCGTCTGGGCTACAGCAGGAACCGGGGGATATACCGGCTGAACATCACCCAGACCGGCGAGTGGGAGGGAATGACCATCCGGGCGCTTTGGCACACAGAGCGGGGAATGCTGTTTTCGTCGCTCGTGGAGGACGGAAAAATAGAAGTACCCGCCATCGTGACCTCTACACCCGGGTGCGGCAGGCTCGTCTTTGAGGGAAGCGACGGAACCCGCACCCTGACCAGCGCGGACATCAAGTACAGCGTGGCCATGAACAGCGGCACGATGGGGGACATCCCCGAACCGCCGGTGCCTGCATGGCAACAGCTGGTAGCCCTCGTGGAGCAGGCAAAGGACGAGGCGTGGCAGGCCGGAGAGGACGCCAGACAGAGCGCCGCAAAGGCCAATGAAGCATATGAAAACACCATCGGCGCAAAAGACTCGGCTGTAACGGAGATACGCAAAGCCGAGACGGATGCACTGAACAATGTGGAGGCATCAGCCGGCCCGGCGGCGTCTGCGGCTGCGGATGCTGCCGCAGCAGGCGCAAAGGAAAAAACCGAAAAGGCCATTCAGGAAGTAAAGGACAGCGCGGTAAAGGAAGTGAAAGATGCCGCAGCAGGGGCAGCCGCCCGCGCTGCCCAGTCGGCAACGGATGCGGCCAGCTCTGCCGCCGAGGCAAAGAAGACAGCCCAGGACATCCAGGACTACTACGACGGCGTACAGGATCTCGTGACCGACACGCTGCGAGACTACACCGGCGGCTACTACCGCAGCTATGATTTGACCATTCCGGCGGCGGGCTGGAAAGAGATGGCCAAGTCCGTAGGACGCTACTGGTACAGCTGCGACGTGGCCATCGAGGGGTGCGACAGCTCTTACGTCCCGATGGGGACCCTGACGCTGGACACGGCCGGAGAGGTCGAAAAAGCAAACCTTGCGACTGTGCTTCAGACCGTGGAGGGCGGTGTGCGGTTCTACGCTGCCATCCCCCCGAAGGTGAACATCCGTGCCTTTGTAACGCTGTTTGCAAAGGGAACGGCATCGATGCAGCAGGCATCCGCTGAAGAAGTGCAGAGGATGCTTGACGAAATTTTTAATGGATAAAAGAAAGAGAGGAAAAAACACATGGCTAGTTATGATTTGACCCGTATCCCCGCGCTGCGCGACCTGCAGGAGCTGGGCCGCCGCCAGAAGAATGTGACGGACGGTCTCGGCCAGCGCGTATCTGCGCTGGAGACCAATACTCCCACCAAGGTGAGCGACCTGACGAACGACAAGAAATATCAGACGGAGACGGAAGTCTCCGCCGCCATCAACAAAGCTGTCGCTGCGGCAGACCACCTGAAGCGCAAGAACGTCGCCTCGACCGGGAACATCGACCTGAAGGCGGCAGACGCTGCACAGTACATCTACATGGTCCCGAAGGGTACTGCCGGTACCTCCGACAAGTACGACGAGTACATGGTCATCGACGGCGTGCTGGAAAAGATGGGCGACTGGAAAGTGGATCTGAGCGGCTATGTCCAGAAGGAAGCCGGCAAGGGTCTCTCGACCAACGACTACACCAGCGCGGACAAGCAGAAAGTGACCAACATGGAAAAGACCATGGACGCCCGCATCACTGCCAGCATGGCGACCGACACCGAAGTGAACGCGATGCTGGATGAACTGTTTGGCTCTTAAAGGAGGACAAGATGGGGATAACGCTTGCTCATCTGAAGGAAGCCGTGGACCGGCTGCTGGACAGGATCGCGCTGGTGGCTCAGACGGCCTCCAAGAGCATCGAAGAGATGGAAAAGACAAAGGCAGATAAGGTGAACATCATGTCTTTGACCATCCCGGCCAGCGGCTGGTCGAGTGACAGCACTGCGGGATGTCCGTATTATCTGGACATCCCGGTGTCCGGCCTGACGGCAAACGACTGTGTGGCCGTAGTGGTAGCACCGACCTGTGCAAAGACCGCCCTGACGGCAGGGCTCACATCGACCGAAAGCTTTGCAGGAAAACTGCGGCTGCGAGCGCAGCAGACGCCGACAGCTGCCATCACGGCAGTTTATTACATTGTGAAATAGGAGGGATGGACCTATGGCATGGGGTCCCATATCGGTCGGCGGCAGTGTGAGCGGTTACACGCTGCCGACAGCAACGGCCAGCGTCCTTGGAGGCGTGAAGACCGGCAGCAACATCACCAACTCCGGCGGCACCATCAGCATCACCAAAGCCAACGTGACGGCAGCGCTGGGTTATACGCCGCCCACTGCCAACACCTGGCGCGGCGTGCAGGACAACCTGACCAGTACGGCCACCGACCAGAGTCTGAGCGCAAATCAGGGCAAGGTGCTGAAAGGCCTCGTGGACGGCAAGGCGGCGTCCAGCCATACCCACGACGACCGGTACTACACCGAGAGCGAGATGAACACCAAACTCAACGGCAAAGCCAACAGTTCCCACACCCACAACTACGCCGGTTCCGGCTCTGCGGGCGGCACGGCCAACTCGGTCAACGGCCTGACTTTTGCCGCCCAGACCACCGACCCGGGGGCGGGAAGCGCATTGACCACCAACAAGGTGCTCATCGTGTACGTGTAAAGGAGGCCGGATATGGCAAAAGCAGTTTATGTGGGCGTTAACAGCAAAGCCCGCAAGATGAAGAAAGCCTACATCGGCATCGGCGGCACGGCCCGCAAGGTCAAGAAGATGTACATCGGTGTCGGAGGCAAGGCGAGGCTGTGCTACAGTGCGGAGGCTGACAAATTTGGAACTGCGACACCGCTGAGTAAATACAGAACCCTCCTTGCCGGAACGACAGTTGGCGGATACGCCCTGTTCGGAGGCGGCGGTTATGAAAAAGGTGAGGCCATAATGGACGCATACAACGCATCTCTCACCCGGACAACTGCAGCTTCTTTGAGCGTGGCAAGGCAAGGATTGACGGCGATAACGCTGGGGAATCACGCACTATTCGTCGGTGGACGAAGCGGAGACACGTCCTTTGGTACGGTGGATGTCTACGATGCATCTCTTACCCGGACGACCGCTACAGAGCTGAGTATTGCCCGATGTGACAGTGCCGCAGCAGTTGTAGGTTCCTATGCGCTTTTTGCTGGCGGAAGAAGGAATAATGGCTTATTTACAATGTCGCAGTCCGCCGTAGATGCATACAACACGTCTCTCACCCGGACGACTGCAACTCCGCTGCCCAGTAATGTATACGCCTGTGCAGGAGGCACAGTCGGAGGTTATGCAGTGTTTAGCGGCGGCAGCAGCATGAACTCGGATTCGACTCTTGTTGAAACCATTGGGGCTATGGAGATGGTGCGCGCATATGATTCGTCTCTTACGTCCAGTAAGGCCGCGCCCTTGAGTTGCCCCAGAGCAGTCCATTCCGCCGCAACCATCGGGAATCATCTTCTTTTTGCAGGAGGATACAACAGCACTACGGGAAAATACCTCTCCACAGTAGAATCGTATGACGCCTCGCTGACCCGAAGCACTGCCGTCGAATTGAGCAGCGCAAAGAACGGCCTGGCCTCGGCCACAGTGGGCGAATACGCAATGTTTGCAGGTGGCTATAAAGGCAACAGCGATGCAGCCTATGTGGCAACGGTGGATGCATACAACACCGCGTTAACCAAGACGACTATGCCAGACTTGAGTGTCGGACGGTATGGCCTTGCATCTGCTGTAATTGGAGATTATGCGCTGTTCGCAGGCGGTATCTCAAAAATCAGTAGCACGGCAGACAAATATCAGGATGTCGTCGATGTCTATTCGGCGTAATGAAAGGAGAAATCAAAATGGCACGATACAAAATTTACGACAACAAATCTGACGTCATCACCCCGGTGGGCGAGAAGCTCACCGCTGAGCAGTGGCTGGACCGTTACCAGTGGGGCCGCTACACCAAGATGATCGTGGGCGGCGGCATCATCAACGGCAGCGTCGCGCTGGTCTTCGACGACGAGGTGGAGCGTTACCGCAAGGCGGGCTGCGATTTCAGTGCCTGCACCACTGACGAGGACTATCTGGCCGCCATCGAGGCGTTCGAGGATAACCCGCCCATGGCAGACGCCGGCGTCTCCGACCAGACCCGCATTGCGGACGCTCTGGAAGACATGGTGGCGCTGAGCCTGCCAGACGCAGAATGAGAAAGGAGAACGAAGTTATGAGCAACAAGGAAAAACTGACCGAGCGCTGGACGCAGGGCCGCATCTCTGAGGCGATGCTGCGGGTGTATGTCCGCAAGGGCATTATCTCGAAGGCGGATTTCGAGGAGATCTGCGGGAAGAAGTATTAAACCTCTCAGGCGCTTCGCGCCAGCTCCCCTATTAGGGGAGCCCAGGAGGAGAAAGGATTTGAAATGTCCATCAGAGAATATTCCATGACCCGCGACTCCACCCGGCAGCTTTCGCCCAGCTTCCGTGTCCGCGAGTTCGCCTGCAAGGGCAGCGACGTCGTCCTCATCGACGACGAGCTGGTGGTGCTGCTGCAGTGCATCCGGGAGCACTTCGGCAAACCGGTACATATCACCAGCGGCTACCGCACCGCTGCCCACAATGCCGCCGTGGGCGGCAGCAAGAGCAGCCAGCACCTGCTGGGCCGGGCGGCAGACTTCTACGTCGAAGGTGTGCCGGTGGCGACTGTCGCCGCCTATGCGGAGACCTTGCTTCCCGGGCGCGGCGGCATCGGGCGGTACCCGAAGGATGCAAAGCATCCCGCCCGCAAGACCGGCTGGGTGCATATCGATACTCGGGCGGGCAAGAGCCGGTGGACCATGTAAAGGAGTGAAGAAAATGAAGGATACCATTTGCACCGCGATCGGCATCATCGGCGGTGTCATTGCCTCGCTGTTCGGCGGCTGGGACACTGCCCTGCAGACGCTGGTCATCTTTATGGCCATCGACTACATCACCGGTCTGGTGGTGGCGGGCGTGTTCCACGCCAGCCCCAAGACCAAGACCGGCGCGCTGGAAAGCAAGGCTGGCTGGAAGGGCCTCATCCGCAAGGGCGAAACGCTGCTCATTGTGCTGGTGGCCTGCCAGCTTGATGCCGTCATCGGCGGCAGCTTCGTCCGCGACGCGGCGATCATCGGCTTTTCGGCCAACGAGGCCATCTCCATCGTCGAGAATGCCGGCCTGATGGGTCTGCCCATCCCCGCAGCCATCACCAAGGCCATCGACATCCTCAAGCAGCGGGCCGAGACGCCCGAGAAAGGCAAGGATTGAAATGAAAAAGAAGATCTCTGCCGGTACTCTGACCCGTACCGCAGCGCTGGGCCTCGCCCTGACAAATCAGCTGCTCAGCGCAGCGGGCAAGCCTTTGCTGCCCATCGACAATGCCCAGCTCGAACAGATGATCTCCACCGGGTTTACCGTCGGCGCTGCGCTGGCCGCATGGTGGAAGAACAACAGCTTCACCCCTGAGGCCATCGAGGCGGATGCATTCATGGCAAGGATGAAAAAGAGAGTGCGGTGAGAGCTGTATAGTCTAATAATGCCTCCTTCAAAATTTTTTCGAAGGGGGCATTATTATATGGTATGGAAAAGAAATGAGGTAATGAAGCAAGAAAACCGCCTGGATTCTGACGAATCTAGGCGGTTTTTGTGGAGCGGGCAATGGGAATCGAACCCACCTCCTCAGCTTGGAAGGCTGATATAC
>OGLM01001774.1_pt1 | contig 21329 bp, 16 predicted proteins | sample 1572531 | NCBI WGS metagenome assembly OGLM01 (sample SAMEA2581909, study PRJEB24529) | metagenome | biome: Human gut stool | place: China | collected 2011 | reverse complement strand
TCGGCACTGTAAACGGAAGTCATTCCGATTTTCTTTCCAATAAGTCCTGACATTTGTTGTCAATTGTTTGTTATAAATAGTAATAAAGTGATGTAACGTTTTTTGTCTTGCCGTCTGGTTATCATATATTTCGATGTACCGGTCGCTTTCAGCCGCCATTGCCGCCTGCGGCGCCATTGACAAATCCGGCTCCATCCCGGCCCTCCCTCGGGGAGGGAGATGGCGTGCGCTCCGCACGGTTGGTACACTATATATAATCAATCACCTCCGGCTCCCGTCGTCCTGCCCCGCTCCCGTTCCCCTGCCCGGGGCAACGCTCGCCGAGCCGACCCGCCCCCGGTTCCTTCTTTCGAAGAAACCCGGGTTACAGCTCGGAAAACCGGCAGACGTCCTGTCCGATCACACCTTGATCTCTACCTCCACACCCGAGGGAAGCTCCAGTTTCATCAGCGCGTCGATCGTTTTGGGCGTCGACGAGTAGATGTCGAGGATACGCTTGAAGGTGCAGAGCTGGAACTGCTCGCGGGCTTTCTTGTTGACGAAAGTCGAGCGGTTGACCGTAAAAATCTGCTTGTGCGTGGGAAGGGGCACCGGGCCGCTCACGACGGCGCCCGTGCTCTTCACAGTCTTCACAATCTTCTCGGCCGACTTGTCCACGAGATTGTGATCGAATGACTTTAACTTGATTCTAATCTTCTGGTTCATATTGTTTGCTTATTCTATATCCTTACGTTTACCACTCGCTTTCTCGATGATCTCCTTGGCCAGGTTGGCAGGGACCTCCTCGAAGTGCGAGAACTCCATGGACGAGGTTGCGCGGCCCGACGAAATCGTACGCAGTACGGTCACATAGCCGAACATCTCCGACAGGGGAACCTTGGCCTTCACCACGCGGGCGGTGCCTTTCGACTCCATGCCGGTAACCTGTCCGCGACGCTTGTTCAGGTCGCCGATGATGTCGCCCATGTTCTCCTCGGGGGTCACGACCTCCACGTTCATAATAGGCTCCATAATCACCGAACCGGCCTTGGGAGCCGCTGCGCGGTAACCGTTGCGGGCTGCGATCTCGAACGACAGCTGGTCGGAGTCCACGGGGTGGAACGAACCGTCGAGCAACGTGATCTTCATCGAGTCCATCTTGTAGCCGGCCAGCGCACCGTTCGCCATCGCCGAAGCGAAGCCCTTCTGCACGGCGGGGATAAACTCCTTGGGAATGTTACCGCCCTTGACCTGGTCTACGAACGTAAGGCCCATGGCGCCGTCGTCGGCGGGACCGATCTCGAAGATGATGTCGGCAAACTTACCGCGACCGCCGGTCTGCTTCTTGAAGACCTCGCGGTGCTGAACCGTCTTGGTGAGCGACTCCTTGTAGTTCACCTGGGGAGCGCCCTGGTTGATCTCCACACCGAACTCGCGGCGCAGACGGTCGACGATGATGTCGAGGTGAAGCTCACCCATACCGCTGATGATCGTCTGACCCGTCTCCTCGTCGGTACGTACCGTGAAGGTAGGATCCTCCTCTGCCAGCTTGGCCAGAGCGATGCCAAGCTTGTCGAGATCCTTCTGGGTCTTGGGCTCAACGGCCAGACCGATCACAGGCTCGGGGAAGGTCATCTGCTCGAGTACCAGAGGTGCGTTCTCGGCCGTAAGCGTATCACCCGTACGGATCTCCTTGAAGCCGACGGCGGCGCAGATATCACCTGCCTCGACTCTCTCCAGAGGGTTCTGCTTGTTGGCGTGCATCTGATACAGACGGCTGATACGCTCGCGCTTGCCGCTGCGTGCGTTCAGCACGTATGAACCGGCGTCCAGTGCGCCCGAATATACACGGACGAATGCCAGACGGCCTACGAAGGGATCGGTTGCGATCTTGAATGCCAGTCCGCAGAAGGGATCGTCTATGGTAGCGTGGCGAACCTCCTTCTCCTCGGTCTTGGGGTTGATACCCTCGACGGGGGGTACGTCCAGCGGCGAGGGCAGGAACGCGATGATCGAGTCGAGCAGCTTCTGCACGCCCTTGTTGTGGAACGACGAACCGCAGAGCATGGGCACGAGCGTCATGTTGATCGTAGCCTTGCGGATTGCGGCGATAAGCTCGTCGGCGGTGATCGAATCGGGGTCCTCGAAGAACTTCTCCATCAGGGCCTCGTCCGTAGCGGCAACCTCCTCGATAAGCTTCGAACGCCACTCGGCGGCCTCGGCCTTCATGTTGTCGGGGATCTCCTTCAGCACGAAGTTGTCGCGGACGGTCTTGTCGTCGAAGTAGTAGATCGCATTATTATATATAAGGTCTATCAAGCCCTCGAACTTGTCCTCCGAACCGATGGGCAGCACTACCGGCAGCGCCGTAGCGCCGAAGTGTTCCTTGATCTGGGCGCATACCGACAGGAAGTCGGCGCCCGTACGGTCCATCTTGTTCACGTAGCCGATACGGGGTACGTGGTATTTGTCGGCCTGACGCCATACCGTCTCCGACTGGGGCTCGACACCGCCCACAGCGCAGAACGTGGCAACGGCGCCGTCAAGTACGCGCAACGAACGCTCCACCTCGACCGTGAAGTCGACGTGTCCCGGAGTATCGATCAGGTTGATCTGATACTGCTTGTCCTTATAGTGCCAGAATGCGGTGGTTGCAGCCGACGTGATGGTGATACCACGCTCCTGCTCCTGAACCATCCAGTCCATCGTGGCGCCGCCCTCGTGAACCTCACCGATCTTGTGGGTCTTACCCGTGTAGAAGAGGATACGCTCCGAGGTGGTCGTCTTACCGGCATCGATGTGCGCCATGATACCGATGTTACGAGTATAGTTAAGATCTCTTGCCATTTAACGTTACCTTTATTAGAATCTGAAATGCGCGAATGCCTTGTTCGCCTCAGCCATGCGGTGCATCTCCTCCTTACGCTTGTAGGCGGCACCCTGCTGATTGTAGGCATCGACTATCTCTGCTGCGAGTTTCTCGGCCATAGACTTACCGGCGCGCTTGCGTGAGTAAAGGACAAGGTTTTTCATGGAAATCGAAATCTTGCGCTCCGGTCTAACCTCCATAGGAACCTGGAAGGTCGCACCTCCGATACGCTTCGACTTTACTTCGACTTGGGGTGTGATATTCTCAAGAGCCTGTTTCCAGATTTCCAGCGGAGACTTATCAGCATCCTTCATCTTCTTGCTCACCAGCTCCAGACTGTCGTAGAAGATGGTGTAAGCAATACTCTTCTTTCCATCCAGCATAAGGTTGTTCACGAAACGAGTCACCTCGACATCGTTGAACTTGGGATCTGGAAGTAGAATTCGCTTTCTTGGCTTAGCTTTTCTCATTTTATTTCTTGTAGTTAATACGATTGACTATGGGAGTTTATTTCTTTCCGGGGGCTGCCTTTCCTGCCTTCGGGCGCTTTGCTCCGTACTTCGAGCGGCGCTGACGGCGTCACCCCTGCCGAGTCGAGGGCTCCGCGAACCAAGTGATAACGTACACCCGGCAGGTCCTTTACACGACCGCCGCGTACCAATACGATTGAGTGCTCCTGCAGGTTGTGGCCCTCGCCCGGGATATAGGCGTTAACCTCCTTGCCGTTGGTCAATCTTACACGCGCCACCTTACGCATAGCCGAGTTAGGCTTCTTCGGGGTCGTAGTGTACACACGCGTACATACGCCGCGACGCTGGGGACACGCTGCGAGTGCCGGAGACTTACTCTTGTCCTCCAGACTTACTCGACCGTTTCTTACTAACTGTTGAATAGTTGGCATTGTAAAACTTTTTGTCCTTTAATGTTAATTAATCAATTCCGTTTCCAAAAACGTCCAAAACGGATTGCAAAGGTAAGCAATTTTTTTTAATAACACTACTTGACTCAATCTTTTTTCGGCTTTTTCCAGCATTTTACGCCCAAAGCGATTCTTTTTGCTTATACATTTCTACAAACTATAATGTTTTATTTATACATATATCGGAAACAGGGTATTTTTCAACGCATTAAAACTCCTTGTCGCGGCGCCCGCCGTCTGCCGTCTGCCGTCATGCGCCAGCTCCTCCGGCTGCCGCGCCGTCCGGAGCGGTACGGCAGCCGCACGGCATGGCAAACACGCTAATTGACCGGACTTTATCCCTGCCAAACCGCGATACGGCGCCTTCACTGGCAGGATGCTTACGGAAGCAAACCATAAAAAAGTTATACTGGCACACGGCAAATTGCTATTTTTTCGTCTCTAAATTTTGTTCTCGAGCTTACATTTTCCTATATTTGCATTCAGCGCCCCTCAGGGAGTGCCCGAACGTCCTGCCGCCCCAACCTCGGCATGCCGTTTGCCGATGCCGCCGCAGGCGGCTACCGAAACATATTCGCACCTGAAGAGCCTGATGAAAAAGAACCTGCTCCGCATACTGATGCCGGCACTCATTGTCGGCATGGCCTTGATGTCTGCCCTGACCGTCCACGCTTCGGCACGGTACGGCTTTTTCATTTCCCTACATCTGCAGCAGGGCATTGCAAACGCATCGGCCCAACGCGCAAACCGTATCAACGCATACCATACCAATACGACCGATATTCCCGCCGCTCTGCTTGTACGCATGTCGCGCCACATCGCGCCCGGACACTTCGGTCTCGGAGCGGCAACACGCATACGGGCCGCAGCAGACGGCCGTGCCGGCGCCAGTGCCGGCGCCGATATGCGGATCAAGGCCGCCGACGTACAGCACTCGCGCCCCGACCGCTCGGTAGACCGCAATCTGGAGGATTTCGTCGCCACGCTCAGCGGGATAGAGCTCGTGCTGCTGGTTCTGGCCATAGTGCTGCCCGTATCCGTAATCACACCGCTGCTGGCCGTGCTTCTGTTCGGCCGCTGCTGCGACCGCTGCGGGCGCCTGCACGCCATGCGCGACACGGCGCACAGCCGCCACGGAGACACGGCCGTCACCAAGAACGGACAACGCGTATACAAATATGTCGTCACCCGCACCTGCCGCCATTGCGGCCATACCGACTCCCACGAGCAGACCCGCAACTGACCCGTCCGACATACCCCATACGGACACACACCCGCCAATCACAATACATAACATATAAACCCGCTACGCCCGACGGCCGCTTCGCGCATAGGCCGTCTGCTTCGGACAACGCGTCGGCATGCACGCCGTATCTTACGCCGAGCAGATCCGGCATTTGCGCCCGCAAGCGTCCCGCGCGGCGGCCAAAGTGCGCATAGAGCCGTGGCGCAAGGTCGATTTTCGGGTTTTAAGGTGCAAAAAAGGGGTTTTTTGCATATCTTTGCTCCTCGGTTGAATATATATCAAAACAGCAATATACACAATGGACTACAATTTCAAGCAGATCGAATCCAAGTGGCGGCAGCGCTGGGTCGAGCGGCGCACCTATCACGTCGAGGTCGACCCCAACCGCCCCAAGTATTATGTCCTCGACATGTTCCCCTACCCGTCGGGGGCGGGACTGCATGTGGGACACCCGCTGGGATACATTGCATCGGACATATACGCACGCTACAAGCGTCTGTGCGGATACAACGTGCTGCACCCGATGGGATACGACGCCTTCGGTCTGCCGGCCGAGCAGTACGCCATACAGACGGGGCAGCACCCCGCCGTCACAACCGAGCAGAACATCGCCCGCTACCGCGAGCAGCTGGACAAGATCGGATTCTCGTTCGACTGGGACCGTGAGGTGCGCACGTGCGACCCCGCATACTATAAATGGACGCAGTGGGCCTTCCTTAAGATGTACGCCCACTACTACGACCGCCGCGCGCAGAAGGCCATGCCCATAAGCGCACTCGAGGAGCACTTCGCCGCGCACGGCACCGAGGGCGTCGACGCCGCCTGCACCACCGACATGGAGTTCACGGCCGACCAGTGGGCCTCGTGGGACGAGCCCCGCCGCGAGCAGGTGCTGCAGAACTACCGTCTGGCCTACCGCGCCGACACGATGGTCAACTGGTGTCCCAAGTTGGGAACGGTGCTGGCCAACGACGAGGTGAAGGACGGTCTGTCGGTACGCGGAGGCTACCCCGTCGAGCAGAAGCGCATGAAGCAGTGGTCGCTGCGTGTGACGGCATACGCCCAGCGGCTGCTTGACGGTCTGGATACGCTCGAGTGGAGCGAGTCGCTCAAGGAGATCCAGCGCAACTGGATCGGGCGTTCGGTCGGCGCGCAGGTCTTCTTCGACATCAAGGACTCGGACCGCAAGCTCGAGATCTTCACCACGCGCCCCGACACCATCTTCGGTGTGACGTTCATGGTCATCGCGCCCGAGCACGAGTGGGTTTCGGAGCTTACGACACCCGAAAACCGCGCCGCCGTCGAGGAGTACATCGAGCAGACGAAGAAGCGTTCGGAGCGTGAGCGTATAGCCGAGACGCGCCGCGTGAGCGGCGTGGCCACGGGCTCGTACGCCATAAACCCCTTCACGGGCAAGCAGATCCCGATCTACATATCGGACTACGTGCTGGCGGGATACGGTACGGGGGCCATCATGGCCGTGCCGGCACACGACTCGCGCGACTACGCCTTCGCACGACACTTCGGGCTGGAGATCATCCCCGTGGTCGAGGGCGGCGACATCGAGAAGGAGTCGTACGACGCCAAGAGCGGCCGCATGATCAACTCGGGATTCCTCACGGGCATGGATGTCAAGGAGGCGATACCCGCCATGTTCGACGAAATCGAACGCCGCCATCTGGGCAAGCGTCTTGTGAATTACCGCCTGCGTGACGCCATCTTCTCGCGCCAGCGTTACTGGGGCGAGCCATTCCCCATATACTACAAGGGCGACACGGCATATCCCCTGCCGGAGGACAAACTGCCTCTGGAACTGCCCCCGATCGAAAACTTCGGCCCAACGGAGCAGGGCGAACCGCCCTTGGCACGTGTGAAGGGCTGGACTACGGAGGAGGGATATCCGCTCGAGCTATCCACGATGCCGGGATTTGCCGGATCGTCGGCATACTACCTGCGGTACATGGACCCGCACAACGACAAGGCCCTCGTATCAAAGCAGGCGGACGAGTACTGGCGCAGCGTCGACCTCTACGTCGGGGGTATCGAGCACGCCACGGGACACCTTATGTACTCGCGTTTCTGGAACATGTTCCTCTATGATCTGGGATACGTGTGCGAGAAGGAGCCCTTCAAGAAGCTCGTCAACCAAGGCATGATACAGGGACGCTCGAACTTCGTCTACCGCATCGTCGGCACCAACAAGTTCGTCTCGCTGGGGCTGCGCTCGCAGTACCAGACGCAGGAGATACACGTCGACGTGAACATCGTCCGCAACGACCAGCTCGACCTTGAGGCCTTCCGCCGCTGGCGCCCCGAATTCGCCGATGCGGAGTTCATCCTCGAGGACGGGAAGTATATCTGCGGCTGGGCCATCGAGAAGATGTCCAAGTCGATGTACAACGTCGTCAACCCCGACAACATAGTCGAGAACTACGGCGCCGACACGCTCCGCATGTATGAGATGTTCCTCGGCCCCATCGAGCAGTCGAAGCCGTGGGATACGAACGGCATAGACGGCGTACACAAGTTCCTGCGCAAGTTCTGGCGTCTCTACTTCGACCGCGACGGAGAGCTCGCCCTTACGGACGAGAAGCCTACGGCCGCCGAGATGAAGACCCTGCACAAGACAATCAAGAAGGTGCGCGAGGATATCGAGAACTTCTCGTTCAACACCTCCGTATCGGCATTCATGATATGCCTCAACGAGCTGGGTCAGTGCCGCAAGCGCGCCGTGCTCGAACCGCTGGCCGTACTTATCGCACCCTTCGCGCCGCATTTGGCCGAGGAGCTCTGGGAGACGATGGGTCACGAAGGGTCGGTATTCGACGCCTCGTACCCCACCTTCGACGAGAAGCATCTAGAGGAGAGCGCATTCGAATATCCCGTCATGGTAAACGGCAAGCTGCGCTTCAAGCAGGAGTATCCCCTCTCGGCCACGGCCGCACAGATCGAAGCCTCGATCGTCAAGGCCGAGGCCGCACAGAAGTGGCTTGCGGGCAAGACTCCCAAGAAGGTGATCGTCGTGCCGGGCAAGATCATCAATCTGGTAATATAGGATCTGGAAATACAGAATGTAGTGTAACAGAAGAAAACCTCCGGACATGAAACTTGCAGTCATGCTGGCCATCGCGGCCGCCGCGGCGATAAGCGCCTCGGCGCAGGAGCCGCTCGAGGTCAAGCTGTGGGACAACGCCACGGCCCCGCACTCGAACGCCATCACACAGGCCGAACAGACAGGCGAGGGCAAACGCATCTCGCACACCACCGAGGCCGTACTCTACATCTACCGCCCCGCCGAGGGGCAGGCCACGGGACAGACCGTAGTGGTATGTCCGGGCGGAGGTTACTGGCTCGTGGCGATGAGCCACGAGGGCGATGACGTGGGCCGTTGGTTCGCCCAGCACGGCATCACGGCCGCCGTACTCAAGTACCGCATGCCGAACGGCCATCCCGAGGTGCCGACGGAGGACGCACTCGAGTCCCTGCGATACATGCGCGAGGAGTACCCGCACAAACAGGAGACACAGCAGGTGGGGATCATGGGATTCTCGGCCGGAGGGCATCTGGCCGCCGCAACGGGCGTAGGGGCACTCGCCAAATACCTCCATGCGCAGAGCGACCCGCGTCCCGACTTCATGCTTCTGTTCTATCCCGTCATAACGTCGGGGGAGAAGAGCCACCGCGGCTCCTTCGACAACCTTCTCGGGGCCGACCGCACCGAGGAGCAGAGCCTCGAATGGTCTGTCGAACGCCTTGTCGACAAGGCTACCCCTCCAGCGCTATTCATCCTCTCGGACGATGACGGAGGCGTGCCGCCGCAGAACTCGACCATGATGTACAACGCCATGAAGCAGGCCGGAATACCCGCCTCGCTCTATATCCTGCCCGAGGGCGGACACGGATGGGGCATCAAGGAGTCGTTCCGTTACCGGGAGCTATGGCAGAGCCTTACGCTCGACTGGCTCGCCCGCATCGCGCCCGAAAAATAACGGGCAGCGTTTTCTCCGCAGGGACAAACGTCCGACACGAAAGAGACACGCCGTGCGATGCCGCAACGACACGCACGGCGTGACTGTTTTACCTTTGCGCCCGAGGCCGAAACCGGCAATATAGCGAACACATATACATATTATCCATCCATACTACCCGATGAAACTATTTGCTCCGATTCTCATTCTTGCGGCATTTGCCGCTGCGGCCTGCGACAACCGCCCCCATGCGGCGGCAGGCAAACCAAAGTATCTGTGGTTCGACGCCACGGCCAACTTCGAACGTTTTGCCGTGCGCGACTCCGTCGACTTCTATCTCGACAAGGCGTGCCGCGCGGGATTCAACCGCATCGTGGTCGATGTGCGTCCCGTCGAGGGCGACGTGCTCTACAACAGCGACCTGCTCCCCCGACTCAAAACCATCGACGGCACTACCGTCGACCGCGACTGGGACTATCTACGCTACTTCATCGACGCCGCCCACAGCCGCGGCATGAAGGTTACGGCCAGCGTCACGGTCTTCGCCGCAGGTTCGCCCCCGCGCCATCAGGGCCCCGTATATGACGACCCCGAGACCTTTGCCGGCCGCACATGTATCGAATACACGCCGCAGGGTATGGTCGACATACGCGACCAGAGCGACAAGGTGGCGGCATTCCTCAACCCCGCCATGCCCGAGAACCGCGACTATGCCATCGCATTTATCGGCGAGCTGACCGAGCGGTACGACATAGACGGTCTCTCGCTCGACTACTGTCGCTATCCCGATATGTACGGAGACTTTTCGGACTTCTCGCGCCGCGACTTCGAGCACCACATAGGCCGTAAGGTCGACACGTGGCCGCAGGATATATTCTCATTCGACACCTCGGGGGCCGTCGTCCCCGGCCCGCTCTATCACCGGTGGTGGAGCTACCGCGCCGGCGTCATCAGCAGCTTCATCGCCGCCGCAGCCGATACCGTACACGCCCTGCGCCCCGACACCGAACTCAGCTATTGGGCCGCATCGTGGATAAACGGTCTATACGGCACGGCGCAGAACTGGGCCAGCGCTTCATTCCCGCTGCACAAGGAGCCGTACACATACGAGTGGTGCGACGAGGAGTATGACCGTGCGGGATTCGCCGCACACCTCGACAGCTTCATGCTCGGCGCATACCTCGACCGCATATACGGTCCCGACGACCCCGAATCCATCGAGTTCGCCACGGCACGCGCGCGCCGCGCCATCATGGGCGACTGCCGTCTCTACGGAACGATTTACGCCCCGTTGCACAAAACCAACATCGCGGATGCCGTCTATGTATGTCTGCGCGACACCGAGGGACTTATGGTCTTCGATATATGTCAGGTCATAGAGTTCGACCTCTGGGACGACATACGCAGCGGCATCCTCCGCGCCGAACCCGACATTGCGGCCTCGATACCGGAGGCTCCCGCCCGCAACTGACCCCGCCCCACGCGATATGAAACATTGAAGACACCGCCAAACCGACCTAAACTGACATATAATGAAACAGACTATCACCATTGCGCGCATGGCAGCGCTTCTGGCCGCCGTCGTGCTTGCGGCGACACTCCCCGCAGCGGCCCGCAGTACGGAGAAGAATCCCTCAAAACAGAAGACAGACCTTACACAACCGCACCGTTACGTCAATCCGACCGGTGATGCCTTCCCCGTCATGGCGTGGTACTCGCTTCTGGGGGATCAGGTCACGCCCGACCGTTACCGTGAGATGGCCGCGGCGGGCTTCAACCTCTCCTTCTCGCACTTCTCGACGGCCGACGAGGTGGCGGCGGCATTCGACGCCTGCCGCGGCACCGGCGTCAAGCTGCTCATAATGTGTGGGGAGATGGCATCCGACCCCGAGGCGACCGTACGCCGCTTCCGCCGCGAGAAGGACAATGCGGGGTATTTCCTGCGTGACGAACCTATCTGCGACGCCTTCGGCGAGCTGGCCGCGTGGGCACGCCGCATACGCTCCGAGGACGACAGCCGCATGCTCTATCTCAACCTGCTGCCGAACTACGTCTCGCCCCGCGACCTGCATGCCGACTCCTATGCCGACTACGTACGCCGCTTCATCGACGAGGTGGGGCTCGGACTCGTATCCTTCGACCACTATCCCGTCACCTTCGACGGCCTGCGACCCGAGTTCTACGCCAACCTCGAGGACATTGCGGCCGAGTCGCGCCGCGCCGGCGTCCCCTTCTGGGCCTTTGCCCTTGCCACGGCGCACGACCCATATCCCGCGGCTACGCGCGCATCCCTCCGCCTGCAGGTATTCAGCAATTTGGCATACGGGGCGCAGGGAATACAATACTTCACCTACACCTCGCCCGGCACCGAGGTGTGGAACTTCCATAACGCCCCCATCGACCATGAGGGTCTGCGCACCGAGGTCTACGACCTGCTGCGCGAGATCAACGGCTGCATACACGCCCTTGAGGATGTCTTCCTCGGCGCCCGCACGCTGTGGGTAGGGCATACGGGCAGCACAATCCCCAAAGGTACCCGTCCGCTCGGGCAGCTGCCGCCGCAGATACGCCGCGTGGAGGCTGACGGTCAGGGAGTTCTGGTATCGCTGCTGCAAAACGGCGGCAAGCGATATCTGATGATCGTCAACCGCGACCTTGGCCGTGAGCAGCGCGTCACCGTCGAGACTGCGGACGGCGTACGCAGAGTCATGTCAGACGGCAGCCGCATCGACGTCTCGCGCTACGCCCAGATTCTGGCCGTCGAGGCGGGCGACATGCTCCTGTTCGAATTGCCGGATTGACAATACGGGCCGCAAAACGACATGGAAAGAGAGATAATTAATTCATTGTTATTTTTATAACAATCAAAAAAAGTATTATATTTGCATCCGAAACACGAACGTATTAAAACATAAACGTTATGGCTTACTTAACAACCGAAAAACTGACCATCATCGGCGCTGCCGGCATGATCGGGTCGAATATGGCGCAGACGGCTCTCATGATGAAGCTCACGCCTAACATTTGTCTTTACGATCCCTTCGCACCTGCCCTCGAGGGCGTGGCCGAGGAGCTCTTCCACTGCGGTTTCGAAGGAGCCGCCATAACCTATACCTCTGATATCAAGGAGGCCCTCACCGATGCCAAGTACATCGTATCGTCGGGCGGTGCCGCACGTAAGGCCGGCATGACCCGCGAGGACCTGCTCAAGGGCAACGCTGCCATCGCCGAGGAGCTCGGTAAGAATATCCGCACCTACTGCCCCGACGTCAAGCACGTGGTCATCATCTTCAACCCCGCCGACATCACGGGTCTGATCACCCTCATCTACTCGGGTCTGAAGCCTTCGCAGCTGACCACCCTCGCCGCGCTCGACAGCACGCGTCTGCGCAGCGAGCTGGCCAAGTATTTCCACATATCTCCCGACGAGGTTTGCAACAGCCGTACATACGGCGGCCACGGCGAGCAGATGGCCGTATTCGCATCTACCACGACCGTTCAGGGCAAGCCCCTCACCGAGTTTATCGGCACCAAGATCTCGCAGGAGGATTGGGACGCTCTGCGTCAGCGCGTAATTCAGGGCGGCAAGCACATCATCGACCTGCGCGGCCGTTCGTCATTCCAGAGCCCCGCTTACGTATCGATCGAGATGATCGCCGCAGCCATGGGCGGCCCCGCATTCCGCTGGCCCGCCGGCGTCTACGTTTCGACGCCCGAGTTCGACCACATCATGATGGCCATGGAGACCTCGATCACCCGCGACGGCGTAAGCTACAAGGTCGTAGAGGGTCTGCCCGAGGAGCACGCCGCTCTGAAGAAGAGCTACGAGCACCTCTGCGCACTGCGTGACGAGGTTATCGAGATGGGTGTACTTCCTCCCATCGCCGAGTGGAACAAGATCAACCCCAACCTCAAGTAACAGGAGGTCTCGCGACAACTCTCCGCAGCCGCGTCAATCGCGCGCAGGCTCGGAAGAGATCCGAAAACAAGAGCGGCGTACCGTCAGGGTACGCCGCTCCTTTTTTGTATCCTCCATATCAACCTGACGGCCGCCATCAATACCCGATGGCCGTCCACTCCTATCGATTCATCGGCCGCGCCCGAAACCCGACGGTCGCCATTATCATCGATTCAACGGACGCGCAGATACCCGCTATTCGCGCGCCACGTCATATTCGCCCGCGCCGCCGTGGAATTCATTATTCTCGATCACGTCGTTCACGACACGCTCGAAGAGGAAACGATGGGTATTCCAGTGCATCTGGGGATAGTCCTTGTTCTGGCGCACAACATTGCGGCGGAAGACAAGGCCGTCGACCGAGCGGGCGTAGAGTATCGGCATGTCGAACGTGTCGAACTCGTTATCCTCGATAACGATGCCGCTGTGGAAATACTTCTCCTGCAACAGCAGCTCCGGAACCTCGGGATAGATCGAGATCACGGCATTCGTAAACTGGTACATGCTTGTCAGCGCGTCGATGAAGCGGTTGCCGCGGATCGTAACGTCGCGGCACGCGCCCGTCTCATACCATCCGTTGCAGTCGCCGCAGAGCAGAATGGCCGTACCCGACGTATGGTCGAAGAGGTTGTTCTCCACGACGGTGCGGCGCGGCGTGCTGAACAGCGCCCCGCGTGCGCGGTTGTTGCGTATGACGTTGTCGGCAAAGAGCACCTCGGGCGTCCACTCCAGATTCTCGATGCCGAAGTCGTCACCGCGGCCTATGGCCTCGTCCAGAGGTTTCTCGAAAGTTATGCGGAAACGCTTCACACCCTTGTCCACGGGGGCGTCGACAGCCTCGATAGAGGTGATGACGTTGGTGCCCTCCATGATCTCCATACGGCGCGAGGCGATGAACTGCACCTCGTCGTCGGCATGTCCCCAGACGAAACCGTAGCTCTGGCCGTGCATGTAGTCGGCCGTCAGCGTATGGTCGTTCTCGCGGCCGCTGACCTTGAGATAGGTGCCGTGGACGTTGATCGCATCGTCCATCATACCCTCATACAGGCCGCCGCGCGAGACGATGCGTCCCTTGCAGCCCGAAAAGTGCGTAGCGTCGGCCTGCGTGGTGAAGTAACGGGGATCCTCCTCGCCGCGCAGCGCCACCGAGAAGCCGTCGAGCGTGATCCCGTCGCACACCTGAGCCAGAAGGCCCATACCCTCGGCATAGTGTACCGTCACATTCTCCAGATGGGCATCGGTGTCGCGATAGAGGAATATGCCGGGAGCGGGACGTCCGTAACCGCGGAACGCTACGACCGTGCCCTCGACCAGAGCCTCGTTGCGCCACGGCGCGAGGATCGTGCGCGGGGCAATCTCCGTTACGCCGCGCGTGCCCAGAGAGATGTCGCCCGAATTATACAACACATGCCGCGTATCGCCCTCGAAGGCTATGCCCCACGCGGGGACATGCTCCCAGCCCTCGCCCTTGGCGACAAACATGCTGTCGCGTATCTCATACTCGACCCACGGCGCCACCTCGTAGGTGATCATACCCGCCTCGGGGTCGTTCTTCACCACACGCACCTGACTTATGTGGGGGTTGGCGAAGTCGATGCTCAGATTACGCACCGTGCAGTCGCTGCAGTCGACCACGGCCACGGGAAGCATCCGTCCGTGGAAGATCAGCTCGGCACCCTGACCGTCGAAGGTGACGTTGTGCATATCCTCCAGAACGATACCCACCGACTTCGGGTTCGGCTGGTCGTGGTTCGAGATGTAATATTCGCGGCTGATGGCGCCGTCGGGATGGAAGTCGTAACGGCCCGCAGGCAGGGTGATGCGTATGTTGCGGCCGCGGCTCGACGCCTTGATCTCCTTAAGCGCCTCCTTCATCAGCGGCGCCGAATTCTCGCCGCTATCGGGACGCAGACCGTAATCCGCAAGATCGTATGTCGTGGTACAGGACACGGCCGCCAGCGTCACCAGCATGGCCAGAAGTAGACGGGGTTTCATTTTCTTCGGGTCGGTTTTATGGGTTATCTACGTTATATCTCTATAAAGGTACGCATAAACTCCCGAAGAGAGAAACACCGCGTTGCTTTTTACGCAAAAAAAGAGTAACTTCACATCGCACGCGGTCAGCTACTGCCAACTGCATATCACCGTCCAAACCCAACACCCGATGACCAAACATATTGACCCGAAGCAGATTACACCATTACGAAGGCCCTTCGTCTCAGTTATTATCAGTCTCGCCACCCTCTTCACGGCAACAGCCGCGGCAGCGCCCCGAAGCACGGGGAATATCACCGCCGAGACTGCCGACACGATGCCACGCCACCGTCTGCACAACGACCTTTACCGCGTGCGCATATCGACCGACAACGGACGGCGATGCATCAAGGTACACGGCGCTCTGGTCTCCGACATCACCCGCCGCGACCGCAACAACATCGACACCACGGGAGCCGCCCGCACGTTGATGGGCTTTGCGATGTTCACCGACGACTTCTCCACGCCGGTAAGAGTACGCGTAAGGCGTCGGGGCCGTCCATTCGACAGCGTCGAAGTGCGGCCCGCGGCATACGCCATACCTACGCGCCGCATATCGCGCCGCACGGTAGAGTTCACCTTGGAGAGGCCCACGCAGAAGGTATCCGTGGAGTTTGACGGTGACCGCGCCCGCAACCTCTTCGTACTGCCCGATCTGCCCGATACGGCGGCGCTGCGTGCCTCCTCGCCCGACACGCTCTACTTCGGCAAGGGGGAGCACCACGCAGGACTTATCACTCTGCGCTCGGGGCAGACACTCTACATAGACGAAGGGGCCGTCGTCTACGGCACCGTCCGCTCGTACGACACCCGCGACATCACGATCGCCGGGCGGGGCATACTGTGCGGGTCGTATGCGCCGCACCACTTGGATACACGCCGCGTGATGGTCGATCTGGTCGGGTGCCGCAACGTCACGATATCGGGTATCCTGCTGCGCGACTCGCCCAGCTGGACGCTCTGCATACAGCGTTCGGAGAGTGTACGCATAGAGAATGTAAAACAGATATGCTGGATGCGCAACTCCGACGGCGTGGACCTGTGCAACTCGCGAGGTGTCGTCATGGAGGGGTGCTTCATGCGCAACTACGACGACAACATATCGCTCAAGAACGAGCCGTGGAACGTCGGCGACACACGCGACATCACCATACGTGAGTGCGTCCTCTGGGCCGACTGCGCACATAACTTCCTCGTCGGGCCCGAGTCCGATCCGCGCTTCCGCACCGACAACGTCGAGTTTGCGGACTGCATCCTCCTCGAGGGGCGCGAAACCCTATATCCATACAAGGGAGCCATGGCGATGATGATATCCGACGAGGGGCGCTTTTCGGACATACGCATACGCCGCATCACGGTCGACGATCCGCGCGGCGCCTCGCTCTTCTCGTTCGACTACTGCAAGTTCAATACGCGCGGCCGCGAGGCGCGGGACATCCTCATTGAGGATATACGTTACAACGGCCCACAGCCTCCGCGCAGTCTGCTGCACGGTCTGGACGACAAACACCCCATCGACGGCATCACATTCCGCAACGTCACGATAAACGGCGTACGCCTCACCGAACAGAATTTCAGCGACTACTTCGACATGAACGAACACGTACGCCGACTGAACGTCGAGTGACGTCCGCGGTCATGGCTCTGACATACGCGCAATAACAGAATGCATCATATACAGATTGGCCGCCGTCAAAACCGCACCGAGAAGCCCCCACAGGACCAAATTCCATATCGGGAAAAGTCCTGCAACAGCCATAACCGCAACAACACAATAAGGCAAAGAAACCAATGATGTCACAAGTCCGGGGACATATCCGCCAACAGCAAAAGCCTGTACGCAATGCACTACCACATGCAGGGCATATGCCGCCACACAGCACCACCATGCGACAAAGCCTCCCCCACACAAAGCCACTGCCGTACACACAACTACGATCAAGGTCTCTTCCGCAACGGCAACAATAAAAGGAAGCGTACGTACGCGAGACAACACGGCCAAAAGAGATTGCATGCGTGGGAAACGCTTCTGGAGAGTTGTAGCATGACACGTCATCCAACGTCTCACAACAAGGACCTCCTCAATTTCATGCAGAAGAAAAACTGCGACAAACAATGCCACAAACAATTCGGTCAAAACCATAATATCTCATCTTCTCTAAACCTCGGAGTTGGAGAATCTGCATAAGGATAATAGTTATTCTTATTACAACCGTACTCCTTAAGCGACACAATCCGTTCATCCGAATTCCATTCTACGACCGAAACCCCATCGAACTCCTGCACAATACCATCGCTCATTTCACAGCGAAAATTCCACTCGACGACAGTCGTGCTTCCATGATGAAAGAAGCGTCCGATATTCCATCTCACCACACGTCCTCGCGTATTCCATTCACGAAACCAATACTCAATCTGTGACACGCCTTTATAAAACGGGCCCCAACTCTCTACATATAATGCATCTGTAGCAAAAATGCGCCTTATACCACGATCCTCACCCGCAAGCCACATCCCGAACCATTCCCGCAACCGTGCTTCACGTTCTGCCGAATACAAAACATCATCACTTATCATACAATACAACAGATTCATTCTACTATAAAAAACTTCCATTCTCACTGCGGCGTCAGCCGCAGCGTCACGAATCCCGTCGGCGGCACCTTCACCGTCAGCACCGTGCGGCCGCGGCGGCGCGTCGTCGGAATACTCTCCAAGGGGGTGCCGTCAAGACGCGTGGCCTGCACCCCGGCAACACCGAATCCGAGGCTCACACGGCTCTCGGCCTTCGTATCCGAGGGGTTGAACAGACGCAGCTCCACATCCCCGCCGCGGCGTCGCGCCGACGAGAGGGAGCATCCGCCGCCAACCTCAACATACGAATGGCCCGCCCCGGCATAACTCTCGGCAGCGCGTACGTACAGAGGCTCGGCATGCTCGCGGCATGCGTTCCACACCTCCGCCGCATCCCATCCCCCGTCATGCGGAAGAAGCGCATAACGTATCTCCGTCGCGCCTTCAAGCGGATAGTCGCATCCCCAGAGTCCCTTGCCCGAATATTGCACCGTCAGCGACAACGGCACCCCGTCGCCGTGGGCATAAGAGGTCGTGTGGTCGCTCATAAGCGTCAGCCCCGCGCCGTCGTCGCCCGTCACGTCGACCCAGTCGAGTATGATATTGTGTTTGTGGGCGTCCCATGTCTCGAAGAAGGTATCATCCAAGCGGCTGCGGCAGATGCCGTAGGGAACGTTCTTGCGCAGCGTCTGCCGCCCACGCACCGAGGGAAACATCAACAGCAGCTTGTAGCGGTCGTTCTTGAAGGCGCGGCGGTTCTCCGTGGCCGAGCCGCTGTCGGCATACTCGCCGATGCCGCGGTTGCCGCGCCACGATATGCGAAGCGTACAATCGATAACCCTGTCGCCGCGGCGCAGCGTCACGCTCTGGCGGAAGGGTTCGCCCGCAACGGCGCCCGTAACGGCCACACGCACCGTCAGCGGCGTCAGCTCTTCGATCTCGACATGCGCCGCCTGCTCCTCGGACGAGGCGAAGCGTCCCTCGTCGTAGAAGTATCCGCGCAGGGTGTTGAACCCCCACCGCGAGCTGCGATCCACAATCTCGCGGCCCGAGAGCTTATCCACAAGGCTCGCAACGGCACCGCCGTGCAGCGTATCGATAACCATACGGTATATGTCGCTCTCAACTACGAAGCCCTCGGCCGAGCCATAGGCCGCACACGACGGCTCCGTGCAGCGCTGCCGTCCCGCCTCAAGGCGGTAGCGAGCCACACCGAAAGCTGGCGTACTGGCCTCGAATACCAACACCGGGCCTCCATCCCCATTCACCAACGTACAGGGCACATCGCCGCCGCGGCTGTCGACCAGACGTATATTTTTTTGACCTGCCGCCGCCACATCACAAGGAATATCCACACGCACAACCCCACGCCGCGGCCGCGCCGAGGTATTGACCACGTCGAACTCCGTCGTCGATGCCGCACGCCCCAACAGATCGAGACACAGGCTGTCCGTCAGGCTGCACCACTCGTCGACCTTCTCAGCCCACGTCCGCCCCTCGCTCACGACATTATAAGGTACGATCCAGCAGTCGTGATGCTGAGCGAGCATAAGCGGCCGCCACAGCGACGCCATACGTAACGAATCGGTACTTTCACCGCCGCCGAGCCATCGCAGCAGATCGGCCTTCTCGGCCTGCACGGCGCGATTCTCCGCATCGCGCACGCGCTGCGCAACGCGTTGCAGCACCTGACTGCCCCACATGAGGTTTACCTCGATATCCTCCTGCGTAAGGTGCCACGCGCCATCCGTACGGCCGTCCCATACATGCTCGAAATATTCGCTCCACGTGACATAACGCGAGCCGCCGGCCGTCGCCGCCCCCGTACCGATCCAAGGGCCGTTGCGCCACCCCGCATCCTGAAAGCACATGCCCGCAGGGAAACGCACACCGTCGCGACGGCACGCATCGATATACTCTTCGGAGTTGTTCCACGCCGTGGTCTGCCACGTCGAGCCCTCGACGAAATCCTCGCACACGTATCGCGGCAGGGCTGTGATCGTATCCCCCGAGGGCCCCACCCACGACACCACGCCGCGTCCGTGTCCCCGTACATATCCGCCCCAGCAGGTGTCGGGGCACTTCAGCACGGCATAGCGGAAGCCGAAACCGCGCAGCAGCGCCGGCAGGCAATCCGTAAAACAGGGTTCCTCCGACGAGTAGCATTGCACCACGGCATCGGGGAAGTGCTCACGCAGTTTGGCCATGCCGTACTCGAAGTGGCGGACGATCGACTCGCCGTGTATGTTGAAGCAGTAAGGCTGTCCGTAGGCGGGATTGACGAACTCGACGCGCCGCGTTGCGGCCGCGGCCCGCAGGCGCGCATAATCCCCGGGCGTATGCAACCGCACAGAGTCCCATGTCTCGGGTTCGATCTCGAGATTGATCCTCCACTCGGGATGTTTGGCCAGTTCGTCGGCGAAGAAGCCCGTACACCACAGGGGATAATGGCCGTAGATGCCGCCGTGGTAGCCGTCGGCAAAGGATGGCTGCTGTGCCCGTGCCGCAGGCGAAACGCCCGCAGCGGCCAATATCGGCAGCAGCGCCCTAAGAAATTGTATAAACAGAGGTTTCATATTCGGAGCGGCGGGGCACACAGTACGTGTGCCCGCATTGCCACCCCAAAAATACGCAAAGCGGCGCACGCAGACAAGTCGCCGGGCGGATCTTTTTACCCGCGCACGGCCGCCGACGTCGTCAATGGCCCTTGTCGGGACGTATCAGCGCCGCAATCCACAGCAGGATAACGGCACCCGCGACCGAGGTAAGGATACTGCCTATCGTTCCGACGGCGATGATGCCGAACCACGAGAAGATCCAGCCGCCCAGAAGACCGCCGATAAGTCCCACGATAAGATTGACCAGAAGGCCGACGCCGCCGCCACGTACGATCATGTTTGCGATCCAGCCCGACAGCAGGCCGATCAGCAGATACCAAAGGAAAAACATAGGCACAAAATTTTTACATGCAAACACTTCTCCGCGGCCACATCCGGCCCTTCGCATCGGTATGGCCGCTTCGATATACGTATCCATGCAAAAACAGTACCTCCATATCCCCACACACAAAAAGAGTCCGGAACCCGACCTCGGATTCCGGACTCCGCCGCGCTGACACGCCGACGTTACTCGTTGATTATATCCACCACGCGCTGCATATCGCGGTTGGCCTCGACCTCAACCTTCGTATTGCCCGTCTCGCCGTCGGGAATGAGGATAATGGCACCCTTGTCATACTCCGAAGCGTCCATCTTGAAGCAGAGGACGTTACTCAGGACGCCGCGGCCGCTGTCGCCGCGCGCATCGTGCCGCAGCTCGTAGAGTCCGTAGCCTGCCTTGTATTCGGGGTGCGTCTTGCGAAGCTGTTCGATGATGGGGCGGCCCTGTTCGAACTCTCCGAGCGACGCGACGTGTATCCAGATGATCCTGTCCGTGGGGGCGATTGCCTCCCGCATGCGGCGGAAGAGGTCTTTGCGGCCTTCGATCCAAAGGCGGGCCTTCGGATGGCGTGGCGCCACGAGACGGATGGCCCAAACGTAGAGAATCAGACCGAAATTATAGAACCACATCGGTATTTACGGTGTTGAGTTTTCAGTTTCTAACGCCCGCGCCCGGTGACCCGACGTCAGGCTGTTCTTTTTCAGTCCGGCAAAGATAGTACAATTTGTCGGAACTGCAAAATTACCAATTGTATTCCAGCGCGTTTTCGATCAGTTCGACGCGGACGCTCCCGTCGGCGGCGGCTTCGGCGGCCGCCAGATCGAACTGCACTTCGCCCTCCC
>OGLM01001772.1_pt1 | contig 21332 bp, 16 predicted proteins | sample 1572531 | NCBI WGS metagenome assembly OGLM01 (sample SAMEA2581909, study PRJEB24529) | metagenome | biome: Human gut stool | place: China | collected 2011 | reverse complement strand
GCTGATGTAGTGGATAAAATAGAAGAGATCGATGCCAAGATCGACGAAGTAGCAGCTGGCTGGAAGACAAAGCGTATGGGAAAGGTAGAACTTACCATCCTGCGTCTTGCCGTATATGAGATGCTTTATGACGATACCATTCCTGAGAAGGTGTCTGTCAATGAGGCAGTAGAGCTGGCGAAGAGATTCAGCGGTGGAGACAGTCCGTCCTTTATCAACGGGGTACTTGGAAAGATCGCACGCTCTGCAGACGGGGATGAGACGAAGTAAGTCAGTATATGCAGAACGGAGATATCAGGATGAAGAATGTCTATACGGTGAGACAGGTCAATTCTTATATTAAGAACATGTTCGCCCAGGATTTCATGCTGAACCGGATCTATGTAAAGGGTGAGGTATCGAATCTGAAATACCATACATCAGGGCATATATATTTTTCATTGAAAGACGAGTCCGGCACGATTGCCTGCGTCATGTTCGCAGGCTCAAGGTCAGGGCTTTCTTTTCGTATGGAGGAAGGTCAGCAGATCATTGTACTCGGTGTGGTGGATGTCTATGCAAGAGATGGAAAATACCAGTTGTATGCAAGAAAAATCGTGCGGGACGGTGTAGGACTTCTGTATGAACGCTTTGAACTTCTGAAGAAAGAACTGCAGGAAATGGGAATGTTTGCACCGGAGTACAAGCAGAAGATCCCAAAGTATATCCGGCGGCTTGGAGTTGTGACTGCACCGACCGGGGCGGCAGTCAGAGACATCATCAATATTACGAAGCGGAGGAATCCTTTTGTGCAGATCATCCTGTATCCGGCACTGGTACAGGGCGAAGGTGCTGCTGAGAGTATTGTAAAGGGAATCCATGCGCTGGAAGCAGAAAAGGTGGATGTCATGATCGTGGGCCGTGGCGGAGGAAGCATGGAAGATCTCTGGGCATTTAATGAAGAGGCAGTCGCAAGGGCAGTATTTGACTGTTCTGTTCCGGTGATTTCAGCGGTAGGACATGAGACCGATACAACGATCATTGATTTTGTGGCGGATCTGCGGGCACCGACTCCTTCTGCTGCCGCAGAACTGGCGGTGTATGATTTCATGGAGATGAAAAAGAATCTGAAGCTGCGGGAAGAAAAGTTGCTGCATTTTATGCAGTTAATACTGGAACGGAAGAGACAGAAACTGGAGCAGTATTCGCTCAGGATGCGGGCGTATCATCCGCAGCAGCGGTTAAATGAGCAGCGACAGTTCGCCGCAGATGCTGAGAACCGGCTGAGAAGAGAAATGATGCGGAGACTGGAGCAGGAAAAATACCGTCTGGGACTTATGGCAGAACGACTGAAAGGATTATCTCCTCTTGAAAAGCTCAGTCAGGGATATGCTTATGTGGAGAACAGTTCGGGGGCAAATGTCAGGACAGTCAGTAATGTAAAGCAGGGAGAACAGATCACGGTCTATGTGACGGATGGACGGATCCGGGCAGAAGTGACCGGCGTTGAGAAAGAGGAGACATAAGATGGGGACAGAGAAAAAGGAAAATTTGGAAGAAATGTTTGACCGGCTGGATCAGGTAATCGGTACTTTGGAAGGAGAGGATGTTTCACTGGAGGAGGCGTTTGGGTTGTACGATCAGGGAATGAAGCTGATCCGGAGATGCAACCAGACGATCAATGAAGTGGAAAAGAAGATTCTTGTACTGGATGAGAATGGAGAAAAGCATGAATTTTAAAGAAGAGTATACGGACAGAGTAGAAAAAATAGAAAAGATCCTGAAAAAGTATCTTCCTGAAAAAGGAGGATATCAGAGGACGATCATGGAGGCCATGGAGTATAGTCTGATGGCAGGTGGAAAGCGTCTCCGTTCCATGCTGATGTGGGAGAGTTACAGACTGTTTGGCGGAGAAGGAGCTGCAATCGAACCGTTTATGGCTGCCATTGAGATGATCCACACGTATTCCCTGGTGCATGATGATCTGCCGGCAATGGATAATGATGAATACAGACGCGGAAGAAAGACAACGCATATTGTATATGGTGAAGATATGGGAATCCTTGCAGGAGACGCGTTGCTTAATTATGCATTTGAGACTGCCTGCCGGGCTTTTGAAGAGGAGTCGGAGCATGCTTTAAGGATTGGAAAAGCATTGAAGATCCTTGCGGATAAGGCAGGAATTTACGGAATGATCGGTGGACAGGTCGTGGATGTGCAGGAATCAGGAAAAGCTGTATCAGGCGAAGTACTGGATTTTATTTACAGGCTGAAGACCAGTGCATTGATCGAGGCTTCTATGATGGCAGGTGCAGTTCTTGCAGGTGCAGAGGAAGGGCAGGTCAGCAGGATGGAGCAGATCGCAGGAAAGACCGGGTTGGCATTCCAGATCCAGGATGACATTCTGGATGTGACCAGTACGACGGAACTGCTTGGAAAGCCGGTTCACAGTGATGAAAAGAACGAAAAAACGACGTATGTGACCTGGAAAGGGATTGAAAAGGCACATGAGGATGTGGAACGGTTGACGCAGGAGGCGGTGGATCTGCTGCGGAAGTTCCCGGCAAAGGATGATTTCCTTGAAGAATTACTAAAATCTCTGGTATACAGGGAAAAATAAAAGGAGGAATCCTGATGGTACTTGAGAAGATCCATAAGGAAAATGATATAAAAAATCTCAGTCCCGAGGAACTTACTATGCTTGCAGATGAGATCCGACAGTTTCTGATCGAGAAGATCAGTGTGACCGGAGGTCACCTGGCATCGAATCTGGGGGTTGTGGAACTGACGATGGCACTTCATCTTGTCTTTGATCTTCCACAGGATAAGCTGATCTGGGACGTAGGACATCAGGCTTACACGCATAAGTTGCTGACGGGGAGAAAAGCAGGGTTTGATGAACTGAGAAAATACGGGGGAATGAGTGGATTTCCAAAAAGAAAAGAGAGCGAATGTGATGCCTTTGATACAGGGCATAGTTCTACTTCTATTTCCGCAGGACTTGGATATGTGGCGGCAAGAGAACTTCAGGGCGGAACCCCCAGTGTGGTTTCGATCATCGGAGACGGTTCTATGACCGGAGGAATGGCATACGAGGCACTGAACAATGCAAGCAGACTGAAAAGTAATTTTATCATTGTCCTCAACGATAATAATATGTCCATTTCTGAAAATGTGGGAGGAATGTCCCAGTATCTCAATGGACTGCGTACGGCACAGGCTTATACAGGGCTGAAGAAAGGTGTGGAAGATACGCTGAAAAAGATCCCAGGAAAGGGAGATCGGATCATTTACCATATGAAAAGGACAAAAAGCGGGATCAAGCAGTTGTTTGTTCCGGGGATGTTTTTTGAAGATATGGGGATCACGTATTTAGGCCCGGTAGACGGACATGATATCCATAAGCTGACAAGGATCTTAAATGAGGCGAAGCGGGTTGACCATGCGGTGCTGGTTCATGTGATGACGAAAAAGGGAAAAGGATATGTACCGGCTGAGGAAAATCCGTCCAGGTTTCATGGGACAGGACCATTTGATATCCCAAGTGGAACAGCGGTAGGGAAAAAGGCGACAGATTCTTATACAGATGTATTTTCAAAAGTACTTGCAGATATCGGAAAGCAGGATGAAAAGGTGGTAGCGATCACTGCGGCGATGGCAGACGGGACGGGGCTGGCAAGATTTGCAAAGATGTTCCCACAGAGATTCTTTGATGTCGGCATTGCAGAGGAGCATGCGATGACCTTTGCGGCAGGACTGGCAGCAGGCGGGATGAAACCGGTCTTTGCGGTATATTCCTCTTTCCTGCAAAGGGCTTTTGACCAGACGATCCATGATGTCTGTCTTCAGAATCTGCCGGTTTTTATAGCCGTGGATCGTGCCGGACTTGTAGGCAGTGACGGAGAGACGCATCAGGGAGTATTTGACCTGTCATTTCTTCTGGAGATTCCGAATCTGACGGTTATGTCACCAAAGAACCGATGGGAAATGGCAGATATGGTCCGTTTTGCTGTTGATTTTCCGTATCCGGTTGCATTGCGGTATCCAAGAGGAGAGGCTTATGAGGGGCTGAAAGAGTTCCGTACCCCGATTCTTTATGGAAAAAGTGAAGTGATCTGCCGTGAAAGCGGGATTGCGATCCTTTTCATAGGACATATGTCAGAACTGGGAGAGTCTGTATGGAAGGCAATGAAAGAAGCAGGATATCGTTGCAGCCTGATCAATGCAAGATTTGCAAAGCCGCTGGATACAGAGATGATCCGTGATCTTTGCAGGGATCATCAACTGATCGTGACGATTGAGGAAAATGTGCTGGCGGGTGGTTTCGGTGAGCAGGTTGTCCAGTACGTGATGCAGAGTGGTGAGAAGACCCGGGTACGGACGATCGGAATTTCCGATGATTATGTGGAGCATGGAAATGTAGAAGTCCTGCGAAAAGAAGTGGGACTGGATCAGGAGACCATTGTGGCACAGATAAAAGAAGATTATCTGATGATAAAGGAAGATTAAAAATGAAAGAACGTTTAGATGTATTACTTGTAAAAAGGAATCTTGCAGAGTCCAGGGAAAAGGCAAAAGCGATCATTATGTCTGGAAATGTATTCGTAGAAGATCAGAGAGAGGACAAGGCAGGAACCACTTTCCCGGAAGATGTAAAGATTGAAGTGAGAGGGCATGTCATGCCGTATGTCAGCAGAGGCGGTCTGAAGCTGGAGAAAGCAATTAAAAATTTTGATGTCAGTGTAGAAGGAAAAGTCTGTACGGATGTGGGATCTTCTACTGGCGGTTTTACGGACTGTATGCTGCAGAACGGAGCTGTAAAGGTGTTTGCAATCGATGTCGGACGGGGGCAGTTGGACTGGAAACTGCGTCAGGATCCAAGGGTAGTCTGCATGGAAAAGACCAATATCCGCTATGTGACACCGGAAGATATCGGAGAACCGGTGGACTTTTCCTCCATTGATGTCTCCTTCATTTCGCTGACAAAAGTGTTAGGGCCGATCCGGGATTATCTGACAGAAGACGGAGAAATCGTAGCTCTGATTAAACCACAGTTTGAAGCAGGGCGTGAAAAGGTCGGGAAAAAAGGAGTCGTGAGAGAAAAAAGCACGCACCATGAAGTAATCGAAAAAGTGACTTCCTATGCAGCGTCTATCGGATTTGATATTCTTGAGATTGAATTTTCACCGATCAAAGGACCGGAGGGAAATATTGAATATTTGGTGCATCTGAAGAAGACGCAGGAACTTCCGGGAAAGATCCTGGCACAGAATCTGGAGACGGTCGTGGACAGTGCATTCGATACGTTGGCAAAATAAGTGGGGATAAAGCATGGATTCATTTTATATCATAACGAATATATTAAAAGATAAAGACTATGCGGTTACGGATAAAATCTGCAATTATATTGAGCAGAAAGGAAAGAAATGGACACTTGCAAAAAAGGATGAAGAGGGTCATATCCTTCCGGGGACAGTGCCGTCCGACGTGGAATGTGGACTGGTACTCGGAGGCGACGGAACGCTGATCCGTGCAATCCGGGATCTGGAAGGTGAAGAACTCCCTTTGCTTGGGATCAACCTCGGGACACTGGGATATCTTGCAGAAGTAGAATTGAAGGATTATCAGTATGCCATCGACAGACTGTGCGGAGAAGAACACGCAGCGATCGAACTGCGGATGATGCTGGAAGGTGTGGCGGGAGATGAAAAAAGAGATCTTGCGGTGAATGATATTGTGCTGACGAGGGAAGGAAATATCAGGATCGTACAGTTTAATGTCTATGTCAATGGAACGCTTTTGAATACTTATCTTGCAGACGGAGTAATTATTTCGACTCCCACCGGAAGTACCGGATATAATCTTTCAGCGGGAGGTCCTGTTGTAGAACCAACGGCAAGTATTATCGTCATTACTCCGATCTGCTCCCATGCGTTGAATACAAGCAGTGTAGTGCTTTCGGCAGAAGATGTGATCGAGGTGGAAGTCTGTCCGGGAAGATACGGCAGACAGGAGGAAGTAGCCTTGTGTTATGACGGTGCAGTCCGGAGAAAGCTGGTATCGGGAGACCGCGTCTGTATCAGGAGAGCGGAGGAGACGGCAAAGCTTATTAAACTGAGCAAAGAAAGCTTCATGAAGACGATGCGTGAAAAAATGAAAGGAAATTAAGAAATGAAAGTAAGCCGACATGCAAAGATTATTGAACTTATCAGCCAATACGACATTGAGACGCAGGAGGAACTGGCAGAATATCTTAATAATGCCGGCTTCAAGGTGACTCAGGCAACGGTATCGAGAGATATCCGGGATCTGAAGCTGACGAAAGTGTCACTCAACGGAGGAAAGCAGAAATACGTGATCCATCGTCAGGATGAAGATGGAATGAGCGAAAAATATATCCGGGTACTAAGAGACGGATATATGTCAATGGATATGGCACAGAATATTCTCGTCATCAAGACGGTATCCGGAATGGCAATGGCAGTTGCAGTTGCGGTGGATGCAATGAAATGGAATGAAGTGGTGGGCTGCATTGCCGGCGATGATACGATTATGTGTGCAATCCGTACAGTAGAAGATACAGTGACAGTCATGGACAAGATCAGAAAGATTGTGTCCAAGAAGGATTAGGTGTTGAATATGTTACAGAATCTGTATGTAAAAAATCTGGCATTGATCGATGAGACGGAAGTGGAGTTTGGTGAGGGACTGAATATACTGACAGGAGAGACAGGAGCAGGAAAGTCTCTCCTGCTGGGTTCAGTCCATCTTGCTCTTGGCGGAAAGTACAGTCCTGATATGCTCAGAAACGGGACAAAGAGCGGACTTGTGGAACTGACTTTTAAGATCGAAGATGAACAGATCAAAAAGCATCTGGAAGAGATGAACCTGTATCCTGAAGACGGGTTTCTGACCCTGAGCAGGCGGCTGAAGGAAGGTCGCAGTATCAGCAAGATCAACGGAGAGACTGTGAATACCGGGATATTGAAAGATGTTGCAAGTATGCTGATCGATATCCATGGACAAAGAGATAATCAGACACTGCTCCACAAAAAAAATCACCTGACGCTTCTGGATCTGTATGGAAAAGAAAAGATCGTTCCTTTAAAGAAAAAGATGGCTGAAATGTACCGCAGATGGAATGAACTGAAAAAGAGGACTGAAAGACTGACCATGGATGAGGAAACCAGGAGGAGAGAACTCTCCCTTGCTGAATTTGAAGCACAGGAGATTGAAGAAGCCGGACTGGTTGTGGGAGAAGATGAAGAGCTGGAAGAACTTTACCGGAAAATGACAGAGAGCAGGAAAGTGACAGAAGCAGTAGCTGAGACATACCATTATACAGGGGAGGCCGCTTCCGGGAATGCAAGTGATCTCATCAGCCGTGGAATCCGAAGCCTTCAGGAGGCAGCAGATTTTGATGAAGAGGGGAGCAGACTGTATGAGCAGCTTACACAGCTTGATGGACTGTTGAATGATTTTAACCGGGAGTTATCGGAATATGCAAAAAGTTTTGAGTTTTCAGAGGAAGAATTCCGTGAGACAGAAGATCGTCTGAATCTTTTAAATCATTTAAAGGCAAAATATGGAAGATCTATTGAAGCAGTTCTTGCATATTGTGATGAAAAAAAGCAAAGACTACAGGAACTGGCAGATTATGATACATTCATGCAGAATCTGGAACAAGAACAGCAGGATGCTTTTAACGCAATGAAAAAGATGGCGGAAAAGCTGAGTCAGGTTCGGCAGCGTTCGGCTAAAAAGTTCGCAGAAGAGATCTGTGGTCAGATGAAAGAACTGAATTTTCTTGATTCGAGATTTGAGATCCGGATTTCTGAGGCAGAAAAATACAGTTCAAATGGAAAGGATGAGGCAGAATTTTATCTTTCAGTGAATCCGGGAGAACCGTTGAAACCATTGGGAAGTGTGGCATCTGGCGGTGAGATTTCGCGTGTGATGCTGGCGGTGAAGACAGTACTTGCAGATGAAGAAGATACACCGACACTGATCTTTGATGAGATCGACACAGGAATATCCGGCATTACGGCAGGAAAAGTGGGAGATCGTCTCCGACTGATCGGAAAGAGCAGACAGGTCATCTGTATTACTCACCTGCCGCAGATCGCAGCTACTGCAGATCACCATTTCCTGATCAGAAAAAAAGCAGAAGGAACATCAGTGCGGACAGATGTTGAGATGCTGGATGCAGCTGCATCCGTGGAAGAACTGGCAAGACTTCTCGGTGGAGCGAATGTGACGGAGCGTGTCATGGAAAGTGCAAAAGAATTGAAAGAATTGGCAAAGTGTGAAAGATAATCCCAGTGTGAAAAGCACGACAGGATCACATACTAAAAGCGGATACAGAAGATGTATCCGTTTTTTGTTGGCGAAAGAGGTGTGATCTTATGTGGGATAAAAAATTAAAAAACCAGACGATAAAAAAGAAACTTTCCAGATGGATGACTGTGGTGTGCAGTTTTCTTCTGGCTGTGGGACTGGGCTTTTCCGTCGGAAGTGCGGCGGCAGAATATTTCCCGGAAAGCAGGGAAACCCAGGCACAGACGAAAGCAGTGCAGACGAAAAAAGTATCTGTGGGAGGTATGCCGGCAGGAATTTATATGGAAACGGACGGAGTACTGATTCTTGATACGCAGCAGATAAAAGGAATCGATGGGAAAATGTACGAACCGGCACAGGGAATGGTGAAAAGCGGAGACTATATCAAAGCAGTCAATCAGAAAGAAATTTGTGGAAAAAAAGAACTGCTGAAAGAACTGGAAAAGCTTTCCGGTGAGAAGGTGGAACTGACAGTAAGGAGAAAACTGGTAAAGATCGCTCTGCAGGCAGTGGAGACCGCGGCCGGTGAATATAAGCTGGGAATCTGGGTGAGGGATAATGTACAGGGTCTTGGAACGGTTACATTTCTGACAGAACAGAATGAGTTCGGAGCTTTGGGACATGGGATTCATGATACGGATACAAATGGACTGATGGAAATTTCCGGAGGAAAGCTTTACAGGACAACGATTCAGAATGTGGTAAAAGGAAGCAGTGGAAATCCGGGAACAATGGAAGGAATGATCGTCTATAACCGCTATAATCTGCTTGGAACGATCGAAAAAAATACCGATGCAGGGATTTATGGCAGACTGGATAAAACCGAGGAGCTTTTTGGAAAAAAAGAACTGGTTGAAACTGCGGCAAAAGAGGAAATCGTGACAGGACCGGCAAAGATGAGGTGTTTTCTGGAAGATGAAATCAGGGAATTTGACATTGAAGTGATGAAGGTGGATCAGGAAACTGCAGAGATCAATAAAGGAATGATGATCCGGGTGACGGATGAAGAACTGCTTGAAAAAACCGGAGGAATCATTCAGGGGATGAGCGGCAGTCCGATCCTTCAGAACGGAAAACTGATCGGGGCGGTGACGCACGTATTTGTTATGGATTCGACAAAAGGTTACGGCATTTTTGCGGAAACAATGCTGGAACAGTTGAAATGACGAGAATCGTCGAGAACGCTGTCGAATTACTGCTACAAAATCTGCTTGATTCTGCAAGGCGCAGGGGAATATAATAAGCGAGTGGCGTTTTCAAAAGAAGTTCTCATGACCTGAAGGGGAGAAGAGAATGAATCATTTGAGTGTTGCCATCGCTGACGATAATCAGAAAATCTTAGATCTGCTGGAAAAGGTGATCGGGACGGATCAGGAACTGGATCTGGTCGGAAAGGCGAAAAATGGTGAGGAGATGTGTCGGATCATTAAAGAAAAAAATCCTGATGTGGTTCTTCTCGACCTGATTATGCCGAAAATGGACGGACTGACTGTCATGGATCAGATCAATCAGGATAAAAGTGTCAGTAAACGTCCATATTTTATTGTTATTACAGCGGTGGGACAGGAAAAGATTACAGAAGATGCTTTTAATAAAGGTGCAAATTACTATATTATGAAACCGTTTAATAACAGAATGTTGTTGGAACGGATCAAATTCGTAAGAAAAATGACTCACGGAACAGAACGCAGACCGGAGGAACTGGTGACCGGGCAGACTCCGGGAGGAGAAAATCTGGAGAACAGAGTGACCAATATGCTGCATGAGATCGGGATTCCGGCACATATCAAAGGATATCATTATCTGCGGGATGCGATCATGATGGCAGTGGAAGACATGGATGTCCTGAATGCGATCACGAAGATTCTCTATCCTACCGTTGCTAAAAAATATCAGACGACATCAAGCCGGGTCGAACGGGCAATCCGGCATGCTATCGAGGTGGCATGGAGCCGTGGAAAATTAGATACACTGGATGAACTGTTCGGTTATACAGTCAGTACAGGAAAAGGAAAACCTACAAATTCGGAATTTATCGCATTGATCGCGGATACGATCCAACTGGAATATAAGCATGGAAAATAGGGGATAAATACTGGAAAATACTTTGCATTACAGAAAAAATGCGGTATAATATTTGTAATTCATCGTCGGAAAATGCGGCGTAAGCGAAAAACGGAGGATAGTAATATGAAAAATATTTTATTTGCTTCTTCAGAATGTGTTCCTTTTATTAAGACCGGAGGCCTTGCAGATGTTGTGGGATCGCTCCCGAAGGATTTTGATAAGGAGAAGTATGATGTACGGGTTGTCATTCCGAAATATATGTGCATGAAGCAGGAATGGAAAGAAAAGCTGGAGTATATTACAAACTTTTACATGGATATTGCCGGACAGAGCCAGTATGTGGGGATTTTCAGACTGGTACACGACGGTGTGACGTTTTACTTTATTGATAATGAGCATTATTTTTCGGGATTTGCACCGTATGATGGCGATCCGAAGTGGAATATCGAGAAGTTTGCATTCTTCTCAAAGGCAGTACTGAGTATCCTTCCGGTGATCGGGTTCCGGCCGGAGCTGATCCACTGTCATGACTGGCAGACCGGTCTGATTCCGGTTTATCTGGACAATTTCAGATACCTTGGAGAGTACTACAGAGGCATCAAGACGGTCATGACGATACATAATCTGAAGTTCCAGGGGGTATGGGATACAAAAGCAGTACAGAAAATTACAGGGTTGCCGGATTATTATTTTGCACCGGATAAAATGGAGGCATATAAGGATGCAAACCTTCTGAAAGGCGGTATCGTTTACGCAGATAAAGTGACAACGGTAAGCCGCAGCTATGCAGAAGAGATCAAGACCTCTTTCTATGGTGAGGGACTGGAAGGCCTGATGAATGCCAGAGCCAATGACCTGTGGGGAATTGTCAACGGACTGGATTATAATGACTGGAATCCGGATACAGACTACCGTCTTGCAAAGAACTTTAATATTAGCAATTTCAGGCGGAACAAGCCGGCAAATAAGATGGCATTACAGGAAGAACTGGGACTGGATCAGGACAGCCATGTGATGCTGATCGGAATTGTATCCCGTCTGACAGACCAGAAGGGATTTGACCTGATCGATTATATGATGGATGAGATGTGCCAGGATGCGGTACAGATCGCAGTGCTTGGTACGGGAGACCCGAAGTATGAGAATATGTTCCGCCACTTTGCATGGAAGTATTCAGGAAAGGTTTCTGCGAATATTTTCTATTCGGATGATCTTTCCCACCGGTTCTATGCAGGATGTGATGCATTTCTGATGCCGTCTTTATTTGAACCATGTGGACTGAGCCAGCTGATGAGTCTGCGTTATGGTACACTGCCGATCGTCAGAGAGACAGGAGGACTGAAAGATACTGTTGAGCCTTATAATGAGTTTGAAAAGACAGGAACAGGTTTCAGTTTCACGAATTATAATGCACATGAGATGTTGAATACAGTCCGTTATGCAGAGCGGATTTACTATGATAAAAAGAGAGACTGGAATAAGATCGTAGAACGTGCAATGAGCCAGGACTTCTCATGGCAGAATTCTGCACGACAGTATGAAGAGCTTTACAAGAGCCTGATAGGAGAATAAAAGGAGTTTACAACCAGATGAAGATCATTGACAGATTGAATGAAGACAGAATAAATATATCTTTTGAGGTGTTCCCACCGAAGACGGATGCGGGGTTTGCAAATGTGCAGCGTGCGACGGATGAGATCGCAAAGCTGGATCCATCTTACATCAGTGTGACGTACGGAGCCGGTGGAGGTACAAGTAAGAATACAGCGAAGATCGCATCCCATATCAAGGACGATCTGCACGTACTCAGTCTTGCACATCTGACCTGTGCTTCTTCCACAAAAGAAGAAGTGCGTGAGGTGATCCGGAATTTAAAGGAGCTTGGCATAGAGAATATTCTTGCTCTGCGTGGAGACATCCCGGAGGGAATGAAGTTCCCGGATGGAGACCGTTTCCATTATGCATATGAGCTGGTGGAGGAGATCCGAAAACAGGGAGATTTCTGTATCGGTGCAGCGTGCTATCCGGAAGGTCATGTGGAGAATGAGCATAAGGAAGATGATATCCGCTTTTTAAAACAGAAAGTGGACTGCGGTGTTGATTTCCTTACAACGCAGATGTTCTTCGACAATGATATCCATTATAATTTCCTTTACAGGATCAGGGAAGCCGGGATCACAGTCCCGGTTCTCCCGGGGATTATGCCGATCACAAGTGCGGCTCAGATGAAGAGAAGCCAGGAGCTTTCAGGAACTGTATTTCCAAGAAGATTTCTTGCATTGCTTGACCGTTTCGGAAGTTCACCGGAAGCAATGATGCAGGCGGGAATTGCTTATGCAACGGATCAGATCATTGATCTTCTGGCAAATGGAGTAAAAAATATCCATATTTATTCTATGAACAAACCGGAAGTCGCAACCAAGATCATGAGCAATATTTCTGAAATCATTAAGTGTTAAGAAAGTGAAATACCAGATGAGTGAGATGGACAAAAAGAGACGTGAGGCAATTCGCTATCTGGGGTTCGGACGAAATGCGGCAGACGAAAGGACTTATGAACTGATCGAAGCGTCTTTTGACGATCTGAACAGGGAAGCAAGTCCGAGATTCGTCTACCGCATTTTTGATTTGGATCATAGTGTGGATGGCTTATTGCGGGTCGGGACAATGGAAATACAGAGTAAAAGTCTGTTGAGAAACCTCAAAGGATGCGGACAGGTTGTTCTGTTTGGGGCGACACTGGGAGCCGGGGCGGACAGGCTGATCCGCCGGGTATCTCTTACCGATATGGCAAGGGCGGTTGTACTCCAGGCATGTGCTGCTGCAGAGCTGGAAGAGTATTGTGATGAACAGCAGAAAAAGATCAGCACAGAGCTGGAAAAAAGTGGATTGTATCTTCGGCCAAGGTTCAGCCCTGGATATGGGGACTTCCCGATCGAGTTCCAGGAGCCGATCATGAGGATGTTGGATTGTGCAAAGAAGATTGGTCTTACGATGACAGACAGCTATATGATGAGTCCGACGAAGTCTGTGACTGCGATCATAGGGATCAGCACAGAGAAAGAAAGATGCCCGATCTCAGGCTGTGAAGCCTGTGGAAAAAAGGACTGTGCATACCGCAGGTAAGGCAACAAAAGTAAAAGGATATGAAGGCAGCCGAAAGGCGAAGCCGGGAACAGATACAAAGAAAAGGCAGGAAGGATAAAGACAGATGTTACGAGAACGGCTGGGAAAAGAGTTATTATATTTTGACGGAGGAATGGGAACGCTGTTACAGGAGCGTGGACTGCAGCCGGGAGAACTCCCGGAGACATGGAATCTGCTGCACGCGGAAGAAATCCGTGAGATCCACAGAAAATATATTGAAGCTGGAAGTGACATTGTACTGACGAATACGTTTGGTGCAAACGCATTAAAGTTTCATGATGATGCATATTCTCTGGAAGAGATTGTCAATGCTGCAGTCGGCCATGTAAAGGCTGCAGCAGAACAGGCGGGAAATGGACGGAGAATCTATACTGCACTGGATATCGGTCCGACCGGAAAGCTCTTGAAACCAATGGGAGATTTGGATTTTGAGACTGCTTATGAAGCTTATAAAGAAGTGATGATCTATGGAGAAAAAGCAGGAGCTGTCCTGATCCATATCGAGACGATGAGCGATACGTATGAACTGAAGGCTGCGGTTCTTGCAGCAAAAGAAAATACGTCGCTTCCTGTTTTTGCGACCACGATCTTTGATGAAAGAGGAAAGCTTCTGACAGGTGCGGATGTGCCATCAGTAGTGGCATTGCTGGAAGGACTGCGGGTGGACGCATTCGGGATCAACTGCGGAATGGGACCAGAACAGATGATTCCAATTCTGGAACAGATCACAAAATATTCTTCCCTGCCTGTTATTGTAAAGCCAAATGCAGGACTTCCGAAGCAGAAGAACGGGCAGACTTATTATGATGTTTCACCGGAAGAGTTCGCGGAAGTCATGAAGAAAATTGTGGAAATGGGAGCTGTTGTCATCGGTGGATGCTGCGGAACGACGCCGGATCATATCAAAGCGATGGCAGATGCCTGCCGTATGATCCCGATAAAGCCGGTAGAAAAAAAGAACTTTACCATGGTATCGTCCTATGGACAGAGTGTCTTTCTCGGTACGGGATCAAAGATCATCGGTGAGCGTATCAATCCGACCGGAAAGAAGCGGTTTAAGCAGGCACTGAAAGAGCATGACTTGGATTATATCTTAAGAGAGGGGATTACCCAGCAGGATAACGGGGCACATATTCTGGATGTGAATGTGGGACTCCCGGATATTGATGAACCGGCACTGATGAAAGAAGTGGTGCAGGAACTTCAGAGCGTTACAAGTCTTCCGCTTCAGATTGATACCGTTGATGTGGAAGCGATGGAGGGTGCGTTAAGGATTTATAATGGAAAGGCGATGGTCAATTCTGTCAGCGGAAAGCAGGAGTCTATGGACAAAGTATTTCCACTGATCCAGAAATACGGAGGAGTCGTGATCGGACTTGCACTGGATGAGAACGGAATCCCGGCAGATGCCGAGGGAAGAGTGCAGGTTGCAAAGAAGATCATTGCAGAAGCGGCAAAGTATGGGATCGAAAAGAAAGATATCGTCATTGATGCACTGGCAATGACCATTAGTTCTGAACCGGAAGGTGCAAAGATCACGCTGGAGACACTGAGAAGGCTCAAGGATGAAGTTGGAGTCTGCACGGTACTGGGAGTATCTAATATTTCATTCGGACTTCCAAGCCGTCCGATCGTCAATTCCATTTTCTATACCATGGCAATGCAGAATGGATTGAGCGTGGGAATCATCAATCCGGGTTCAGAGGATATGATGAAAGCATGGTATGCATTTCATGCCCTGATGGCTCTGGACAGTAACTGTGAGAAATATATTGCAAGGTATGCACAGCAGCCGGGAACGACTCCGGTACAGGCAGCAGGCGGAAAGTATACGATGACATTGCAGAGTGCGATCGAGAGAGGACTGAAAGAAGAAGCCAGTTCGATCACGGCAGAACTGGCAGAGCAGAAAGATGCACTGGATATCATTAATGAAGAACTGATCCCGGCTCTGAACAATGTAGGTGAGGGATTTGAAAAAGGAACTGTATTCCTTCCACAGCTTCTGATGAGTGCAGAGTCTGCAAAGAGTGCATTTGCAGTACTCAAAGAAAGAATGGATCAGAGCGGGGAAGTACAGGAGAAAAAAGGAAAGGTCATCCTTGCGACAGTCAAGGGAGATATCCACGATATCGGAAAGAATATCGTAAAAGTCCTGCTGGAAAATTACAGTTTTGATGTGATCGATCTCGGAAAAGATGTTCCGCCGGAAAAGGTAGTTGAGACGGTTCTTGAGCAGGATGTCCATTTAGTTGGCCTGAGTGCCCTGATGACAACGACGGTTGTAAGTATGGAAGAGACAATCTGCCAGTTGCGGGAAAAAGCCCCGGATTGCCTGGTGATGGTAGGAGGAGCTGTGCTGAATCAGGATTATGCTGATATGATCGGAGCAGATTTTTATGGAAAAGATGCCATGCAGTCCGTACATTATGCACAGAAGGTATTCAGTTGAGTTATGCACAGAAGGTGTTCAGTCGAGCCACTTTACAAAAGTGGACTGCTATGATATATTTTAAGTTAGGCTTTTTGAGCAAAAGAGGAGGATGATGTATGCAGCCATACGGAGTAAACCAATTAAGGAAAATGTTTTTGGAGTTCTTTGAGAGCAAGGGACATCTTGTGATGAAGAGCTTTTCTTTAGTACCGCATAATGATAAGAGTCTTCTCCTGATCAATTCAGGAATGGCTCCGCTGAAACCATATTTTACAGGACAGGAGATCCCTCCGAGAAGAAGAGTGACTACCTGCCAGAAGTGTATCCGTACAGGAGATATTGAAAATGTAGGAAAGACAGCACGCCATGGTACATTTTTTGAGATGCTCGGAAATTTCTCTTTCGGGGATTATTTTAAGAATGAAGCCATCGAGTGGTCATGGGAATTTCTGACAGAAGTAGTAGGACTTGACCCGGACAGACTTTATCCGTCAGTTTATGAAGAGGATGATGAAGCATTTGATATCTGGAATAAGAAGATGGGAATCCCTGCAGAGCGTATTTTCCGTTTCGGTAAGGAAGATAACTTCTGGGAGCATGGTTCAGGCCCGTGTGGTCCATGTTCAGAGATTTATTACGACCGTGGAGAAAAGTATGGATGTGGAAAACCGGGATGTACAGTCGGATGCGAATGTGACCGTTATATGGAAATTTGGAACAACGTATTCAGCCAGTTTAATAATGACGGACATGGAAATTATACCGATCTGATCCAGAAGAATATTGATACAGGTATGGGACTGGAGCGTCTGGCATGTATCGTACAGGATGTAGATTCCATGTTCGATATCGATACAATAAAGGCTCTGCGTGACCATGTATGCCGCCTTTCAGGAAAACAGTACGGAACAGATCACGAGACAGATGTCTCTCTGCGTGTCGTTACAGATCATGTCCGTTCCGTGACATTTATGATCTCAGACGGAATCCTTCCATCCAACAGCGGACGTGGATATGTTCTTCGTCGTCTGTTAAGACGTGCATGCCGTCACGGAAAGCTGCTCGGAATCGAGGGAGCGTTCCTTGTAGAACTTGCTACAACCGTGATCGAAGGATCAAAGGACGGATATCCGGAGCTGGAAGAGAAGAAAGAGTTTATCTTTAATGTGATCGCAAAGGAAGAGGCGAACTTCAATAAGACGATCGATCAGGGACTTGCGATCCTTGCAGATATGGAAGCTGAGATGGAGAAGAAGGGCGAGAGAGTTCTCTCCGGCGAGAATGCATTCCGCCTTTATGATACCTATGGATTCCCGATTGATCTGACAAGTGAGATCCTGGAGGAAAAAGGTCTGACTTATGATGAAGAAGGCTTCAAAAAAGCTCAGGAAGAACAGCGTGCCAAGTCAGAGGGAACATTCGGAACTCATTCCTATACAGGAAAAGAAGCATCTGTCTATGATGAACTGGATGCAGAGATCGGAACAGAATTTGTAGGATACGATCATCTTACATTTGATTCAAAAGTTTCCGCACTGACTACAGAGGATGAGATCGTGGATGCTCTGTCTGACGGAGAAAAGGGAACGATCATTGTTGAGCAGACCCCGTTCTATGCAACGATGGGTGGACAGGAAGCTGACAAGGGAGTGATCCGGACAGCAGAAGGTGAGTTTGTTGTAGAGGATTGTATCCACCTTGCAGGAACAAAGGTCGGACATATCGGCCATGTGACAAAGGGTATGATCAAGATCGGTGATACTGTGACATTGGAGGTTAATGCAAAGAACAGGGCTCTGACTGAAAGAAACCACAGTGCGACGCATCTGCTTCAGAAAGCACTTCGTACTGTACTTGGAAGTCATGTTGAGCAGGCTGGATCTTTTGTAAATGAAGACAGACTTCGTTTTGACTTTACTCATTTTTCCGCAGTGACTCCGGAAGAGTTGAAGAAAGTAGAAGAGATTGTGAATGAGCAGATCCAGAATGCCCTTGAAGTAGTTACAAAGAATCTGCCGATTGAAGAGGCAAGGAAGACCGGTGCTCAGGCTTTGTTTGGCGAGAAGTACGGTGACGTTGTACGTGTAGTAGACATGGGTGGATTTTCAGTTGAATTTTGTGGAGGAACCCATGTGAAAAATACATCTGAGATCATGGCACTTAAGATTATCTCAGAGAGTGGTGTGGCAGCCGGTGTACGCCGTATAGAGGCTCTGACATCAGACGGTCTTATGAAGTATTATGCAGAAATGGAGCATCTCCTGAAAGAAGCTGCCCAGCTTATAAAGGCTTCCCCTGAGAATCTGGCTGAGAAGATCACACATCTGCAGGCAGAGAATAAAGCTCTGAAGGGAGAAGTGGACAGCTTAAAGAGCAAAATGGCACAGGAAGCAGCAGGCAATGTCCTGGATCGGGTAAAAGAAGTGAAGGGTGTGAAACTTCTTGCTGCTCAGCTTGACGGAGTTGATATGAATGAACTTCGTGAACTGGGAGACCAGTTTAAAGAGAAACTGGGAGAAGGCGTGGTTGTTCTTGCATCCGGAAATGAAGGAAAAGTAAGTCTGATGGCAACCGTAACAAATGGTGCCATGAAACAGGGAGCCCATGCAGGTAACCTTGTGAAGGCGATCGCAGGTCTTGTCGGTGGTGGCGGTGGCGGACGTCCGAATATGGCACAGGCCGGTGGTAAGAACCCGGCAGGTATTGCACAGGCACTTGAGAAAGCAGAAGAAGTCCTCGCAGAGCAGATCCATTAAGCTGCAAAAGCCTGACTTATAAAAATATACAAAATTCTTAACTTTTTTGAATAAAAAGAGTTGACGGAAGAAAAAATTATGGTATAATAATTAGCAGTGCAATAAATATACCCGAACAGTCGTATGATGCACAATACAAGGCTGGAGGGGAGGTTAGGTGTGAGACTATGTCAAATGTAATCGTTAAAGAAAACGAAACGTTAGATAGTGCCTTACGCAGATTCAAAAGAAACTGTGCAAAGGCTGGCATTCAGCAGGAAATTCGTAAGAGAGAGCATTACGAAAAGCCAAGCGTAAGACGTAAAAAGAAATCTGAAGCTGCTAGAAAACGTAAATATAACTAATATGTGCAGATGAGCGGAGTACCGGAATGGTGCTTCGCTTTTTTATATGTCGGGAAAAATTTCATGATATAAAAAGGTGTTGATATCTTAAAGCTATGCAGGGAAATAAAATGCTGCAGACGGTCAAAACTTTTCCTGATAAAAATTAGAGGAATTATAGAAAAATGAATTTTATCAGTATTGTTTATGCAATTTCATTGGCTTAAAGTGATAAAACTTTAAAATGATGCAATAAATTGTTGACAATCTTTCATTTAGATTTTAAAATAAACAAGTAGACAAAGAAGTCTCAAGCGAACGCGGCAGACAATAGGTCTTCGTGTTATATTTATTTTAGGAGGTAATTGAGAAATGTCATACGTTGATGAAGTGATTGAATTAGTCGTAAAGAAAAACCCGGCTGAGCCGGAATTCCATCAGGCAGTAAAAGAGGTACTGGAATCTCTTCGTGTTGTGATCGAGGCAAATGAAGAAAAATTCCGCAAAGAAGCTCTTCTTGAGAGACTTGTAGAGCCTGAAAGACAGATCAAATTCCGTGTTCCGTGGGTAGATGATAACGGACAGGTACAGGTTAATACAGGATACCGTGTACAGTTCAACAGTGCGATCGGACCATACAAAGGAGGTCTTCGTCTTCATCCATCCGTAAACCTTGGTATTATCAAATTCCTTGGTTTTGAGCAGATTTTCAAGAACTCTCTTACAGGACTTCCGATCGGCGGAGGTAAAGGTGGATCTGATTTCGATCCTAAGGGAAAATCTGACAGAGAAGTAATGGCATTCTGCCAGAGCTTTATGACAGAGCTCTGTAAATATATTGGTGCTGATACTGATGTTCCTGCAGGAGATATCGGTACAGGTGCAAGAGAGATCGGATATATGTTCGGTCAGTACAAGAGAATCCGTGGACTGTATGAAGGTGTCCTTACAGGAAAAGGTCTTACATACGGTGGATCTCTTGCACGTACAGAAGCAACAGGATATGGTCTTCTGTATCTGACAGAGGAACTTCTGAAACTTAATGGAATCGAGCTTGCAGGTAAGACGGTAGCAGTTTCAGGATCAGGAAATGTTGCAATTTACGCTACAGAAAAAGCACAGCAGCTTGGTGCAAAAGTTGTTACTGTAAGTGATTCTACAGGATGGGTATATGATCCAGAAGGAATCGACGTTGCAGCCCTCAAAGAGATCAAGGAAGTAAACCGTGCAAGACTGACAGAGTACAAGAAGTATCGTCCGAACTCAGAGTATCATGAGGGAAGAGGCGTATGGAATGTGAAGGTTGATATCGCTCTTCCATGTGCTACACAGAACGAGCTGCACCTTGAGGATGCACAGGCACTTGTTGCGAACGGATGCATCGCAGTTTGCGAGGGTGCTAACATGCCTACGACTCTGGAAGCTACAGAGTACCTGCAGAAAAATGGTGTGATTTTTGCACCTGGTAAAGCAGCTAACGCTGGTGGAGTTGCTACATCCGCACTTGAGATGTCACAGAACAGTGAGCGTCTGAGCTGGACATTTGAAGAAGTTGACAGCAAGCTGAAAAATATCATGGTTAATATTTGCCATAATATGTCTGATGCAGCTGAGAAATACGGCTTCAAGGGCAACTACGTTGTAGGTGCTAACATTGCCGGATTTGAAAAGGTTGTAGATGCAATGACAGCTCAGGGAATCGTTTAAGATTCAGAGAAAGTGATCAATTCGCCCGGGAAATGCAGGTTTCCCGGGTTTTTCTTTTTGTTAAAAGATATTAAAGCTTTATGAAAAAAGGATAAAGTTTATTGACAATTTAGAATAGAATCTTTATTATATCTAATAAATAAGAGGGAGTAACTGGCACTTTTTAATAAGTGTTTGCGATGTCGCCAAAACCGATGGAATTTAGCATCCGTATCGTGATTAAATAGTGAGACTTTTATTGCATATTTATGGTGCAATAAAGGTCTCTTTTTTATACAAAAATTCCTGTTGGCAATACTTAGGAAAAAGGAGGAAATCATATGAAACAAATTTATCAGCAAACACCGGAAGAGGTTCTGAAACATGTGAACAGCAGAGAATCCGGACTTACCGGTGAAGAAGTAAAAAAAGCCAGAGAGATCTACGGCTGGAATGAACTTGCGGAAGGAAAAAAGAAAAGCATCCCACAGATTTTCTTTGAACAGTATAAGGATTTTCTTGTACTGATTCTAATTGCATCAGCAATCATATCTGGTATGCTTGGAGATGTGGAAAGTGCGGCAGTTATCGTGACGGTTATTA
>OGLM01001770.1_pt1 | contig 21339 bp, 16 predicted proteins | sample 1572531 | NCBI WGS metagenome assembly OGLM01 (sample SAMEA2581909, study PRJEB24529) | metagenome | biome: Human gut stool | place: China | collected 2011 | reverse complement strand
GTGTTAAGCCTGTAGCTAGCGTTCATCCTGAGCCAGGATCAAACTCTCCATTGTAAAATATCATTTTTACTTCATTTCTTCCGAAGAAGAAAGTCGGTGTTTGTTGTCTGTACTTAGGACGAATATCCTTTTCGTTTATTGAAGCTTAGTAAACCTGACTTGTCAATTTCTTGACGGTTCGTTTCTTTTACCCAGTCAACTTTCTTATTTCTAAGAAGTTAACCGCTTCTTGTACTACTTGTCTGTTTATGTAAAATCTTTCAAAGAACTCTTTCTTTAGTTGCTTAGAGTAATACTTGATTTCTCAAAAGCGAGTGCAAAAGTACTAACTATTTCCGAAACTGCCAAATGTTTTGAGGAAAAACTTTCATTTTTAGCTATATTTTAACAGTATTAAACATTTAGAAGACCTTAATATGCCATTTCTCATTAATATATATATACGCACATATACGCATGACACATGCATACGCGTTACGTGCACCTGTGCATGCACAAATACCTAAGTGCATATACAGATGATCATCCACATACATGCAAAACCCCAGCACTGGCTGAAGTCCCACGATTCAAGCAAAAAATCTATACTTTTCAAAATGTAAAGAAATCACATATCTACGAAACTGTTTACCAAAAACTACGAAACCGTTTACCTAAATCTACGAAACCGTTTACCTAAATCTACGAAACCGTTTACTTCGAGCTTTGTAACTTATTGAAAATCAATATGTTGAAATTTCCGTAATTATAATAATAATCTAATTTATAATTATAAAAAGAAATTTACTTTTTTGAAGGAAAAATATAAAGTACTGATTACTAGATACTTATAGGAAACCAGGTAAACGGTTTCGTAGATATGACAAGAGAGCAATGTAAAAATTACTTGTGTTTATCAGGCTTTTTAAGTATTTCCGCTCGGCAAATTCAGAAATATAAAGACTAACATGCAGCATATCAATAAGTTAGCGTAAACCAGGTAAACGATTTCGTAGATATAGAGACTTTCATTGAGCATGAAGGCATCTATGAAACCGCTTATCTATATCTACGAAACCATTTACTTTAATAGATACAACTATCTGATAATCAACATAATAAAGAAGTAATTATATATATAATAAACCCATCTTTTAATTATGACATATTTTTATGCTCGAAAACAAAAAACATAATACGTTGAACATCAGTTGGTTAGTAAATACAAGGTAAATGGTTTCGTAGATATGCAAGCTTTTCCTACCATGATATCTACGAAACCATTTACCTGGAATGATATAAACATCTGATAAACAGAGATATAGCGAAACTTTTTTTTGTGTTCTTTAAGCGTACTGTTTTTACATTTAAACGATTTTTGCGTTTGTAAAGTGTTGAAATATAGAATGTTAGGTGTCTTGTGGTAAATGGTTTCGTAGATATAGCCCAAAAAAGTCGCAAATAAGAGCTATATAAAGCTATAATAAAGCCATATAAGCCATATTTGCGACTCTTTATAGGTTTACCCCTCGTAGAAAGTTGGAGCGAAGGAGCCTACACATTTAAAGTATTCCTGGGCAACTTTCTCCACTCCCAGTGTTTTGAGTAATCCAAAGTCTTCTTTTGAAGCCTTGACGCAGAACCTCTGATTTTTCATACCGAGGAATTTCACCCTCTTGAGTAAGGCTGCTTGTGAAGGATCAATTATCATGGAGAGGAATTCTTTCCATTTGTCCTCCCCACCCTTTTCCATTTCTATCTTTGAATTTTCTGTCGTTGCTACATGGGCAAACAAGTCGCCCATTACAGGCTCCTTGCTCTGAGGCAGTCCTTGCTTATCCTTATCCAAGACATTGCCATTGATATGGGCTTTTCCCAAAGCAGTTCTCTTGATTTTGAATATCAGTGCTTCAGGATTGCCTCTTGACTGTCCCCTCTTATATACGGGTGTACAGTCGGTGAACATGATATCAACCTTGTCTTCCTTGCTTAATTTGGCAAAATCTTCCTGCACCGCATCCAATACTTGCTTTTTAAACTGCGAGAATTTCGGATACTGTTCTTCTATAACAGTTCCGTCTTCTGCAATTTTAGCCATGCCCAGGTATTCCTTCAATTGCATGAATGGCACCTTTATGGTCATTTTCCCATTGTTTATTCCCATTTGGCGTAGTAAGAACAGATATATCCTTGGAGTGTTCTGCCTGCTTGCATATCGTGCAATCAAGGCGATGTGATGGATGAATCCTTGGCTCATGTCGAAGGCATATTTGGCAACAACTGGGTCAATCTTCAGCTCAACCTCTCCTTTAGACCTGTCGTATGTGACACCCTGCTTGGTGGTATAACCATTGGTTACGATATCTTCTGTTATGTTAGAAAAGACGTGCTGTATGACGGCCTTGCCATCTATCTTGATCCTCACGCTGAAGTCCAGAAGCTCCTTCAGGGTTTTGCGCAGATCCTTATAGTGGCTTGATTCAATACCTAATTCATTCAACTTCAGTTTGATTTTAGGTACATTCATGGCAACATGTTCTTTATCTACTTCAAACATATAGTCTGAGCGCAGATTACCTTTCTCACGCTTTTCGTTGAAGAATCTCGTTACATATTCCTGTAGATGCGAGCTTACGCAAAACAATATATGCTGTTGTGCGAGCGTACATTGTTTATCTATCTTTGTGAAGCTGAATGGAGTATTAATCCATTGTTCACCTGCATTGGGCTTTGCTATTTCCTTTTTTTTATCTGCCATATCCGGTATCTTGTCTAAATGTACTTATGCTCTATATAAGTACTTATATTCTATATATTTGTTGCAAAAGTAAGTAAAATACCTGATATTAGAAAATATATCCACCTTTTTTTTATGTGAAGAGACAAAATCTTCAAGTTTTAACCAAAATATGACTCATGTTTTGCATGCCATGCCTCCAGTTGCCATGCCTCCAGTTTACCAAGCCTCCAATTGATCGGCAATCTCTGGCATTTTATCCTTGGAGAACACAGGATTCTTGCCTTCCTTCTTCTGCTGTCGATAGTCTTGCAGCAGGAAAACGGCCTGGCGGGATAGCAAAACGATGGCCACAAGATTGCAGAGGGTAAGAAGTGCCATCGTGATGTCGGCAAAACTCCATGCAAAATCCAATGATACTACAGCACCAATCATCACCATCGCAGCTACGGCAAGGCGATAGATAAATACGCCCAGTTTGGAATCCTTGATATATCTCACGTTTGTCTCGCCATAATAATAGTTGCCGATGATACTGCTGAAGGCAAAGAGCCATATCATCACAGCCACGAAAGGATTGCCGATGCTTCCTATCTCATGGGTCAGGGCATCCTGCGTGAGCTGGATACCATTGGATGCTGTGACGTCTACCCCACTCACCAGGATGATGAATGCCGTGCAGGAACATACCACCAGGGTATCCGTAAACACGCCCAGAGCCTGGATGAGTCCCTGCTTCACCGGATGGCTCACCGTGGCCGCCGCAGCCGCATTAGGAGCACTACCCTCGCCTGCCTCATTGCTGAACAGGCCTCGCTTGATGCCCTGTATCACTGTTACGCCAAGCACTCCGCCAGCAGCCTGATTGAATCCGAAGGCATTCTCCACAATGGTGAGCAATACCTGAGGCAGGCAGGTGATGTTCCAGATTACTACGCCCACGGCTATCAGTAGATAGATGATTGCCATCACTGGAACCACCGTGGAAGAAAACTTAGCCACTCGCTGGATACCGCCGAAGATGATGAGCAGCGTGAGCAGCGTGAGCACGATGCCCATGGTGGCAGGATCGATACCGAAGGCCTTCTGCCATGCCAGACAGATGGTGTTGCTCTGCACGGAATTATAGGCAAAACCGAAGGTGATGATCATCAGCACGGCAAAGAGGATACCCATCCATCCCTTGCCCAATCCATACTTCATATAATAGGCAGGTCCGCCATAGAAGGAAGTCTTGCCCTTGCGCTTGTAAAGCTGGGCAAGCGTAGATTCTATGAAGGCTGATGCGGAACCCAGCAAAGCCAGCACCCACATCCAGAACACGGCTCCCGGACCGCCAACACTGATAGCTGTGGCCACACCCGCAAGATTACCCGTACCGATTCTGCTTGCCAATGCCACCACGAATGCTTGGAAGGAAGAGATGTGCTTCATCTCTCCATCCACCTTCACATCCATCGACAGCTCATCCTGCCCTATCTCGTCTGGCTGAACCTTATCGGGATGGAGCAGCAGCCTCACCATCTCCCTGATGAGACGAAACTGAACGAAACGGGTTCGCCAAGTGAAAAACACGGCACAGCATATCAAAACGGCAATGATGATATACGACCAGAGAAAATCGCTAACCTGAACAAAGATGTTCTGAATTGAATCTATCATTTTTTATCTGCTAATTTATCTGCTAAATATCTGTATATATTATCTTTCCGGCTGCAAAATTACTAATTTTCTCTCAATAAACGGGCCATAATGGGCAATAATCGGAGGAAATAGCTTATAATTTTGTCGCAGATACTTAGTTCAGCCATCTGAAGGCATACTTTTCATGCGTTTTAAAGCCCTTTTTAGAAGTCTGCAAACATGTTTGCATGTTTGCATGTTTGCTTGCAAGCATGTTTGTTAACCTACATGTTTGCATGTTTGTTACCCCGCATATTGAAAGCATTTATACTGAAAACCAATATATTAGTAATTCTGCAAACATGTTTGCATGCTTGCATCCAAACATGTTTGTGTGTTTGCATGCAAACATTTCGGCATATTTTCTTGGTTATTTCAATTAATTCATGTACCTTTGCACGCAGTTTAATATTTAAAAGTCAAAGACATGGAAAATAAGCTGAAAATGATCTTGGCTATCGTCAACAATAAAGGTGGCGTAGGCAAAACAACAACAGTGCAGAATCTTGCCACTGGCATGTTACGGAAGGATAAGAATCTAAGAATCCTCGAGATAGACTTGGATCCTCAGTGTAACTTAACTCTTCTGAATCATGCGCCAGAAGATTGTGCCACTGTTTTTGATTCGATGATAGCCTGTAAGGGGTTGCCCATCTATAAAAATGGGGTAGGGGTGTATTACGTTCCAGGTTCTGCCAAGATGCAGGATGTGGATCCTTTCCTGCAGAACACGGGTGCACCACGCCAGGTATTGGGAGCTTGTCTCAACAGTGACTGCATGGATTTCACGGGCGAAGGCATCGGCAATCCTATAGATTATTTCGACTACATCTTCATCGACTGTCCGCCAGCCCTGTCACAATCTACCTATAATGCCATGGTGGTAGCAAGCCATCTGCTGGTTCCTGTACAGATGGAAGGACTTTCAGTAAATGGTTTGGCGGCTGTGCTGGCAGCCATGGAGGAGGTGAAGAACGGCAGGTTTGCCCTGAACAAGGAACTGGAGCTTCTGGGCCTGTTGCCTGTTATGCTCGACGAGCGTCCGCGCATCGTGCGTTCGGCAATGGAATATCTTCGAGAGAATTATGGCGAGAAGGTATTGTCGCATGGAATCCGCCGTTGCGTCAAGGTGAACGAGTCGCAGACTGAAATGACGGATCTCTTTCATTATGCGCCCTATTGCTCGGCAGCCATAGACTATGAATTGGTTATCAATGAATTGTTTAATATCTAGGTAAATTAGGAAAAATGGGAAAGGATTTTCACGCAGCTTTCAGCAATATGAATAAAGCTGTTCGCCCAGGTGTTGGGCAATCTGCAGTTGGGCAGCCAGGTATAACTCAGTCAGGTGTAGCACAGCCTGGTGTGGCACAGCCTGGCGTTGTGCAGCCAGTAGGGGAGAAAGACATAAAGAAGGTAACTCAGGCAGAGAAGAGGAAATCGATGCATGGAGTTCAGACATACCTGTCGGACGAGGAGTATGAACAGCTTATGCTGACGAAGGCTAGAACCAAGAAAAAATACGAGGATATCCTTCGGGAAGCATTGGTGCAGTATATGAATAATCTATAGTCTGTTTGCTTTCAAACATGTTTGCATGCAAACATGTTTGAAAGCAAACATCTTTTCGTTATCTCTCCATCTTGGTAGGTTGTTAAGTATAACTCATAAAAAAAGTGCATTTCCAAATGCTCAATCTAGAACTGGAAATGCTTGGTTTTTGCATTTCCCCAATTTCTGGGGAATTATTCCCCACTTGTTCCCCAGTTTCCCCACTTCTGTTTGACGGGTATGGAAATGATAAGTGGCAGTAAATCAGTAGGATAACTTGGTTTGTCTGTTTCTGGCACGCAAGTTGCATAAATGGATAGTGCGTTTGAATCAGATAAATTCGTTTCTCAACATAATGACAACGCATTTTGCAGTGCGTATATATAGAAATAGGTAAGAATAAAAATAGTTTTCATCAGGTAAAAGTTTATATTTAGGTTTATCATTTGCATTTTATTGCATATCTTGAAAAATAGATGTAATTTTAGGTTCGGTTAATGAAAAGAGAAGTCTGCGAGCAGTGATGCTGGCAGACTTTTTTATTGCTAGTTCTCCGGATCGAAGATTTCACCATAATATACCCAACCCTCAGTCCAGTCGTCTATCTTGACGCTCGTAAGGTTCATTTCCGGCTTCATCTCACTGTATTCCAGGTTGACAATATACTTGCCGCTCGGCTTCATCACGGGAGCTTTCAGGTCGTAGCGTGTGCTGTTACCATCAGGAGTTTTGAGCACGATAAACAGATTGGTGTTTTGAACACCATCGCACGTCGGCATCAGGTACATTGTTTTTGTTACAAACATGTTATCCAACATCGTTATTCCGGAAGGAATATCGCATTCTTTCTTAGTCCTTGTTGGCGTGCCGAAAGTTCCATCTTCATTTTGCTGCAAAGGAAACAGTCCGGTGGCAACATTCAATACCTTTCCCGTGATAGCCGTATGCAGAGGAGCCCCTTTTATGTTGATGGTGAGCTCGGCAAGCACACGTCGCATTTCGCTTTTGACGATATGGTGCACATTTTCATGGTCTATGATGATGTCTGTTACACCATAATAGGCATGTTCGGGTGCTGCGTCCGTACCCGACAGACCGATTACCAGATTGTTCATGTTGTCAACGCCTCTAGTCTGCTCACTGATGGTGAACGGAGCCACCAGGTTGGTGGTAGTGAGAATGCGATAGTGACCTTTGGGCATGTCATATCGCTCGCTTGCCATTTCCTGCGCACTGCCATGCTGGCTTTGCTCCACCAGCGTGCCATTTTCTGCATTCATGATCCACGTCTTCACGTCCTTCACTTCCGTGCCCTCGTCGGTCTCGTCAGCCCAGTCGAGAGATACCGACAGGCCTCCGTCTCCTTCGCCATCATGCACGTCGTGGTCGCAACTAGCCAATAGGCATGGGATGCATGCCAGCACCCATAGCCAGATATTCAGTTTGTTTCTTGTTTTCATTGTCTGTATTGTTTTATGGGTTACTGTTTGGTGAGACTGATTCCCAGTCTGATGCCGCTTTCCCAGACATAGTTGTTCTTGTGCAGATATTCCGGCATGCCGTCCAGGCGTTTGCCCGTGAGTCGGGTCAATCCCGAAAAGATGCCCAGTTTCAGGCGGTCATTCAGCCGATAGCCCACCTGCAGGTCGGCACCATATCCCAGATGCCAGTGGGTGGCACCTTTCTTCACGGTTGTTCCGTCCGTCAGGTTCCGGATATCTGCCTTGGTGGTCACGGCATATAGATGAGGCGATGCAGCCACCTCCCAGCGGCTGTTGGCAGTTTGAGGAAACAGAGCCAGCAGGTTGATGTTTACTCTTGCCCCCAACTGTGCCATCCTTACCTGGCTCTTCAGCTGGGTATACTCCCAGCAGTCCATTCCCAGGACGCTGGCCTTGTATATCGTGCCGTCGCTTCCCAGCCAGTAGTTGCGTTCTGCGCAGCAGTCTTGCGCCGCCAGGTTCATCTCTCCGTATTTTGCCGATAGCTCAGCCGACCAGATGTTGTTGAAACGATAGCCGCCGTAAAATCCGGCGTCCCAACCGAGTCGGGTCTTGTCGTGTCCGAAACTCGAGAAAGTAGAGAAGCCGAAAGGCATTCCTCCCTCTATGCCGACATACCATCCTTGCTCATCTTTCTGCACATCGTCGTTTACTTCCGCCCTTGTTACTGAAAGCGGAAGGATGGCAGCAAGCGTTGCAATCGGTAGCCCAATTTTAATTCTTAAAGATTTTTTCATATAAGTTCGTTTAGTTAAACTTGTCAGTATGAAGAATGCTTCTATGGGCATTACTTCTAAATATGCTGCAAATATAGCATTTTTTTCCGATATAAGGTGTCTCTTTCCTCAAAAAAAGTGTCTACTTCCTATGTTCAAGGTGTCGCATTGGTACCAATGCGACACCCCTGTTAACATAAAAATACATATAAATACGTATTTTAGTGTGCATCAGAAATCCACTTCCAGTGCTGCCCGTTTTCCTTGGATTTCTTTGTTATGTAATAACTTTTTTAATCTGTAAGAGCAAAGCAGGGCGACTTATACTTATGATAGTGGATAGTTTTTGCGATGTTTTCTTGCGGGTCTCGAAAAATTATCGTACTTTTGCTGCGTGATGAAAAGATATAATATATGATGAAAAGATATAATTATGATAGAAAGGAATGATTATGATGAAAAGATATAACTGTATATTCATGGCGCTTGTGGCGCTAGCTTTGTTTGCCTGCCAGGGCAGAAAGACGGCATCTGGTGATGGGGAAGTAGGTGATACGTTGAAGATGAAGTATGCCCGGTTGCTGACCATCGTAAGGCATGGTGAAGGGACTAATGATGAAGGGACTTATGATGAAGTGATGATAGCCAACCCCTGGAAGGCTGGCACCCTGCTGCATCGCTATATCCTCGTCCCGAAGGGCAAGGAGGGGGATGAGACCGTGGCGCAGCTTGCCAGGCGCAGGGCGTCGGGCGTAAGATGCGTCACGGATACCGTGCGTACGCCCGTAGAAAGCAGTGCCGTATTCATGGCTCCGCATTGCCAGCTGATGTATGAGTTGGGTGTGGGGAATGCCATCCGTGGCGTATGCGATCTGGATTATATCAATATTCCCGATATCAGGAAGCGCGTATCATCATCATCTGTTGTGGATTGTGGTTCCAGTATGGCTCCCGACCTTGAGCGCATCATCGCCCTGAAGCCGGAGGCAATCCTCGTATCTCCTTTCGAGAACAGTGGCGGATATGGTAAGCTCGATAAGCTTCGCATCCCCCTGATAGAAGCAGCCGACTATATGGAGACATCGCCATTGGGCAGGGCAGAGTGGATGAAATTCTATGGCATGCTCTTTGGCAGCCGTCAGGCAGATTCTCTCTTTGCCGGTATAGAAAAGGAATATCAGTCGCTGAAGTCGGTGGCAGGGAAACTGCCCGAAGGTCTTTCGGTGTTGACCGAGCGCAAGACGGGTGGGGTATGGTATGTGCCTGGTGGCAGGAGCACGATGGCCCTTCTTCTGAAGGATGCCCATGCCCGCTATGTTTTTGCAGAGGATGATCACAGCGGAAGTCTGGCGATGAGTCCGGAGCAGATTCTGGCGAAGGGTAGGGAGATTGATGTCTGGGCATTCAAGTATTTCGGCGGTACTCCCTTGGGCAAAGCCCAACTGCTTCAGGAGTATGAAGGCTACAAGGCATTGTCAGCCTTTCAGCGTGGCAATATCTATGAGGTAGATACTTCCCGTGTTCCCTATTTTGAGATGACGAGTTTCCATCCCGAGCTGCTGCTCCGTGAGTTCATCCTCCTTTCTCATCCAGCCACGGATGCTCGGTATGCCCGGAACGGGGAGTTGAGGAAGCTGGGAACACTCCGGTTCTATCAGCCTTTGTAGGGGGGATGGCTATCATGGCTCAGAATGGAACAAAGCGAATTTGTACCAGGCTGGTACAAAATTACAAAAGGTGGATAATGCGACAATCCCAATGCCAGAAATCTTGCTTGGTGTGCCTTGGAGACATCAGACAATCGCAGACAGGGTTTACGATGCCTGTAAGTTTGCATGTTTGCATGTTTGCATGCAAACATGTTTTGTTCTTTGTCACGCAGATTTATTCTTTGTTGTTTTGTCACGCTGATTTCGCAGATGACGCAGATTTATTCTTCTTCACGCAGAGCTTTTTGCGCAGATGCCGCAGATCTTTCCTGAACTTTCGCCTTGTTTGCCCCACACGCCCTGGGCTAGGAGCTTCTGCCCTTTACCTTTCCCTTCGGCCGGTGACCGTTGGTTCAGGGTGTGTGGGGCAAATCTTGCTTCTGTCCTTTACTTTTCCGTCAGGCGTTCCGCCGGATTTGGAATCCGGCGTTAAAAAATGTCCTAACCTATTTAGGCTCTGCGGATTTGCAATCCGCAGCAAAGGAGAATGCATTTCCCTTTTGTTGTGTTGGGGGGATTACAAATCCCCCGGTTTTAATAGGTCAAACCTTTTTTTACGGCGGATTTCAAATCCGCCGGGACGCCTGGCGGGGTTGCGCTCTTGGTTATTATTCTGTTATTACATTGCCGTCTTTATCAAGAACAGTGCATTTGCCAATCTGCCATTTGGCAGGGAGACAATTGGCATTTGCTTTCAGTGCTTCGTAAGCCGCCTTATCTTGTACTTTGAGTGTGCGGTTTTGTACGCTTTGGTCTGTTCCGGCATTATTGAGCCAGTAATACAAACAAGATGATCCGCTTAATGTAATTTCTTTGCTTGGTGCTAACATTGTAACAGATGACAGGTTTGTACAATTATTGAACATAGCGTCACAGCAGCTTCGATAAAGAAATTCTATAGACAATTCAGCAGATTTGAGATTTGTACACCCCGAGAACATATTGGCATAGCATTCCACTCGTGAGATTTTTGCAGGCAATTTTGGGGCAGTTTTGAGATTTGTACACCCCGAGAACATACTGGCATAGCAGCAGTCTGCTAACGCTGTAGCCTTTAATTCTGGGGCAGTTTTGAGATTTGTACAGCCTGAGAACATACAGGCATAGCAGTTTCTTGCTAATGTTGTAGCAGGCAATTCCGGGGCAGAAGTTAATACACTGCAATTTTCGAACAATTTAATGAACCTCGCATTCTCTGTATTGACTGTAGCATAGTTATTCCAGTCAAGCAATGTGCGGATATCACCTGTGCAAGCCACTGGCACATTACTTTTCGTAAATGTGATGGTAGCATATGTAGCATATTGAACGGTGCCTGTTGCCGTTCCTGCGGTATTTTTTCCACGCAAACGAAGGTCGCCATTTGCGCCACCAAATGAAATTTCTGTGTCTTTCTTGACAGCTGCCCATTCGTTTCCACCAACAGAATAGTCAAGTTCAGAGATGATATAGTCATTATAGGTTGTCATCTTAAATGTTTGAGGATCCTTTGCCGTAAAGGTGACGTATGGGTAACATTCTGCTTTACCGCCATCAATCTTATCAGTTCCCCAATCAGCCACAGTAACATTACCTATAGTCACCTTATTCTTACCCACTATAAGATTGTAGGTATAGCTCTTGCCGGCTTCCAAGGCTCCTGTCTTTACAACAAGCGGAGTCTCGGTGGATTCATTGTCAGTGAAATAGAGCTTTCCCTCTACTTTTCCAGGAATAACCAGGGCAGTATAGGTTGTGCCGATTCCACCCTCACCCTTCTGCAAAGGCTTGATATTGACGGTAGATGTTTCGCTGGCTTCAGTAGATGCCTTGCTTGCGATACGGATATGGTTGACCTTGGTGTCGTCGGTGAACTGGTCGTTGAAACTCTGGATGTTGAGAATCAGACGGGCAGTCTTGCGCACCAATGTCACATCAAGCTGGCGGTTACCAGGAATTTCAGTAAGGTCGGTTACCGCTGCCGTCATATAATCTGATTTCGCAATCGCCTCTGCACTGCTCTGGTCTTCCTGGATATAGCCTTTGCTGAAGGAATTCTTGCCATCAGCAGGATACCAGCACTGGAAAGTGAGGTTGCTATTATCCCATACCAGATAATTTTCACTACCTGGCTGCCAGTCGTTGGTGCCCTTATTGTAGGTATAGGTGATCGATGTGCCGTTATTGCTGACGCCCATCACATCACCAGTATTAAAACTCTTCTGTCCGGCTTCATCTGCTGCAGCCGGATTGCTTCGGGTGAAGATGCTGCCCACCGAAGCCGATACATGAACGGCATTCGGGTCGCTGAGCCATGTATTACTGTTGTCGGAATCTGTAGCGCAACCAGCCAGCAATAAGCCGGCTGTTGCTACAAGACCCAATATCTTCTGATATTTCATAGTTGTTCTATTTTAAGTTCATATTCTTTAATCTGTCTCAAGAGGCTTGTCACTAGTGATTTCTGTCCATGGAGTAGCGGAGATGCTGCCACCCTTCAACAATACCACATCATTACCCATGCTAAGATTGAGGGTATATCTGTAGCCGCTCTTCAGCTCGACTGGTTCTGCAGAAGTCCATTCATAGAGCTTGCCGGCTGTCATCAAAGACACCTTGAAGGTGTTGGCTCCAACGGTCTGTGGGATGGCAATGCAAGAGAAACGTGAGATGGCGTTCTTTTCTGGATCTGCTTTCTTATCTGCATTTTCAGCCGGTGTGAAGGAACCTTTGGTGGTGGTAATGTCGGTAGCAGCAGCTTCTTCGCTGGCTGTTACGACACTAGCAGCGTTTGTAACATTTACACTTGCCTCAATTTTGGTTCCTCCTAAGGTCACCTTTACGATAGGGGATTCTTTAAGAACCTCAGGCTTGTTGAACTCGGTTCCCAAAGTCACAACGATATCAATCATACAGAAAGCATGGTTGAACTGGATACTCAGCTTCTTATCCACGAGACTTGTGCCAGGCTTGAAGTCTTTTGCATAATAGTACAACAAGTCGTTATTGTCAGACGATGTAGACTGGTCGTCAGCCACGCTATAAGTTATAGACTGGATAGGCTGGGTACTTCCCTCAGCATAAACACCATTGAATTTGCCATTTGGAGCCGGAGCAAAAGCCACGATATCTACGGGTTGCGTGTCTTTCTGCCAAAGCAGTGTCTCTGAGCAGTTCCAAGCTCCATTATCATCCTTTGTGAACACCTTATTAACATAGGTATATTTTTTAGCCAAAGTGGCGTTCTCGTTCTTATTCACCACGGTCAGAGATAAAGGCTTCTCCAGTGGAGTGCCTGCTCCCTCAGCACGGGTCTTGGCATTGTTCACTCCTGCAGTAACGCGGATGATGTTATCACTAGGATAATTGCTCTGTGACAGTTCGTCCTCGCTAGAGCAACTGGTAATCATGGCTGTAGCCATGGCTGATATTGCGAAAAACTTGATAGCTTTCATAATCGTTCTGTTTTTAATGTTATGTTATAATCTTATCTTATTGATATTTCTCCGATTTTAATCGAATGCCTCGCCATGGAAGGTGTTGCCATTCTCCCAATCAGAAATCTTCACTTCGTCGAGAATCACCTGGTCACGACCTACCTCCAGGTTGATGGTGGTAATCTTGCCGCTCTCAAACGTGAACGGAGTTTTGTTGTCGTAGATGAAAGTCTTATCGCCGATGGTGATGGCAATCTTCTGAATGCCATTCTGAGGAATGAGCACTGAAACATACTGGGTGTTGGCTGTCGTAGCAGGAACCTCGAAATCTGCCTTGGCTGTAGTCGTAGGGGTCACTGCCTTGGTGAGGTAGTTGATGGTAGCCTCATTTATGGCATCCGAAACCACCACGTTCTTTACGGTAGGAGTTCCGCCCCACTGGTTCTTGTAGGAAAGGTTCACCACCATCTTCGCCATCACGTGGGTGAATTCGAGCTGCACGGGATCCTTGGCATCCTTGGTATAGGAGAGACCATTGGTGTTTACAGCCACCAGCAGGTCGCTTGCCACCTGGTTTTCTGCATTGAAGGTATAGGTGTCGGCAGTAAGGTTGTCAACGTTCTTGGTAGGGTAGATGCCGATGAAGTAATGCTTATCCACATTGTTCTTCCACAGCATCTGCGGTGTGGCCACCCAGACCTTGTCGGTGAGTTTGTTGATGGCGTTGTTCACCACTCTTCCAGCGGCAGCAGGAACATTTTCTGCACTTCCTGTCCAGGCATATACGCTGATTTCATCTCCTTCAGAGAAAGTCTGTGTTCCCTTGGCGTCCGTAGTGATACGGGTCATCTTGCCGATGCTTGTAGAAACGGTGATTGACTTAGGCGCCTCGGTGCCTGTTGTATTCTCGCTGTCTGAGCAGCTGCCCAGAGTCATGGTCATTGCTGCGAGAGCAATCATGTAATACTTTGTTTTCATGTTTATTCTTTATTTATAAATTATACATTTCATTTTTGTATTTTAGTACGCATAATCAGTCAGCCTCATCCTTTTGTGCAGCACGCCCTGAAAGGGCAGAAGCTCCTAGCCCAGGGCAGCGCCCTGGGTAATGATGGACGCAAGCCTGTCGCCCTGTAAGGGCAAAAGCCTTCAAAGCCCCAGCAATAACAAAGCTTTTGCCCTTACAGGGCGCCTTGCTGATTGCTATGTATACCCAGGGCGCTGCCCTGGGCTAGGAGCTTTTGGGCCTTCAGCCCGTACCTGAACCACGTGCGAAACTTCGTAATCTGATGGGTTCTATTTTATTTTATTTCGGTGTTGTCTTTATTCAGCACGGTAGTACCTTCAGCGCCTATCTTCCAGTTGGCAGGAAGATAATCTGTATTATTTTCCAATGCTTTGTAGGCATCCTCATCTTTTACTATGAGTGTGCGGGAAGTTACGGTTTTATCGGTTCCGGCATTATACAACCAATTATAGCAGCAATTATTAGATGCTTTCGAAATTTGGTCGCTTGGTGCCAACATGGTGACGGTTGACAATTTTGTACAACCATCGAACATATTACCATAGCATCCGTATGCTAACGTTGTAGCCTTTAATGCTGGGGCAGTCGTGAGACTTGTACAACCATAAAACATACAATAATAGCAGTAGATTGCTAACGTTGTAGCCTTTAATTCTGGGGCAGACGTGAGACTTGTACAACCATCGAACATATTATAATAGCAGAAGTTTGCTAACGTTGTAGCAGGCAATTCTGGGGCAGAGGTTAATACACTGCAATTCTGGAACAAACAACAGAATCTGGCATCTTTGGTATCTACAGTATTATAGTTTTTCCAGTCCAGCAGCGTGCGGATATCGCCTGTGCAAGCTACATTTACTTTTGGATTAGTAAATGTAATGATTGAACAATCATTGGCATTATTCGCAGTTCCCTTAGGGTTTGTGCCACGCAAACGAAGGTCGCCATTTGCTCCACCGAAGGTGACTCCTTCGCCGTCTGCCACAACATTTTGCCATTCACCATTATTCACGGAATATTGAAGATTAGAAATGGTGTAATTTCCATCGGTTGTCATCTTAAACTTTTGCTCAGCCTCTGCCTTAAAGGTGACGTATGGGGCATATAGTTCTGCTTTACCATCATCAGTAATTTTCCCCGTATTCCAATCTGCCACGCTAATACCCGAAACGGAAATCTTGTTCTTACCAACGGTGAGCTTATAGGTATAGCTCTTGCCGGCTACGAAAGTAGTAGGGATGGTGGTGAGCGTTTCTGTTGTTTTGCTTTCTCCATCTGCTACTTCAAGAGAGAGGAAGGGGGCGGTGCTTGGGGCATAATTTGGATCGATAAGGGCATAGAACTTGCCGTCGCTGTGCTTAAACGCTTTCACACCACAGATGCTGAGGCTGTTGACTGTAGCATTCTTCGTATACTGGTCGTTGAAGCCAGCAATCTCTACAACCACTCTCGCCATCTCACGCTTCATGGTGAGGGTGAGTTGATTGCCATTGGTATTGGTTTGCGAACCGCTAAACGACATGAAGTCGGCGGCAGCAAGCGATTTTAGGCTGTTGTATTCCGTAGGCTGGTTGATGGTACCATTGAACGTAGCAGGGTAGTAGGCGGTGAAATTCATCTCATTGCTTTCCCACTTCAGGAACTTGTCGCCCTGCGGCTGCCATTCCTTGCCGTCATACTTATAAGTCACGGCATCCTGACCATCAGCCTGGACGCTAATCTCATCATTTTCATTGAATTTCTTCTGGTCAGCTTCAGTAGCGCCCAGCGGATTGCTGCGGGTGAAGCCATCGGCAGATGCTTTACCTACTTGCGCAGTGATGCGCACAGCGTTAGGGTCGCTGTGGAATGCAGAGAGGAGGTCTTCTGATTCGGAGCATGCCGACAGCGCCAGAATGGCGGCTGCGCATCCCATCAATCGTCTCATGATCTTCATTGTCTTCATATTCTTGTCGTTTATCTTGTTATTATCTATTGAAGTTTCGCAAGTAGCATTCTACCGTCCCCGAAGGGGGCGAACAGGAGCAAGACTGGATGAGGTTCGCCCCCTTTGGGGACGCTTTCTCCCTACTATTGGTTGTCCGCAGGTTCCATGACCTTCGGTCATTCCACCAGCGGTTATTGAAAGTTGGCCCCCTTCGGGGACCGGAGGTTACTTGCGAAACTTGAGTTATCTATTTAATTCGGTTTCTTTCCTTTAATCGGTTTCCTTCTTTTCACCGTCTTTACCATTTCCTACGCCCCATGGAGCAACAGAGAAGGATACAGGCTGCACCTTGTCGTCTCCGGCTGTCAGCTTGAGTGTATAGGCGGTGGTAGGGACCAGCGTCAATTCCTTATCATATGTCCACTCATAGAGCTTGCCATCCACCTTGAAACTGACAGTAAAGTTTCCGCTTGCGATGGTTTGAGGAATCAGAATCGCCTCATAAGTGGCAGTCGCCTTGGTGATGGTTCCGGCATTGTTGCTAGAAGGTGTAGTGCCCGTACAGAGTGGCGTGATAGACTTGACTTTACCATGTGAAAATGGTTTTATTATATAATTTCCCTTATCATCATAATCAAAAGAGAGTTGAGCTATTGTTCCACCAATCTTCACATCCGTAATTTTCTGGTCGATTTTATCGGTAAACTCATACTCACTACCCAGTTCGATGGTGAGGTTGATTTTACTCGTGATATGCTGAAACTCCACATTGATACCAGCTTTATTCGGTGTAACTTGAGTAATGGGCATGTATAGGATATCGGCTTTCTTCAGTTGCTCCACATCAGACTGGTCTGTTGGGAAATCAACTGATTCATCAATTTGGTTATTGTTCACCATAGCATTTACGGTTACTGGATCCGTCATATTTGCCCAAAGCATAGTAACCTCGTTTTTAGTCTGATAAGTAAAATATGCGTTAAGGTCGTAGGTCTTCCAAGTATCCCCAACCTTTTCTGCTAAAATGTCATAATTATATTTATCATTATGATTATCGTCATGATAAACCCACAACCAAAACGCATCGGGCTTCAAGTCATTAGAATATCCCGCACGTGTTGTTGGCTCATCCACGCTAACGTTGAGCTTGATGGGAGTATCTGCCAGGAAGTCCTGGCTGAATTCGCTGTTTGATTCTGAGCAGCTGCCCAGAATCATGGTCATTGCTGCGAGAGCAATCATGTAAAGTTTTGTTCTCATATTCTTTAATTCTTTAAATTTTAGACTTTTTATTTCCATGGTACAAATATAGCATTTTTTTCCGAAAAGTGGTGTCGTGATTTTCGAAAAAGGTGTCTACTTCCTATGTTCAAGGTGTCGCATTGGTACCAATGCGACACCCCAATTAACATAAAGATACATATAAAGACGTATTTTAGCGCATATATTCAAGGAGCCTCATCCCATGCCGAATTTCTGGATATGTAAAGATAACTTTTGTCAGAATCTCAGTCACCATTTCTCGTCAAGCGTCTCAATCCGTTTAAGTAATCTTCTCGAAAGACTGTAGGGATGATAATCTTTGATTGGTCTGCATGGACAAGTTCTGCGTTCATCTCATCTCTCGTCTGCTTGCTACGATTTGACACGTTCTTGGTCAAACGGCACACCTTGTGCTCTGGCTAAAGCACTGCCAGAGGAAAGTATTCCAGAAGGTTTTGTAGAAAGCAAGACTCCAATGATAGAATTGAGAATTTCAAACTCTTCTGTCATATTCAGCTGTTGGGCAATCTCCTTAGCCTTGTCACGGAAGCCATTGATGGTGCCATATTTTTCAATTAAGGGGCTATTTTTGTGGTGTTTTGGGGATTACATCACCAATCATCTGCGGCATCTGCGTGACTTTAAATCCAAGCCAAGAATCTGTGTGAATCTGTGAAATCTGTGGGACAAAGAACAACTCCCACGGATGGTGACAGCATATCCGATGGGTCGGAAATCAAATAAAATAGCTTGATTACACAAAATCAAGGTAATATCTTTGATTTTTCAAAAGAAAAATATTATCTTTGCATCAGAATTAATCAAATTATCCAAGTTTATGATAAAAGGCGTGATTACAGGAGATCTAGTAAACTCCACTAATATTGCTGCAGAATGGAGACAAACAGTATTGGATGCATTGAATATATGCGTTGCAGATTTTCTGCCTCTAACTCTCTGCAATCTGGAAATGTATCGAGGTGATAGTTTCCAAATAGTTGTTGATAAACCAGACTATGCCTTGGCTGTAGCCATTGCGCTAAGAGCAAAACTTAAAGCAATGACTCCAGGCAAACAGCAGCTTTGGGATGCAAGATTGTCCATTGGTATTGGTGACATTTCTTTTGAAAGCGACAATATTGTAACTAGTGATGGAGTTGCTTTCAGATTATCTGGCCGTTCGTTTGACAACATCGGGAAAAAAAGGCTGAGCATATCGACCACATGGCCTGATTTTAATAAAGACATGGATTTGGTCACTCGTTTTGCTGATGACATAATTACGTCATGGACTGCTAAACAGGCAAAAGTAGTCTATCAGGCAATACTTTTTCCTAAACTTCAGAAAGACCTGGCTGAGGATTTGGGCATGACAAGACAAAACTTTAATTATCACTGGAGTTCAGCTAAGGGTCAGCTAATCCTTGACTATGTGGAATATTTCAAATCGTTAATTTTAAAATACAATAAGCAGTAACATGGAATCAATCATCATATTTATAAAGTTACTATAATAATTGGAGTATTATGGTTCGTTTTATACGGAGATGGCACTGTTCTTTCATATATTGAGAACCATTGTTCTGCAAATGTTTGGTTGACCGTCGTGGCATATATATTAATGTTAAGACCATCTTCTATCTTATTGGGGTTGTTTCTCAGCAAATGGACGCCTGTATCTTCTAACACACAGAGTTTGCCTAATGCCGGACAATGGATAGGTTATATTGAAAGGATCATGATTTTGACATTCGTCCTTGTTGGCAGTTTTGAAGGGGTCGGCTTCTTGCTGGCCGCAAAGTCTGTTTTCCGTTTTGGTGAATTAAACAAAGCCAAGGAAATTCGTACAACAGAATATGTTTTGATTGGCACTTTTTCTAGCTTCACGATAGCAATTCTTACAGGAATATTAATAAGAAGTTTATTCTAAGCATCCCTGATACTACAAAAACGGGTCTATACGCCACGATGAAGAGTGGCATATAGACCCTTTTTGGGGGGATGTTATGGTTTTGGGGTATAATACTCCACGGTGGTATTTGTTGCATCTTTCTTCCAGATGGCAGGGAGATAAGCTTCATTATTTACCAACGCATTATAGGCAGCCTCATCTAGTACTATGAGTGTGCGTGTAATTCCATCATTTGTTCCTGCATTATCCAACCAATAATTAAAGGAATAATCTGTATTTTCAATTTTGTCGCTTGGTGCCAACATTGTGACAGATGACAAATTCTTACAACCGTAGAATATTTTACAGTAGCAGGCTTCCGCTAATTCTATAGCAGACAATTTTGGGGCAGAGGTGAGACTTGTACAACCATAGAACATTTCATAATAGCAGAAAGATGCTAATTTTGTAGCAGGCAATTCTGGGGCAGACTTGAGACTTGTACATTTTTCGAACATGGTACTATAGCAACGATCCTCTAATTCTGTAGCAGGCAATTCTGGGGCAGCCGTGAGACTTGTACAACCATAGAACATACCATAATAGCAACGATCCTCTAATTCTGTAGCAGGCAATTCTGGGGCAGAGGTTAATACACTGCAATTAAGGAACAAATAACAGAATCTGGCATTTTTGGTCTCTACTATATTATAGTTTTTCCAGTCCTGCAGCGTGCGGATGTCGCCTGTGCAAGCTACATTCACATTAGCTTCTGTGAATTTGATGGTTGAACATGCATACAATCCAGTCGCAGTTCCATTTGGGTTTATGCCACGCAAGCGAAGGTCGCCTTTGTCGCCACCGAAGGGAATTTCTGTGCCTATCGTAACAGATGCCCATTCGCTATTATTCACAGAATACTCAAGATTAGAGAAGGTGTAACCTCCCTCAGTGGTCATCATAAACTTTTGCTCTGCCTCTGCCTTAAAGGTGATGTATGGGGTAGGGCATTCTTCTGTTTTACCACCAGAAATTGTTCCACCAGTCCAATCTGCTACGTAGATACCGGAAACAGATACCTTGTCCTTACCCACGGTGAGCTGATAGGTATAGCTCTTGCCGGCTGTAAGTTCAGGGATGCCGGCGAGCGTTTCTGTTGTTTTGCTTTCTCCTTCTGCAACATCAAGAGAGATGAAGGTTTCGGAGTTTTGGGCTTCGCATGGCTTGATAAGGGCATAGAACTTCTTATCGTTGTGCTTATACGCTTTCACACCACAGATGCTGAGGCTATTGACGTTATCAATCGTAGCTCCGGCATACTGGTCTTTGAAGCCATCAATCTCTACCACCACTCTCGCCATTTTTCGCTCCATGGTGAGAGTAAGTTGATTGTTGTTGTCTTTGGTATTGGTTTGCGGACCGCTAAACGACATGAAGTCGGCGGCAGCAAGCGATTCTACGCTGGTGTATTCCGTAGGCTGGGTGATGGTACCATTGAACGAAGAAGGGTAGTAGGCGGTGAAATTCATCGTCTCGCTTTCCCATTTCAGGAACTTGCTGCCCTGTGGCTGCCATTCATTGTTGTTTAACTGATAGGTCACGGCATCCTGGCCATCAGCCTGGACGCTGATCATATCACCATCTTTAAACTTCTTCTGCGCTTCGGCATCCCCCAGCGGAAAGCTGCGGGTGAAGCCATTGGCAGATGCTTTACCTACTTGCGCAGTGATGCGCACAGCGTTAGGGTCGCTGTGGAATGCAGAGAGGAGGTCTTCTGATTCGGAGCATGCCGACAGCGCCAGAATGGCGGCTGCGCATCCCATCAATCGTCTCATGATCTTCATTGTCTTCATATTCTTGTCGTTTATCTTGTTATTATCTATTGAAGTTTCGCAAGTAGCATTCTACCGTCCCCGAAGGGGGCGAACAGGAGCAAGA
>OGLM01001769.1_pt1 | contig 21358 bp, 25 predicted proteins | sample 1572531 | NCBI WGS metagenome assembly OGLM01 (sample SAMEA2581909, study PRJEB24529) | metagenome | biome: Human gut stool | place: China | collected 2011 | reverse complement strand
GGGGTGCGGCAGGCAAGGGTAGTGTGCTTGGAAAGATTATTAAAAATATCGACCCGCGCTTTTTTAAAGTGGCAGTTATGGATGAGCCGACAGAAGAAGAAGCACGCAAGCCGTTCTTATACCGTCATTTTGTAAAGATACCGGAAGCGGGCAAATTCGTCTTTATGGACAGCGGATGGATGAGCGAAGTGACAAGGGAAAAGCTGCGCGGGGAATTATCCGAGCAGGAGTATAAAAAGAAAATAGAAAGTATCAAACGTTTTGAAAGACAGCTTACAGACAACGGTTATCTGCTGATGAAGTTTTTCTTCCAGATTGATGAAAAGGAGCAGAAAAAGCGGCTGGATAAGCTGGCGGATGACAAAAATACGAGCTGGAGAGTCAGTGAACATGATGTATGGCAGAATAAGCATTATGATAAATGCATGGATGTTTATGAGCAGTATCTGTGCGATACGAACCAGTCGAGCGCGCCGTGGTATCTGGTAGATGCCAAAGATAAAAAGTGGGCGCAGTTACAGATTTTGGAAACGCTGGTGCAGGGAATTGACACGGCACTTCAAAACAGTACGCTGGCAGTGCCGCTGTTACAGAATGCATTTCCGTTAAAACCGATTGAAAAGCTGGCAGACGTGGCGTTGGATAAGACTTTGACAGAGGAAGAATATGATACTTTGTTAAATCAGTATCAAAAGCGTCTGCGCGAACTGCACAATGAATTATACCGTAAAAAAATACCGGTTATCATTGCCTATGAAGGCTGGGATGCCGCAGGAAAGGGTGGAAATATCAAGCGTATTACCGAAGCGTTAGACCCAAGGGGGTATGAAGTACACCCGATTGCAAGTCCAGAACCGCATGAAAAGGCAAGACATTATCTGTGGCGTTTTTGGAACAGACTGCCAAAGACCGGACATGTTGCGATATTTGACAGAACGTGGTACGGCCGTGTCATGGTTGAACGGCTGGAGGGCTTTTGCAGTGAAAATGACTGGCAGAGAGCCTATGTGGAAATTAATGAATTTGAAAAAGAGCTGGCAGACTGGAATGCAGTTATTGTAAAATTCTGGGTGCAGATTGATAAGGATACACAGCTTGCACGTTTTAAGGAACGTGAAAATACACCGGAAAAACGTTGGAAGATTACAGACGAGGACTGGCGCAACCGTGAAAAATGGGATTTGTATGAGGAAGCAGTCAATGAAATGCTGCAAAAGACCAATACAGCCTATGCGCCGTGGCACATTTTAGAGTCCAATGACAAAAAATATGCGAGAATCAAAGCATTAAAGACCGTTATTGAGGCAATTGAGAAAAAAATGGAATAAAAAACGGAGTATCTTATGAACATTTTTGACATCATCGGACCGGTCATGGTCGGACCGTCCAGCTCCCACACGGCGGGAGCGGTAAGAATCGGCTACATTTCGGGAAAATTGCTCGGAGAGCCGGTGAAAAAAGCAGCGATTTTATTATACGGTTCATTTCTTGCAACAGGAAAGGGTCACGGAACACAGAAAGCTTTAGTGGCAGGACTTCTTGGCATGGTACCGGACGATATACGGATTCCGGACAGCTTAAAAATTGCAGCGCAAAAAGGAATTGAAATTACTTTCGGCACGGCACAGCTGCGGGAAGCCCACCCGAACTCCGCACAGATTTATCTTACCGGGGAAACGGGAAGGACGTTAGAGGTCATCGGAGAGTCGATTGGCGGCGGTAGAATCAACATCGCACAGATTGACGGAATCCAGACCAATTTCACAGGCGAATATCCGACGTTAGTCGTGCATAACCTCGACCAGCCGGGACACGTGACGGAAGTTACTGCCATGCTTGCAAAAGCTCGCATTAATATCGCAACCATGCAGCTGTACCGCTCGGCGCGCGGCGGCGATGCAGTTATGGTGCTGGAGTGCGACCAGGAAGTGCCGGAGCAGATTGTCCACCGGTTAGAACAGCTTTCGGGTATTAAAAAAGTAACGTATCTGAGCCTTGTATAAAAGCTGTATACAAAAAACAATGCGGAATGGAGAGTATATGATTTATCATTCAATTCAGGATTTATTAAATCTGGCAAAGGAATATCAGATACCTTTGTGGGAGGTTGTATGCCGGGCGGATATGGAAGAACGGCAGGTTACAAAAGAGCAGTCCTTTGAAACGATGCACCGGATGTATGAAGCGATGAAGCAGGCAGACAGCGCGTATGATAAAAATTTAAAATCGGCAAGTGGACTGGCGGGCGGCGACGGCGAAAAACTGCATTGCTATAATGCGGCAGGAAAAAATATTGCGGGAGAATACATTGGGCTTGTCATGGAAAAGGCAGTCAAAATGGGCGAGTCCAACGCCTGCATGAAGCGGATTGTTGCTGCACCGACGGCCGGTGCATGCGGCGTGATTCCGGCAGTTTTTCTGGCATATCAGGAATATTTCCGGGCAGAGGAACAAAAAATGGTGGAAGCGATGTATCTGACGGCGGGAATCGGTGCGGTGATTGCGGAAAATGCAAGCATTGCGGGCGCGTCCGGCGGCTGTCAGGCAGAAATCGGTTCGGCAAGCGCCATGGCGGCGGCAGGGCTTGCTTATTTGCAGGGCGGCGACGATGAACAGATTGTCAATGCCATGGCATTTGCCTTAAAAAATATGCTGGGGCTGACCTGCGACCCGGTCTGCGGGCTGGTAGAAGTGCCGTGTATTAAAAGAAATTCAGCCGGTGCGGTCAATGCTGTCACCAGTGCGCAGATGGCACTCGCGGGCGTCTGCAGTGCGATTGCACCCGATGAAGTCATTGATACGATGCGCCGTATCGGCAATGCGCTTCCGGCATGTTTAAAGGAAACGAGCGAAGGCGGGCTTGCAACAACTCCTTCGGCGCAGAAGGTACGCGAAAAAATGGACGGAGAATAGTAACTATGCCTCTTGATTTAACACAACTGTCACAAATTACAGAACCGCTTCTTGCGTGGTATGAAAAAAATGCCCGTGTATTGCCGTGGCGTGAAAATACCGATGCTTACCGCGTGTGGGTATCGGAAATTATGCTGCAGCAGACAAGAGTGGATACGGTGATTCCGTATTACGAGCGTTTTTTACGGCGTTTTCCGGATGTGGCGGCACTTGCCGCGGCACCGGAGCAGGAGCTTTTAAAAATGTGGGAGGGGCTTGGATATTATTCGCGGGTGCGAAATATGCAGAAAGCCGCACAGCAGATTTGTGAAAAATATAACGGCATTTTCCCAAACGAATATGAACAGCTTTTGTCCCTGCCGGGTATCGGTGCGTATACGGCGGGAGCGGTCGCTTCAATTGCATGGAATAAGCCTTACGCTGCCGTGGACGGAAACGTGCTTCGCGTGGTGACACGTCTGACGGCAGATTCCAGAGAAATTTCCGATACAAAATTTAAAAATGAAATCACAGCGGCATTGCAGGAAATTTATCCTGTGGACAAGTGTGGTATCTTTACCCAGAGCCTGATGGAACTGGGCGCAGTTGTCTGTATGCCAAATGGTACACCGCGATGCACGGAATGTCCGCTACAAAGCTTATGCAGTGCCTGTGCAGCGGGCACACAGCCAGCGTATCCCGTAAAGAAAAAGAAAGCGGGGCGCAGAATCGAAGAAAAGACCGTGCTTTTAATGATACATGCGGGCAAGCTGGCACTGCAAAAAAGAGCCAAGAGCGGATTGCTTGGTGGCATGTGGGAACTGCCGAATCTGCCGGGAAAAGCAGATACAGCGCAAATTCAAAAGTGGCTTGAAAAGTGTGGAATCACGGACTGTCGGATACAAAAAGGCAGTCCGGTGTGCCACATTTTCACACATATCGAGTGGCATATGGAAAGTTATCTTATCGAATGTGGAAAAGTAGCCCCGGATTCGGATTTTACGTGGATAACAGAGCAGGCTTTGGAAAAGGAATATGCACTGCCGACAGCCTTCAAAAAAGTGTATACACAAAACCGGCCATTGTGAGAAATTTGTTGACATTGGGCGGTAAGTGGAGTATAAAGTTTATATCGCTATTAACATACATTTATAATAGGAAGAAAATTTTTTGGAGGATGTAACGATGGAAAGTTACAAGTTTTTACTGGATTTGGCAGTGATACTGCTTTGTACAAAGGTATTGGGGCTGGCGACGAAGCGTGTACAGATGCCGCAGGTTGTCGGCTCATTGCTTGCCGGTCTTTTGTTAGGACCGTCTATGCTGGGGCTGCTTACGGAAACGGAGTTTCTAAGTAATGTAGCGGAGCTTGGCGTTATCGTACTGATGTTCTGCGCCGGACTGGAAACAGATATTAAAGAGCTGAAAAAGAGCGGAAAAGCTGCATTTGTTATTGCACTCTGTGGCGTTATCATGCCGATTATCGGTGGATTTGCCGTTGCATATTTCTTTAACAAGCCGGGTGTTATTGATTCGGATGCCTCATGCAGCGTTGTGCTTCAGAATGCATTTATCGGCGTTATACTGACGGCAACTTCTGTCAGCATTACGGTTGAAACCTTAAAGGAAATGGGCAAATTAAAAACTCATTCCGGCAACGCGATTTTAGGGGCTGCCATTATTGATGATATTTTAGGTATTGTGGCTCTGACAATTATTACAAGTCTTGCAGATGAATCGGTGAATGTAGCGGTTGTACTGTTAAAGGTTGTATTATTCTTTGTATTTGCAGGTGTTGTGGGTTTTGTATTTTACAAGTTTTATAAAAAATGGATTGAAAGCGCTGACCGCGGACGTCACAGACATGCCATCATAGCTTTTGTATTCTGCCTTTTAATGTCTTACGTGGCAGAAGCGTGGTTTGGTGTTGCGGATATTACAGGTGCATATATTGCAGGTCTGATTATTTCCAATACAGAGCGTTCTGAATTTATCCAGTCCCGTTTTGACACCCTTTCATTTTTACTGCTCTCACCGGTATTTTTTGCAAGTATCGGACTGAAGGTAGAACTGCCGAATATGACAGGAACGATTATTGCATTTACCGTTGTATTAGTTATTGTAGCGGTGTTGACCAAAGTTATTGGCTGCGGACTCGGTGCAAAGGTATGCGGATACAAGCCGTATCAGTGTAAGCGCATCGGTGTCGGCATGATTTCACGAGGCGAGGTCGCCTTAATTGTAGCCAGCAAAGGTGCGGCACTCGGCATGATGGGCAGTGCCTTTATGGGACCGGTTGTTATCGTGGTTGTTATTACAACGATTATCACACCGATTTTGTTAAAAATAGTATTTAAGAAAGGTCCAAACAATTACATACCGGATTCAGAAAGTATTTCCACATATCATACAAAGATCAGCGATTTGAGAAAGAATCTGTTTGGATAGGTTAAAATAGAATGATTAGAAACTGCAGTCTGGAAGAAATTTCCGATGGAAAGTTATATAGTGAAAATGATATGGTAAAGGCAGATACGAATCAGTGTCAGGGCTGCAATTCCGTATGCTGTCACGGCATGGGAGATTCGATTGTGTTAGACCCGTATGATATCTGCCGTCTGACAAGACAGCTTCAGATGCCGTTTGAAAGTCTGGTGGAGAAACATCTGGCGTTAAATGTGGTGGACGGCGTGATTTTACCGAATCTGAAAATGGCAGGGGAAAACGAAACCTGTACATTTTTAAATGAACAGCAGCGCTGCCGGATTCACGGCGCAAGACCGGGTATCTGCCGGCTGTTTCCGCTGGGAAGATACTGGCAGGACGACACACATTTTCAGTATATCCTGCAAAAGGACGAGTGCCACAAGCACAATCTCACGAAAATTAAGGTGAAAAAGTGGCTGGATACGCCGGATTTAGAAGCGTATAACGCATTTCTTGTGACATGGCATGCTTTTTTAAAGGAAATTCAGGCGGCACAGCAGGGACTGGATGAAGGGAAGAACAGAATTTTAACAATGTATATTTTAAAAAGCTTCTTTGCACTGCCGTATGACGGACGCGATTTTTATGTGCAGTTTGAAGAACGCATGAAAAAAGCAAGACAGGATTTGGCAATGGACTAGCCGGAAAGAGAGGAAACATCAATGAAAATCGACTTGTTTCAAATCGGAAATTTTCATGTACGCGGATATGGCTTTATGATTGGACTGGGATTTCTTCTGGCGCTGGTGCTTGGCTGTAAGCGGGCAAAAAAGCTGGAGTTGAAAGACGAATCCGTGATTGATATCGCAATACTTGCGATTATCTGCGGCTTCTTAGGCGCAAAGATTTTGTATGTGATTGTAAGCTTTAAGGATTTCTTAAAAGACCCGCTTGCGGTTTTTGGGTCTGAGGGCTTTGTTGTTTACGGTGGCATTATTGCGGGGGTGCTTGCGGCGTGGATTTACTGCAAAGTAAAAAAACTCGTATTTTTGGAGTATTTTGATTTAATCATGCCGGAAGTGGCACTTGCACAGGGCTTTGGCAGAATCGGCTGCTTTTTGGCAGGCTGCTGTTACGGACGGGAAACAACCGCCGCATGGGGTATTACATTTCCCGCAGACAGCATGGCGCCGTCAGGCATAAAGCTTATTCCGACACAGCTTCTTTCAGCAGCAGGGGATTTTTTGATTGCCGCAATCCTGATATGGATTGCACACCGTTTTTTATATCAGCAGAAAAAGCTGATAACAGGCGATATCGGCAGTATTTATTTACTGCTGTACGGTATCGGAAGATTTCTGATTGAGTTTTTAAGAAATGATTACCGCGGGGCGGTCGGATTTTTGTCCACCTCCCAGTTTATTTCCGTTTTTATCGTGGCGCTTGGGGTAACGCTGATGGTTTACCATAGAAAAAAGAATCCGGTAAAGTAAAAGAACAGGATACGGAGTAAAATTTCAAAGGAGAAAAGGGGTAGTGTATGAAAAGTGCAAAAAATGAATTAAAACAGTTTGTAGCCGGAGTTGTTATGTTGATTGTGGGGTTGTTTATTTTATCCCAGAAAGTGGTTGTATCGTCCGGCTGGTTCGGTTACGGCGGAACAATTATGCTTGGTGGTGTCCGTCTGAATTCGGGGATGATTATGATTCCGTTTATTATCGGTATTATATGGATGTTCGCAAGCGGAGCCTCTTTTGCATCGAAGTTGTTTACGGCATTGAGTGTCATTTTGATTGTAGCATCCATTATTTTAAATACAAATATTTACATGGTTTCAATATCAATGTATGAATGGGTTATTATGCTCGTGCTGATTTTTGGCGGAGCAGGATTTGTTGCAAAGGTCTTATTCTCCGATGCATATAAGGAAGAAAAGCATAAGGGGAAAAAGAAAGATGCAGCCGGTGAAGATTCAACACAGGATTCACTGGATGCGGAGATTGAACGCATGAAAAAAGGCTTAAAATAGGCAAAAAATAAAGATACTACTAAAAATACTACCAGGATTCGTCTATGGTAGTATTTTCATTTTCAGCCGGATTTGATAAATAAAAGGTGTAAACAAAATAAATTAACCGCCGCAGGAAGCGGCAGAAAGGAGAAAGTTATGGTTACAGTTGTATCTGTTCTTTCAGTTGTTGCAGCAATTTTTTGTATGATATTTTTATGTCAGGGGTCTTTTAGCATGATTGAATATTTTATAGACCTGCCTGGACTCATTTTTTTGGCACTGCTTGTAATTCCTGCTGTATGTATTTCGGGATTTGCAAAAGATTTTGGCAAAGGGCTTGCAATCTCTATGCACAAAAATTCAGAAGTTACATTATTACAGCTGAATAAAAGTATTGAAGCAGTAAAGCTGGTTCAAAAGCTGCTGATTTATGCAGGTGTGTTTATCAGTCTGTTTTCATTTGTGGTTGTTGTACAGGTTATGCCGGATGCCGTGCAATACAGTGCGCAGGAATATATGCAGGTTTTTGGCAATAATTTTGCAGTTGCAATTCTTCCATTGATGTATGCATTGGTATTCAGCCTGCTGTTACTGCCGGTATCAGCAGTATTACAGCGTAAAAAGATTGAATACATACAGAACTAGCAAAAATGCCTGCAGAATGAGGATTTGTATGAAAAAATTCATTGTGAAATTTACAACAGTGATACTGTATGTGTTGCTGGTGGCATATTTGTCAGGATTTAAAATCGGACTGCTGCTGGACTGGAAAGCGCTGGCAGCAGTGTTTTCCGGCAGTCTGCTGTTTTCAGTACCGGCAGTATTCAACACGGACAGCCGCAGCTCGTGGAGGAATACGTTCTGTAAAAATATCATTACAGCGGGATATATTGCAACGTTTTTGTTTTTATTTGCCCGCTTAAACCAGCCGAAAGGCTATGAAAATCTGCTCGCGGATATTGCGCTGAACTGCCGTCCACTGCTGTACAGCCTGATATTATATATCCTTTTAAAGCCGGACAAGCAGTCGGAGGAAGATGAACCGGCGGAAGATTTGACGGAGGAAAGTGAAAGTACACGGGAGGATTGTGAACAAGAGGGCAGTGTCCTACAAGAAAAGAATATGAAAAATATACAAAAAGAATATTCACAAAAGGAGGTCTTAAAAGAAAGTGCCATAGAGGTAAAGGAATCGACAGCCGGTAGATATGAAAGCGGTATCGGACAAAATACGGATAAGCGGGATAAAACGGCAGAACAGATTTATTATGCGTTCCGTAACAAAGGACTGACCCAGAGGGAGGCAGAGGTCGCAAGACTGGCATGTTCCGGGCGCTCTAATAAGGAAATTGCAGAAGAACTGGTCATTTCCGAAACGACAGTCAAAAAACATATGCAGCATATTTTTGAAAAACTGGAGATAGGGAGCCGGGAGGAACTGCGGAATATGTAAATAATGGTAAATAATAACAAGCGGTCAGTTCACCGTTATTTTATTTTTGTTTGACTTTTTTAAAAATCAGAAATATAATAGTCCTTGAACGAGTAGCAGACGAGCGTAAATCCAGTTTTGTTGCTCGTTTTTTTATTTTAAATCTATAACGCCATTAAAAAGTGTGTAGCTTATCAGCGTAAGTCCAGCTTATGCGGTAACTACACACTTTTTTTGTGCAAAAAAACAAAGAGGCAAATCCTCTGCTCCTGCAAAGGGCGCATGCTATGCAAGCTATTGGGCATAGCATACATAGCAGACATTTGCTTCGCAAACAAGGAGGACAAATCCTCTGCTCCTGCAAAGAGCAGTCGCATTTGCTTCGCAAACAAGGAGGATTAAAATGGCAGAAAGTAACAAAATGAAAGAAATTCCGGTAAATAAGCTTATGGTGCAGATGGGAATACCGATGATTTTATCCATGGCACTGCAGGCAGTCTACAATATTGTGGACAGTGCTTTTGTCGGCAATATGAAAGTGGGGAGTGAAGCGGCTTTGAATGCGCTGACACTGGTATTTCCGGTACAGATGCTTATGGTGGCAGTTGGAATCGGAACCGGTGTGGGAACGAATGCGCTTCTTGCAAGAACTCTTGGAGAGGGAAAAAACCAAAAAGTCGCGAAAGTCGCCGGAAACAGTCTGTTTTTAGGTGTGATAATTTGTGCGGTATGTCTGTTGTTTGGCATTTTTGGAGTGAAGGCATATATTTCATCACAGACGGCTGACACGGAAGTGATTGCAATGGGAACAAGTTATTTAAGAATATGCTGTGTGCTTTCTTTTGGAATTATTTTCTTTTCATTATTTGAAAAGCTGTTACAGGCAACAGGGCGTTCCCTTTATTCCACAATCGGACAGGTTGTGGGTGCTGTGGTCAATATTATTCTGGATCCGGTAATGATTTATGGTATCGGACCCGTTCCTGAAATGGGCGTAGAGGGCGCTGCGTATGCTACGGTAATCGGTCAGATTGTATCAGCAGGGTTGTTATTTATTTTTCATATGAAATTAAATAGGGAATTTGAACATGGAATAAAATTCATGAAACCGGATGGCAGAACGATTGCAGGAATCTATTCAATAGGTCTGCCTGCAATTATTGCACAGGCGCTGATGTCTGTCATGGTTTATGTCATGAATCTGATTTTGAAGTTCAGTCCTTCTGCACAGACTGCATACGGATTGTTTTATAAAGTCCAGCAGTTTGTATTGTTCTTAGCATTTGGTTTAAGAGATGCCATTACGCCAATCATAGCGTATGCATATGGAATGGGAAGTAAAAAACGAATCCGGGACGGAATCAAATATGGTCTGATATACACGACGGCACTGATGATTTTAGGGATTTTTATTACAGAAATTTTTCCGGACGCATTTGCCACGCTGTTTAATGCGGGACAGTCAAGAACGTATTTTATCAGTGCAATGCGGATTATTTCAATCAGCTTTATTTTTGCGGGAATCAATGTCGCCTATCAGGGCATTTATCAGGCATTGGACGGCGGTCTGGAATCGCTTGTGATTTCACTGCTTAGACAGCTTGTCATTATATTACCGCTAGCAGGAATTTTTTCAATTTTTGTAAAAAACGGAACAGCAGGCATTTCCCTGATTTGGTGGGCATTTCCGATAACAGAACTTATTGCCTGTGCAGCAGGATATGCATTTTTAAAGAAAATCAGTAAGAATAGAGTGGAAAAATTAAGTTGAGGAGGAAGCAGAAATGGCAAAAAGAATTATTACAATCAGCAGAGAGTTTGGAAGCGGCGGGCGTTTTATCGGTGAAGAAACAGCTAAAAAACTCGGCATAGGCTATTATGACAAAGATATTATCGGTTAGATTGCCGGACAGTCGGGGTTATCACAGGAGTATATCAGGGAAAAGGCAGAATTATCGCCAAGGAAAGGCTTATTTGCATATGCTTTCTCAGGGCGTGATATTACCGGAAAATCAATAGAAGATATGGTATATGAAGCGCAGAGAAAAGTGATTTTGGAGCAGCAGGCAGTAGATTATATTCAAACACACTGCAAAAAATTTACCAATATCTTACAAAATACAAGCAGATTCATTAACATGAGTATGCCGTAGATGACTTATACAAAACAGATAAAGTAATATGGGTTCACATACAGACAAATTTCATGTATAATAGAACCGCATGAAAGTGGGGAAAATCCGGCAAGTGTTTTCCCACAGCGTTGAAATCACGGCAGTGAAATGCCTGAGGAATGGAGATTAACATGGAAATTTATGAAATGATTGAATTAGAAGACTGTCCGAGATGTTTAGGACCTTCTATTTTAGAAGAAGAAAACAGCGGTTATTATGTCATGTGCATGGACTGCGGCTGCCAGTCGGCAACATTTGGCTTTAAAGACGATGCCGGAAGACTTGAGGCGGCAAAAAGAACAGCTGAACTGTGGAATGCCGGCAAGGTTATTTTCAACGGCTTTGGCGATTAAATTTGAAAAAGAAAAGGAGTAATGAACGCATGAAAAGTAAAGAAGAACTTTTTAATATGACTGTACTGGAATTAAAAGAATATGTGAATTCTTTATCAAACCCGGAAATTAAAGAAGTGGCAGAAATATTTGAAGACGATGAACATGAAAGAGACCCGCTGGAACTTCTTGCGGCACCGAAGCTGTTTGACTATATGAAATATGCTAATGGCACTGTGGATATTGATTTTAGTCTTTAATTTGACAATGAGGATTAATGTAAATGAAAATAGTAATTATAAATGGAAGTGCCAGAAAAGGCAATATTTTAACAGCAATCAATGCATTTATGAAAGGTGCTGCCGATAGAAATGCGATAGAAGTAATTCAGCCAGACAAATTGCATATCAGTCCATGTAAAGGATGTGGTGTCTGTCAATGTCATAAAGGCTGTGTAGATAACGATGATACAAATCCTACAATAGATAAGATTGCTGCGGCAGATATGATTTTATTTGCAACACCAGTATATTGGTGGGGGATGTCCGCACAGTTAAAACAGGTTATTGACAAATGCTACTGTCGTGGAATGCAGTTGAAAGGGAAAAAGGCAGGTGTTATTGTAGCGGGTGGTTCACCAGTAGATAATATACAGTATGAGTTAATCAGGAAACAGTTTGAATGTATGGCAGGTTATTTGTCGTGGGATATGCTGTTTCAAAAATCATATTATGCTACGGATAGAGATGAACTGGCTAAAAATACAGCGGCAATTGAAGAATTAGAAGATTTAGGGAAAAAGATTGGCTGACGGGTGTTTAAAACGAGAGGAAAATTCAAATCATGAAAAAACGTAAAGCAGCATTTATTTGTGTTCATAATTCGTGCAGAAGCCAGATTGCAGAAGCGTTTGGAAGACATCTGGCGGCTGATGTATTTGAAAGTTATTCAGCAGGAACGGAAACTAAGCCGCAGATTAATCAGGATGCGGTCCGCATTATGAAGGAATTATATGGAATAGACATGGAAGCGGAGGGACAGTATAGTAAGCTGATTGATGAGATTCCGGCTCCGGATACTGCCATTTCAATGGGCTGTAATGTAAGCTGTCCGTTTATTGGCAGACCATTTGATGATAACTGGGGACTGGACGACCCTACCGGAAAAAGTGATGAGGAATTCAGAAGAGTTATTGAAGAAATCAGAAAGAATATCCTTGCTTTAAAAGAAAAGCTGCAATAAAATCAAAAGCAGCCCTGACCGAAACTGCACAGCAGCGGCAGGGCTGTTTTTTCGTTATAGGAAATAGTATCTTATAAAACTTTCGATAAAAATTCTTTCAATCTCGGACTCTGTGGGGTTTCAAAAAATTCCTTTGGTGCATTTTCTTCGGTGATATTGCCGTCAGAAAAGAACATACAGCGGTTGGAAACTTCCTTTGCAAATCCCATTTCATGCGTAACAATTAACATTGTCATGCCGGACTGGGCAAGTTCTTTGATAATTGTTAAAACTTCGCCGACCATTTCCGGGTCAAGCGCAGAAGTCGGTTCGTCAAACAGCATGACTTCCGGATTCATTGCCAGCGCACGGGCAATTGCAACCCGCTGTTTCTGTCCGCCGGAAAGCATGGCAGGATAGGTATCCGCTTTATCTTTTAAGCCGACACGCTCTAAGAGTTCATCAGCTTTTTTAGAAGCTTCTTCCTTTGTCATCAGCTTTAATTTGACCGGTGCAAGACAGATATTTTCACGGATGGTCATGTTCGGGAACAGATTAAAGTGCTGGAATACCATACCAATCTTTTCGCGGATCTGGTTGATGTTGACCGACTTATCGGTCAAATCCGTGCCGTGGAATAAAACGTGTCCGCCGGTCGGCATTTCCAGCATATTTAACGAACGTAAAAATGTGGATTTACCGCAGCCGGAAGGTCCGATGATGGCAATGACATCGCCTTTGCGGACGGTCGTATTGACATCATTTAAAACAACATGTTTGTCAAATGCCTTGTGCAGGTTTTTGACTTCGAGGAGAACATCTGATTTAGTTTCGCTCATTGCTTCTTAATCTCCTTTCCAGTTTCTTTACAAGTGCCGAAAGAATAACAACCAGTACAAGGTAAATAAATGCAACACCGAGTAATGGCAGGAAAGCATCATATGTAATGCTTCGGATAATATCACCGCCGCGGGTTAAATCGGTCAGTCCGATATAACCACTGATAGAGGTCTCTTTCAGTAACACGATAAATTCATTTGCAAGGGCAGGCAGTACATTTTTAAATGCCTGTGGCAGAATAACGCTAAGCATGGTCTGACGGTAGGTAAGGCCTAAGCTTCTTGCAGCTTCAAACTGTCCGTTGTCGATAGACATAATACCGGAACGGAAAATTTCGGCAACGTAAGCACCGGAGTTAATGCCGAATGCCAGAATTGCCACCAGCAGCTTGCTGATATTCATAGAGCCAAAAATAATATAGTAAATAATCAGCAGCTGTACCATACTTGGTGTACCACGGATAATGGTCAGGTAAACGGTGCAGATTGCATTTAAAATCTTTAAATTGCCGGTCTTATCATGGCTTGAACGGACAACGGCAACTAAAAAACCGATGACAATACCGATTAATGCGGCACAGGCTGCGATAATCAGTGTATTTTTCAGACCGGTCAGGATGAACTGATAACGGTTATCGGTTAAGAAGTCTGTTTTAAATTTTTCAGAAAGACTTGTACCTCCGGATACGGCATCGTTATTGCGCACAACAATAACCTGCTGTGAAGTGGTGTAAGAATCTGAAAAGTCAATATTTTTCTGACGTTCCGGTGTAACGGTCATACCTGCAATACCGACATCGGCTTTACCGGAAGATACGGCAGTGATGATGGAATCAAATTCCATATCCTCTACTTTTAAGGTCATTCCTAAAGTATCGCAGATCGCCGTGGCGACATCGACATCAATACCGACAATCGTGCCGTTTTCATAGTATTCATACGGCTGGAAATAAGCATTGGTAGCCATAACCAGTGTGCCGTTGGAACGGTTTACATTTTCAGGAGAGGTATACGGAGTCTGTCCGATATTTTCCCCGATGTAATTGTTTAAAATGGCATCAAGCGTGCCGTTGGCTTTTAATGTGTTTAAAGCGTCGTTGATAGAACTTGTCAGGGAAGAATTGCCTTTTGCAATTGCAATAGCGTAGTCTTCGTTAGCAAATTCTTCAGGGAGAATCATTAAGTCGCTGTTTGCGGCAACAAAAGACTGTGCCGGTTGTGCATCAATGACAACTGCATCAATCTTTCCCTGTTTTAATGCCTGAATGGCATCGTTTCCTTTGTTGAAACGTTCAACGGTTGTATTTGAACCGTCCGTTTCATAATCTGATACGAGCGTATCGCCGGTTGTACCAAGCTGGACACCGATTTTTTTGCCGGAAAGGTCGTCTACTGAAAAAACAGTGTTTTCAGCCTGCTTTTTGCCGCAGGAAGTAAACTGTAAAGACAGACCGATACAGAAAAAAATCAACAGCAGGCGAAATACGCGCCAAGCATGATTTTGTTTTGTACGTTGCATACTTTTATCCTTTCTTTGTCGATTTATTTTTTGACATTGTATCATATTATACACTGTAATTGAAAATGCTACAATCTGTATTTGTAAAAAAAATAAGATATGCTATACTAAAAATGCTGTTGGGGGCAAAAGTCCCCAATAATGATACCTGCGGATTGTTCCGTGCTGCGCACTCCCACAATCCTGCCCAATATTCGCATATCGTGGGATTATCATCCCACTTTTATGCTCATATCGGGGCGGGTCCTAAGGTCTTTCGCCCACCTATGAGCAAGCTCATGTGGACTTAGACCTTTTGACCCTGGCATCATGAATAAGATAATGGTATAATGAGAAATATTTTAGTGAACATGGAAAGGAAATAAAAATGAATTTTTATGATAAGAAAGTAAGAAGACTGATCTCAGTAATTATTCTTGTAGTGATTCTTGCTATGGTTGCGACCATGGTGATTCCGTATCTTATATAGGAAGAGGCAGGAAAATGAGATTAGGAAAGATTACGCAGGCAGCATGGAATCGTTCCGTGAGAAAACCGCTGAAAAAAAAGCAGTGTACCGTTGGAAAAATGGCATGGGAACAGAAATGTGCAGAACTGGAACAGCAGATCCAGAGGACGGAGCAAAGTCAGAAGACAGAACAAGATCAGAAGACAGAACAAGATCAGAAGATCGAAACAGGACGGATGACTGTGTGGAGTACAGCATCTGCCGGTGGGAAAAATGCGAACGTCGGAGCATACGCAGTCATAAAAGCAGCAGGTGAGCTTGCTTCACAGAAAGTTATGGCAGAAGGCGTTTCCATTCATGCAATCCTGCCGGAGCAGATGCAGGAAGAAGATGTAAAGCATCTGACAGATACAGCAGGAGAGCTATGCAAAAAAATGAATCTTGAAATCTGTCAGATACAGGTGGAAACGAGTTCTTTCGTGACGCAGATGGTAGTAACGGCAACTGCGGTCGGGGAGAAAAAATCGACTGCGATTAGAGAGCAGGAAATGACTGTGGCAGGACAGGAGCTTCTTCTCTGTGGTTATGCCGGACTGGAAGGGACGCTGCGTATTTTAGATGAGTCAGAGGAGGAACTGGGGACAAGATTTGTTCCGGCTTTCCTGGAAAAGGCGAAACTTCTGCGGGAAAAGCTGGTTCTCCCGGATCAGATCCTCTCTGTAAAAGAACAGGTTTCCGACATCAGGCAGATCGGAAGTGGCGGAATCCTGGCAGCATTATGGGAGCTGGGCGAAGAATTGCAGACCGGATTTGATATTGATTTTTCAAAGATTGCACTGAAGCAGGAAACGGTAGAAATCTGTGAATTTTATCAGTTGAATCCCTATCTGATGACTTCAGCCGGAAGTTTTTTACTTGTAACAGGGCAGAGTGAAGAAGTGATCGCATGTCTTGCAGAGCAGGGTGTATCAGCAGTACGGCTGGGATGCATGAAAGATCAGAATGCAAGAGTGATAAAAAATGGAGAAGAAACCCGGTATCTGGACAGACCGGCAGCAGATGAACTGGCAAGGTGGTGGAAAGAACATGCTTAATATCGTACTTTTTGAGCCGGAGATCCCGGCAAATACAGGAAATATCGGAAGAACGTGTGTGGCGACAGGTACAAGACTGCATCTGATCGAGCCGCTTGGATTCCGAATTAATGAAAAATCCCTGAAGCGTGCGGGGATGGATTACTGGAAAGATTTAGATGTAACAACTTATATTGATTATCAGGATTTCCTGGATAAAAATCCGGGAGCAAAGATCTATATGGCAACGACAAAGGCACATAAGGTCTATACAGAAGTGGATTACGAACAGGATTGTTATATTATGTTCGGAAAGGAAAGTGCGGGAATCCCGGAAGAGATTCTTGTAGATCATGAAGAAGACTGTATGAGGATTCCCATGATCGGGGATATCCGTTCACTGAATCTTGGAAATTCAGTGGCGATCGTATTATATGAGGCATTAAGACAGAACGGATTTGAGGGAATGAATCTGAACGGGCATCTCCATGAACTGAGTTGGAAATCAGAGACCGGTGAATAACAGGTCGTTGTTCAATACGGAAGTTTGTAAACAGCGGCAGGATCAGATGGTTCGAGAAAAGATGCATATCATTGACAAACCTATCAGTCTGGTATATAATACAGCCTGCTTTTAAGGTGTGAAGAAAAAAGATATTTAATTATAGAAGAAAAAGTTTAGCAGGACAGGATAAGGAGTAACAAAATATGTTGACGCAGTTTTCAAGAACAGAACTTCTTCTCGGAAAAGAAGCAATGGACAGACTGGCAAATGCAAAGGTTGCGGTTTTTGGAATAGGCGGAGTAGGCGGTTATGTCTGTGAAGCACTGGTGAGGAGCGGAGTTGGAGCATTTGATCTGATCGATGATGATAAGGTCTGCCTGACGAATCTGAACCGTCAGATCATAGCGACAAGAAAGACAATTGGAAAATACAAGACGGATGTGATGAAAGAACGAATCCTGGAGATTAATCCAAAGGCAGAAGTGACGATGCACAAGTGTTTCTTTTTGCCGGAAAATGCCGAGGAGTTTCCGTTTGAAGAATATGATTATGTGGTTGACGCAGTGGACACTGTGACGGCAAAGATCGAACTGGTCATGAAGTGCAAAGAGAAAAATGTTCCGATCATCAGCAGTATGGGAGCAGGAAATAAGCTGGATGCGAGTGCATTCCGTGTAGCAGATATTTACAAAACGAAAGTCTGCCCACTGGCGAAAGTGATGCGTCGGGAGCTGAAAAAGCGTGGCGTGAAGAAATTGAAAGTCGTTTACTCAGAGGAGCAGCCGACAAGACCGCTGGAGGATATGTCGATCAGTTGTCGGACAAACTGTATCTGCCCGCCGGGAGCGAAACATAAGTGTACAGAGCGAAGAGATATTCCAGGAAGTGTGGCATTTGTACCATCGGTTGCAGGGCTGATCATTGCAGGTGAAGTGATCAAAGATCTTGCACAGGTATCAAAAAAATAAGATACGGTTAAGAAGATAGAGAACAAGGAAAAGAACGAAGAATGGAACCGGTCATATGCAGGAAGAAGATTGAAAAACCGGGAAGACAGGGCAGGAGAGAGCGATGAGTATTTCAATAGAAGAACTGAACAGGATGAATCCGGACAGTTATCAGATTATTGATATCAGAGATGAGACGGAGATCGGTCACGGAGCGATTCCGGGAGCAGTTGCTGTGGCAACAGAGGAGATTGAGGGAAATGAGAAAATAGATTTCTCCAAAAAGCTGGTGATCTGCTGCAGCAGAGGAAAATACAGTGTAGATGTAGCAGAGGAACTGAGTGAAAAAGGAATCGATGCGGAGAGCCTTGAAGGCGGATATATAGCCTGGCTGATTGACAATATGAAGCAAAAAGAAGCTGCTGAAAAAGCCGGAGAAGGCAGTTTTGCAAAGGACGTAGAGCAGAGCTTAAGGAAGAAATTCCGCAAAAGTATCTGGTGCAAATTCACAAAAGCGATCAATGAATACGAACTGGTGAAGCCGGGAGATAAGATCGCAGTCTGTATTTCCGGTGGAAAAGATTCTATGCTTATGGCAAAGCTTTTCCAGGAGTTAAAGAGACACAATAAGTTTGATTTTGAAGTGAAATTTCTTGTTATGGATCCGGGCTACAGTCCGGCAAACCGGCAGGTAATCGAGGAAAATGCGAAAAGACTGGAGATTCCGATCGAAATTTTTGAGTCAGATATTTTTGATTCTGTATACAATGTAGAAAAATCCCCATGTTATTTATGTGCAAGAATGAGGCGTGGTTATCTTTACAGTCATGCACAGAAAATGGGATGCAATAAGATCGCACTGGGACATCATTATGATGATGTGATTGAGACGATCCTGATGGGAATGCTTTATTCCGCACAGTTTCAGACGATGATGCCGAAGCTGCATAGTACAAATTTTGAGGGAATGGAACTGATCCGTCCATTGTATCTCGTCCGGGAAGATGCCATCAAGGCATGGAGAGATTATAATGATCTGCATTTCATTCAGTGTGCATGTAAATTTACAGATACCTGTACGACATGTAATAATGAAGAAAATCAGTCCAAGAGGATGGAGACAAAAGAATTGATCGCAAGACTGAAAAAAGTGAATCCATATGTAGAGGGAAATATTTTCAAGAGTGTGGAGAACGTGAATCTGGATACGATCGTAGCGTATAAGAAAAAGGGAGTGAAACACCATTTCCTGGATGAATATGATCGGTAGAAAAAGTGGATTATAAAAGAATGAAAAGAGCTGTGAAGAGGGAGCATATCACGATTAAAGCGACAGCCCCGTTTTATTTTCTCTTCCCCTCCCCCTCCAACAGCCATTTCCAGACAGGAACAACATCGATTTCAATACCATCGCAATTCAAAGGGGCTTCCTCGCTATTGGTTATAAGAATACATTTTGAATCAGGTATGAAATTATTTAACTTAACAAATGCCCGGGTTTCGCGTTCTTTGGTATCGATATTGTCAAGAACCTGCATACTGACCTGGATCGCAAGTTTTTCTGATGGAACGTAGAAGTCTATTTCGACATTATTTTCAAAGAAATATACATTTTCAGTACCGTAACGTCTGATCAGTTCGATGGCGACAAGATTTTCCAGTTGGGCAGACTTACAGTCCAGCAGGACGAGTCCAAGGAGACCGGTATCCATAAAATAGTATTTGGGAGAAGTTTCTTTTTCTACCAGTTTTGCTGCATAATTTTGCAGAGTAAAAAGCAGATAAGAATCAGTCATATATCCTACATAATTAATCACAGTCTGTTTGGCAATCGAAGTTCCGGTACTTTTTAAGATGTTCGTCAGCCTGTTAAAAGACAGAGGTTTTGTAATGGATTCAGCGATCTTCTTTAGAATGAGTCTCACAGCAAAGTCATTGGTAATTTTATTTCTTGTGATAATGTCTCCAAGGTATACGGTCTGATAGATGCTGTTCAAAAAAGTTCTTTTATTTCTGATTTCGACTAATTCAGGGAAAGCCCCATAAGTTACATATTCATTATATCGGTTCAGGACGTCAGCCCGGTCTTTGGTACTGATTACATCCAGGTAATTCTTTTCCATATGATTTGCAATGAGGTATTCGGAAAAAGAATATGGATAGACATTCAGGATTACAAATCGTCCACCTAAAGTAGAAGCTATCTCGCTGCTAAGCATCTTACTGTTGCTTCCAGTAATATTAATTCGATATTTCATGTCTGCAATTCTGCGGACAAACTTCTCCCATCCATTGATATTCTGAATTTCGTCAAGAAACAGATAAGGCTTTGTATCTGTCCCGGAAATTTCCAGTCCGATTTCTAAAATGGTATTCAGATCATCTGCTGTCATTTCCAGAAGACGTTCATCTTCAAAGTTCACGTAAACAATTTGGGACAATGGAACACCATTTGCTTCCAACCGTTTTATCTGTTGATACATCATATAAGATTTTCCGGTTCTCCGGATACCGACAAAGCAATAGTTTACATTATCTTCCAGTGAATAGTGTCTTGGTATCATAGGATTGTTGAGATAAATTTCTTTTTGATCGATCATGATCTGCTTCAGGGTATCTCTGTTCATAATATTGTCACCTCCATCATATAAGACCATTATATATTAAATTATTTTTAGCAAGTTCACTCATGTTAATTCTTTTTTCTTCGCCTTCATCAATATCCATATTTTTTATAATAAAATAATTTTGAGCACCAGTTACAAGCTCATTTTCAAATAACTTATATTTATCATCACTTTTATTTTTTCCAACCATAATCGCAATTACTGTACCAATTACTGCAAAAAGTATAATACTCGCAAGTAATACCATACCACGAGTTATAACACCTCTACTATTCATTATCTTCACTCTCTTCTTTATTTTCTTTTGTTTCTTCATTTTTAATATTATTTTCAGTAACAGGATTCATAACAATTGTTTCTTCTTTTTCATAACCATATGAGAAATCTTTTAATTCAGATGTATTTGGAACACCAACTTCATCTACATCTAATATACTTGCTTCAGATTCACTATTAGCTTTGATTTTATTTTTGTTTTTTGAAACAACTATTAAAACAATAATTAATATGATTAAAATTACAAAAATTATACCTGCTATTATTAATTTATTTAACATCTTTACATCACCTATAATAATATTACATCATTTTTTTATTTTTATCAATATCTCATAATTTATAAGATAAACATTTTTACTATAAAATTAAAAATATATATTTTTTTAATGGAATTAACATAAAAAAAAGAGAATATAATTATAGGAGGTGATTTTTATTAATTTTAATGACAATATAAGTGGTTTTAAAAATGAATATGATATATGTAATGAATTAAACAATAAAAAGGTACATGAGTTGAACCCAATGTATAGAGCATTCATAGAAGATTTGTACAGAAATGTTAATGAAAATGATATACTAAAATGTATAGTTGATCATACAAAAAAGAAATATGATATCATAATTGAAAA